>ERZ824600.2257-NODE-2257-length-21124-cov-3.007547_pt1 | contig 21124 bp, 23 predicted proteins | sample MGYA00519933_ERZ824600 | MGnify/ENA primary metagenome ERZ824600 (study PRJEB31778, sample SAMEA3449178) | human gut metagenome | biome: human gut; feature: human-associated habitat; material: faeces | place: United Kingdom | collected 2010/2012 ... | reverse complement strand
GGGTGTCGTTCCGGCAATTTCAAGTATTGTAAGAAAAATGACAACGGTTGCGGAAAATGTGGTGGTTATGACACCGGTTTACAACATTTTCTTTAATTCCATATTAAACAACTTTCTTAGTTCACTAAAATGTGCTTCCGTACCACTAATAATAGATTGCCCTTCATCCTTAATATCATCAGACAGACTCCCTTTGATATAATCAGACAAGCCATCTAAGGTTGCACAGTTCTCAATTTTCGTTTCAATACAACTCTTAGCCTTAGATGTTAAAGACTCGCATACAGATTCAACTTTATACTTATAATCCTTTGCTCCCGACAAGAAACTCTTCTGCCGCATAGATATCTGTCTTGAAATAAAGGGTTTAAGGTCTGTCTGCTTAGAGCGTTCAAGCATTTGCAACTCTTGTTGGTATTGAACTGCAATACTTTTTATATTATTATCTAAGGTTGAATATATATCATCAATCAAGTGAAGTATTTTCCATGCCTGAGCTCTCAATCTCTGCTTTGCTGTATATGACAAAAGTTGTTCTAAACTGTTTGTTGTCAACAAGAAGCTGCTGCTATCCACATTAACGGTCTCTTTAGCAAAGCTATTTGTTAAGGCTACAGCAGAAAATGGGAGCACAATTGGCTCTTCGATTTCAAAACTCTGACAGATTTTCTTTCCAATAAATCTTATGATGCCATTTCTTTCTCTTTCTCTGATTCTATCAATTTTATTAGCCACAAAGGCGCAGCTCTTAACAGAGTCACCAAGAGTATCGTCCACAAATGATATCAACGTTGCAGGCATTGGTTGGGTGGAGTCTGTAAGAATTATTGATAAGTCTGAAAGATCCCTAATTGCACGTCGTGTAATCTCCTCGTGCCATAACTCTAATGAATTAGTTCCTGGGGTATCTATTATTCGGTAACCATTCTTTAGAATATCAGACGGCAACGTCACTGTTACATAGTTTATCTTTTTGGCATAGGTGGCATCTGTTGTATATATATGCAGTTGTTGACGAAGTGAATCAATGGACTTATAAACTTTCTTAGACGACTTACCCAAGAAATCAGTAAGAGTAATAGAAAAGTCCTCAGAATACTCTATAATTGTTATTGCAACTGTTGTCCCTTGTATTACATTAACAGCTAACAATTCATAACCTACAAGCGCATTTATGAAAGAACTTTTTCCTGTAGAAAATTCGCCAATAACACTGATGTTAAGCATTTTGTCGTCTTGCTTCTCTACAATTGTAGTAAGCTGCTTCTCTAGGTTACTCTTTGTGGCTTCTTCCCAATCATATTTGCCCATCAATGTAGATGCAAAAACGATATGAGAATCTATATCAGCCATTTCACTGATATTTCTCCATGAGAAGTAGTTGTTTTCTTTCATACTATACTTTATTTTCAGTATACATTCTTATGATAGCGGCAAGTGCCATGCACTTACCACTATCAATCAATTTATTATTTTTGTTCTATCAATTCAAATGTAAAGGCATCCAGTTCAGTGCTAAGAGCCTTAATTTTTGCTTCACAGGAATTGATAACTTGTTTACGGGCGTCTATGTTTGCTTGACCTCTCTGCATTTCATCAATAATACCCATTACCAGCTGTTCTGTCTGAGATATTTCGCTGTCAACTGCAGAAGAAATGTCATTAGCAATATCCATAAGTATTGATGCGATACTTTCTGAAGTTTTCGTTGCTCCTTTATCTGCATTCTCGCTTACTTTGGAAATAATGGCATCACCAAGCATATTCTTTATTTTTTTCATAGCAGCGTCTGACGTAAAGTTTCCACCCAGAATAGCGGCAACAATACCACCAACAAGTACAAAAGGATTCGTAAATCCAATGAAAAGACCCAAAAGAACCTCTGTACCGATAACAATTCCCACATTTTTAGCTAACTCTCTTGTTAAGCCATTGAGTCCACCTGCAATTGCTAGGTCTGGCATCAATAATAAAGCTCCTGCAGCAGCACCTGCGATTCGCTGCCAGAGTGGTACAGGCTCAGGTGCTACTTCATCGTTACCAGACACCTGTATTGAAATTGCGTCTATTTCAGAATATAGTTTTGTTAAATCCTGTTCGGTAGAATCAAATATATAATCGGAGCGTTCCTTGACAAGAGGTAGCATGACCTCATTCTTCCACGTCTTTTGCTGTTCTTCGATTTTCGAGGTTATATGCTCGGAAATTTCTGTAACAACAGCGGCTATTTTTGATTTTGTTGGAATAAACCCTAATCTGTTCTGTGGAGTATATTCCTTTATCCAGCTGGGAACCATTTCTGTAACAGTGACGGTATTCCTATAGGTTGCCCGTTTGAATTCGGTCTTACTCTGTTCGATTCTCAACTGCAACTTTGCAATTATTTGCTGCTTCTTACTCTTAAGCATCTCTAACTGTGGCTTAGCAGCTTCGTAACGCGCCCTGACTTCGTCCAAAGAACTATCAAGCATAGCTCTCTGACTAGGTATAACCTTATAAAGAGCTTCATTATTAAGGATTCTCTTTAGTTCGCGAGCAGGCTGTGAAAGTTTAATCTTGCCCTTGTCCTTTGTCAAAAATTCAGAAAGCCTCTTAGTGAAAACTCCCATTTGAGATTTCTCATATAATGATTGGTTCCCTTGTATTTCGCCATCAAGTGCCTGCTGGGCTGAAACATAGAATATTTCATTCGTTGAGAACTCACTTAATTTCATTTTTGCAAAGCGCATTATCCTTTCTCGTTGATTATCTGGGATCAAATCGAAGCGATTCACAATAAAAAACGGGTCTGTAAAACCAAATTCGTGCAAATTGTTCTCAATGAAATCCAACTCAGCTTTACTACATAATTTGTCTGCTGTTAGAACAAACAATATAGCATCCGCTTTAGTCAGATAATCCATAGTCACGCGGGTACGCGTATCATCTTCTTCCAATCCCGGGGAATCGATAATTTCAACACCTTCTTTCAACATCTCTAAAGGCCAAAACAGTTCAACCTTTTCGTAAGGGCTTTCAAGTAGCATTTCTTTAGGATCTTCTCCCATAGGAATGACCACATAATCTTCAAGTTCACTATACTCTATATGAAGTGGAGGAACATCTTTCATATTATGCTTTTGCATGTGTGCTAAAGCCTTTGGAGAGATGCTTGCAGGTAGATTCTTTGGTAAGGGATTACGAAAATAAAGGAGCGCTTCTTTCTTTTCGCCGTATTTAACTTCGTTAATTACTGCTGTACATGGTAATGCATATGCAGGTAAAACAGCTTCTCCCAGCAAGGAATTTATAAAAGTTGATTTTCCATTTTTAAAAGTACCTATCACCTGAATTTTGAAAGTGTCGTTGTTTACTTTCTTGCTTAATTTGTCCAAATTGTCACTTGTAGTGGACATATTCAGGTCGTTTATTACTTCCGAAGCATTGGATAACATGCCTCCTAAACGTTCTCTCTGAACTCGAAATCTATTTAGTTTTTCTTGATCAAGTGCCATATTATTGCTATATTTACGTTGTTATATCTTATTTTTTATCTCTGTTAATTGTAATTTGTTTGCCACAATACTATCAAGTTTACTTTGAACCTGAGAAGGATTAGCATTTTCAATAGCCACTGATTGCGTTTCCAACCAAGCCTGTTTCTTCTTATCTGAATCATGAAGCATTTCATCGTACAGGCTTTGAATTCTCCTTTCACTATTCGTTGTTGCTTGCATGAGTATCGCAGGAACATCTTTAGCAATTGCTCCCTTTATTAAGGCTCGTTGTTCCTCAATCTTCTTCTTGAATATTGAAGATGTTATTAATGTACCAGCTGTACCTACTCCCATTGTAGCCAAAAGGCCAAAGGCGGGAGCTAAAGCCAAACTCAATACAACGGTGCCAATCCTTGCATAATTTTGCTTTTTGCTTAAATTCTCAAATTCAAGGACACGTTGTGATTTCTGTCCCCGATATTCGTCTTTATCGGTTATATAAATACTGCCGATTTGAATGATCGAGCGAAACTTTTGATTTAGTAAGTCATTGAACCATTTAGCATCACTTGAAACTATCCTTGATATCACATTTTCAAGAACAACCGACATATTCGCCAGTTCTACTTTTAAGCGATATGGATAGTCTTCTTTCCACCATTTCTCTGGGCTACCGGCATGTGAAGCTTCATATTGCAATCTTTCAATAACATCAAAAGAATACTCTTCTACCTTCTCTAAAAAGCGAGCATAACATTCATTCGATTTTGACTGCAACTTAAGTGCTAAATCATTCCATTCCAATTCCAATTTACCGAGAGCCTGCTTCTTAGACTCAATAACTTCTAAGCGTTTTCTGTCATCCAGCTTTAACAGTTTTTCTTGTTCTGACAAAGTTTCAATTGCAGAGTTAACGATTTCGGATATGCGAGCTTTTGCCCAAATATCAATCAGTTGTAGTCTTTCTGGAGTGTTAATCCAACCAACAATAGCAGCCATGACTTTGTCCATGCCAATAATACTTTCATAGGTAGCATCAGGCATCTCTATACAATATGGAATATAAACAGGAATATCCATTTGGTTAATTGCAAGGACATCTTTTATATACTTGATAACTTTATTGCGTTCGTCCTTCTTTACCAAATCCAGCTTATTAACGATGATAAGAGTAAATGGAATTTTGCGAGACAGTATTCTGTTTTTTATAAAGAGCCTCTCGCTACTGCTCAATGCTGCGGTTGCATTAAGTGCAATCACCGCACCATCAGTACGATTCAACACATCACCTATAACCTTCGCTCTTTCTTCAGATAAGTCACCAGCACCGGGACAGTCAACAATTTCAATGTTGTGCTTGCCTAACCATGAATTAGGAATTCCCACAATAACGCTACCTTTAGGCTCTTCTTTGCTAAAATTATTTGCAACTAAACCGTTCCACGAATCCTCATGGATATTCAATATAGCCTTACGAGCACCTTTTTCATCAAAGACAGCCATTTTGGGCTGATGAGCATATCGAATACGAGTTAAGACAGCAGTCGTCGGCAAATCTGCAACCGGTAACATCGCCGCATCATCCAAAAGACGGTTCAAGAATGTACTCTTCCCATGGTTAAACTCTCCGACGACAGATACAACAAAGCGTTCTTTTGTCAAATCATTTAGTATCTGGTTCACTCTTGCGGACATTTTCCCGAATCCACATTTATCCAAAACATCAATCGTTTGTTTGATTAATGCTGACATTTCTGCATTCGAGCTTCTTTGCCTTTCCTTGATAGGATTTACCCCTTGTTGTTCCAAAAGAGCGTTATTCTCAGTATCCTGGCTATGTACTTCTATTCCTTTCTTATGGAAGAAATCTGTATTATTTGACAATTTCATACTATTCTATGATATATTTGTTCGCAAATTCTTTGTCTATAGCTTTATAGAAGGGATGCAAAGATGGTTCAAGCACAGTATTAAAAAGACTCCTGAACTTGCTTTCATCATTGGAAGAATAATCTTTTCCATTTATAAGACTATCTACTATTTTATCATACTCTTTATATAATGTTGATCGTAGATTCTCATAGGCAGTCTTATCTAAGTCTTTTACAGCTTCGTGACGGAATGTTCCAATCGGAGAAGAGAAACAAACTTTAGCAAAATTATCTCGTAGAGACAGGTCTTCAAAAGCAACAACTTGTTCCTCTGGAATAGTTACCGTTGCCACATATTTTGTCGGGTAAACAAATGTTTTGTCTATCTCACCAGTAACTTTGTATTTCAAAAATGGAATCTTCATACACAGATTACCATTTAATATACAAAGGATTGGAAGTCCTGAAACATACCCCATAGGCATACTGCTATTCAGGATGAAGGTATTTGTCTTTAGCTTCTGTATCAAAGCTTCTGTTGAAAATCCATTATTCATATCTATATCAATTTTACTTTGTTAATTATTAGAATTATTTGCTTGGGTAGCACTTTATCATCTGGCAGTCACCGTCCTCCCATGCGCCCTCAAATACTTCGAGAGGAATCATTTCGCCTCGACCATTAGGTGAGCCAGAATCATTGAGTATTACCATTGGATGTTCTGGATTTGTGCGGTCAATTCCGATAACTTCGACAGCATGATTGGAAGAACTCTCAGGAGCAAAAATGTTGTTATCCTCTCCATACCATATTTCGTGGCAGTCAATGGAGACAATAACCTTTCCTCCTTCATTCAAACAATCTTCAATGTCGCTAATTGATTGGTGAAAAACCATTTCGTTATCAATCCCATAGTAATCAAGCATGTTGTTCATATTAAGGAATGTTGTCCCTCCCTCTTCTGTAAACCAGCCATGATCTTTGGCAATCTGAGCAAATTCTTCTATATCTATCTCCGTTCCATCTGGAGATAGTTCTTCGATAACAAACTTTTGTGAATATAACGCACATCTATTCGTATCACCTTGATACTCCCAATATGCCATTGATTCTTTGGGATCACCACTAATACCATCTGGATAATCCTCGTTTGGCTGATAAGTTTCCAATTCAGTGTACATCGTACCACCGATTTCCAAACCAGCAGCCATTACAGGAATCAGTTGACCTGTTAATGGATCATAGTTGTACGCTTCATGATAATCAGCATGTCCAGTACCGTGTACATCTACATAAACATCCATCTTATCAATTTCACCATCTCCAGTAGAATCGTAGGACTTTGTCACATTATCAAAGTACCCATCATTATTCGTGTCCGTATGTGTCGTTATACTGTCAATTTGACCGTCTTGGTTATAATCATGGGCTTTTTGCACAATATCTATTTCACCATCCACATTAGTGTCTTGTTGAGTAACAACCGTATCAAACTGACCACTATGGTTAGTATCGACCGCGCACACAGTTGTTTCAGCATACCCGTCTCCATTGGTGTCAGCTACCATAGTCATTGTGTCATAATTTCCGTCACCATTGGTATCGTAGATCTCAACATATGTGTCGGGATAACCATCTTCATTAGAATCAAATTCAAAATAATCGTAATCGTACATATATTTCTGTTTTTAATTATTAACTATTATTATGGATATACACTATTATAACAATCTAACACCAACTATTCAAAAAAATCATCTACACAAGGGAAATCAGGAGTTTCTGTAGAATCACTTTTACCATCTTCCATGCATATCCTATCTGAGCCTTCGTTATGAAAAGATAGAAGACCGTCATTATCAAGTATTTCCTCTTCAGTCTCTTTACCACTATTAAATGGAGTCATTTCACCTGACTCAGATATTTCATCCACCGCATCTGCAGCATATACATCTTCTCTATATTCCAGATTGTCGTCTTCTAAACGAAGAGAAATATCCGCTTCTAAGTTTGGAATATCATAGTCACTATTTTCCAATGCACTCATATCGGCTTCATATGCAAATTCGTCTTGCATATAAGCCTGCATATCTTCATCAACTACATCTGAAATGGAAACTATTTCTTCCATATCCGAATTATTAGAAACAAGATTTGCGACACGATTCATTTCTGCTGCACTAAGATTTCCATCCAAATAGGCTGCAAATTCTTCAATACTTATAGGTGGCACGAAATCTTTATGCATGACGTACCTCCTTCCTGAATATTCGCTCGTATTGTTCCTTTGCGAGTTTATGTTTATTATAATAATTGTCCATTGTCATGCCTAATGCTTTTGCTGTTTCTTCATTTGTCTTCAGCTCCAAGTATCTCAGACGTATCAACTCGTTATAGCGCTTGTTGGGCATCTGTTTCAAGATAGTCAGAGCATCTTGACGATTGAGATTGGTAAAATCTATTTCTATAGAGCCATAGATTGCATCATTCCTATCACTATCATCGTCTTCGGCATTGGAATTGGACAAACGTTCATATTTAGGCATCTTTTCTCTTGTTTCATATTGTCTATAACAATAATATAGACAAGCGGTTTTTATCCAACTTGTCAATGTACTTTCTCCCCTAAAATTCTCCATCTGACATTTCCCCGTTATTTTACTTGGGGCCAGTACCACTATATAGATTTCATCAATGAATTCCTTACAGTTTGTACAATCAGTATAATAATTGTCATAAATAGATTTGAAAAGAGGATAACATTGTTGGTAGAAATATTTGCGAGTAACCATCTCGTCTCTACGAATGAGTGCTTTGGCTATCTGCAAGTCTTCGAAGTATATCTTCTTTACATCCATTGGCTGAATATTCTAAGAATTTACATCTGTTACATGAGGACTTTCATAAACTTACTTGGAATATACGCAGTAACCACCGTACAAAGTCCTTCTATATGGACTGCCACCCGTTGCTGCCCATGATAGCGTGCCACTCTTCCAACCACTCCCTTGAAGCAACCTTCTACAACGCGGACAAGTCCCCCCATCTTAAACTTGGGTATTTCTCCAACTTCAATAATAATATCCTTGGCTTCAGAATTACATATCTTTTTAAAGCTCTCCATCTGGTTATCAGGAATAACAAGCGGCTCTTTAAGAATACGTGCTCTTTCGTGGAAGTGACGATAATAAAAACGGAGGTGGGATAGATTTACGTTATCGTAAACAAAAGACTTTATCTCTTCTTCTGTTCCGCGCGCAAAGAAGATATTGGAAAATCGGGATTCTTCGACAGACCTTCTTTTGCCATCTATGATTTTAACGGTCATGATGGTTGGATAGAACGCCTCTACACCTTTTCCAACCAAATAGTCGTATGTCTTCTTTTCACGTCCGTAAGTAACCCGGAGAGCATACCAATGGGGAACTTCTTTAGATTCCTTTCTATAGGTTTTAGGAGCAGTTCCCGACAGGCCGTTTTTGATGGACACCCCTGTTTGTGAGTTCTCGGCCAAGGTTGGCTTCCTGACTTCGGGGAGGGCATCGGAGGCAAATCCAATGCATTGGGACTTTTCCGCGTCCCGTTGGGCTTTCACATTAGACAATGTGTACATACGAGTAATTGTTACTGTCCGTAACCCATTTTTCATCTCTCTCTTACCAAGAGAGGGAAGAAGGTGCTATTAGCTTGAAAATTAGCAGCAAACAGCTTGAATGAAACAGTTTTGATTAACATTTATATGTTTCTCGGCATGAATCTTGAAGTTTTTCCCAAAAAGATGTTTTGCTTTGCTTTCTTTTATGTAACTTTGCCATCAGCAATCCCTCTCTTGGTAAGAGAGCGTGCATTTTGCTAAACACGAATCCTCTCGCCTTACAATTTTTCAAGTATCAATTCATTCGCCTTGTCCACCTTTGAATTGTCCAACGAAGCAAGATATATTAGGGTCGTATGTTCGGAATCGTGACCCATGCCCTTACTGATCACCGCGAGCGAAACATCCTGATTCCGGGCGATGCTGGCCCATGAATGCCTGCTCGTGTACATCGTGAGATTCGTGTGCAGCCCCACCAGTCCGGCTATTGTTTTCAGCTTGTCATTGACAAGGCGCAATGCGTTACGGTATTGCAGACGTTCATTGCCTTGCCGCTTGATGATAGGTAGCAGATACCCTGTGTCCGTCATTGGATATTTCTCAACCAAGTCCTGCATACATTTTTCCCATTTGATGTGCAATGTTTGTTTCGTTTTCCTGCGTTGGTAGGTGAGTATGCCATTCTGCAAATTGGATTTCTTTAGGTAGGCCATGTCCACGAAAGACATGCCGCGTGTATAAAAAGAGAATAGGAACATATCCCTTGCAAAGTCAAGGGATGGCTTGAAAGACAAATCCAGTTCCTTGATCCTCTTTATTTCTTCTAATGTGATTGCGCGTTTGACGGTCTTGTCGATGCCCGTATAGACATGCTTGAACGGATAATGTTGAGCCACAAGTTCCTTTTCGACGGCACGGTTATATACGGCACGGAGTATGCGATTGTAGAAAGAAACTGTGTTCTTTTTCGCTCCGTTTCCCTTCAACCATGCTTCGTACTCCATCATCAAGTCGGAGGTGATTTCATCAAACAAAACATCTTTTCCACCTCGGAAGCGCATAAAGCTGTTCATTGCGGACGTGTATGTTTCGGCAGTCCGCTCCTTGTCAAGCCGTTTCAACCTATCTATGGATTCCTCCATGAAGTTTCTGAATGAATGCGACTTCAAGAACCCATGAAACGAGGCTACAACATCATCGGACGTAAATCCGGTGCTCCTGTTCTCTTGTTCACGGATGACGGCATCCAGCCGTTCCATATCTTGCCGGATTCTTTTTGCTACAAGGGTAATATATTCAAAACGCTTGTTACTATCCCTGTTTCCACGGGCAATCAGCGTTGCTTGCTTTTCATCCCATTCGTTTGGATAGATTTTGTACTCGGTCGTTATCTGCCTCACCACGCGGCGGTGAGTGACAAGATAGACGATGCTGCCCGGACGGCCTGCGACCGTTGACGGGCGAAACTTTACTTTTATTGTCGTTGTCATACATTGATATTATGGTTCTTGTTTAACTTCTTGTATCCCAATTTCCTGCTGATAAAAATGATCATTGCAAAGCCGAGCAACAAAACGCAAAGCGTGCAAATGGCAATGATTCTAATCCACGCATCAGGCTGGTTGCTCTCATTGTAGATGCAGATTACAACAGCAAACGCGGTCAATACGGCCAATGTAAATACCATGCCGTAGAATGCCGCTTGCGGCATAGATATGCGCTTGTCTGTTTTTTCGAGCATCGCTATCAATTCGTTGCCTTTCTTTTCCAATGCGTCCGTCATTCTCTTGCAGGCCATTTCTCCCTCTTGCGCAATCTCCTCCTTCGCCTTGTCGGAGAAGAGTGCTTGGGAGTGCCTGCGCAATTCGTCAACAGACATGTTGAAGGTCTCGACGGATTTTCGGAATGCCACAGTGAGTTCCTCTGTCATGCTGTTCAACTCATGCAACGCATTCAAATTTTCCTCCAGCGCACTATGTTCTGCCTCTTGCCTCATGGCCGTGTCGACACTGCGGTCAACTTTGTCCATTTCTTCCGAAAAGTCAAACTTGTCTTTCTTCATCGTACTCATCCTATATGTTACCGTCTGTATCCCGATTTCGGTTTCCTACCCATGCAGCGTGCCGCCATGCGTGCGCAACGCCTTGCCCATTCACGGTCGTCTTCATCCTCTTTCCGTCCCCACGGGCTTTCATCGTTGCTTCCTCCTCCTCCCGATGACGATATAACGGGAGTGTCCATCAGACCGACGAACAAAGCCACCGCCATGTCCGTAAGTTCCTTGTGATTGGATGTTTCACGGTAATCAAACTCGTCATTGAACACCTCTGCCACTTCTTCGGGAATGTAGAAACGGAAGTTCTTTCCTTGTACGTTGAGGTCGTAGGAAACTGTGCCGGGGTTGTATGAAGCATAACCGGGCCGCCTTGCGGACGACTTTGCCATGACCGGTGTGACGGACTTCGCTGCCGGTGTGTTTTGCGGAACCTGTCTTGCCTGATGGAGCTTCTTCCACGTGGCTTCAATCCGGGATGCCGTCAGGTTGCGTCCCTTGCCGAGCTTGGATGCCTTGTAGCTGGCATTGCCTTTTACCAGGGCGTAGCCGTGCAATACTTTCTTGCCGTCGCGCAGTTCCAGTATCTCATAGCCCTTGTCACGGAGCCTTGCCGCGTATTCGTTCCAAAACCAGCTGTCCATTGCCTGCAACACTTCCATGCAGTCACGGTTCACCTGCCCGATGTTCGTTTCACGCACCTGTCGTGCCGTCGTCCAGCCCCGTTTCAGGGCCACACGCTCGGCTGCCCGCTGCGCCCGCAGATGTATGTCGTGGTCGTTGTTGACACGCCCGTTTTCGTCGATGCGGCTGTATGCGCCGTGGAGGTGCGGGATGCCACTCTCGGATTCCTCGTGCAGCCACACCGTACCCTTACTGCCTTTGAGGTTGGTCTTCGGGGAATAGGTCCTGCCGTTCTTGTCAAGTAGTTCGATGCCGTCAAATTCATTGATGAAGTCGTCCCACAACTCCAGCCAGTCCGCAATAGAGAAGTCTTTCGTATATTCCGGTGCCGGACTCAGTTCGATGCGTATAACGGTGTTCCTCACCCTCGGTGACTTGGCGGCTGTCAGCTTCATGGATTCCCATATTCCCGTTGCGTCAAGTCCGGGCTGCAGGAGGTTGTCCCTGACATGGAAGATGCGCTCGGGGTGTTTCTTGTTCTCCGTCTCGCCCGTGATGTAGCGGATGTCGTTGATGCCGTGGCTTATCGACTTTGCCTTTGCAATCATGCTTCCTCCTCTTGGTCGTCAACGTTCCTTGTTCCTTCGGGCAGGCGGTTGTCCATCCGCATCCTGTCCAAAACGCCCGTAATCCGGTCGGCCAGCTTTCCGAGTTCCTTGAGCCATCCGAGCATGAACGGGTAACTGCCGAACATCTGCCTGCGCTTTTCCGAGTTCATGCCACGGAGTGCGGAGGTGTAGTTCACGAGGTCGCTGCGGCAACCCGCCAATGTTTCCATGATGGCGGTCTGCCTTTCGGTGAGCCTTTCCTTGGGCTTGTAGCCGAAAGCCCTTGCCAGTAGGTAGTCGCTGACGGTCATACCACACTTCCCGGCCAGTTGTCTGATGTGCCTTTTCTGTTCTGCGGTGACTTTCGCACCGATGTATTCCGTCCGTCTGCCGTCCTGCGGCAGTCCGGTATTGTCCTTATTGTTTTCTGCCATAGCCATTATATATAAAAAGGTGATTGGTGCGAGCCTGCGAGTGCCGTGTCCGGCCTGGCGGAAGCGTGCCGCGAGTGGCCAAGTATGACCGACCGAGGGGAGGTTATACCTTGGCATATCTCGCAACAGAACGCCATTCAACCAAGCCTGCCGGCACGCCACATTGTCCGCACAGAATCTTGATTACATCTGTCCGTCAGCCCTGTACGGGCCGGTTGGATGGTAGCAAGGATTATCCATGTCATTGCCGCCATCGTCCGTCCAGCCGCCTACACAGGCGAATGCCGACACGGAAGCCGTCCTTGAATGGTGGACGGCCAGCAATCCCATCCGCTCCATCGTTCCCAGGAGATTTCGGGCTTTCTTCCTGCCCATGTTCCACTCTGCCGCCAACGCAGTTTCCGAGTATTGGAACTGTCCTGCCTTCAGGTATTGCGGCCTGCGGAAGCCCTTGCCCTCTCCGGCGGCGACAGCCATCCTTGCCAACAGGTCGCCGAACAGGGCGAAGTTGCTTATCTCCCTGCCGTTGTCATCGGTCGTTGTCCCGCACAGCCATCCGACGGCTTCCGCTGTGAGGTGTATGCGGATGGAACGGAAATTCTCTGGTTTCCTGAAAGCATATTGTTCCTTGTTCCCTGCTGTCGTTCTCATCATTCCATACCGGTTTGTGAACGGAGTGCCGGATTGTGGATGCTGCTGTTCATATTCATCCTGCAGCAGAAATTTTCCTTGTCCTTTCGCTGCCGTTTCGGCACTCCGCTCGTTTTTGTCATAATGCTTATTCCACTTTGTTTCAGTTCTTCCCGTCATTTACGGGTGCGACCGGTTGCAAGTGCCTCCGCGCATCCTCCACGGCCTTGGTGTCCGATGTTATGCGCATCAGCGCGACGCTCACACGGCACAACTGGCCGATGTTGACGAACTCCTTGACCGCTTCCATCAGCTTTTGCGCACGGACTTGCCGGTGTCTCATCACGGCCTCGCCGCTTGCTCCGTTCCCCTTGTCCAGCCCGTGGTTGAGGAAGCGGTTGACGGCCAGCATGTCGGTAGCCCCGATGGTGTCCGTATCGCCCTTGCCCGTAGCATAGTTGACCATCACGCGGATGGAATCGGCCTCGTAGGGCGTGCAACTGCGGAGGAATGAAAGAATGGTCTGCGCCTTTGCACTGATTGCCGGTCGTTTTTCACCTCTTTTCTGTTCCTTGTTCCCTGAATCGTGGGCAGCGGCATCCTTGATGGCCTGCCCGTTGTTTTCAATGTCATTCATGCTTGCTCCTTTTAAAAATTAAAAAATAGTTGGTAAATTCATTTGCGGCCTTCCCTGCTGATACTGTAGCGTGCCGCCTCGCTGTCGATTTCGATCTGCGATTTTACCCTCACCCTTGTCAGCCATGCGTCAAGGTCCGCCTTAGCGAAGAAGCACAGCTTGCCTCCCGGCTTGTAGTAAGGGATTGCGCGGCGCATCATCAGCTTGTAGAGATAGCTCGGCTTCAGGCCGAGATACCGTGCCGCTTCTGTCGTCGTCATAAGGTTGAGTTCATTCTCCATGTCGTTCTGTATTTTATCTGTTTCTTGTTCGTATGGAAGAAGAATTTGATACTGGGTTTTGGCCTTTCTCTTTCTTCCGTTTCGGATGCAAAGTTAAGTTTGACCCGGAGTACCCCAATGTGGCATCCGTGGGGAAAGTTCATATAACAGCAATGCGCCACACTGCTGGTTTTCAACAGTATGGCGCATTCCTGCTGCCGGATGATGGTGTCCTGAATGGGGAAACGGTGGGATGTTACGGGGTAAAACCGAGCCGCCTTGCGTTTTCGACGGCCTTGTCTATGTCCTTGCGGTATTTCCTGTTCTCGTCGGTGGCGCCTTGGGCGCACACGTCGCTGCGGTGCTTGTCGTAATATGTTTTCGATATGCCGCAACGCTTGAGGAACTCTTCCGCCCACAGCCTGCCGCGTTCGCGCGGGCGGATGGTCTGCGACACGGCAAGCACCATGTAACAGACGCGGAGGTTCTCTTTCGGACGTACCGAAACATCCCGTGCGGTCGGCTTGAGGTTCATGAAGTTCACGAAGTCGCTGCCCGAAACATAGTCGAACTGGTATTCGTTGCATACCCCGTATATGAACATACACAGGCCGAGGTCAACGGTGTCCATCCATGTGGCGGTTTCCCGGAGCAATGCGGTACGGCTGTTCATGGTTTGTCCTCCTTCATCCTTTCAAGGTCGTTGACGATGCTTTCCGCAATCCCTTTCAAACGGGATGCCAGCACTTCCATGAACACAGGCTTGAAGCACCACACACAGAAACAACGATCACGCTCCCGCGTCCATTCCTTATATAAAAGGTCTGCCGCCGTATGGGCTCGGTCGTATTCTCCCTTTGCCTTGCCGCATTCTGCGTCCAGCGACTCGTACTCATCGAAATCCATCGGGAGGTAGTCCAAGCGGTTGCCCTTGTCGGAATACTCCCTCCATAACCTTGCCGCAACCGCCTTGGCCTCATTGTACTTTTCCTCAAAGGGTTTCAGATGGCTTTCAAACAGTGCCTCGTAATCGGTGCCTGACACTGCGGACTTGTCAAGCGAGAGGTAACGCCCCGTTTCCGAAAGCAGGGAAAGGGCAAGCCCGTGCAGCTGTGCCGCGTCCTTTCCGGCCAATGACTCCGCTTCTTCCACAAGGACGTTGGTGTCCTTGAAGTCACGGTAGAACAGGGCGAGGCACAGGGCTTCGTCAAAGGAAAGTTCCTTTTGTCCGCAGGATGCGGTAAGGGTGTCGTTTACTTCCTGCAAGCGTTGGGATATGTCTGTCATCATCATTGGAGTGAAAGTTGTTGCCTATAGGTTACGTATGTATCCGAGTATTGTCCTCATGCTGTCGGAAATTTGGTCGGAGGCCGGTATCTCATGGTAAGCGAGTCCGGGCAATTCTTTCAGGTAAACCGGCCCGGTCTTTTTCCAGACATCATCCCATGCCGTAAGCAAGGGGGATTCTTCAAGGCTGCGCGCCCGCCATCCTTCCGGCTTGTCGAACTGTTGCCTGTCATGCGTGAACAGTTCCAGGAAGTCCGAACGGAATTCTTCAGACTTCAAATACTCATTGACAGCCCTGTCACGGAACAAGTAATGCAGGTCATAGAAATGGCGTATCTTGGCTGATAGCTGTGTCAGGTAATCGTTTGCCAATGAGCACCGCATCAAGGAGACCAGCTTTTCAGTAAGTGTCCTGCGCTTGTCCAGCACGGCAACAGAAAACGGCTGCATATCGAACTCGTCTATCAAATCCTGATTCCCCGACTGCCGGAAAAAGGTGGTGAGGAAACTCTCTATGGCCAGCCTCTCGTATGGATAGGGATTTGCAAATGAGTTTATTTCGACAAGTATCTGGCCGGGATTTATGGAGGTGGCGGCTTGTGTTTCCATGACTTGAGGGTAATGGTAATATGCCTTGTGGTAATGCGACCCCTTGCTGGTCTTGCCCGGAATGACGATCTCCACCAGTCCTTCCGTCATGCGGTGCGCGGTCCTCCGTATCAGGTTTTTCAACTGGTTCCCGCTCAAAGTCCATGCTTCCGCTATGGCCACATCCACATCTTCCGAGAATCTGGCCCCAATCCCGTATGCCTTGGACAGGCTGGTGCCTCCCTTGAATACAGCCCTGTTTTCCGTATTACCTTCTGCCATCAGGCGAAGTGAACGGCTGATCCAATAATCTTTCTCTATGAACAGCGGGCTTATGCCCAATCCGCCTTGGTCTGCCGGGCGCGAGGCAAAGTTGATGGCCTCCTTGAACAGTTGCGGGTCTTCATGCAGTCTCATACTATATTCCAATTTGGGGCGGTGGGCAACGCTGAAGGGGTTATTCCAATCTTATAGCGGCTCACCGGGTTGAGCGTTTGCAGCAACCCGTCACAAGGGTCGCCGAGGTGTTCCATGATTGCGCCAAGTTGCGCTTTTACGTATGGCTTGTAAGCCTTGCCCAATTCGACAAGCCTTGATTTTTCAAACTTACCAAGGCTCTTTACCCATGCCGTGATTTGTACGATGGATTCATTTGGAGTAGCCGCAGGGATTTCCTTGATAAGCCTGAGCGCGTCAAGGATGATAAAATAGGGAATGTCCTCTTTCCGTATGGGGTTGGGTTGCAGCAGGAACGTGATTCTGTATTGACCTCTCGTTACCGGACGGCGTGAAACATTTGTGCCCACCATGATGGTGGATGAGATTTGTGTAGTCAGCGCCAAGGCGGCGAATGCCCTTGCTCCCGTGATGTAGCCGACGACATTTTCGTCCTTTTCCAGAAAGTCTTTCACGATTTCGCTCTCCGGCGGCTGGAGTTCACCGAAACGGGATTTGCCGGGCTTGTAATACCGTCCTTTGGAGATGCGCCTGAGCAAGCCCGCTTCCTCGAACTGGTTCAAGGCTTTGACGAGCGTCGCCCGGTAGTTGCGCGGAACGTCGAAGTCGGATGCGGAAACCACCACTCCCGACGGCATCGAATCGATGGCTTGCCTGATTTTGTCCCTTATTACCATAATACGTGATTGTTTGACGGTGCAAAGGTAAGCAATAATTCTTGTTTTCTGCGCAGAAAACAAGAATTTTATTCAGTCAAACACCTTGTCCATCAGGTTGACAGCCTCCGTTTTCTTGCTGTCAATAATCTTCGCGTAGATTTGCGTGGTCTTCACGTTGGCGTGGCCGAGCAGCTTGCTCACCGTATAGAGGTCAGCACCGAGCGTCAGCATCATGGTGGCAAAGGTGTGGCGGCTTGTGTGGTAGCAGATTTTTTTCGGGATGCCCGCCTTTGACATCCATTTCGCCAGCACCTTGTTGATGTTCGGCTCGGCAGGGAGTCCGGCAAAGACTGTACCGTCATCCCCGGCATCCCCTCTCTCCGGCAGCCAGCGGACGGCCAGCCTTGACAGCGGAAGGTAAATCGGCGCGGCGGCTTTCTTCATCACGGTGGTCACACGGTACTGCTCCCCGTCCAGGACTATGTCTTTCCAGCGCAGGGCATAGACATCGCTCAGGCGCAGGCCGCAATAGCAGGAAAACAGGTAGGCACGCTTCACGTCCTCGCGCGGGCAGTCCGTACCGACCAGCAACTTGATCTCATCGATGGTCAGGTATTCGCGCTTGCTCTCCGGTACCTTGACACGCTCGGACTGGGGAAGCGACAAGAAAGGGTTTTCCGGAATCACCTCGGCACGCACCGCCGCATTGAGCGCGGTGGAGAGGTAGCCCACATAGTCGGACGCGCTTTTCGGGGCAAGCGGATTGCCCCACCGGGTCTTGTAAGTGTACTGGATCCAGTCGATGAACCCCTTGCACCATTCCTTGTCGATGTCGCCCATCTTCACTTTCTTCTTGTAAAGGGGTATCATGCGCATGACGGTTTTCAACAGCTTCAGCCCCCTCGCGCCCTTGCGCTCCTGGTCTGCAAGATAGGACTGCATCCAATCATCCAGCAACATCTTGGAGCGGACGACCGTCCTCTTCAGCCCGGCCTTGGCATTGGTCAGCTCTATGATGCGCTGCGACTTGATGGTTTCCACGGCGGCCCTCGTCGCGCGGTTCTGTTCTTTGATGAGCGGATTGATTTCCGGCAGGTGGTACAGTTTCAGGAACTCGTAACTGCGCTTGCCGTCCACATAGATGTCCAGGTAGTAGGACTCGGAGCCGTCTGACAGCTTCTTCGTCCTTACCTTCACCGGTTCTTTCAGCTTTGTCCTTTTCTTCATTGTCGCCATATATAATATAATGAGGTGTGTCTTGTCAGAATGCCTTGTCTATCAGTGAAACCGCCTCGTCTTTCTTCCGGTCAACAATCTTCGCGTATATCTGGGTGCTCCTCACGGAACGGTAGCCGAGCAGTTTGGAAACGGTATAGATGTCCGCGCCGAGCGTCAGCAGGGTGACTGCGTAGCTGTGCCTTGCCGTGTGGAAGGTCACGTGCTTGTCCACGCCTGCCGCCTTCGCCCAGCTCCCAAGGTTGACACCGAGGTTGCCGTTGTTGGGAAGCCTGTCAAAGACGATACCTTCCGGAATCGGGTTGGAAACTTTGGGCAGCCATTTGACGGCCTGCCTTGAAAGGGGGATGTAGACGGGGTCGGACGTTTTCGTCATCACCACGGACACGCGCCATTCCTCGCCGTACATGGAAATGTCCCTCCAGCGCAACTTGCGGACATCGCTGATGCGAAGCCCGCAGAAACAGGAAAACAGGTAGGCCTGCTTCACCTGTTCGTTGAAAAACGGGGTGTCTATCATCCGCTTTATCTCCTCTATGGTCAGGAAGTCGCGCCTGCTTTCCGGCACCTTGATTTTCTCCGCCGCCTCAAGGCTGTTCCAAGGGTTTGAAGCGATAAGCCCTTCACGCACGGCCTCGTTAAGTGCGGTGCGCAAGGTGGTGGAATAGGAAGAGGCGGTCTTGGGCGTTATCGGTTTGCCCCATGCCGTCTTGCAGGACGAACGTAGCCAGCCGACATAATCAAGACAGAACTGCCTGTCCACCTCGTCCAGCCTGACTTCGGCACGGAACTTCACGAGGTTTTTCCTTGTGTTGTCTATTCCGTTCAGGTCGCGTGCCCCACGGTGTTCGTGGTTCTTGCGGACGATTTCCATCCATTCGGACAGCAACATGCCGGAAGAGTTGCGTTCAGGAGTCGCGGCCTTTGACGTGAGCAGGGTTTCGGTGCGTTCCTGAAGGATGGATTCCGCCTCACGCATGGTACGTGCGTTTTGGCGTTTTGCCTTGGCGGTGTCTTCCGGCAAGAGGTAGAGTTGCAGGAACTCGTATTCATGCTTTCCGTCCACGCTGCGGTCAAGGAACAGGGAGATGCGCTCGTCTGCCAGCTTCCGCTGCCGGAGTTTGAACGGGGATTTCCCGATTGGTGATTTTCTTTTTCTTCCCATAGTTTCCCAAGTGTTTATATCCGTATGCAAATATAGGAAATAAACGGTAAATGAGTATCGTTTCAGGTAACAAAAATGGCGAATAATAAGGATTTTTAAGGAGAGGATAGGAAATAATCGTAATTTTGTAAACTACTTATAATCAATAGATATAATTCATTTCTTTGTTTTTGTTTTCCTTTGTTTTTATTACATTGGCTAATGGGCAACTATATACTGTATCATCAAAACCTGCATGGGTGGGGAGGTAAAATTATCAAGAAGTTGGCGCAGGCAATCCGATTCAATTACCCGGAAAAGAAAGGATATTCGGAGCGTAATCTTACTTATATGTGCCAGTTTGCCCGTTTATATCCGTTAAATGTACTTCGTAGTTTTATTGAAACAGATTCAATACTGTCTGTCCCCAATATTCAAAACATTACTAATGAAGTCCTTAAACTCAATAGCGGGCAATTTACGCAGGAACTTACTGCGCAAATACAATCTACAGATAATCAATCTTTAGAAATTACGCAGGAGATTCCTGCGCAATTTCAGAATGTAGCAAAAACAGTAGCAACCATCTATAAAATAAAAATAGAGGATATAGAAGATTTATTCTTGGCATCACCTGTTGCAAGAACCAATTGGGCAAGCCATGTGATTATGCTTAACGGTTCGCTTCCATTGGGTGTAAGCTATTGGTACATGAAACAGTCCGTGGAAATGGGCTGGAGCAGCAATGCTCTTAAAATACAAATTGAGACCAACTTATATAGCAGACAAATCAGCAACAACAAGGTTAATAATTTCACAGCCACGCTTCCTGCACCGCAAAGCGACCTTGCCAATTACCTGTTGAAAGACCCGTACATCTTTGACTTGGCTGGAACGAAGGAAAAGGCAGACGAAAGGGACATAGAAGAGCAATTGGTTTACCGGAGCCGGTGGCATGGATGTAGGCTTTGAACGACCCGGGATTAAGGTTGTATTTGCAAATGAGGTTATGAAAGAAGCAGCTCAGACTTATATACTGATTGATTTCCGTGCCTTCTATGGCTTGGATAAATTTAGCTTGAAGCAAATCGACCAGTATGTTTGGCAGATCGGGAAGGATTACTTCCCGAAGAACTACGGAAAGAAAGTATTTTGTCTTTAATCGATAAAAGGAGTGTGTTCGTATGGTAGATAATGTAATTCAAATAGTAACAGAGAAATTATCTTCTTTGCCTTGCATAGAAGGCATTGTATTAGGGGGCTCACGTGCAAGAGGCACCCATACAGAGGATTCTGATATAGATATCGGAATCTATTACAATTCAGAATCATTTGACCTGACAGCGATTAATCAAATTGCTACAGAATTGGATGATGAGAATAGAAACGACCTTGTTGTACCTCCCGGAGCGTGGGGTGATTGGGTTAATGGCGGCGGATGGTTAGTTATAAACGGGTATCATGTTGACTTGATTTTACGTGATATAAAACGGGTGGAACAAATAATCAAAGATACGGAGCAAGGAATTGTTACTGCCAATTATCAGACTGGGCATCCCCATGGT
>ERZ824600.2255-NODE-2255-length-21129-cov-3.496014_pt1 | contig 21129 bp, 19 predicted proteins | sample MGYA00519933_ERZ824600 | MGnify/ENA primary metagenome ERZ824600 (study PRJEB31778, sample SAMEA3449178) | human gut metagenome | biome: human gut; feature: human-associated habitat; material: faeces | place: United Kingdom | collected 2010/2012 ... | reverse complement strand
AAAACAGGATTTACAGATGATGCTGGACTTTGCATTGATGCATTGAATGGAGAACCAGGAGTATATAGCGCGAGATACGCAGGAGACCATGCTCCTCAGATTGTTGCAATAAATAAGGTACTTTCAAAAATGGAAAATGTTAAAGATGAAGATAGAACTGCAAAATTTGTATGTGTTCTTACATTAATGATGCCAGATGGCAAAATAAATATTGCAAGAGGGGAAACTCTAGGAAGAATAGTTAGAATTCCAGGACCTCTTGGAAAGCTTACATATGGGCCAATATTTATTCCAGAAGGATTTGATAAGACTATGAATGAACTTACAGAAGAAGAACTTGGAGTAACTCATAGAGAAAAGGCCCTAAAGCAGATATTAAATTATCTAAAGGAGGAACAATAATGAATATAGGATTTTATGCTGGAAGTTTTGATCCTTTTACTATGGGACATATGCATGTTGTAAAGACTGCTTCAAATGTATTTGATAAGTTAGTAATCGGAATAGGCATTAACAATAAGAAGGCAAGAAGATATGATAAAGAAATAATGAAAAATGCTATAGAGCAGGCATTAAAAGATGAAAACGTGGATAATGTAGATGTAATTACATATGAAGGACTATCAGTTGATGCAGCCAAAGACAATGGATGTAATTTCCTAGTAAGAGGAATAAGAGATGATATGGATTACTACTATGAGGAAAATATAGCAGAGATTAATGAGGAAATATCAGGACTAGATACAATTTACGTAAGAGCAGGAACATTAGGTAGTATAAGTTCAAGCACGGTAAAAGAAATATTTGATAATGGAAAAGATATTTCTAGATATGTGCCTCAAGCAGTATTAAAAATAATGTAAATTAATATATTCAGGCGTTTTTATAGATGCATGATGATAAATAATTATGTATATTTACAGCCAAAATGTTCGGTGACGGCATCTAATAAAAATGAATGCGTTAGTTTTGCCGGGAATCCTTGCGTAGAAACCTTGAAATACACAAATATTGGGAGTTGTTTAGAAGGTTTTATCGGAAAAGTTCGATTAAGAAAGGCTGAATATGGCGGCGAATATTTTGCCGATGTATTCAAGCGTCATATAGGGCCAAATGCTGAAAATTATGCAATTAAAAACGAAGCCGGTCAGATATTGGGTGAAATTGATATTTTTATTCGGAAATATCTTCCTGGAAGTTATGATTCATTTACATATAAAGATGATCCAAGTCACGTATTTGTAGATAATCTTAGAAATTATTCAAACCCGAATACTCCATACTACAAGCAAGGGCTTGAATATATGAAAGATATTGGTACCCGCCTGCTTCAAATTGCACAAAGACGTAGTGATGAGGCGCAGTGCGTTGGAAATATAAAACTGATTTCTAAAGGTGAATCTAAAGACTGGTATAAGAATGTAATAGGTATGATTGAAGAATTTCCACCGGTTCAAAATAACGGTTTCAAATTTAGATTTCAAATAAATAATCCTAATGCTATGATACTCCCTCCCCACAGCAAAGAACCATTATCAAGATTGCAAGGCGGCTTATAAAATTTTAATCTTTTGATTGAACAACACCGTTTATGTCTTTAATTATGAAAGGACGTACAAAAGCCCATGTTCCATATAGGGAAGTTAGTATGCCTGTTATATTTAATGGTTTTGATATTTTAGGGTGTTTGTTCAGAATAGAACCAAGCGTGATTAGAGAGGTTCCTGTCATTATTCCAAGATAACCTTTGAAAATTGTTCTTGGAACTACTATAGTATCAGTCATATCTGCTGAATTTTTTGTCTTTTCATGAAGTTTTGAAAGAAAATCGTGTTTATCTGTGTGATTATTTGGCTGAGCGGATGTGAAATTAGGACTGATACTATTAATTTTCATTGTGTAAATTTCCTTTATATATTTGTTTATTTGTTGTCTTAAACACTTCTAAATTTAAAATTTTGCTATTTTTTTATTGTAAAACCTGTTTGTACAATATTTTTTCCAAATTTAGCTTCTAACCTGTCAAAACATTTTGTCAGATTTTGTTTTTTACTTTCGGCAGTTTTATCAGAATATAGTGATAATTGTTCCAGTCCTTGTTCTCCTATTTTTTCCAGAACAATGCCTGTACTTCTGTATAAAATATCAGGCTTGTAAATTTGTTGTAATAATTCTATTGCAATATTGGAAATTTCCAGTTCAAAGTCGGTAGGTGTACACAGTTCTTGTTTTATATATGAAACTCTAAAGTCTTTTGTTTTTAGCATAACTCCGATTTGTGAACACTTTGTGTCATATTGGCGAAGTTTTCTGCAAGATGTGTGGATGTGTTTGTTAAGTTCATTTTTTATATAATTGAAATCTGTAGTGAAAATTCCAAATGCTCTTGTATTTTGAATTGATTTTGGTGTTTTTTCAGTATTTGTAACTTCTGAAACCATTTTACCTGAAAGCTCGTGGCGCATTTCTATACCATGTATACCAATAGTTGAATCCAGCCATTTATCACTTTTTTGAATAAGTTCTTCTGCTGTTAGAACTCCGTATTGTTTCATTTTTTTTGTTAATCTTCTTCCAATCCCCCATATTTCTTCGATTTTTGTGTTTTTAAGCTCTTTTCTGATTTTTCTTTTTCCGATTAAATAAATTCCGTCAGAATGATTTTTAGCTTTATCAGATGCAAGTTTTGCCAGTGTTTTTGTCGAACTTAAACCTATAGATACAGGAATATCTGTCTTTTCAAGAATTAGTTGTCGTAAATATTTTGCAAGTTTATAGTAATTGCGTTTATATAATCTGGTGAGTCCTGTTAAATCCACAAATGCTTCATCAATTGAGTATATTTGAGCATACGGGCTAAAATTTTTTAAAATACTCATCACTTCTGCTGATGTCTTTTGGTAATAATCATGGTCAGCCGACAAATAAATAGCTTTTGGATATTCTTTTTTTGCCATAAAGTATGGTTCGCCCATTTTTATTCCCATTTTTTTTGCTTGTCTGGAACGAGAGATTATGCAGCCGTCATTGTTTGAAAGAACGCATACGGCTTTCCCTTTCAAGTCAGGATTCTTTTTTTGTTCGCATGAGACAAAGAAAGAATCACAATCAACAAGTGCGATTACCTTTTGTTTTACCATAATATTAGTATTCTATATTTTTGGATATTAGTCAATGAAATCTTATTTGTAATAAAACTACAAATATTAGCAAAAAATATCTTGATGTTTTTTTACACATAGTATATTATTAAACTCGAAAGCAGGTAGAATTTTATGAATACAAAAGCAGAAAGATATATGTTTCCACAAAAGTCTCAATTAGTATCTATTCGAATTTTGGATATAACCAAAGAGCTTCCCGATTTGAAAAATATATCTGAATCAAAGTCAATTGTTATTGGTAAATGGCTGGCAGAGTGGATAAAAGAAGATTTGAATCAGGGGAAAATAAAAATTAATAACCTGCTTCCATCAAAGGCAGAGTTCGCATATCATCTTGGTGTCAGTATAGGAACAATCCAAAATTCATTTAGATATCTTGAAGATTTGGGGTTTGTAGAATCAAAGCAGTGTATTGGAACTCTGGTGAGGGATCCGGAAAAACGTACAGCTTCATTTAGAAAACTTACTTCAAAACGCGAAATTGCAGTTGAAGCTATAAAACGATATCTATTAACAGATAGTTTTAAAGTTGGCGATGTTCTGCCGTCATCAAAAACAATTGCAACAATTATAGGTTATTCGGCCAATACAACAAGATTAGCTCTTGAGTATCTTTCTGCAAAAAAAATACTTGTCCACAAATTTAGAAATTCTCAAGAAACCGGCTGGGTTGTAAACTCTTTAGATTTTGATGTTGAAGTTTCGATAGGTGGAGAGCAGAATACTAAAACGCTTGTTGATATGGTTGTGAATGATTTGGAAGATTATATTACAAAAAATTTAAGAGTTGGTGATAGAATACCTCCACATGCTGTTTTGGCAAAAGGTTTAAAAGCCAGTATAAAAACTGTCCATGATGCTTTAAAAATCTTAACAGAAAAAGGTGTGCTGTTATCAAGACGTGGTAGGTATGGTACTTCTGTAATAAAACTCCCTAATAGTGAAAGTTTTTCTCAAAAACCTGAAACTTCTATATTTGCGTCAGCTCAGGATACTGCATTTTATCATTATGAAAAAACTCAGGAACACATAAAGCGTATGATAGCTCAGGATTATGAAATTGGAGATAAATTGCCGTCAATTGTTGAGCTGTCAAAAAAGCTTGATTTGAGTCCTAATACTATTAGAAAAGCTTTTCATAATCTGGCAAAAGATGGGTATTTAGTTTTTTCAAGAGGTCGTTACGGCGGAACTTTTGTTATTGATATTCCTGAAGTTGAAGCTCAGGCATTTAAATGGCTTGCTGTTAACCCAAAATATGCTCAGGAATATAATGAAATCAATTCAAATTAACCATGTAATTTGCACTATGGTTTTTTAGGAAAGCCTGCCTTTTCAAGATTTGGAAGTTTTCCGTAGGTTAATACATAGGCAGTAGGACTTTTTTCATCGGGTTTACAAGAGTTTTTAGCTCTATAGCTGCACAATCCGTTGTAGAATTCATGTGACGCCCAAGGGTGTATACTATAATAAGGGATGACTCCCGGGTAATCACCAACACTTGAAATAGGAAAAGTATCTTTACCAACTCTATTTGGTCTAGCCTTTCCGTTGGTGTCAATTACAATATTCAAAGTTTCACTGTTGTTAAAAGCATTCATTCTAGACATAGAAACAGTTGCTCCATTTAATAATTTATAATAGCAAACTCCTGTGTTATCAGCTCCGCTGTATTTTTGTACAGTATATGTTGAATAAGAGGAGTAATCACCGTTAAGTGAATATGCTTTTTCCGGAAGCCAGTTTATATTAACTTTACGTCTATCTGCAGGTGTTGCGTAGCATTTTTTATCTGCGTATTTAAAGTGTTTATCTATATTTGATGCTATCGCTTCAATTTCTGGTGCGGAGTATTTTGTATAACAGCTGCCACCCAGGCATTCTTCTTCTTCCTCCATCATTTTTACAGCTCCTGTTATTATGGAATAACTTTGTTTGAGCACATTAACAGTTTGCTTTTCAAATATTATTGCATTAATAGTTGGTAGTGTAAGGGCAGCAATTACTCCAATAATCCCTAGTGTTATTAATATTTCAGAAAGTGTAAAAGCATAATTTTTTTGCATTTATCTTTATTTCCTCGTGATAGTAATATCTTATTATTTTATATCAATATATTGATATTTAGTATCATTATATTCACTTATCTTAATTAAGTCAAGGATATATAATTTATAAATGGAGAAAGATTTTAAGTATATTATTGGTCGAAATATTAAAGCTGAGCGGCTGCGTAAAGATATAACTCAAGAACAATTTGCTGAATTGATTAATATGAGTCTTAGTTATGTTAGTAAAGTAGAGCAAGGGCTTACTTCTCCTACTGCGATGGCTCTTTTTAAAATGTCTATAGTGTTAAATGTCCCTATGGAAGAATTTTTTAAGGGTATTAATTTAGAACTTCTTTCTCAATTGTAAATAATAGTACATATTTTTGACATGACATAATATAAATTGCGATAATGATAAAAACATTATACTTGGATTAAATTATGTACATAAAACAATTAGAGATAGATAATTTTAAATCATTTGCAAATAAATCGGATATCCCCCTGTTGAAAGGTTTTACAACAGTATCAGGTCCAAACGGTTCTGGTAAGAGTAATATTATTGATAGTGTTATGTTCGCTTTAGGGTTACGTACGGGTAGTGCTTTACGTATTGAAAATTTGTCCGATTTCATTACTACTTTTAATAATAAGAATGAAGCAATGGTTAAGGTTGTTTTTGGGGATGTGGACGGTGCTAATGAACTTTCGGTTGCGCGTAGAATTAAAAAGACTAATCAAGGTTATGCAAGTACATATTATTTGAACGATAAAGTTGATACATTAACTAATATTCGCTCAATTTTAGAAAAGTATAATATCACTCCTAACAGTTATAATGTTATGATGCAGGGGGATGTTAACAGTATTGTTATGTGTTCTTCTAAAGTTCGCCGCGGAATTATTGATGAAATAGCCGGTGTTGCGGATTTTGACAGGCGTATAGATCAGGCCACAAATGAGCTTAAAACTGTTGAACAACGTGTTGAAGCTGCTTCTTTAATTCTTACTGAGGTTGAGAAAACACTGGAACAATTAAAAGCAGAAAGAGAAGTTGCTCTAAAGTATAAAAAACTCCAAGAAGAAAAATCGGGGTTAGAATCTCAGATAAGTACAGTTAAATTTTTTGATTTGAGGAGAAATTTAGAGTTAGCGCATGATAATATATTGCAATCTAATAAGAAATTAAAAGAAGAGCAGATAAATAAAAAAGACTTAGATGAAAAAATAAAACTTATAAATGAGAAATATAAAGAGCTTGATGCCAAGTTAAAAGAGCAAGGTGAAGATGAGCGAAATAAATTAAAAGATTCGCAAAGTGATTTATCTGCTCGTATTCAAACCAAGAAAAATGCTATTGATTATTCTGATACACAGATTCAAAAGGGATTACATTCTATAGAAAATGCGAAAAATGGTATAGAATCTTATAAGAAAAAAATTGAAGACGAGAGATTAAATATAAAACTTGCGCATGACAAAATAGGCATAATTGAGACTCAATTAAAAGAGAAAAAAGAAGAACTATCAAAAAAACTTGCGGATATTTCAGGATTAAGTTCAACTGCAGATAAATATATTCAAGAGCGTAATGATGTATCTCGCAATTTGGATTCATTGAAAGATAAGGATAATGAATTATTAAAAGCTTCCTTACCTAAAGAAAATGAGCTTAAAATTTTGAAAAAAGAAATTGAAGAAGCAAAGAAATTCATTGAAAATGCTGAAAATGCAAAAGCTAATTTTGCTGATGATAAATCTTTAAAAGAATTGCAGGTTGCTGATTTAAAAAAAGAAATGGATGAATTAAAAGATATTCAGACAAAAACAATGAAAGAACTTGATGATGCTAAAACTGCAATTGAGGATTATGATCATGATGTCAGGGCAGCTTATAGAAAATTTACTGATATGGAAGCTCAAAGACGTCTAATGTCTTCTTCAGGTTCCAGTTTGCCAATCAATGCTGTTATGCAGGCAAATTTGGAAGGTGTGCATGCTCCATTAATGCAGCTAGGTACAGTAGATGAAGAGTATTCTTTGGCATTGGATGTTGCTTTTGGTGGAAGGCTTGCGCATATCGTTGTTGATGATCCGCATGCGGCTTATGTTGCCATGGAATTATTAAATTCTTCAAAAGTGGGTAGAGCAACATTTATTCCTTTGAGTAAGATTAAGAAAGCTCCGACAAAATTGCAATTGCCTAAAAATAGAGGGGTAATTGATTTTGCTATTAACCTTGTTGATTTTGATGATTTATATTTAGATGCATTTTTCTATGCCGTTGGAGATACTTTGATTGTTGAAGACGCAGAATCGGCAGAACAACTTATGGGTAAATACCGTATGGTAACTTTAGATGGTAAACTTTATGAAAAATCTTCTGCAATTACTGGTGGATATGTGAAAAAATCAATGTTTGGTTTTGGTCAGAGTGATGATAAAGAATTAGAAAGAGCAAAAGCTAAACTTGATGAGTTACAGAAGAAATATGATACAGCCTCTGCGAGAAAAAGAGAGTTGGAAGATAAGCTTGAAAAAATTCGAATAGCTTATTCTTCTTCTTCGACGGAGTATTCTAAAGCTAAAATTGAACTATCAAACATGAATTCTCAATTTGAAAATAGCCAGTCTTTATTGGAGACAAAGCGTACTTATGTGTCTGAAAACGAGCCTAAGATTGAAAAACTAAATTCAGAACTTGATAAAATTGAGTTAAAGCGAGTTGAATTAGCTGATAGTATTCAGCAGGCACAAGACAAATTGGCAGAGTTGGATAGTTTATTAAATGATAAAGATTTAAAAGATTTGAAAGAAAAAACTCAAGGTATTGAGGATGAAATCAGACGTCTAAATACAAATCTTATGAATGTTAATAGTGAGATTCAAGGTTTTGAAAATACAATTAAATTTAATGAGCAATTAATTACATCTAAAGAAGACGATATAAAAAATACAACAAGAAACAATGAATCTTTAGAAAAAGACAAAGAGACATACAAGTCGGAAATCATTCAATTAGAGGAACAATTAAACTCCCTATCTGATAAAATTGCAGTAATTGATGCAAAAATCGGAGAACTTGTGAAGCAGAAAGAAGAAATTCACAACAGTCTTGTTGAATTGCAGACTAATAGTGCGGTAAAGGCTTCTGAAATTGATAGAATCAATGAGCAGATTGAATCTTTCAAAGCTCGCAGACGTGAATTAGAACCGCAACTGAAAGAAGCGACAGAAATTCTTACTAATGCGGGTGTTGAGGTTGAAAAATTAGAGCCTGTTCAAATTTCTATCGATGAGTTAAATACAAAAATCCAGCGTTTGGATAAACGTATGCAAGAATTAGGTGATGTTAATATGCGTGCTATCGTTTCTTACGAAGAAAAAGCGGCAAGAAAAGAGGAATTAGATACTCAGATAAGAACATTATCAACCGAGCGTCAATCAATTTTTGATAAGATGAATGGATTTGAGCAACAGAAGAAAGAAGCGTTTATGACTACATTTACAGCTATAAACGAAAATTTTAAAGATATTTATCATCAATTATCAGAGGGAGAAGGCAGACTGATTCTTGAGAATGAAAAGGATCCGCTGTCTGCTGGCATGACAATTGAGGCAAAACCAAGAGATAAAACTACTAATAATAAACTCGGAGCATTATCCGGTGGAGAAAAAGCATTGACAGCTTTGGCGTTAGTCTTTTCAATTCAAAAATATCTACCTGCTCCTTTCTATGCTTTGGATGAAGTTGATGCGAGTTTGGATACTATGAATGTTGAAAGAATTGCTGATATGGTTAAGAAACAATCTTCTGATACTCAATTTATTGTAGTAAGCCACAGACGTCCTATGATTGAGGCGGCTAATAGAACAATTGGTGTTACCCAAAAAGAAAAAGGTAAAACAAAAGTTACAGGTGTTAAATTAAGAGATGACGACAATGAATAACAATCTTATAAATGCTGAAGATTTGGAATCTTCTATATATGGTAAAACAGGTGAATTTGATGCCAATGATGGTATTGGAATTCTTGTTGATATGGCAAAACAAGGAAAAATTGATCCATGGAATATAGATATTCTTGATGTTACTGAAAAGTATTTGCAAAGAATGATTGAACTAAAATCATTAAATCTTCGTGTTGCCTCCAGAACTCTATTATTTGCATCAATTTTGTGCAGGCTTCAATCAAATGTTTTGGCAGGATTATCTCTGGATGATTTTCAAGATGAACCGCAAGATGATGTAATTTATGATGATGACGGATTTATTGTTGAGTATCCGGAAGATCAGGAATTTATACCAACTAGCAATGTTGTTAGTTTTGATGAAGCTCTTCAAAGAAGAACAAGTATCAGGTTAAATCGTAATCGTGTTGTGACTTTGAAAGACTTGATTAAACAATTGGAATTCTATGAAAAATTAGAAAAACGTGCTTCTATGAAAAGTGCTCATGAAAGAGCTAAAAGACATGTGAGAAACTATTCAAGATTAACTCCTGATGAAATTGTTTCAATGGCTCATGAAGAGTATATTGAAGAATCAGTTCTTAAATTAAAAGACAATTTAGAACAGATTTTTAATCGTGTTGATAAAATTGAATTAAATGAATTAACAATGTTAGGTATGGATAAAATTAGTGCATATTTAGCATTGTTGTTCTTGAGTAGAGATACTGATTATGAGTTAGAACAAGATGAGTTTTATTCAGATTTGTATGTGGTAAAAGGTGGAAATCGTGCAACAGCTTAAGTCAAGAATTGAAGCAGTTTTATTTGTTACCGCAAAGGCTTTAACATTAGAAGAAATTGCAACTTATTTAGATAAAGAACCGGAAGAAATAGAAGAAGCCATCTTAGAACTTATTATGGACTATGCTTCACGTGATGGAGCTTTAGAAATTGATGATGAAAATGGATATATTCTTCAGGTAAAAGAAGATTATTCAGATATTGTTGAGAAAATTTGTCCGATTGATTTGTCACCTGCGGTGTTAAGGACATTACTGGTTATAGCTTTGAAAGAACCTATCAGGCAAACTGAACTTGTAAAACTTCGTTCTGCGGCTTATGAACATGTTGCAGAGCTTGTAGAAAAGGGATTAGTTTCTAAGCATAAAGATAAAAATGGTAGAAGTATTAATATAAAAACCACTTCTAAATTTGCAGAGTATTTCAAATTAAAAGGTGATACTCGAGCTTTGGCTCAACAATTAGAAAGAGATTTGGCAGAAAAGAATAATGCGTAAATTTTTATTGGCTTTACTATTAATTGTATTAATTGTTTTTATGCTTTATAAATCCCCGTTTATGGGTATTATTTATTACAATAAAGCTAAGACTTTATATACAGCCGGCAAATATGAAGAATCACTGCCTGTATTTGAGCAGTCCTTGTTTGCAGATTCCAAAAGTGTTTTGGCAAGATTTTATTATGTTTTGGCTCTTTCTAAATCAGAACCTACTTATGAAGTTCAAAAAAAACTGTATATGATGGGTAATTCAAAGATTGAAGATGAAGCTAAGAAATATGCTCGTTATCAGGCTGTAGCTCTAAGGCATAAATTGCTGAAAGGAGTTGATGATAATTATATTTATAATGCAACCAGTGGCAACGATATTGTCAGATGGGATATAAAAACTTTTCCTTTGAAAATTTATTTTGAAGATATCTCTTCAGTTCCATCATATTATAAAAAAGATATAAACAGAGCTCTTAAGCAGTGGACTATTCGTACAAATTTTGTAAAATTTGTAGAAATTTCAAATCCGGAAGAGGCTCATATTTTGATTAAATTTAAGGATTTGCCGGAAGATGTTTGTACTGATGGGGTGTGTAAGTATACTATAGCTTATACCGATCCTATTATCGGCTCTGATAATTTGTTAAAAAAAATGAATTTGACGTTTTATAAAACAAATCCGCGGCAGCAATATTTTTCATCTTTAGAGGTTTATAATACAGCATTACATGAAATTGGACACACTCTCGGGATAATGGGGCATAGTGATAGTAAATCTGATTTGATGTTTTCATCAAATGAAAATAATATGAATATGTATGCACTGTATCGGTCAGATTTTCAGTATTTGTCTTTGCGTGATCTGAAAACATTAGCACTGCTTTATAGATTAGAACCAACAGTAACAAACGTTAAAAATATTGATAAATCTAATTTATATTATTCTCCATTAATTTTAGGCAGTGTTGATGCTAGATTGCGTCACAAACTTGCAGAATTAAAAAAATATATTGCGGATTACCCGAATCTTGCTGCAGGTTATATAAATATTGCTTCTGTATATTCGGATATGGGAGATTTTGATGCTGCAATTGCGGCTTTAGATAGAGCTAATACTCTAACTAAAGTAACGGATGAAAGGTATCTTGTCAGTTATAATAAAGCAATTATTTATTATAACAAACAGGAGTATGGTAAAGCTTTGAAGTATGCTCAACATGCAAAAAGTATTAAAGATAATCCTAATATTGATAAACTAATATTAGAGATAAATAATCTCCAGAAAGGTTAGTTTAAAATTTTGAGAGAGGTTTAATAGTTTATATAAAGAGAAGACTTCGTTATGTTATTAGCGAAGTTTTCTTCTTTGTAAATGTTTAGCTCTGTAGTTACTTCTAACAACTGTTGTTTCTGAACCTTGTTGTTGAGTTTGACCAACCATAGAACCTGCAGATTGTAAGAAGCTGCCAAATTCCATACCTTTAGATAATTTGTTAGCAAAACCCTTAGAAGCTTGTTCAGCATAACCTTTTGAACCCATTTTATTAAGTTTATTTAATTGTTCTTGAGCTCTTTCTTTTGCTTTACCAGTAGTATTAGCTACTTGGATTTCTGCTTTCTTTACAGCATTTTCAAATTTTGCTTGATCTTTAATATCAATTTTTGCATGTAACTTGTCTGCTTGACCATCTAATTTGTCAGCTTGTTTATATAATTTATTTGCTTGTTTATCTAATTTATCTGCTTGTTTATCTAATTTATCTGCTTTTTTAAGATCTTTTGCTGTAGGTTCATTTACTGTTCCATCCGGGTTTTTTGTTCCTGCTCTTAAATTATCAGCTTCTGCAGTTTTTGCGCTAGCTTGACCTGCTTTATCTGTAGCTTTAGCATCCATTTTGGCAGTAGCTTTATCTTGTGCTGCAGCGACCTGTTTGTCAACATTTTGGAATCCACTTTTAATTTCTTTGGTTCCTTTAACTGCAGAAGTTCCTGACATAACAGCAGCACCTGCTGAAGTTAATGCTCCTGCGATATTTCCTTGAGCTGCATAAACTGCAGTTTTAGTTACACTCGCAGCCATTTTTCCGTAGTTACCAACAGTTTCAACAGTTATACCAACTTTTTGAACTGTTCCTCCTGGAGCAATCAATGAGCCAAACATTACAGGATTTGCAGTTCCAAGAGCAATCATTCCAGCTCCAACCATTTTTGTCATTTGTCCTGTTGTTACTGTGTAACCAGCGATTTGGTCTGCTTTATTTGCAATTTTTAAAACGTCATCAGCTACTGTTTCATTTTTAGCAACTTGTTTTTGATTTACTTTTGCTGTTTTATTGTAACTTTTAGCTGTTCTTGTTAATGTTCTTACTTTTTTGTTGGTAGTAACTTGAACTTTTTTCAAACTAACATTGCTTTTGCCAAGTAAATCTTGATTTTCTTGTAGTCTTGAAGATTTACCCTGGATAAGTTGTTGAGCTTGAGTTCTATCAGATTCAGAAGAAGAGCTTGAATCTACAATAAGAGAAGCTTGTTCTATTTCAGAATTAATGGCTTCATTTTCTAATGATAAAGCTTCCATTTTTGCAGCCATTTGCTGCATTTTCTTTTCATTAGTTTTAATTTGTTTTTCGCCGGCTTGCATTTGTTTTTTGAAAGTCTTTTCATCTTTTTTCATTTTAGAATTTAAAGACTTCATATCAGAAGCTGACTCTTTCATTTTAGATGTGCCTTGTTCAGTTTGAACAGTAGCAGCTTTTGCGTCATTGTTTGCATCATTAGAAGATGCTACCGCTGCATCTCCATCTTTTGCAGAATATTTATCTTTCTTTTCAGTTTTGTCAGAGTTTTCAGCACCGTTTGTTTGATTGTTTTGTTCTGTACCATTAGTTCCGGATGCTCTTTTTTGCAATTCGGATTTAACTTTACCTAATTTTTTATTTACGCTGTTTTCTAAAAATCTTGGAATGTTAGAATCTTTTAATTCAGATAATTCAGCTTTCAAGCTATTTAATTCACTGCTTGATACTCCTGTTAAATTATCAAAATCATAGTTGCTTAAATTTACTCTTGAATTTTCTTCATTGGCTTCTGATTCTCTTGTTGATTGTGAAGATTGAGAATTAGATACATTAGAAACTGATTTTGCAGTATTAGCTTGAAGAACATTATTTGTAGTTTGAATTCCTCTTGTTGCTACAGCATTTCTGTTGCCGCCAACAGAACTTATTGTATTAGCATTAGCATTGAAAATAGAGCCGTTCATTGTCATATGAGCCGGAACTTTTGAAGACATAGCAGTTTTGCCGCTTTTGTTGGTTTTCATCAACTTTAGAAGCTTTTGTATGTCAGTATTCTGATTTACATTGTTAATGCTCACTTGTCAAAGCTCTCCAAATTTAAACTCTCTTATATATATAAAAACTTTTGGAATTGCCTGATTTCAGTGCTTAGGGTTTTGTTTACAATTGTTTACATTAAATATATCTGGAGTGATAAGCTTTAAAATTTGCCTTAAATTTTTATTTTTGATAAAATTAATGAGTAGTTTTATATACGAAGTTAGGGAGAATTTAATATGGATTTAATGAAAGGTAAAAAAGGTGTTATTTTTGGAGTATCAAATACTCACGGTATTGCATATGGAATTGCTAAGCAACTTTACGATGCAGGTGCTGAAATAGCTTTCACTTATGCCGGAGAAGCAATGGAAAAAAGAGTTAAACCTATTGCAGAGAGCATGGGTGCTAAAATTATTATGAGTTGTGATGTTACAAAAGAAGAGGAAGTAAAAGCTGTATTTGACGAATGTGAAAAAGTTTATGGAAAACTTGATTTCGTAGTTCATGCTGTTGCTTTTGCTAAAAAAGAAGATTTAATGGGTAGATTTATTGAAACTTCAAAAGATGGCTGGGATACAGCATTGGGTGTAAGTGCATATTCTCTTGTTACAATCGCTCGTAATGCAGAACCTCTTATGAATGAAGGTGGTTCAATATTTGCTCTTACATACCTTGGTTCAGTGCTTTCTGTACCAAGCTACAACGTAATGGGAGTTGCTAAAGCTGCTCTTGAGTCTACAATGAGATTTCTTGCTGTTGATCTTGGTAAAAAAGGTATCAGAGTTAACTGCATATCAGCAGGTCCGGTTAAAACTCTTGCTTCTATGGGTATTAGCGGATTTTCTAAAATGCTTAAAGCTGCAGTTTTAAGAGCTCCAATGAAACGCAATGTAGCTTTAGAAGATGTTGGTAAAGCAGGTTTATATCTAGCTTCTGATTTATCAACAGGTACAACAGGTGAAGTTCTATATGTAGATTGTGGTTGCCATTCAGCTTATGCGTCATCAGAAGAAATGGATATAATTTCTAATAATGTTGAGCTATAATTCTGGTATTTTTAACAGATTTTAGCGTATAGAGAAGAAAAGACTAAAGTTATCACTAACTTTAGTCTTTTCTGTATTTAACTTAATGAATTATTTAAATATCTATAAAGATTGAATATCAATTTCAATCTGAGTTTTTAACTCATCAAGATTTGCAAATTTAATTTCAGGTCTCAGCATTTTTGTAAATGAAACTTTAATGTCTCTGTCGTACAAATTACCTTTAAATTTGAAGATATGTGTTTCCAACGTACAAATTCCTGCATTTGAAACTGTAGGAGAAACTCCAAAATTAGCAAGTCCTCTATACACTTTTCCGTTATCCAGTTCAACTTCTACATCATAAACCCCATGAGGTGGTTCAACAATATCTAATGGATAAATAATGTTTGCTGTAGGGAACCCGATAGTTGCACCAAGCTCTTTACCCTTAATAACAGTGCCGGAAACTGAAAATTTTCTTCCAAGCATAGAATCCGCCATATATACAGAACCTGTTTTTATGTACTGACGAATTGCTGTACTGCTGATTACGTCTCCGAAAATAGATTGAGGCGGAGTTGCAAAATAAAGATAATCAAATTTATTCTGGCAATCAGATAAGAATTTTACATTTCCTGATTTATCCACACCAAATTGGTGGTTAAATCCTGTAGAAATTGCTTTTGGTGAAAAATATTTTACTAAAACTTCTTCCAAGTATTGAATAGGTGTCATATGACATACTGAACCAAAATCTAGTTCAATAATATAATCAACGCCTAAATCTTCTATTAGTTTGTATTTATCCTGCAATGTTAAAATATACTTTGGCGAAACCCCATTGAAATAACAATAAGGATGTTCTCTAAATGTAACAACTGCAGACTGGTAATTATTATTTTTTGCAAATTCAACAGCACAACTTATAACTTCTTGATGACCGAGGTGGACTCCATCAAAAAATCCTAGTGCCAATGATAAATTTGGAATTTCTTTAAGTTCTCTAATAATTTCCATAATATAATTATAGTCCAAAAATTTCAAATGTAAAAATTGTTACTTATGTTAAGAAATTTAATTAAATAAAATTCCAACGATTGCAGCAGACATATAGCAGGTTAGTGTCCCGCAGATTAAAGCTCTTACACCTAATCTTGCCAAATTTTTTCTCTGATTTGGAGCCAGTTCTCCGATACCTCCAAGTAATATTGCGATAGAGCCAAAATTCCCAAAACTGCAAAGTGCAAAACTTGCGATTAAGAATGATTTAGGGGATAGATGAACCGCCGGATTTGTTAAATCCATGTATGCAACCATTTCATTTAGTACAAGTTTTGTACCCATTAAGCCGCCAACCGTAGTTATTTCGTTTAATGGAACACCCATGAGCAGTGCAAACAAGGCAAATATTTTGCCTAAAATCATGTTCATAGATAAATGGGTTAAATCCATACCAATACATGTTAAATTGATATGCAGATATTTGACTACAGCTGCTCCGATTCCTGCAAGGAACCAATCTATCATTGCGACTAACGCAACAAGAGCTAAAATCATAGCAATAACGTTGATTGCTACTTTCATGCCTTCTGAAGCTCCGGATGAGATTGCATCAAATATGTTTGTATGTGTTCTGTGGCGTTTACTTACTGATAGTTTAATGTCTTTACTTGTTTCCGGTACATTGACTTCAGGGTATACGATTTTTGAAATTACGAGAGCGCCAGGGGCGGCCATAATAGATGAAGCCAGAAGGTATTCTGCCGGAATCCCCATTGCTATATATATTGGCATTGTAGCGCCTGATATACATGCCAGACTCCCGGCCATAGATGCAAGAAGTTCTGAGCGCGTTAAATTTGCAAGATATGGTTTTATCATAATTTGAGCAACAATTTGACCGACAAACGCGCTTGCAACATTAGACAGAGCTTCGGCTCCGCTTACATCCATGAGTTTGTTCATACCTTTTCCAAGCACAGCTACAACTCTTTGCATAATTCCGTAATGGTAAAGCATGTTAACTAAAATCATCATAAATACCATAGAACATATTAATTGGAGTGCAAAGATTGAGCCGCCTCCTGAAAATAGTTCTGTAAATTTTTGACTCATAAGACCGCCGAATACAAATTCGCCGCCCTGTCTTGCAAAAACTAACAATTTTTGAATAAATAAACCTATTGCCATAAATATCTTTTGCCCAAGAGGAACTTTAAATATGAAAACAGCAAATAGAACCTGGAGTAAAAAACCCATGCCTACTGTTTTATAATTTATAGCCTTTTTATTATTTGACATCAAGTATGCCAGTGTAAAAATAAATATAATCCCAAATATTCCAATAAATCTGCTCATAATGCCCCTTAACTATTCACTATTTAATTATACAAAAAAAGAAGTCTTAACGACTTCTTTTTTTGTAAAATGTGATAAAAGTTAATGTTACTGATTTTTGTTAAAAAATCCCATTATTTTGTCGAGTAGTCCGACAGATTCTTCGTTTTCTGAAACTCCGCTCATAAGTTTATCCAGTCTGTCTTTTGCCATTTTATGGTCAACAGGGTCTTTAACGAGTTCTAAGTATTTATTATAAATTTCTATAGCTTTTTGGTTCGATTTTATTTTTTCGTATGCTTTTGCAAGTTCTTTTAATGCTTGTAAATCCTTGTCATCAGCTTCTACAATTTTCTCCAGATAATGTACCTGCATTTTGTAATCACCTATACCTTCTCTAAAAGCTGCCAATTTCTTTAGAGCCTCTTTATTGTTAGGTTCAAGTTTTACAATCTTTTCATAGTATTCTGCAGCATGGTTAGATTCTCCATTGTCGGTGAGTAGAGCTGCAAGAGTAAATAATAAATCGATATCATCATCTTTGAGTTGAACTGCGTTTAAGAATTCATTAATTGCGATGTCCGTATTTTTTCTGATTATGTTATATTTGCCCCAGTTTAAATGAGCATTGAATTCATCTCCGTTTTCGTCATAGACAAGAGCTCTCATCTGGTATGTTAACGGCGAATTTGGAACTAGTTTATTGTATTCATCAATATATTCCAGAGCTTTTTCGAAATTATTAGAAGAATAACAATATTGTGCCATTAGTGTATAGTATCTTGGAGAAGATTTAAATTCTTCGGGAAGATTTTTTAGTTTTTCATAGGCATTTTCGATTTCTCCTATTTCAAGCATTGCCTGAATTTTTAATAATTCATCTTTTGTAAATTCAATAGCTTTTTTAGGATCTCCGCTTTTTAGGTATACAGCAGCAAGTCCTTCGTTAATTTTATCAGTATCAAAACCTTTTTGTTTTGCTCTCATTAAGGCATCAATAGCGCTGGAATAAGCTTCATCCTGCAAATATAAATCTGCAAGTTGTAAAAATATTTCTTCATGAAGATTATCATACTCAAGTATAACATTGTATTCATCAAGAGCTTTTAAGGTGTTTCCGAGTTGTTTATAAATATTTGCCAGAGTTAAGCGGGTCATGACAATCTGAGTTTCTTCGCTTGCATTGGCGAGGGCTTTTTTAAAATCATTAACAGCAAATTCAAGTTTACCCTCAAGAGAATTTTTGTTACCTCTATAGATATAATACTTATATCTGTCAGTATTTTCATAAATAGACATCAATTGTTCGTATGCAAGTGGATTTGTGACATCACGTTTTAAAATTTCATGGTAATAATTAGCTGCTTCTTCCGGTCTTTCCAGAATTAAAGACAGATGTCCCAGTCGTTCTAATAATCCTAAATCTTCCGGATTTTGTTCGTATACTTCTTTGTATTCGCGATAGGCATCTTCATATTGTTCATTTGCTTCGAATTGTTCAGCTAACTGTAAACTCATTTGCTCGGTACTCCTTTATAACTAAATAATATGCTTTTCTATTATAACATCAAATCAGGTATAGTTCAAAACGTTAATTAAATTCATTTTGAGTCTTTTGCATACCATTATCAAAATAATATTCAAGTCCGTCAACTGCCCGCTTTAATACAGGTTTTAATGCTTCAAGCTGATCTTTATAAAAATTCTGTAATACAAAATGCTCTGCAGGAACTGGCGGCTGCGGTCCTATGCCGATTTTTAAACGGGCGATGTTAGAAGAACCAAGAGATTTTATCACAGATTTTATCCCGTTGTGGCCGCCGTCAGAGCCGTTTGGACGGAATCTCATTTTGCCGAGTTCTAAAGACAGGTCATCGTATACAATAATTATGTCCTCTGGTTTTATTTTGTAGTAATTCATGACAGCAATGACTGATTCTCCCGATAGATTCATGAACGTTGTTGGTTTTATGAGCATTATATCTTCATTTTTTGTTCTTAGTTTTCCTGCAAAGCACTTTAGCTTTTTTTCTTCTTTAAATTGGACATCGTTCATTATTGCCCATTTGTCAACTACCATAAAGCCCACATTATGGCGCGTAAAACAGTATTTGTCTCCGATATTGCCCAGACCTGTAACTAATTTCATTTTATTAAAATCCCTTCATTATTCAATGATACTTATAATTAGTATTTTAACGTAAATAAATATTACCGTAATGGTGTAGAAAGTTTAAGCTTAACAAAATGATAAATAATAACTAAATTAAGGAAAAAACAGAGGTGAAACAATGAAACATGAACTAACAGGCGAAAAAAGCTCTCAAAAAGTAGCCAATTTTTTAGAAAAAAAAGCATTACACAAAAAAGATTTTGCAGAAATGATTGGTGTAACTCTTTCATATGTATATAACCTGATTGATGAAACAATCCCATTTTCAACACGAAGCACAACTCTGGAAAGAATTGCTACAGTCATGGATATTGATCCGGTAGAATTTGAGGAATATAAAATTCCGCAGGAACCGCTATTAAAAGATGACACAATAGAATTGTTAAAAAGCATGCTTCATGATAAAAAGATGAGTGTGGTAACTTTTTTAAAAGCATTTCCGCGTAAAAAACGGGTGGAAATTGTCGATATGCTACGCGGGGCTTATCCGGTGCCGATTGATTTTAAGGAGCTTGTCATGATAGGTCAAATTCTAGACTTGGATAAGAATGATATTTATAATATATGGGAGGAAAGGGTTAAGCAGGTTCTTGAAACTAATGGCATGAATTTGAGTAACAATGCGGCTTTGGTTAATGCGATGTTTGAATGTGCAAGAAAATATATAGATATTTAAGAGAATTATATATTTTACGAACAAAAAGAGCTCAAATTATTTGAGCTCTTTTGCTATAATTTTAAACTGCTCCAGTAGTTTGCTTTTTTCTTATCCGGGTCTTGATTTTTTTTAGCATATTTGTAACACCCTCTCCCGTTATATTCACTAAAAGTGGTACTTTTAGCAGTGCATAACGGATACCATGTTCGCTCAGCTGTCCAAATAAATATATCGTATCCATATCTATTTGGACCTTTTTCCATTCCATTTGTATCAAATGTAAAAGCTACAGAATCATAATCGCCATGGTGCATAAAGCACATTGAGGTAATCATAGTGCCATCAAGTAAAACATGTGTACCAAAGTTTTTATTTCCCCACCAGTTGGCTCCATATGCATTTTCAAAGTTATAACCAATTTTTTTGTTCCCTGCAAAATCAGTAATATAATATTGGGGTTTTCTATAATTTGGCAAGCATCCTGTTGAAGTGCAGGAGTGAGAAATTTTGAATTTAGATAAAAATGACTCATTGATTTGTTTGAATATTGTGTCATCACATGCTCCTGGTCCACTAGCTCCACAAGCTTCGTAACTGTTAAACTTATTAAAATCATCTAACTCTAATTCGTCAGACATGGATTTCAGAGCCTGTTGTATTTTTGAATCCATTGCTTTAAACCGCACTTCAAGTTCTTTAATTTTGAAATAATGAATAAGTCCGGGGATTGTCATGGCTGCAACTATTCCAACTATTCCCAGTGTGACTAAAGTTTCGGCAAGTGTAAAAGCTTTTTTCATATCTTTACTCCTTATTAATGTTGATTAGATAGTGAAATATTATCATATACTTCTATATTAATCAATATAAACGACTATTATTTAATAAAAATCTATGTAAAGAACCTTACAAAGGTGTAGCGTTATTCTTATCCTTTAAGAAAGGAGAAGTTATGCATAGTAAAGAGATAATAGGCAGACGAATAAAGGAATTACGTAAAAATAGAAAAATGTCACAGGAATTTTTAGCTGAAAAGCTTGGAATTGAACCAAGACAGTTGAGTAAGCTAGAAACAGGTAAACACTATCCATCGTTTGAGACTATGACAAAATTATTAGGTATTTTAAATCTATC
>ERZ824600.2253-NODE-2253-length-21145-cov-3.687008_pt1 | contig 21145 bp, 17 predicted proteins | sample MGYA00519933_ERZ824600 | MGnify/ENA primary metagenome ERZ824600 (study PRJEB31778, sample SAMEA3449178) | human gut metagenome | biome: human gut; feature: human-associated habitat; material: faeces | place: United Kingdom | collected 2010/2012 ... | reverse complement strand
TGTGAGAGCTTCTTGATATTTACCTTGATTTTCATAAATACTGCCAATGCTAATATATACAAAAGCATCATCAGGTTTTAGCTTAATAACTTTATTATAAGCCTCAAGAGCCTTGTCATAATTATCTATTTCTGAATAAATTCCTGCCAATTTTGTATACAGCATAGCTTCATCAGAAGAAATAGCAATAGCCTGTTCAAGTTTAGCAATTGCACCTTTTAAATCCTGCTGATGTAAAGCACTTGCTTCAGGAGTCATTTGAGCGCATACAGGCATCATATTAAATGCCAATGCGGATACTAAGATAGTTGTTAATAATTGCTTTCTAATTGTTCTGCTCCTCAATTTAATTACATGTAGTTTACCATAAAATCTATATCTGTGTAAAGCTGTCCGAGTAGATTTTTTTATTCAGTAAAATCTCTGCTGTTTTAAATATATTCTGCTCTTTAATTGAATTTTTGTCAAATTTTACACTGCTTAAATCCCCAAAAGTTTTTACCATATTTGAAAGATTCAAATACAATTCATCTTCAGGTTTATCCGGAGTTCCGGACTCAAGCATTTTAAATATTCTCACAAGCTCTAAGTCACCGGCATCCATAATAACAGCATCCAGACCGGCTCCAAAGGCTAACACTCCAAAAACACGATTAATTAATGGCTTAAGAGATTTTGGAAGACCATTAGAAATATTTGACAAACCGATAATAGTATTTACTTTAGGTTCAAAACTCTCTTTAACCATCTGTATTGTGCTTAAAGCTTCCAAAGCTTGAGACTGTTCAACATTAACAGGTAAAACTAACGGATCAAAAAATAATTTTGAACTATCAAGCCCTTTTTCCATACATTTTTCATAAATATCAAATACCAGCTCTAATCTGCCATCGGCAGTTTTTGGAATCCCTGTTTCTTTTGACATTGCAAGAGCAATCAGGTTACAATTGTATTTTAAAGTTAAATCAGTCAATCTGTTCAACTTTTCAGAATCTCTGGATGTACTATTAATAAAACAATTTTCAGTATTTTTAACAAGACTTAAACCATGTTCAACAGCATCAATATTTGTAGAATCAAAAGATATGTTTTTATCACCTGTTAAAGGACATAGCCATTCAAATATATTGTCAAGTTTTCCTCTCGCCGGCCCGACATTCAAATCAATACAGTCCATATTTTCTTGAAATTTTACCAAATTTTTAACAAAAATTTCGTCTTTATTTTCAAGAGCCTCACGCACCTGTTTTGAAATAATATGAATATTTTCACCTATATAAATCATATTAAAATTTTAGCATAAATAATTCTAAAAATAGAATAAAATTTTATCTAAAAATTAAATTTTTATAAAAACAAAATATCTTCATAAAATTTTACACTTAAAACGCTACAATAATAGCAAAATTCGATAGTCCACACATTTGACACTAGTAAAACTACTACATTAATGGTATAATATAGTGACAAAAGTTTACTAACTTAAAATGTGTAAAAGGAGTAGTTCTATGACAACAGTGGTTTCTGACAAAGATGTTAAAAAGGTAAAACCTAAATTTACCGATGAATTTGAAAGCTATTTAAAGAGCCAATGTACAAAGACAACTTTTAACGGTACAGAATTGGAGTCATTCTCCTGGTACAGAAAAGTTTTAGGTCTTATGTAAATTGGATTACAAACATTAAAACCGACATTTTAAAGTCGGTTTTTTTATGTAAAAATTGCGTACAAAAATATTTTACAAGATTTTTTTTTCATATATAATCAAAGTTATGAAAACTAGAGATAATGTAAGAAATTTTTGTATCATTGCCCACATTGACCATGGAAAATCCACATTAGCTGACAGGTTACTGGAAAAAACAGGAACTGTAGCTCAGCGCGATATGCAGGAGCAACTGCTTGATTCAATGGATATTGAACGAGAACGTGGTATTACAATTAAATTGAATGCAGCCCGTATGACATATAATGCTCATGATGGCAAAACTTATGAGCTTAACCTGATTGATACCCCTGGTCATGTTGATTTTTCATACGAAGTATCACGTTCTTTAGCCGCATGTGAAGGAGCATTACTGATTGTTGACGCAACTCAAGGTGTAGAAGCGCAAACACTTGCAAATGTTTACCTTGCAATCGAACAAAATCTGGAAATTATCCCTGTCATAAATAAAATTGACCTTCCGTCTGCTGATGTTGAAAGAGTAAAACAGGAAATTAAAAAAATTTTAGGTATTGATGCTTCAATGGCAATCCCTGTCAGTGCCAAGACCGGTATCGGAATTGAAGATGTACTGGAAGCTGTAGTAAACTATGTTCCGGCTCCTGTTGATAATTCTGAAAAACCATTAAGAGCACTTGTATTTGATAGTGTGTATGACCAATATTTAGGAACAGTCTGTTATTTCAAAGTTGTTGACGGCAGTATCTCTGTTGGTGACAAAGTTCGTTTTATGTCCAGCAATAAAGAATGCGAAGTTGTTGAACTTGGTTATCAAACACCAGCACGTATGCCGGTAAAGAAATTAACCTGCGGTGATGTTGGTTATTTTGCAGGTTCAATCAAAGAACTTACAAGATTTGTCGGGGATACTATTACAAATGTTGAAAGACCTGCACAAGAAGCTTTGCCTGGATATAAAGAGGCTCTTCCAATGGTATTTTCAGGTATGTATCCTGTAGATAATGAAGATTATGGAGATTTAAAAGAAGCTCTTGAAAAATTAAAACTTAATGACAGTAGTATAACTTTTGAACCTGAAACCTCAAGTGCTTTAGGTTTTGGTTTCAGATGCGGATTTCTTGGTATGCTCCACATGGAAATTGCTCAGGAAAGACTTGAAAGAGAATATAATTTAACACTTGTAACAACAGCCCCATCAGTTGTTTACAGGGTTTACAAAACCAATGGAGAAATGGTTGAAATCGACAACCCATCGAATTTGCCTGCTGCTCAATATAGAGATTATATTGAAGAACCTTATGTCAAGGTTCAGGTAATCACTCCAAATGAATTTGTCGGAACACTCATGGATTTATCTCAGTCTAAACGCGGTATATTCAAAAATATGACATATTTGGATAAAGTCCGGGTAGATTTAACTTATGAAATACCTTTAAGCGAAGTGATTACTGATTTTTATGACCAGCTTAAATCCAGAACCAAAGGTTATGCAAGCTTAGATTATGAATTTAGTGAATACAAACGTTCAAAACTGGTAAAATTAGACATAATGCTTGCAGGAGAAGTGGTTGACGCATTATCTGTCATCTGTCACGAAGATAGTGCTTTTTACGTCGGACAAAAATTAACCGCTAAATTAAAAGATATAATTCCGCGTCAATTGTTTGAAGTTCCAATTCAGGCAGCTGTCGGCGGCAGAGTAATTGCCAGAACTAATATAAAAGCAATGCGCAAAAACGTACTTGCAAAATGTTACGGCGGTGATATTTCTCGTAAGCGTAAACTTCTTGAAAAACAGAAAAAAGGTAAAAAACGTATGAAATCTGTAGGAAGTGTTGAAGTTCCACAAGAAGCATTTATGGCAGTTCTTAGCCTTGACGAGGATTAACAATACCTTTTGTAACTGCAAGTAATGCAGCATCTAATCTATTTTTTACGCCGATTTTTCTAATTATTGAAGCAACATGAGCCTTAACTGTATGGTGTGTTATTGTCAAAATTTGAGCAATTTCTTTATTTGTTTTTCCTGCTACAACATATTGTAAAACTTCTAATTCTCTATCCGTTAAATTTTTCTTAATCTTAATTCCATCTACATTAGAATAAATCACTATATATATCCTTTCGTCTTATTTTATATTATCATTACCTACCCATATTGCTATTAGCCATTAGGGTATAATTTTAACAAATAAAAGAATAATAAAACCTCTCAGGTGGTATTTTACAAAAAAGAGACATATAACCTAGGTTAAATAGCAAATTTTGAACAAATATTAAGATATTGTAACAAAACAAATTGATTAAGCAATTATTTAAAAGAGAAATACTTTATATATATACAAGATGGAAAATCAAACACAAGGATGATTGTTAAAATACTTATAGAGAGTATGTGAGTACAAAGGAGATTCGACAATGGTAAACGGAATTAACGGAAATGATGCTTTTAGATACTTAAACGGTATACAGCAGGCAAAACAAACAGCTTCTACAAATAAAACAACTAACGTTGGAGCTAACAAACCAATTGATTTTAAAACAACAAACACAATTCAAAGAACAGATTTATCTTCTACAATTGATAACTTATCAAACAAAGTAAAAGTAAATTCACCTGAAGCACAGGGATTAGCTTCTGCAAAAGATATTGAAAATGGTAAATTAGTATCAGGATACACATTTGATAATATCAACTCATTGGGTGGAAATTTTGATGCAAAATTATTTGCATTAAAATATACAAATACAGATGCCGCAAGAGTTGCTCAAGGAACAAATTACGCCTCTGATGGTGTTGAATACGCAACTGTAGCATCACATCTTCAAGATAAAAACTCTCCATTTGCTGAATTATTCGCTTAATATAAATAAAACGATACTCACATATTCAAGGTCAGTCTATCTAGACTGACCTTTTATTTATTATATAAAGGATGGAAATACTATTTAGCTATATGTCATTCTAAAAGTACATGAGCAGAGGACGAGAACGTAGTGGAGTCCCGTTTAATGCGAGTGCAGTGGGGTAACCGAAGAATCTGATTATAAGATACTTCGGCAAAAGTTTCAGTATGACAATTCTCCATAGTTTAGGTTATAACGGAGGCAAAGCTTATAGTATTTGTTACGGATTATGTCTTATTAATAGTACCACTATTTTATTTTTAGCTTTATTTATTTTATACTTGTTAAAAAGTATTGATTAAAGGAGTATGATTGGGTATGAAATTCATAATTAGGAAAGAAGATTTATTTAACGGGATTAAAATTGTTGAAAGAGCCACCTCTCAAAAAGCTGTTCAGCCTGTTTTGTATAATATTTTGATTGAAACTCTGGAAAATAATTCAATCCGTTTAACAGCTACAGATTTGGTTTTGACTGTAATTACAACTGTGGATGCCCAGGTAGAAATTCCGGGAAAAATTACTTTGCCAGCTAAAAAGTTAAATGAAATTGTTTCTAAACTCGGAAATGACCTTGTGACTTTTGAAACAGAAGAAGATGGTACTAATGTAAGTATTACCTGCCAGAAATCGAAGTTTGATATTATCGGAATTTCAGCACAAGAATTTCCTCCGGAAGTTTCTAATTATAATATGGATGAAACTCAATGTTTTGATGTTGAATTAAAACCATTTTTAAAAGCTATTAAGCAAGCTGGTTTTGCTGCTGCAAGTTATGAAGTAAGCAATTTGTTATCAGGAATAGTTTGTGATTTTTCTAACGGAATTCTTGAAATTGCTTCAACTGACGGCAACAGACTTGCAAGAGTTCGTGAAAAATTAACCAGTGGTATTACAGAACAAACCCAGTTAATTATTCCATCAAGAACTTTAAATGAATTTTTAAAAATGAGTTCATTTATTGATGAAGAAAGCATAAAAATTTGCAAAGATAAATCTACAATTATTTTAAAAACAGAAAAAACATTGACTATTTCAAGACTTTTAGAAGGACAATTCCCTAAGTATAATCAGCTTATTCCTGCAGAAAGTCCAAAACAAGCTGTAGTAAAAGTATCTCAATTAATTGCAGCTCTGGAAAGAGTTTCTGTTATGGTTAACGATAAAACAAGTATTGTAAAAATGCTTTTTGCGGATAACGAGCTGACATTATCAGCAGATACTCCTGATGCAGGTAAATCAGAGGATAAAATAGATATTCAATATACAGCAGAAGAATTATTAATTGCGTTTAATTATAAATTTGTTCTTGATGCTTTGAGAATCATCGAAAGCGAAGAGGTTATAATCGGATTAAATGCAAGTTTATCTGCTACCGTTTTAAAACCAAACAGTGAAGAAGATTTCATTTGTTTGATTATGCCTGTTCAAATTAGATAAGAATGGCGAGTATAACATATTTAGAGCCCTAGGAAAGGAATTTGTTATGGTGGCACTTATGGAAGAAAAAAATATTGATTGGTCAAATATAGGATTTGGTTATCACAAAACTGAAAAAAGATACGTTTCAAATTACAAAGATGGCAAATGGGACGCTGGAAGTATTACAGAAGATGCAAATATTGTACTGAATGAGAGTGCAGGAGTTTTGCAATATGCTCAAACCTGTTTTGAGGGGATGAAAGCATACAGAACTGTAGACGGAAAAGTCGTTGTTTTTAGACCTGACCTAAACGCAAAAAGAATGGCCGATACTGCAAAAAGACTTGAGATGCCTGTTTTTCCGGAAGAAAGATTTGTGGAAGCGGTAAAAGAAGTAGTTAAAGCAAACTTAAAATACGTTCCTCCATACGAAACAGGTGCAACATTATATCTAAGACCATTTATGTTCGGTTCAGCTCCTGTTATGGGGGTTAAACCGTCTGAGGAATACCAGTTTAGAATTTTTGCATCTCCGGTTGGTCCATATTTTAAAGGTGGAGCAAAACCTATTACTTTGACTGTAAGTGACTTTGACCGCGCGGCTCCAAATGGAACAGGACATGTTAAAGCAGGTTTAAACTACGCAATGAGCCTGCATGCAATTGTTGAAGCTCATAAACAAGGTTATGATGAAAACTTATATCCTGATGCTTTGACCCGTACAAAGGTTGAAGAAACTGGCGGAGCTAATTTCTTCTTTGTTACAAAAGATAATAAAGTAATTACTCCAAAATCAAGCAGTATTTTACCGTCAATTACAAGAAGATCATTGATGTATGTTGCAAGAGAATACCTTGGGCTGGAAACAGAAGAACGAGAAGTTCTTTTATCTGAGTTGAAAGATTTTGCCGAATGCGGATTATGCGGAACTGCTGCTGTCATTTCTCCTGTCGGTAAAATTGTTGACCATGGTAAAGAAATCTGCTTCCCTTCAGGCATGAACGAAATGGGGCCTGTTTCTAAAAAACTATATGAAACGTTGACAGGTATTCAATATGGTAGAATTGAAGCTCCTGAAGGTTGGATAGTAGAAATAAAATAATAATTTAACTTTAATAATGAAAAAATTATAAAATGGTGGGAATACCCACCATTTTATTTGGTAAAAATTTGTAAAATCTAAAAGTAAAAATAAGCAATATTATTAAATTTTTATCCTTATATAAATATGATTAGTAGGAAGTTTAAGGAATTTTGAGTTCAATGATTACAACAAATGATGGCAAGCAATATCAAAAACCTGGTTTTATCAATAATGCAGGAGCGTTTGCAGCAGGTACCACTGTTGCATCTGCTGTGACATTAGCGAGTTTACCAATTGTAAATTACGGATTAACTCAAATGAGAAAAATAAATTTAGGCATAGATACTGTTGAAATTAGTAAAGGACTTGATAAAGCTCTGGAAATTTCAAAAATGAAAGAGGCAGGAGTTAAAATAATTGAACCTAAACTAAGAACAAAACAAATTGCAAAAAATATAATTTTTGATAAAATCATGGAGCTACAAAATCCACTTGTTGGAGCAACAAGAGGACGTAATGCCGCATTCTTTTTGGATGGAAGTAATAGAATTATATTAAAGAAAAAGAATATGGGTACTGCCGGTTTTCATGAAATAGGTCATGCAATAAATCGTAATTCAAGTAAATTTTGGAAAACATTACAAAATTTACGCATGCCAGGTATGTATGCAACCGGTGTTATTCTTTTGACTGCACTTTTGAAACGTAAAAAAGCAGATGGTGAAGAACCAAAAGGCTTTTTTGATAAAACTACAACTTTTATTAAAGAAAATGCAGGAAAATTATCAATTTTAGCAGGATTACCAATGTTAGCTGAAGAGTTAAAAGCATCATCAAGAGGGAATAAACTGGCAAAACAAGTTCTTTCTCCTGACTTATATAAAAAGGTTCTAAAAACAAATAAATTTAGTGCTATAGTATATGTTTCTGGAACTTTATTAACAGGTTTAGCCGGTTATTTTGCTTCCAAAACTCGTGATATAGTTGCCCATCCAAAAGAAATTAAAGCTTAATTGATAAGTTTATACTTATAAAATAAAGCCGGTACAATGTACCGGTTTTTTAGTAAGTAAAAATATGATTAAGATTTTATTTGATTCGGTTTTTATAATTGAGTTCCTACAGCTTTGTAGAGTCCAATATAATCTACAAGGCAGTTAATTTTATCATTTACAACCTGTTTGTCTGTAAATAATACGTTTTCTCTTACCTGTACTAAATCAAGCTTTGAAATAGTTCCCTGATTATACTTATGTGTACTGTATCCGAAGTCTTCTCTTTCCAATTTTGCTTGAGTTTTTGTGTCTTCATACTTTTTCTGGTCAAGTTTTATTGACACAAGTGCATCGTTAACTTCTTGAATAGCAGTTAGATTTGTTTTGTAGTAATTATTTAGAATTCTTTCATATTCATCTTTTTTTATTCTTAGATTTGCGATTCTTCTACCTCCTGTAAATATAGGAAGATTCAAACCTCCGCCAAGTGCAGCAAGAGCATTTTTTGTAGTCCATAAACTACCGATATCACCGGCTAAAAAGAATGCAAGACCTGTTAAATTTATCGATGGCAAAAATTCTTTTCTTGCAACCCGTACATCTAATCCGGCTTTTTGAATCATTTTTTCAGCTTTTATATAATCCGGTCTTTGCGAAATAACCTCGGATGAAATTTCTGCCGGTATTATTCCTGAAAATTTAAGATTATCAAAGTTTGTTCTGGTAATTTTTTCCGCGTTGTTAGGATTTTCACCAATTAAAACACATAATTGATTTAATAATTTGGTTCTTTGTTTTTTGTATTCTGTTAAATCAGTATTTCCTGCAATATATGCTTTATTAGCTTTTACAGTATCGGCTGTTGAAGTTAAACCCTCTTTGTTTCTGGCAAGCATTAAATCGTATATCAATTTTCTGTCTTTAACAATTTCTTCCTGTAGAGAAATCATTTTGTCTAATTTAACAATGTTAAAATAAGTTGTTCCAACAGCAGAAGCAATTGCAATATATGTTGCCCTTTCATCTTGCAAAGATGCTTCATATTCTTTTTTTGAAGCTTTTGTTTTATCATGATTTTTCAAGAATAAATCAAGTTCATAATTAACAAAAGCCGGCATTGCAAAACCCCAATCTGCATCAGACATACCCGGCATTTTAGCATAACCAGGACCAAATCCTGCACCTGCAGTAGGCAATTCGCTTGCAAATTGAATTTTTACAGCCTGATAATATTCATCAACCGCAATAGTTGCCATTTTTAAATCGTAATTGTTTTTTATGGCGCGATCAATGTAACTGTTTAATATTTCATCATTAAAGTTGCTCCACCAGTTGTAATTAATATATTCATATTTAAACTCATCACTTTTTTGTCTTTGTTTGTGCGTTTTGGAAATAGAAACTTTTTTTGGCTCTTTAGTTGAATCTTTTCCAAGAGCAAGACATGAAACCGGAGCGATATTTGTAAAAATAAAACTTGCTAATAATAGTGTTATAATTCTCTTTTTCAATGTTTTAAGTCCTCTAAAAAATATACTTGCATTTTCTATATCAGTATGATAACATAATACTGTTGCAAATGCAACACATTATTTTTACAACAAATAGAATAATCAAAATTATAACATATGGTTGAATGCGAACATTATACAGATTCTATATATTACCAGCTTGAGCAGACAGCAAAGTATTGCAGATATCTTGGAATGCAGATATTTCATAATTTAGGTTTGCCTGTAACACTGGACGAATTCGTAACTCTTGATACAATATTAACAAACGATAGTATTTGCCAGAGAGATTTAGCAAAGCTGATATTGAAAGATAGAGCAAATACCGGTAGAATCCTAAATTCATTAGAAGAAAAAGGTTATATACAAAGATTCGTTGATACAAAAAATAATCGTTTAGTTCGAAAAATGGAACTTACAAAAGAAGGAAAGGATGTTACTGTAAAAGTTTCCAAAATATTAAAAGACTATATAGATAAAGTTCCGAAAGTATTTTCAGAAGAAGATAAAAATAATTTAATGAAATCTGTAATAAGATTCCGTGAATGTTTAGAAAAAGAAGTAGAAATGAATATATAAGAGGTTATAAAATGGAAGAAAAAATTCAAGAACAAGAAATAAAAGAAGAAAAAGAAACTCAACCGGAAAAACCAAAAGGCGTAAAAAGAACTATTGTCGGTGTTGTTGTTTTAGTTTTAGCTGTTTTATGCGGTTTTTATATAGCTCATGAAATGAAGTATCAATCAACAGATGATGCATATATTGAAACTACAACAGTAAATGTTTCACCGCGTGTTTCCGGTCAAATTCAAGAAGTTTATGTAACTGATAACCAGCATGTTAAAGCTGGAGATCTGGTTGCAGTTATTGATGCTGACGATTATAAGATTAAACTTGAACAAGCTGATTCTATGTATGAAAAAATAAAATTAGATCAAGCTAATGCTAAAGCAAATTTAGCTGCTGCAGATTCTGCAATAGCTTTAGCAAAAAAAGATTTAGACAGATATACAAATTTATATGAACAAGGTGCAGTTTCAAAACAAACTCTCGATGCCGCTCAGGTAAAATATGATGATGCAAAAGCAGGTTTAACACAGGCAAAACAGGCATTATTTTCCGATAAGAACGGTACAACAGTGGCAGACGCCAATTTAAGATCTGCAAAAGCTGCTAAAGATAAAGCTGCTTTAGATTTATCTTATACAAAAGTTTATGCTCCTCAATCAGGAACTGTATCTTCTCGTAGAGTAGAAGAAGGTATGTGGGTAACTGCAGGTTCTCCATTGTTTACTCTTGTTCCAGAAGAAGTTTGGATTGTTGCTAACTTCAAAGAAAATCAGTTACGAGATATGAAACCAGGTCAGCCTGTTGATATAAAAATTGATACATACCCTAATAAAGTTTTCAAAGGTAAAATTGACAGTATTCAAAGAGCGTCAGGCGCAAAATCAAGCTTATTCCCACCGGAAAATGCTGTTGGTTCATTCGTAAAAATTGTTCAAAGAATACCTGTGAAAATTGTATTTACTGAAAAAATTGATACCGAAAAATATAATATTGTTCCGGGAATGTCAGTTGTTCCAAAAGTTAAAGTTAAATAATTGAAGATATGAATAAATAAAGAATATCGGCACTTTAAAGCCGGTATTCTTTTATAAAAGTTGCATAAAGAGGGGAAAATGTCAGAAGAAATAAAAGAAAATGTTGCGCAACTGGATGATGATGAAAAATACCTTCCAAAGAATCCCTGGATTCCTGCGATACCAACATTGTTAGCCGTTTTTATCTATGTAATTGACGGTACGATTGCAAACGTAGCTTTACCACATATGGCGGGCAGCTTTTCTGCCACTCGAGATGAGAGTATGTGGATTTTAACAAGTTATTTAATTGCCAGTGGTATTATTATTCCATCAGTTGATTTTTTTAGTAAATTTTTCGGGAGAAAAAATTTTTATATTATAAGTATTTTATTATTTACCATAGCATCAATGCTTTGTGGTTTGGCAAGAAACTTAGGAGAAATGGTATTTTTTAGAGTTCTTCAAGGTGCCGGTGGTGGTGGAATTGTCCCGATTTCACAGGCTTTAATGATGGAAAGTTTTCCAAAAGAAAAACGAGGAACTGCAATGGCTGTGTTTGGAATGGGGGTAATTATTGCACCTATTGTCGGACCGGTTTTAGGAGGATGGATTACCGATAATTGGTCTTGGCCTTGGATTTTCTTTATTAACGTACCATTTGGTTGTTTAGCGGCAATATTGTCTAAAAAAATGTTATTTAATCCTCCATATTCTCAACGTCAAAAAGGCGTAAAAATGGATGGTTTAGGATTCTTCTTCTTAACAATTTGGTTATTATGTCTTCAGGTATTTTTCGATAAAGGGAACAATGCAGATTGGTTTAATGCAACTTGGATTCGCTGGATTTTTGGAGCTTCTTGTTTATCTGGTATTTGTTTCTTTGTATCACAAATTGTTAGAAAAGATACATTGGTTGATTTATCCGTATTTAAGGATAGAAATTTCATTATAGGAACATTTATTCAGGTTGTTATGCAAGCTGTGTTATATGCATCTCTTGCAATTTTACCTCAATTTTTGCAAAGTATGATGGGATACACTGCATTTTTGAGTGGATTTTCTATGATGCCTAGAGGTTTGGGAAGTATGACAGCAATGGTTATATGTGCTCTAATTGCGGACAAGGTTGATAAAAGAATACTTGTTTGCGTTGGTTTACTTCTTTTGGGTTCAGCAGGTTTAGCATTTGGATTTTTGAATTTACAAATCGCAAGTATGAATATTATGATTCCAAATTACATAATGGGTCTTGGTATGGGACTTTCAATGGTTCCCATTATCAATTTATCAATGGAAACTATTGCTAATTATCAAATGACAAATGCCAGCGGACTTCAAAATTTGTTAAAAAATATCGGTAGCGCCGTTGGTACTTCTTTGGTTGCAACAATGTTAACAAGGTTTGCACAAATGCACCAATTTATGATGGTTGGCAAGTTAAGTGATTTGAATCCTATATTTGTTGAACGTGTTCAATCTACAGCTGCAGCATTGTCTCAATATACTCATATTTCTGTGGCAACACATATGGCGCAGTATTCACAATATGGTACATTAATGAAACAATCTAATTTATGGGCATTTATGGATTCATTCAGAATATTTGGACTTTTATGTCTGGTGTTAATTCCATTACTCTTTTTGTTTAAAAAACATAAAGCGAATCAATAAAATTTCAAAGAGTCGATATACATCCTATCGGCTCTTTAAATTTTAATATTGTTTGTTGTTTATAGATTTTGGTTTATAATGTCTGATATGCTTAATATAAATACGGATAATATTACACAGAGTTATGAAGATTTTAGATTAAGAATAAAAGAGGGTAAATCTTTTGCTGTTACCGGTTTGACTTCTGTTTTGCGTCTTTTTCTTCTATCGAAAATTAAAACTTATTCAAAGAAAAAGGTTTTGTTTATTACATCAACAGAACAAAATGCTTTGAAATATCAAAGTGATTTAAACACTGCTTTTAAAATGAACTCTTGCGTTATGCCGTTTCAAAATATTTCGATGTATGAAACGGTCGCTCCAAATTTGTATGATTATGCAGAACAAATCAAAATTTTACGAGAACAACCGGATATTGTTATTTGTCCTGTAAAAGCTCTGTTGGAAAAGTTTCCAAATGCTGATTTTTTCAAAAAAAATGCTCTAAAAATAAAAATCGGCGACACTCTCGATTTGAAAACATTGGCAAGAAAACTTGTAGACTTAGGGTATAAAAAATCCACAATGGTTAGTGATATCTCGGAATTCAGTATAAGAGGGGATATTGCAGATATTTATTCTCCGGACGAAAATCCTGTCAGAATTGAACTCTGGGGAGATGAAGTTGTTGATATAAGATATTTTGATAATGAAACTCAAAAATCTGTTGAAAAAATTAAAGAAGCTCAAATTTTTCCTATTTATAAATTTATTACTGCAGGGCAAGAAGATGTTGTCAAAAATCTACAAACAGAGTTGATTGAAAATGATGAGGAAGATGTTCCGGAAGAAAACTATTTTGAGGGAATTGAAGTTTACCAGAATCTTTTTAATAAAAATCTTGTCAGTATTTTAGATTATTTTGAAGATTACACTCTTGTTTTTGATGAAACCGTTGAGATTTATTCTAAATATGAATTTTTGGATGATAACTTTGAAAAACAGCTTGAGGAAAATTTAAAACTCGGTCTGATAAAAAATATTAATGGTAAAAATCATCTTACTTATGAAGAATTTCTAAGAAAAACATCTTATTTTGTAAAAATCGGTTTTAATAATTTTATTGACGGTCAAATGGGTGACTTGATTGAGTTTAATGCCCAGCCATTGAGAAATTTCGAAGCAAATTTGGATTTAATTACGGAGTTCATTAACAATTCTCTCGCCCCTTGTGAGAGTGGGGGTTATAGAATCATCATAGCCACTGATTATCCTGAAAGAGTAAAAGAAATTTTAACCGAAAGAGAAATATATTCTGTAGAATATGTTGAAAGTATTGTTAGCGGCGGGTGTATTTTAGAAGATTTCAAAACAATTGTCATAACTGATAGAGAACTTTTTAACAAACGCTCAAAAGAAATTACCGCCTCAAAAAAATCCTATTACAAAGAAAAACCTGAATTTATTGAAAATATTAATGATATAAAACCCGGAGAATTTGTAGTTCATTCTATTCATGGTCTTGGGATATATAAAGGTTTATCAAAACAAGAAATTGATGGTCAATTAAAAGATTACTTAACAATTGAATATGCCAATAAAGATAGATTGCATATTCCTGCAGAACAAATTAATCTTCTTTGCAGATATCGAGGTTCCGGTACTGTGAAACCAAAACTTTCCAGAATGGGAGGTAAAGATTGGGAAAACACAAAAGCTAAGGTAAAAAAAGCTGTTGAAGTTGTTGCATATGATTTGTTGAGACTTTATGCCAGACGAAAAATGCAGGAAGGTATTCAATTTTTACCTGATACAACATGGCAGATTGAAATGGAAGAAGCTTTTGAATATGTAGAGACCCCTGACCAATTAAAAGCAATATCACAGGTAAAATCTGATATGGAATCAACCCAACCGATGGATAGACTTATCTGTGGAGATGTTGGTTTTGGTAAAACTGAAGTTGCAATGCGTGCAATCTTTAAAGCTATAACTTCCGGCAAACAGGTTGCAGTGGTTGTTCCAACAACTATTTTAGCTCTTCAGCATTACCAGACAATAGCAGAAAGATTTAAACCATTCGGTGTCGGTGTAGAACTTCTTTCAAGATTCAGAACTTCAAAAGAGCAGAAAGAAACCGTGAAAAATCTTGCTACAGGAACCTGTGATGTTGTAATCGGTACCCACAGACTTTTACAAGACGGAATTATTTTTAAGGATTTGGGTCTGCTTGTTATTGACGAGGAACATAGATTCGGGGTTCGCCATAAAGAAAAATTAAAACAATTGCGTGAAAATATTGATATACTCTCAATGTCAGCAACTCCTATTCCAAGAACATTATATATGTCTTTATCAGGAATTAAAGATATGTCTGTAATCAATACTCCGCCTAAAAATCGTCTTCCAATAAAAACATTTGTGGGCGAGTGGAACGAAAATATGGTTAAAAATGCCATAAATCACGAATTAGATAGAGAAGGGCAGGTATTTTATCTTTATAACCGCGTTGAAACCATTCAGGAGATGAAAACCCAATTACAAAAAATTGTTCCAAATGCAAGAATTGCCATCGGTCACGGTCAGATGGATGAAAAACAATTAGAGGAAGTAATTGTTGATTTTTCTAATCACGAATATGATGTTCTTCTGGCAACAACAATTATTGAAAACGGAATAGATATTCCAAATGCAAATACAATGATAATTCATGATGCCGACAGATTTGGTCTTGCACAACTGTATCAGCTGCGGGGAAGAGTCGGACGTTCACAAAGACAAGCTTACTGTTATTGTTTCTACAAAAAATGTAAAGAAATTACAAAAGATGCTGTCCACAGACTCAAAGCAATAAAAGAATTTACAACCCTTGGAAGCGGTTATCAAATTGCACTTCGAGATGTTGAAATCCGTGGTGTCGGAAATATTCTGGGTACAAAACAGCACGGGCACATGATAAACGTTGGTTTTGATACATACTGCGAACTTCTGGAAGAAACAGTTCAGGAACTTCAAGGTGAAACCGTTGAAAAAGTAAATCCGACAATTGTTGATATAAATGTAACCGCATATATTCCTGATGAATGGGTGGGTTCTTCTGAACAAAAAATGATAGAATATAAACGTTTAGCGGATGTAAAAACATCTATTGAATTAGATTATATTGTTGAGGAATGGAGGGATCGTTTTGCCAAACCTCCGGAATCTGTTGAAAATCTTATTAAGTTGATAAAACTTAGACTTTCTGCAACTGAAATAAAAATTTCTGTAATAAGAGAATCAGGTGATACTATTCGTATTTATACTCCATATTCAAAAGCTGAATGGAACATTATTCAGAAAGTTTTACCAACAAATCTGGCAAGAAAAATTAAATTTACTATAGCTCCTAAATCCTGTACAGAGGGGGCGTCAATATTGATTATCAATACTTCGTATGTAAATTTTAATGAAGAATTTAACATTTTAAGTGATTTGTTTTATTATATACATAAAGTTAGTCATGAATATTAAAGAAAGAGAGTTATTATGAAAGGTTCAAAAATACTTGCAACATTAATGCTATCGGCAATATTGTTTACAGGTTGCGGATTAAAAGATCAACAGGCTATTATTAAAATTAATGACGGTGCTGTTACTCAAAAAGATTATGATGATTTGATGAATCAACAACTTGCTCAATCTCCTTTTGCTAAAATGGGCGTTGGTGATATGAAAGGTAACAAAGACGGATTTTTATATTTAATGACTGAACAAAGAGTTATTAATCAGCTAATTATTCAAGAAATATTGAATCAGGAAGCTAAAGCCAGAGGAATCAAGGTTACAAATAAAGATGTCGATGAATCTGTTAAGAAAATAATGGATAAAATGGGCGGCAGAGACCAGTTAATGAATGTTTTGAAACAAAACGGTGTTTCTGTTGCTGATTTCAAAAAAGATGTAAGAAATCAGGTTAAAATGCAAAAACTTGCTAATTCGGCAGGTAAAATTGATGTAAAAGACGCAGATTGTAAAAAATTCTATGATCAAAATATTGATAAATTTAAACACGATAAACAAGTTAGAGCTTCTCACATTTTAGTTGCTGCTAACCCTTATCAAATTCAGCAAGAATTAACTTCTGACCCTAAGAAAAAATTTGAAGAAAAAGAATTGAAAGCTAAAGTTGAAGAAGTTATGGCTCAGAAAAAAGCTGAAGCTGAAAAATTAGCTAAAGAATTACAGGCAGATAATTCAAAATTTGCAGCTTATGCAAAAAAATATTCAGAAGATCCAAATTCTGCTAAACAGGGCGGAGATTTAGGTTTCTTTGCAAAAGATACTATGGTAAAAGAGTTTGCAGATGCTGCATTCAGTGCAAAACCTAATACAGTAACAGAACCTGTTAAATCTCAATTCGGTTATCACATTATCCTTGTTACAGATAGACGTGAAGCTGGTGTTATGCCTTACGAAAAAGTTAAATCAGATATTAAAGATTATTTAGTAAACGAAAAACAAATTAAAGCTCTTGATGATTTAACTCAAGCTGCGAAGAAAAAATCAAAAATAGAGTTTGTAGAAGAAAGATACAACCCTGAAGTTATCAATAAAAAATTACATAAACAAGTTAATGATATTTCAGGCGGGGCAGCTGACAAATTACAAAAAGAATCTAAAGATAAAAAGAAAAAATAGTTAAAAATTTTCGAGCAGAATAAAAAGACTTTCTAAAAACAGAAAGTCTTTTTATTTTTCAAAAAATCCTACAAACGTTTTATTATTTATTTAACTTACTCTGGTATAATTATTTTATGTTAGATTTATCATCACCGGCAATATATATTCCTACAGTATTTATAACATTAGTAGCAATTTTTGTGTCTATTCTTTATAAAGATGCGCGTAAAAATACAAAAGCTAATACTAAAGGTTTGCCTTACTATGGAGAGATTGCACTTTCTATGGGATATCTAAATCGTAATATTCTGGAAAACGGCAGGTTTGTGTACCGTAAAAATGTAAACTCTGAAATAGAATATGATAATAATTTATACAATTCTTTGCGTCATGCAGGCACATTATATTCAATGTTTTTATATGAAAAATTTGGGCTGGAAAACAGATATCATGATTCAAGAGTGCTGGCGTCCAAATATTTTATTGACAGATATGTAAAGAAACTCGGGAAAGATAAATATATTGTTCTATCTTTGCCTGACGAAGAAAATATTAAATTTCCAATTGCCAAATCCGGTGCTGCAGGAATTGCTCTATGCGCATTGTGTGACTTATATAAAGAGAATGAAGTAGATTTAGAAATATTGCAGGGTTTGGGTGAATTTCTTTTATGTATGCAAGCAGAAAACGGAAGAATTTATGCTTATTATGATTTTGAAAAAAGATTGATAAATCGTGAAGCAGAAGCCGTGTATTATGCAGGAGAAGCGGCTGCAGGACTTGTTTATTTATATGAAATTGACTCTCAGCAAAAATGGCTGGGCGCAGCTAAAAAAACACTTTTATATCTTGCAAAAAACAGAAAAAAACAGGGTGAGGATGTCTTGTTCGACCACTGGTCTGTTCTTGCCATAGAAAAACTTTTTGAATTAGACCTTGTTACTCCGGAAGAAAAAAATACATTAAGGGCATATGCAGAACAAATGGCTATTCCTATGTTGAGTAATCAGATTACTAACCCTAAAAATAGCTATTATGGAGCATTTAAAGATAACGTCAGACCTTGCAGTCTTGGTACTATTATGGAAGGATTGGCTTCAATCTATTTCTGTACAGATAATGAACAATTAAAAACAATTATTTTTAAATCTTTATCAATAGGTAATATGTTTTTAAGCAAAGTACAAGTTAAAACAGGAGAGCAGGCAGGAGGTTTGCCAAATTCTGCAAACTGGGTTAAAGCCGGAGTAACTCCAAATGCAAGTGTTATCCGCATTGACAACATACAGCATGTCGTCACCGGCTGGCTGAAATTTCAAAATATTTTAAAACTTACTGATAATTAGCAAGGACTGTTTTATTTCTACCCTCTTTTTTTGCTTTGTATAATGCAATGTCTGTTTCTTCAATAAATTTTTCTTTTGAATCAATATCGTCTGTTAACTGGCATGCCCCGATACTTACAGTAATATTAATCTGTTGTCCTTGATAGGTCAAATTTAAAGTTTCTATGGTTTTTCTAAAACGTTCTAATGGTATTAATGCTTGTTGAATATTTGTTTCTGTGAGAATTACTATAAATTCTTCACCTCCAAAACGAAATACTGTATCTGTTTTTCTGAAAGTTTGCAGTGCAGCGTTAGCGACTTGTTTTAAAATATAATCACCACATTGATGTCCATATGTATCGTTAACCTGTTTGAAAAAATCTATATCAAACATAACAAGAGTAAGATTATTTTTATATCTCTGCGCTCTTAAAAATTCTTTATCAAAAGAATTGTCAAAACATCTTCTGTTGGAAAGTCCCGTCAGTTCATCTGTTAAAGACAAATATTTTGTTCTTGAGTACATAAAATTGATTTGTTTTATAACTTCAAGTTTATTTTCTTCCGGTACATCAAAATCTCTTATAATATGCTCGATATTTTGTTGAATTTCGTCTAATAAACCATCCGGAATATCAAAAGACATTTCTTCTAAATCTTCAACCATAAAGCTCCTCTTACTGTTACTTTATCACAAAAATTTTAAACTTTCTTCTTTCTAGCTGTAAGTTTTTAATCGTCAAATTTATAGTATAACTTTAATAGTTAAAGATATTTGTTTACAAATCTCAATGTAAAAACTTATATAAATAGTGCTTTTATTAATTTAAAATCGGTAAACCTGTTGAAGTTTACCGATTTTTATAATTCATTAATTGTTTTTTAAAAAGGCGACACCCAGATTCGAACTGGGGGATAAAAGCTTTGCAGGCTTCTGCCTTACCACTTGGCCATGTCGCCATTATATTTATAATATACGTGATACATAACAATATGTCAAGAGAAAGGTTTGTACAATAATTTCCCAAAAGACGATTGAAAAAGCATCATAAAAATAATACTAAAACAAGGAAACCAGCTCAGTGTGACTATAACTTACAAATCCAGCATTTTTGCGCAAGATTTTCTATCTACAGTTATTTGATTGCTTTTTTCAAGATTTTTTATTGAAACCTGATGTTTTAATATTTCATCTTCACCTAAAATAAATGCGTATTTAGCAACTTTAGCAGCTTTTTCAAGTTGTTTGGAGAATTTTTTATTTGTCAAATCAAACTCTACATTTAATCCTTGAGCTCTAAGTTCTTCTGCTAATACAAACGCATCAACAGGAAAATTTGATACAATATATCCATCTAATTTTTTAGGTTCTTTTTCAGGCAGTAAAGATATTAATCTTTCCATACCCATTGCAAAACCTACAGCAGGAGTTGGTTCGCCGCCTAATTGTTCTACAAGGCTGTCATATCTTCCGCCGCCGCATACCGCATTTTGTGAACCTAAATTATTTGATTTAATTTCAAATACAGTTCTGTTGTAATAATCTAATCCTCGAACCAGAAGTTTATTTTCAGTAAATTTAACTCCCATTCTATTCAAGTATAGTTTTAATTCTGTATAATGTTCACTACATTCTTCACATATAAAATCAGAATTAATAACTTCTTGAATTTCAGGCTTAGCAAAAATCTCTTTACAAGATTCAACTTTACAATCCAACAATCTCAACGGATTTTTTTCATATCTGTTCTGGCAGTCTTCACATAAATTATTAAAGTACGGTTTTAAAACAGCTTTTAATTTATTTTTAAATTCTTCACGGCACTTAGGGCATCCAAGAGAATTTATTTCAACTTCCAAGTCATTAAGCCCGAGAGCTTTTAAGTAATTTTCAGCCATTAATGTTTGATTTGATAAATCATTTCCATGATTTGAATCTACATTACATGCATAAATAAAATCTAGCATTTTTTTTAACTCTAATTCAATTTTCATAATTTATCTCCCCCTTTAATTACGCGTATTATAACACTTTTGTTCGCTTTTGTCAAATAAAAAAGAGCACAACTTGTGCTCATCTATATACAGAGGATCTTCACACTTATTAGTGAACCTTCCTCATTTATATATTATGCAGTAAAATACAAATTATACATAAATTATATGTTGTTTATATTTTTAAAATATGTATATAATAATACTAGAAAGTTGGGATAAAATGGAAAAAAGTGAATTGAAAAGAGAATTAACCAAGATAAATGATGAAGTAAAAGATTTATGGAGGTCACTTTGACATTGATTCTAAATTAAAT
>ERZ824600.2248-NODE-2248-length-21173-cov-7.190975_pt1 | contig 21173 bp, 22 predicted proteins | sample MGYA00519933_ERZ824600 | MGnify/ENA primary metagenome ERZ824600 (study PRJEB31778, sample SAMEA3449178) | human gut metagenome | biome: human gut; feature: human-associated habitat; material: faeces | place: United Kingdom | collected 2010/2012 ... | reverse complement strand
AAAATATCTGAAATAAGTTCAAAATCAGTTCTGCTTATAATTGCCTCATGCGCATTTTCTACCCGAATCCATTCTTCCTTCGGTTTCTTTTCCCTCACCCTGACTTTATAATTGGGGGTACTCTCCTTTCCCTGTATCAGAGTTCCCATGTAAACTTCATTTGTCAAAACACGCAGAACTGCAACCGCAGTCCACTTCGCCCTGCTGTGTGTCTGGAATACCGTCTTATATCCGCTCCCCTGCTCTTTCTTGTATTCTGCCGGAGAGAGCACTCCCAAACGGTTCAGTTCATCGGCAATTGCCTGTTGGCTCATTCCCTCCATTTTCATGGCAAAAATTTCTTTTACAATCTCTGCCGCACACGGATCGACAATCAGTTTATTTTTATATCCATAGACTGGAAAAGCACCAATAAATTCACCGCGTTTTCTCTTTACTTCCAAATGGCTTCTGATTTTGATTGATATGTCCCTGCAATATGCGTCATTGATTAAATTCTTAAAGGGAACAATTATATTATTCGATAATGCCGCATCATCAGCACTGTCGAAATTATCATTGATTGCTATAAAGCGTACTCCAAGAAAAGGAAAAAGCCTCTCAATATATTTTCCAACCTCGATATAGTTTCTTCCTAATCGTGACAGGTCTTTGACAATGACACAGTTGATCTTTCCCTTTTTAATGTCTTCCATCAGACGCATGAAATCCGGACGATCAAAGTTGGTCCCGCTCCAGCCGTCATCAGAGTAGCGGTCAGTAAAGGTTATATCATCGTTATGGGCAATATAATCATCAATGATGTCAAATTGCGTCCCGATGCTATCGCTTTCCTCTTTATCACCGTCCTCTCTTGAAATACGTGCGTAATCCGCAGCTTTCCACTGTTTTGCATCAGGCAAAACTCCCTGGCGCTTCCGCAAATATTCATCATATCGGTTTCTGTACGCCATATAAACCTCCTGTGATAAGGCCGTATGATATGGCTATACTACACGCACTTATTATATCATACGAAGCAGCAAAATCAATTCTCCGAAATGAGCAAGTTATGGATACGGCGCTGTAAAGTATCCCCTGTATTTCCTGAATAAGTCACATGAACGCCAATACTACCGACACGGAATAGATACGGATTTTTGATAGCATCCACAAATGCTTTCATCTTATTGCCATCGGATTCTGACCGTACATGAATCTCTGTAATATCAACCAAAGTGTTCTTATTGAAAGCAGGAGACGAGAGGTACTGTAAGGCAGATTCTTTCAGGTTATTATTCAAGTGCAGACCTCCTTTGCAAAAAATGATATAAAAATTTTAACCATAAGCTGGAGTTTGTATTCACTTGGAACTGTATCCGGGCCATTTCCTGCGCCCTCGCTTCAGACCGCGTATTTGCAGGCTGCCGCTGTGCGGCACTTCCCCGGCAGGTACGCAAACGCATACTGTCAGCCGGTCCTGTATAACTTCCGGACGAATCTATGCAACCCTCCTTATCTCTGAGGGCGATTTCAAGGTGCGGAGCGGATGGCTTTTACCATTCATAAAATAAATACAAGTCTCTGGCAGTATTTTTTGCACACATCTCAAAAAATCTAAATATAGTATTTGTGTATTGACTTATACAATATATTGTGCTACACTTTGCCTGTAAATGAGTTTGCGCAATTTCCCTTTGGGCATAGGTCAATGATCTGTGTGTGGAGTGATCCACCTGCGCACGTTGTCAGGTTTGTACGTTTTTGTCAGTAGTATTGCTGTGCCATGAAAGCCGGCTGCTGCTGGCTTTTTTGTTTTACGGGGCACCGTCCCATACTGCGGAAATGACGAGAGTTTGTTGTCAGGCAAACATACTGGATTTTACCAGAATCGTTGTTCCCGCTTTTTTGCGCCCAAATGCCGAAAGGCTTTGAGGATATATCATCAAGAAAGGTGGAAACAAGAAATGAAATTCAGACGAAAATGGAAACCCGGAGGGCATCCCAGACGTTCCTTCCGACCGTACCACAGGTACAGAGAGAAGCGGCTTTTGAATAAGCCGCGCATCAAATATGAAACCGAGGAGGAACGCATCCATGGAAAGCGCAAAGTGTTACGCTCCGCAAATTCTCGTCGGTACAGAAGGTCTGCCGCGTGAACAATGGCTGGAATACCGGCGCAAGGGCATCGGCGGAAGTGACGCCGCTGCCGTTCTCGGAATTTCACCATTCCGTACCGGGCGGGATCTCTACTATGACAAGCTGAATATCGTCACAGCGGATGATGCCGAAAACTGGGTTCAACTGGAGGTTGGAACTCTGCTGGAGCCGTTGGTTGCCAAGATCTTCGCCCATAAGACGGGCTATAAGATCTACCGCCGGCCATTCATGTTCCAGCACCCGCTGTATCCTTGGATGCTGGCGGATCTGGATTATATGGTGGAACTGCCGGACGGTACAACAGCCATCCTTGAGATCAAGACCACGAACTATAACGCCAAGGATAACTGGTGGTACAACGGCGAGGAAATCGTTCCTATCTACTACGAATCGCAGGGGCGGCACTACATGGCGGTCATGAACATTGACCGGGTCTACTTCTGCTGCCTTTACGGAAATTCGGAAGACGAGGCGATCATCCGCCGCATTGACCGTGACATGGCCTATGAGGAGGAACTGATCGCTTTGGAACGGGACTTCTGGGAGAACCATGTCCTCACAAAAACGCCGCCTCCCTATGTGGAGGAGGATGGCGACCTGATCCTCGAAAGCCTGCGGCGAAAGCTGGGGCCTGCGGACAAGGACGCGCCTCCCGTACTGCTGGGACAGACGCAGTTTGGGCAGCTGTCCATGCTTCTTTCCCTGCAAGAGCAGAAAAAGACGCTGTCGGCTGATGTGAACAAACTGGAGAAGGACATCAAGCGGTTGAAGGGTATGCTCATCGAGAGAATGGGCACAAGCTGCACCGCCGTGTATAACGGTCTTGCGGAGAGCTACACCATAACCTACAATCCGGTACGCTCCGCAGGCATATCGAAGGACGCCTTAGAGCGTTTGAAGGACGAACACCCTGATATTTACGATCAGTATGTCACGGTGTCTGAATGGCGAAGATTCCATGTGAAAAAAGCTGTTTTGCAGGCAGCGTGAAAGGAAACGGAGGTGATGTGCTGTGAGCATTGTTGCAGCACTGGACAAGGTACTGTTTTTCAATGCGTCCAGCAAATATTCTGTCCTTCGGATGAAAACGGAGGACAGCAGCGTACCGGCAGAAGCCCGGAGTCCCTATCGCTATCACGACCACCTGATCCGCTTTACCGCCGTCGGCATCGAATTGCCGCAGACGGATACGGTGAAGATCGAGATGGATGGAGAGTGGAAGGACGGAAAATACGGGCTTCAGCTTCAGGTCGATCATTGGCAGGAGATCGTGCCGCCCACATTGGAGGGCGTCCGCAATTATCTTGCCTCCGGTCTGCTGAAGGGCATCGGAGAAAAGACCGCCGACGCGATCATTGAAAAGTTTGGCATCAATGCTCTGGAGATTCTGGAACATCAGCCAGACCGGCTTCTTGAGATTCGCGGCATTACGAAGGAACGGCTTGCGGAGATCAAGGACGCCTATGCGGAAACCAGCCGGATGCGTGTCCTGATGACCCTGCTGGCCCCGTTCAAGGTCACGCCGACGACCGCGCAGAAGATCTATCAGCATTTCGGCCCTTCCTGTGCAGACATCGTGAGACAGAGTCCCTTCAATCTCTGTCAGGTGCCGGGGTTCGGCTTCAAGAGGATTGACGCCATCGTACAAAAATCCGGTGGAGATCTGCGTGATTCGAAGCGCGTCCACGGTGCGCTCTTTTATGCGCTGGAGGACGCACGGACAAAGGACGGACATCTCTATCTGGAGGCAGAGGCTCTGCTCAAAGCGGCTATGCAGCTGCTCAATGAACGGATACCCCTCCCGCAGATGCGCGTCCCCATGAGCCAGGTCGAACAGGAGCTGTCTGCCATGATCCGGCAGGATGAGGTGGTATCGAACCACGGCAATGTGTATCTGCCCAAGCAATTCCTGCAGGAGAGCGAAACCGCACAGAAAGCGGTAGAGCTGTTTCTGGCAAATCCGGCGGTGGTAGACATTGCACAGCCGTTGGAGCGAGTGAAACATAGCTTAGGGCTCAACCTGTCCAAACGCCAGTCAGAAGGCGTGGAAATGGTGTTCCGGCATAACCTGTCCATCATCACAGGCGGCCCCGGCACCGGCAAGACCACGGTTCTGAAAACGGTGATCGAAGTGTACCGTCAGCTCTATCCTCAGCAGAAGATCGTACTCGGAGCGCCCACAGGTAAGGCGAGCCGGCGTATGGCGGAGGCAACGGGGATCGATGAAGCACAGACGCTCCACAGCATTCTGGGACTTCACGGTGATTCGGAATCGAAGAAAGACCGGGAACGGAAACCGCTGGAAGCAGGGCTCCTGATCGTGGACGAGACTTCCATGGTCGATATGTGGCTGATCCATCAGCTCTTTTCACGCTTGCGCCCCGGCACCAAAGTCCTTTTGGTCGGTGACGCGGACCAGTTAGAGAGTGTGGGCGCCGGTGATGTATTTCACGAGCTGATCGGCTCCGGCGTCGTGCCAGTCACGGTGCTGGACGAGATCTTCCGTCAGGCACAGGACAGCCTGATTGCCCACAATGCCCGTTTTATCAACGAGGGCAAAACGACGCTCTACTATGGTGAGGACTTTGCCTTTCATAAGGCAGAGAGCCAGGAGGAGACTGCCGGCATCATCCGTGAGCTTTACCGGGAGCAGATCGCCGCAAAAGGAATCGAGCAGGTGGAGATTTTATCGCCGTTCCGCTCCGAGGGCGAGGCATCGGTCAACAGCCTGAATGAAGCTATCCGCGAGGAGATCAACCCCGCAGCGCCGGAGACGCCGGAGATCGTGTACGCCGGAAAGATATTCCGCCTCAACGACCGCGTGATGCAGATGCGGAACAACTATGAGATCAAGCTGTATAACCGCTCCGGCAAGCAGGTCGGCGAAGGTGTTTTCAACGGTGACATCGGTACCATCCGCAAAATCAGCGGCACCAATGTCGTGATCGAGTTTGACGGCCGCTATATGGATTGCCCGCAGGTACTTCTGGATGATTTGGAGCTGTCCTATGCCATTACGATCCACAAATCCATGGGCTCAGAGTATGATACGGTCATTATTCCACTGCTGGCTGCCCATAATGTGCTCCTGACGCGGAATCTTCTCTACACGGCAATCACGCGTGCCAAGCGCCGCGTGCTGCTGGTGGGTGAAAAAAGGGCGCTGTATATGGCGATCCATCGGAGCCGAAAAGGAAAACGCAATACCATGCTGGGCGAACGCATCACCCTCTATCTCTTCTGTGGCTCTGTAGAGGTGGCTTATCAGCATGATAGCGCACCCAGTAGCCTGTGTAGGCATATATCTCCGCCCCGTATATCTTCGCAGTCAAAAAGAACGATAAATAAGACTTCAGTACAAGCAATTTCCAAATCGGAATCAAATCGAGCATCTGCCCATGCTTTTTTCTTTGACGCGCTCTCATATAATACGGAAAACTAACTGTTATCGAGCGCAAAGCGAGACATTTCAACTGTTCAGCGTCAGCCCGGCTTTTTCCATCGCGGCCACAAGAATGGGGATCAAAACGATCTGCACGACAATGCCGGGGATCGCGTTTGTGACAGCACCGGCAAGAAACAGCGACAGGCTGAACTCCGTGCTGCGGAGTCCGGCAAGCAAAAACTGTATGCCACCCCAGACAATGCGTCCCGCCACCATGGCGGTAAGCAGCGTGACATAGATGCTCCAGCTTTTCTTTGGGAGCACCCGGTATAGAATGCCCGCCGCCGCGCCGTAGACCGCCATTTCAAACGCCATGGCGATGGCGGTATAGCCGGTCGGCATGCCGAACAGCAGCCAGCGCAGAAGCGGCGAGATAAAGCCCACCGCCAGCCCCCACGGCCAGCCGCACACAAAGCCGCACAGCAAGGCGGGAATGTGCAAGGGGCAGAGCATGGAACCGATCTCCGGGATCTGCCCGGTGAGGAACGGCAGGATCAGAGCAATGGCGAGGTAGAGTGCGGCATACGTGAGCTGGCGGATCTGAAGCGGCGAGAACTTCCGCCGCGTATTTTCCCCGCTCATTGAGATGCCTCTATCCGTGCAAGAAGCTGGCGGATATGCTCCATGGCATCGTCAATGATGGCAGAGGATTTCTGATTCACGCCCGCCACATAGGTGCCGCAAAGGTTCATCGGGATCAGCACGCGGTAAGCGCTGCTGGAGGCGACGGCATTCGCCATCGCGGGCGATATCTCGCCCATCAGTGCGTCAGCGATGGCGATGCCGATGGGCCCGACGATGATCTGTGCGCGGCGGCAAGCCACGAGAACGGGATTCTCCCCCGTCGCCGCCTGATCCGCGCCTGCGCGGCGCATTGCCTCCGCAGCGGCGCTGTTGGTCCCGATAGCCATGAGCTCCTCTTGCGGAAATACTTTTTTGATGCTCTCTACAAGGCTTTTCCCCAGCTTTCCGCCCTGCCCGTCAATTACAAGGATCGTCATTGTGCAGTTTCCTTTCTATCCGACAAAAATAAACGTTCCGGAGAGTGACCGTCCATCGGCCTCCTCTGTCAGTGCGCGAAGCGCCTCATCCGCATCCGTATCGCCCATCAGAGCGGGATACATGGCCTTGGCGAGAAAGACCTCCGCCGCAATGCGCCGCACCTGCGTGGTGAGAAGCTCTTGGGAAAGCAGGATCACGCGCCCGTTTTTCACGGCATCCAGCCCGGCCCACCCCTCCCGTGCGGCAAGCGCGTCCCGCAGGGCTTTTGCACCCGCCGTAGAGTATACGCCGCTGCCAAGCACAGAGGAATCCACGATCTTGACAACAGCGCCGGGATTCTTCCGCGCGACCCAGCCGTCATCCACGGTCAATGCGTCGGCGGCAAGCTTTGACGCGCAGTCATAGGCTCCTGCGTTCAGGATCACCTGATGGGCCTGGGAGGTCTTATGCACGGTGACATGATCCTCCGCAGTCTCCCAGTAGACATAGAGCCGCTGACACTCAAACAGCGAGCCAAGCCGGTCAGCCAGCAGCGTTTCGTAATAGTTCAGCGACGAGTCAGCGGTCTTGCCCGCTTCGTCCGCACCGGTATTTTCCGCGTTTTCCGCGCCGACGGTCTCCGTTGCGGTCTGTACGGCATCGGGGGCCTCGGCAGCGCCGGAATGCTCCTGCTCGCCGTTATGTCCCGCAGTGTTTTCTCCCTGTCCGGTGCTGGTGAGGACGTTTTCAGCGTCCGGCGTGAGTTCAGCGTCAGCGGTATCCGAAAATGTCCGGCGTTCGGCCTCTGGATCGGTCTCCGTCAGTGCATCCGGGTCGGGGGTGCTGTCGGTGCTTGGAAGAGCCTGATCCTCTGGGGGGAGCGCACCGTCCTGCCTGTCCGGTGTGCCGTCTTCGCCGGAAACCGCGGCATCCGGCGCTTCCATGACCGTCGTCCGGCTACGGCAGGCCGTCAGCGACAGCAGCAGCAGCGCTGTGAAAAACAAAGAAAGAATCCGTTTCATCTATGCCCGCTCCTTTCAGAGGTGGAGACATTCCACATATTTCAGCCGCAGCTTCTGTTTCCAGCTTGCTTCATCATACAGGATGTGCTCGGTTTCGTCCAGAATTTTTTCCATATCGGTGCGCTGCTCCTCTGTCATAGGATGTGTGCTATAGGCCGCTTCGGAAAAAATTGCGGCGGCACGGCGGTATTGCCGGACATAGTCTGCCGGCATATGCCCGGACAGCAGCTCCGGCCAGCGGGAAAAAGAACGGTTGCCCGCCCCCATGCCGCAGGCCTCCAGATAGGCGGTCAGATGCAGAAACATAGCACGAATGGCCTCAGCGCAGTCCGGGGACGCAAACGCGGCCCGGCGGGTAAGTGACCGCTTCCGCTTTGCATTGAAAAAGAGAAACGGTGCGAACGGCAGCGTCAGCAACGTAAGGATGGCAAGTGTCAGCAGTAAAATTTTCAGATACCGTACACGCTGCGGGCGGCTGATCTGCTGTTCCTGCTTGTAGAGATGCTGATAACCTCGGTCATTGCGGGTATCGTTCTCCCTGTTCGCGCCGGCTCCCTCATGTAAGCGGTTTTCCTCCCTTGCGGATTGTACGGCGCTGTTTTCCTCGGCATAAGTGCCGGTCATGCGCTGCTCCAGAACATCCAGCCGGTCCCGTGCAAGCTCGGAGCGTTCCTCCAGTGCCGCGTTGACGCCGGGAAAAACCGCGCTGACGCAGAGAAACACAGCAGCTGATGCCAGAAGGACCGCCCCGGCATTGCGCGGGTCACGGACACGGAGCACCAACAGTATCAGCATGGCAAAGAGCAGCGCGTTGAGCAGAGGCGGCGTCAATCCCAGCCATATCTCCGCAAAAGCCAGAAAAAGTGCAAAAAGGAACGGGATCAACGAGCTTCTGCGCAGCAAAGAAAGTGAAAGCAGCACGGCTATAAGCCCGCCCAGCAGCAAAAGCGCAAGCGTTGGCGATGCGTCCGCCGCAACAGAGAACCGGTCATACACATAGGTGTTGACCGCCTCGCTGGCGGCAAAAAGATAGTTCAACAGGCATTTCAGACTTTCCCTTGCCGCAGGCAGGAGGAATAGCAGCACAAGGACCACCGCCGCAAGGCAGAGCACGGCGGTCATACGGTGCGCTTTGTCATGGGCCTGCTGTACCAACTGTTGTGGTTTTGTGAAAAGGCGTTTCATAAGCCCCTCTCAGATCTCAAGGATAGATAACTCCCGCGCCATCGACTCGGCGGAAAACGCAGTGACATGGACGCCGCTCCGCTCCGCCGCTCCGCCGTTTGAGAGCAGCAGTGTCACGCGCTTTCCATAGCAGAGCCGTGTCAGTCCTGCGGGCAGCGACGGTGCGCAGACAACGGTGTGCGCATAGGAAAGGCCGCCGCAGTCCCTGTAAAAAGCCTTGCAGATGTCCTCCGCAGCCACAGCAAAAGCGGTGGCAAGCAGTTGTTTCCGCATGGCGGCAAAGCCCGCTTCGCCGGGCACATCGCAGAACTGAAGCGTGCCGGACGGAGCCGCCTGCCAGCAGACGGAATGCACGGTGCCCTGTGCGGCAAGCGCGTGGGAAAGCGACAGCAGCGCCGTGACGGCGGCGTCCATCGCCGCAGCGTCTGTCTGACCGTTCGCCGTAGCGCCATCCAACAGCAGCAGCGTCTCCTCCGCCACCGGCAGTCCCAGTTCCCGCAGCATCAGCGTATCCGTCTTGGACGAAAGCTTCCAGTGGATCTGGCGGATGGGGTCGCCTGGGGCATATTCACGGATGGCAAAGGTCTCGCTGGGGTCAAAGCCCGAGCGGGTGGAGGACCACTGTTCTCCCTGCGCGGAGACTGCCTCGCCGTCAGCAAAGGAGACCCGCATGGGAAAAAGCTGCGGGAAAACGAGGGTGTGTGCCGCTCTGCAGAGGGACGCCGAAAACCGGCACAGCCCGAACAGGTCCTGCGCGGAAGCCCCGCAAAGTGTCCACTCCATCATGCCGCAGTGGGCGGCAGGCAGCTCAAAGGCGGCCGGAGCGAAAAGGGAGATCGTGCTTTGAAGGCGTTCCCCGGTCAAACGGTTATGCGCACATAACTCGCCGCAAAGGACTGCCAGCGGCAGAAGCCGGCCGGCAGTCAGGCGGATGGTCACGCTGCCGCCGGCGGCGCACTGCTCCGGTGCGTTCAGCGCCAGGGAAAGGCGGCGTGCGGAGACTGCTGCGCAGCAGACCGACACGGCAGGGAGCAGGAGTGATGTCACCAGGATTGCCCGTGTGCCTGTATTATTTTCAAAGAAATACAGCAGTACGGCGGCAAGCATCCACACGCCGTACAGCAGCCGGTTTTTCCACATGGTCACAGTTTGCGGTCGGGAACATCCACGCGGTGCAAAAGGTCCTGAAGGACATCCTGGGCGCTCTTCGCTTCAAGACGGGCTTCCTGGCTGAGAATGACGCGGTGGGCGCACACGTCGCAAAAGACTGCCTGTACATCCTCACCCGTCACATAGTCCCGCCCGTCAAGGTAGGCGTGCGCTTTTGCCATGCGGTCAAGAAACAGTGCTCCGCGGGGGCTGATGCCAAGCTCCAGCATCGGGTGCTCGCGGGATGCCATGGTAGCCGCAGTCCTCTTTCTGCTTTTGCAGCTTTGCGAGCGCGGCGGGGTAGGGGTTGGTGTCAATCAGACTTTGCAGCGCATAAGGCTTCCATTTTGGCTGCTGCATGACCGTCCATCCAGACGGCAATCCGTTGTTTGTGTTCATACCTGTTTTTCTCCTTTCATCTTGTCCATTGTGTTGTTGTCTGTATTACCCTCTGCGGTGAGGGGTGAGGGGGTACGCTGAAAAGCTGTACCAAATGACTGCTGTAATTTCTGCTTGCGATAGTTACGCATATACAGAAGCGTACAGAAGGCGGGCTTGCCGTACCAAGCCGTACACCGACGGCTCAATTTTGCAGTCCCAAAAAACAATCCTTGTGAAATCCGTGAAGATTTTTGCCGCAGATTGAACGCACTGCACCATCCGGTGATTTACCGGAGCGTGAAGCCGATGCACCGAAATGTGGTATATCCCACCGTTCCGCATGACCTCACGCAGAACAGTGAAGCCGGTAGGGTGCTGTTACGAAAAGAGCATCACGGATGGAAATTTGAGCGGATTTGCGGCATGGCAGATTTTTCACTGCAAAGCGCACACAGTTCACTTACTCAAAAACCAATATCACGAAAAATGGAGGTAAAAAGTTGATGAAATCCAATCTGAGAAATGAGATCAAGTCGTACATCGTCCGTCAGGGCATGACCATGCAGGAGGTGGTCGATCTGCTGCGGGACGAACACGGCTGGTCTGACAGCGTTTCCAACCTTTCAAACAAGCTCCAGCGGGAGTCCCTGCGCTATGTCGAGGCTGTCCAGCTTGCCGACGCGCTGGGCTATGAGATCGTCTGGCAGAGGCGGAAGTGAGGAGGATGTTCACATGACGGATACGGAAAAGAAGCTGTTGCAGGCGCAGCACCGATTGGAGGAAGCACAGGCGCGGGATCGGGTCAAGGACCGCAAGGCCCGTACCCGCAGGCTCATTCAGGAGGGCGCAGTCTTGGAGAAGGTTCTGCCGGAGATTCAGACCGTTGGGCTGTCTGAGCTGGAGGAATACCTGACCGGGAAGCTGTCAGGGAACGAAGAAAACGCAGGCTGAGCCGGTAGCTTAGTCCCGTAAGGGCGCACTTACTCACCACCTGTAAAACAGGCGGTGGCATGCCTGCGGCATCGTGCGCTCTCCGAGGGGGACTGCGGCTGCTGCGGCAGCCTCCAGACAATGCCACAGCACCTACGGGCGCTACTGCCATCGTCTGCGCGATTGGGCAAATACCGTCGCTTCAACCGACGCTATTTTCCAACCGCCTGCGCAAACCTGCCACCGGCAGCTTTGCCGCAGAGATGGACGGGCGTTCTGCCCGTCCATTTTCTCTTTTGCGAAAGAGAAACAGAAAAAGAACGAACGAGGTGAACGAGATATGGCGATTTATCATCTGGAAGCAAAGGTGGTCAGCCGGGGCGCAGGGCGCTCCGCCGTGGCCGCTTCCGCCTATCTGAGCTGTTCCCGTCTCTACAACGATTACGACGGGATACAGCATGACTACACGAAAAAACAGGGGCTTGTCTGGCAGGAGGTTTTTCTGCCAGAATACGCCCCACAGGAATGGAAAGACCGGGAACAGCTATGGAACGCCGTGGAGGAAGTCGAGACAGCCAAGGACAGCCGATTGGCGCGGGAGTTTGTGGTTGCCCTGCCCATAGAGCTGAGCCGTGAGGAACAGATCGAGCTGCTGCAAGAATTTATCCAAGAGCAGTTTTTGTCAGACGGGATGTGTGCCGACGCTGCCATCCATGACACCGATGGTCACAATCCCCACGCTCACATTCTGCTGACGGTGCGCCCACTGGACAAGCAGGGCAAGTGGCAGTACAAGACCGAGAAAGAATACCTCTGCATGAAAAACGGCGAGGAACGCGGTTTTACTGCCGCTGAGTTCCGGGCGGCGCAGAACGAGGGTTGGGAGAAACAGTACCCTTACAAGGTTGGCAAAAAGAAGGTGTACATGACGCCATCTGCTGCCGAGGCGCAGGGGCTTGTCCGGGCTGACAAGCATCCCAAAAGCACCCGTTACGGCAGGCAGAATCCCATCTCCGAGCGCTGGAACAGCGAAGAACAGCTTACGGCATGGCGGGCAGCATGGGCAGATGTGTCCAACCGCTGTCTGGAACGCGCCGGGCGGGAGGAACGCATTGACCACCGCAGCAACGCTGCCAGAGGTCTGGATGAGCAGCCCACCATCCATGAGGGCGTGACGGCACGGGCGCTGGAGCGGAAAGGAATCATCGCTGACCGCTGCGAGATCAATCGGCAGATCAAGGCGAACAATGCCCTGCTGCGGGAGCTGAAAGCTGCGGCCAGAAAGCTGGCACAAGCGGTAAAGAATACCCTCCCGGCCATTGCCGAGGCGATGGAAAATCTGCGAGCGAATATGATTGTTTTCCACTATCAGCTGCGGCATATCGGCCGGGGCAGGCAGCGCATGAAGGAATATATCCACGCTGTTCAGCCGAAGCTGGTGCGCTATACCGAGCTGGTTCAGGAGATTCGGGGTAAGGGCAAGGAACGCAAATCTTTGCTTGCTGAAAAGAAGGAGACGCCCTTCTATCTCATTCCAAAGCAGCACGAGCTGTCCCGCCGCATTGCTGAGCTGACCGAGGAATTGGAGGAGTTGAAATCCGAGAAAGATATGCTGCTGCACTCGCTGGAATGTACGGATGATGCCGGTATTACCGCTGTGAAAAAGGACATTTCCGCGATGGAAGCGACACTCAAGAAGCTGTCTCAGCAGGAAGAAAAGTATACGGCTGAGCTGAACGATGCCTTGCAGCAATACGCCGAGCTAAAGTCGCAGTCGGCGGAATTTGATTCGGACAAATTACAGGACGCAAGGCTTGCCCTGCGCCCTGCAATGGAGCGTTCTGCGGTTGACTGTGTGCAATCTGCCTACGGCGACAGATACCAGCCGCTTATGATGTACGACAGCAAACGGGATGTATCTGATATGCTTCATGAGGAAGCGGAGACACGCTCCATCCGTGAACGTCTGCGTCAGAAACAGCAACAACAGCCACAGCAGAAGCAAAACAAGAAGAAAAGTCGACGAGACACTTTGGAGCGATAAAAAATCAGCGGGAGTGCATTTTGAACGATGCACTCCCGCTTCTTGCTTTGCGAGAGAAAAGTGTGGAAAAGCTTGTGTCTTGGTGGTATAATTATTTTGTTATTTGTATTCAACGGCGAGGAGGACTAACCATGAGATTGCGCAGAGATAAGTAACAGTTTCCGTAAAATTCGAATGGAGGTTACTTAATATGGAAATCAGAGAATATAAGACATATAACGAATCAGAAATTCTGCGCTTATACACGAGTGTTGGCTGGACGGCCTACACCGATCAGCCGGAGGCACTGCGTAAAGGCTTTGAAAGCTCTATGCTGACCCTTGCCGCTTATGAGGGTGATCAGCTTCTTGGCATCATTCGCACCGTGGGCGATGGTCATACCATCGTGTTTGTGCAAGACATATTGGTGTTTCCGGAGCATCAGCGAAAAGGTTTCGGCTCTGCACTCTTACAAGCCATTCTGAGCCGATACAGCCATGTTCGCCAGATTCAGTTGGCAACAGACAACACGCCGAAAACCATTGCTTTTTACAAGTCGATGGGGTTCTATGAATTTTCCGAAATCGGTTGCTGCGGATTTATGAAAGGTTAATGTGATGTTTGAAACGGTTGAATTTACAAATATGTGCATGATCTGTGATGGCAGCCGAGTTGTCGTGATCGATCGGAAAAAGCGGGACTGGCCGGGCATCACCTTCCCCGGAGGTCATATAGAGCCGGGAGAATCCTTTACGGATGCCGTGATTCGTGAGGTGCAGGAGGAAACTGGACTGCATATCCGTTCTCCCCAGCTCTGCGGTATCAAAGACTGGTGTGAAAATCAGTGCAGGTTTGTTGTGCTGCTTTATAAGACAACTTGTTTTGATGGCGAATTACATTCCAGCTCCGAAGGTCGGGTTTGGTGGGAAGATATTGCCAATCTGCCTAATCTCAAGTTGTCTTTGGATATGCGTGATATGCTCCGGGTTTTCATAGAAGAAAATCTGAGCGAGTTCTTCTACTATCAAGAAGGCAGCGCGTGGAAGCATGCCTTGAAATAGCAAAACGGTGATAAGGTGAAAGAACAATGAACAAAGATATGTGCGTAGCCTGTGACGATGGGATTTTGAATATTCGTGTCGGCGCAATCATCATGAAAAAAGGAAAGATTTTGATGGTTGGTAATGACAGAGACTATCTCTACTCCGTTGGCGGCAGGGTAAAATTCGGTGAAACAGCAGAAGAGGCTGTCGTCCGTGAAGTGTTGGAGGAAACAGGTGTTCAGATGGAAATTGACCGCCTTGGCTTTGTGCATGAAAACTACTTCTATGGCGACGTGCCTTCCAATCGGAACAAGCTGATTTATGAGATTTCGCTTTTCTTCTATATGAAAGTGCCTGACGCTTTTGCGCCGATCAGCGAAAGCTTTATGGAAGATAGCAGCAAAGAACACTTGGTGTGGGCTTCGCTCGATGAGGACATTAAAATGTATCCGGAATTCTTCAAGACCGAATTGAAGAATCCAGCAGACACTGTAAAGCTTTTCACTACGGACAAGAGATAAATTAACAGGGATAGGATAGCATTTATGCCAGACAACAAGAATCGCAGGCGACCGATACAGGTCAAATTCTTTGTAGACGAAAAAGAGCTTGCTGCCATCAAGCAGCGAATGATGGAGTCCGGCAAGGATAATCTTAGTGCCTGTCTTCGCACCATGGCTATGGAGGGGACTTTTCCAACTGCCGATGGCGAGAAAATCTCCAAACAGGGAGAACCGCAAAAGTCGTGACTGTCTTATTACGATTTTTACGAGGAACAGCGCCAACGGTGCGCAGCCAATTTCTCTGAAATTGTTAAAGGGTTTGGGATGGTCTCGCCTGTCGGCTCGGTCAAGCGCTTCAAAATGCATTGCATTTTGAGGTCGCCACTGGCGACCCGCGCCCCAACAAGTTTTTGCACAAGTGGGTACCGCCGTGCATTGCTTGCCAGAATGGCAAGCTCCGGTGTGGGTACTCACCGGAGCTTGCTTGCTATTCTGCAAGGAAATCCCGGTCGTGCCACGCCGGATTTCATAAGTGTACATACACTTGCTGTGCTTGCTATTCTCCGTTTCCCATGATAGCAAGCGCCATTTTCCAAATGGAAATCGGCGGCAACCGCCGCCTTGCCTGCCAAAAAGCGAAACAGACGGACGGAAGTCAATGGCGGCGCAGCTGTTCATCTTGACCATTGACGGCGTTCGTCTGTTTTGCTATCTCAAAAAAAATCATGCTAAGGAGAAATATCATGAGAGCGCCATTTCAAATTCTTTCCATACCATACCGTATCATCAATTGTTGTCCATATTATTGTGTATTCCATCGCGCAGATCACGACCAATGGCAGTTTATTGCCGGGGGCGGTGAGGATAACGAAACGCCATTTGAAGCGGCAAAAAGAGAAACCTTTGAAGAAGGTGGAGTGTGCTCTGGCAAGTGGATGGAACTTAAGAGTTTGGCATATATTCCTGCTACAGTTATATCGGAAAAGCACCGCCGGCATTGGGGAAAGGATATCTATGTCATTCCTGAATACACTTTCGGTTTCGAGTGCCGAAAAGATATTGAACTTTCTCACGAACATACTGAGTGCGTTTGGCTGACCTATGAAGAAACAAACAATAAACTGAAATGGGATTCAAATCGCACAGCACTGTATGAATTGAATTGTCGCTTGATGGAAGCAAATGTAACATTGTGGTGAAAAATCCGTCCGCCTATGGGTTGCCCAATGTCAAAATCTTGGACTTATCTGGCAGTGGAAGCGCCAGATAAGTCCAGTGCCGAACACAGACAGAGGGTGCATATTAAGACCTCGTGGGTTATACCCCGTGGAGGAGCTGCTAAAAGCGGAACAGGCATGACCGAAATCATGCCTGTTCCAAGAAATTTTGTGTTTACTGTCTTACCAGCAGGGAGCGTTAGCAGCCCTCTTTTTTGCCTTCTGTCAGATAAGCTTCCAGCGCCTGCATTGTATCCGCGATGGCTTTTGCACCGGCTGCACGCATGGCAGCCACATCGCCATAGCCCCAGCTGACGCCAATGGTGGGGATGCCATGGGCTGCAGCGCCGAGAACGTCATACTCTGTGTCGCCAACCATGGTCATGCCGGCATCGCTGCCCGCAAGGCCCAGAAGGTATTCGATGACGGCATCCTTGCTGTTCCGCTTCTTTTCCAGGTCCGCACCGCAAATTCGATCGAAGTATTTCGCCAGGTCGAAGTGTTCCAGAATCTCTGCGGCCGTAGTCTCCGGTTTTGAGGTTGCCACATAGAGAAGAAAGCCCATTTCCTTCAGGCGCTCCAGAAGCTCCCGGATACCGGGGTAGGGGGTGTTTTCGAATTTTCCGATGGGCACGTACCGGCTGCGGAAAATCCGGACGGCCTCATCCGTCTGCTCCTTCGGAATGCCGAATTTTTCGAAGGTATCCCACAGGGGCGGGCCTACAAAAACGCCCATCTCCTCCCGGGGCGGTACGGGATAGCCCATCTGCTGGAAGGCATACTGGGCGCAGTTGATAATGCCCTCGCCGGAATCGGTAAGCGTTCCGTCCAAATCGAATAAAATGGCTTTTTTCACGGTGAATCCCTCTTTGTCTTTCGTCATTTTCCTTATCATATCATACGCCGCGCTGTTTCGCAAGAGTGTTCCGGGGTTGCATCGATGGCTGCTTTATGGTACAATAAATGCGGAAATTATACTTCCGGAAAAGAGGAACTGCCATGAAGGCTGGAATTCTGACGCTTTACTATGAAAACCGCAATCCCGGCGGCCAGCTCCAGGCGAGAGCCCTGGTCCGGGCCATTGAGAATGTTCCCGGATGGTCCGCAGAGCAGCTGCCCTTTGCCTACAGCGGAAGCTGGATGAAAAAGAGCTTCCCGGAGCGTGTCTTGAAAAACATTGCTTACCTCGGTGCGGAAAAGCTGCGCGGCGGTTCTGTGCCTGCCTTTCCGGAGATTCCCGAAGAATTGAAAAAAGAACTGGCTGCACGGCAGCAGGATTATGACAATTTTGCCTTGGAAACGCCTCACAACAGCAGCCTGTTTACCCCGGAAACCATTCGAGACGCCCTTTCCCAATATGACTGCTTCGTCTGCGGCGGCGACCAGATATGGAATGAATTCGGCACGGGCTACTATTACTGCGCACTGGATGCCATGTCCCTGGGCTTTGTACCGGAGACGGTGCAGAAATTCTCCTATGCGCCCAGTATGCCAAGCAAGGACCTGAATCCAAAGTTCCTGAAAAAGCTGGGAAAAAACGCGGCCAGGCTGGACGGTCTTTCCCTGCGGGAGAAAAGCAGTGTAGAGGACCTGAGAAGAGTAAGCGGCAGGGAAGCGGCGGTTGTAGCTGATCCGGTGCTGCTGCTGACGCAGGAGCAGTGGGACAGGGAGATGCGTGTGCCGAAACAGGGGCCTTATGTGCTGTGCTACCTTTTGGGCGCAGGCCAGCAGACCAGAGACGCAGCCCGGGCAGCGGCCAGAAATCTGGGGCTGCCATTGGTGACGCTGCCGCATCTGGCGGGTTTCCGGCAGGAGGATCTTTCCTTCGGAGACGAGCAAATGCTCTCCGGTGGTCCTGCAGAGTTTGTTGGTTTGATTCGCAATGCCTCCATGGTGATTACGGATTCCTTCCATGCTGCGGTATTCAGCCTGATCTACCACCGCCCCTTCGCGGTGCTTCCCAGGTTTGCACCGGACGGCAGTACGACCATGGGCAGCCGCCTGACGGATTTTCTGACGGAATATGCGCTGCTGGGGCAGCTCTTTACAACCGAAGCCCTGAGCCTGCTGCACGCCTTCCCGGAAATCGACTTCACCCAGGCAGACGCGACCCTGAGCCGCCGCAGAACGGAGTCTCTGGCGTATTTGACCGAAAACCTTCGAAAGAAATGAGGAACGCCTTTTGAACCAACCTTCCAATCAGCTGAAGCTGGGGGCTGTGCTGTCCTATGTATCCACGGGACTGAATATGGCCGTTCAGCTGCTGTATACCCCTTTGATGATCCGCCTGCTGGGGCAGAGTGAATACGGCCTATATACCTTGGTCGGCAGCGTGGTCAGCTATCTCAGTCTGTTCAGCCTTGGCTTTACAGGGGCCTATCTGCGCTTCTATTCCCAGCGCAAGGCAAAGAATGACACAGTGGGCATCGCGCGGCTTAACGGGATGTTTCTTTCGGTCTTTCTGCTGATGTCCCTTGCGGCATTTGTCTGCGGTATGGTGCTGCTGCAATTTCCAAGGACGCTCTTTGGCAGCAAGCTGACAGCCTCAGAGCTGAATACGGCAAAGGTGCTCATGGCCATTCTGGTTGTCAACATCGCCCTGACGTTTCCGGCAGGGCTCTTGGAATCCATGGTTACTGCCCATGAAAAGTTTCTTTTTCAGCAGCTTGTAACCCTGGCCAGCGTGGTTTTTAATCCGCTGCTGTGCCTGCCGCTGCTGCTTATGGGATTTGGCTCGGTTGCAGTTGTCAGCGTTACCACCATACTGACCGTTGCAAAACTGGCGGTAAGCGCCTGGTACTGCGTCAAAAAGCTGGACGTTCGGTTCCGGTTTGATGGGTTTGATTCCGCCTGTTTGCGGGAAATCGCCGGGTTCAGCTTTTTTCTGTTTTTGAATATGGTCATCAATCAAATCAATTGGTCCGTGGACAAGTTCATTCTTGGCCGGGTATCCGGCACGGAGGCTGTGGCCGTCTATGGCGTGGGCTCCCAGATCAATTCTCTGTTCATTAGCTTCTCCACGGCGATTTCCGCCGTTTTTGCGCCCAGAGTTCATCGCATTGCAGCGGACAGTGACCCGGATAAGGCAGGGCGGTTTTCCGAGCTCTTCCTTCGGGTTGGGCGGGTGCAATATTTGATTCTGATGCTCATTGCCTCGGGCTTTGTGGTCTTCGGCCGGTACTTCATTACGAATATCTATGCCACCGAGAGCTATGTCCAGGCCTATCCCGTGGCGCTGCTGCTGATTCTGCCTGCCCTGGTACCTCTGATTCAGAACCTGGGCATTGAGATTCAGCGGGCTATGAATCAGCACCGTTTCCGCTCCGTTATCTATTCCGTTATGGCGCTGCTGAATGTGCTGGTCAGCATCCCCCTTGCACGGCGGTTTGGCCCTCCGGGTGCTGCCTTGGGAACAACCATCAGCCTGGTCATCGGCAACGGACTGATTATGAATGTATTTTACGCCCGCAGGCTGCACCTGAATATTGTGGGCTTCTGGAAAAGCATTGCGCTTCTTTCCCGGGGGATGCTTGCACCTGCCGTCCTGGGCGTTTGGATTTTGAAATGCTGGTATTTCGGGAATATCTGGCAGTTCCTTGCGGGAATTGCGCTGTATACCTTGGTTTACTGCGCCAGTATGTGGCTGTTGGGCATGAACCGGGAGGAAAAGGCTCTGGCGCAGAAGCCACTGCAAAAAATGAGGAGGAGGATGTCCCGTGGTTAATGTGACACGGAAAGAAGACTGCTGCGGCTGTGCCGCCTGTGTCCAGGTTTGCCCCAAAAGCTGCATCACCATGGTGCAGGATGCAGAAGGATTTGATTACCCCAAGGCAGATTCCGAGCGATGTATCTCCTGCGGCCTGTGTGAGAAGGTCTGCCCCGTCTCGCACGCTCAGGCGGAACCGGCAGGGGAGCCGAAGGCCTTTGCCGCCTACGGGCCAGATAAGGACCGGGCGGTGAGCTCCTCCGGCGGCATTTTCGCCCAGTTGGCCAGACAAACCCTTGCCCAGGGCGGGCTGGTCTTTGGTGCTGCTATGGCGGAGGACAGCAAGACCGCTGTTCACATGGCAATCGACAGTGAAGGGGATCTGCCAAGGCTTCAGGGCAGCAAATACCTGCAAAGCCATATGGGAAATTGCTTCCGGCAGGCGAAAGAGGCACTGGAGGCCGGTCGGGCCGTGCTGTTCACAGGCACGCCCTGCCAGATTGAGGGATTGCTGCATTTTCTGGGCCGGGATTATGAAAATCTCGTAACGGCGGATGTGATTTGCCATGGCGTTCCCTCGGAAAAGCTCTGGCAGAAATACCTGGACTGCCAGCAGCACCGCTATGGTTCCAGAGTTACCCGGGTATCCTTCCGGGATAAGCGCCAGGGCTGGAAGAGCTTTTCCATGGCGCTGACCTTTGAAAATGGAAAACAATACGCGAAAAAGCTGTATTTCGATACCTATTTGCAGCTGTTTTTGCAGGATCTTTGCCTGCGGCCCAGCTGCTATAGGTGTCCCTCCAGAAAGCTGCATCGCAGAAGTGATCTGACCCTGGGGGATTTCTGGGGCTGCGACGTGGTGTGCCCGGACCTGGACGATGACACGGGGCTCTCCCTGGTCTTTGTCCATTCCGAAAAGGGGCAGCGCGCCTTTGATGCCCTGCCCTTGCAGACAAGATCCGTTACCGTAGATCAAGCGCTGACGGCCAACAAGGCTATGATTCGTTCTCCCGCAAGGCCGCAGCAGCGGGAAGAGGTGCTCAGTGCGCTGGATACGCTGCCCCTGGAGCAGGTGGGCAAACGGTATCTCCGCAAGCTGCCCATGAAAGAGGCCATCCGGCTGTCCATCCCGACCAAGGTTATCCGGACGGCAAAGAAGCTGCTGAAACGGTAAAAAGCAAAGGCGTGATTTTCCTGATATGCTACCCCTATAAGAGACAGTGAAAGACAAAACTGTTTCTTATGGGGGTGTTTTCGTGCCACAGCAACGAAAAATAACAGGAGAAAAAATATATATTGTGAGAGACTGTGCAGAGGGGAAGATTAGCTACACAGAAGCAGCAGCGCGGTGTGGCGTGGCGTTTGAAACCATGCGCAGATGGGTAAGTCGGTATTGCTCCACGGTTACGGTGTATTGTTCATATTCTGTTTTCGGGAATCTTTATGAAA
>ERZ824600.2247-NODE-2247-length-21180-cov-9.141065_pt1 | contig 21180 bp, 20 predicted proteins | sample MGYA00519933_ERZ824600 | MGnify/ENA primary metagenome ERZ824600 (study PRJEB31778, sample SAMEA3449178) | human gut metagenome | biome: human gut; feature: human-associated habitat; material: faeces | place: United Kingdom | collected 2010/2012 ... | reverse complement strand
TTTTCCTACATAGGGGGTGTTTTGTCTATTGTCCGTTTTTACTGGGGCAGTTCACAACGGCTCGGGGAGTTTTTGCGTTATAGCTTCACATCACGCTGCTGGCTGTTGTATACCTTATTCAAAATCGGTCTTACACCGTAATATAGCAGCTTGTTATCAAGATTGAACCAGTATATGAGCATCGAGGCGGGAATGATGCTTAAAATGCAAATTATAAGCTTCTTTTTCACTGTGTTTACCATCCTTCATAATCGTCAAAATCAACAAGGCTTGCGTCGAGGGGCTCCTCCTGCAGGACTGCGGTCATGTAGTCGGAAAACTGACGGCGCATCTCATTGCGGCTTATCGTGCGGTGGTCGAACATGTCATTTTGCACCCAAACAAGGTGCTTGCCCTTGTCCTTGGCCTGATCATTCACGACACCTGCAAGACCCATTGCACCCTTGCAGGTAATATCGTCGTAGACGAGGACTATATCGCAGTTGAACCTTTCGGCCTCGTCCCACACCTCAAGCAGGTGCTTATATCCGCCGGTGAGGTGGCGGCGCATAACGCCTCGCTCGTAGTTGTGAGCAATATCGATGAGTGCCTGATCGAGGTTATCCTCGCTCATGATGACATTGCCGGAGAACATGTCCATCTGCGCTGCGACCAGAACGCCCCAGCAGTTGTATGCCCATGTGTTAAAATCGACATAGTAACAACCCGGGCCGCCCCATGTTATCATGCGATGACGAGCCTTGTCAAAGCTGACGACCTTGTTTCTGTACGCCTTTTCGGCAATTTTAAGCGCCTTTTTGGCGGCCTTGTCGATATACGGCATGCTGCCGCCGGAGAAGGTGAAGTAAAATGCGTGGAACAGCGGGGAGATGACATGACCGAAGGCGGTGTACGGCGTTTTGGCGTACTCCCAGACCTCAAACTCGTTGCGCACCTCTTTGTTGTGCTGCTTTATTATCTCGAAAAAGACCTTTTCGTCGAACTTTTCGCCGGTGGTGTCCTCAATGAATTTGATGACCTCTTTCATCTGCGCAAGAGCGTATTTATCGGTGGCCTCGTCCTCCCAGCGCATGGGAATGCCGGCAACGGTGGTAGGTATCTTGATGCGGCGCTCGATAAGCTGGCTGTTCATGGTCGATGAGTCGCAGGGCATATTGTTGGTGATAAGGCATGCGCCGACCTCGGGGTAGTCGTCGTTGATGGCGACACCTGCGGCATTAGCGCTCAGGCGGCAGGAGTCGGCGGGCAGGCCGACGCTCTCCATGATATCCATGTAATATGGGGCAAGATTCTGATCCATATAAGTGCCCAATAGTCCCTGCAGGACCTCGAGCGGCAACGCCTTAAGGGTGGGGAAGCCTGCGACTATCTCGGGACACATGGTTTGCTCGAGCATGACATACTTCTCGGCATTTTTCGTGTCGCCGAAGCGGCGATCGCCTATCATGCTGTCGGCGATAAGACCGGTAGCGCCCTTCATGATGGCGTGCATCTGCGTGTGCGAAACACGAAGCGCAGGACCGCGCATGCCGGCAAGCGAGCGATCAATCATGTGCAGCGTGCCCATGTATGCACCGAACCAACGGTACTCGAACAGTCCCCTGACGATGCGCACGGGGGATTTGGTGATGAACTTTACGAGTATGCCGAGGTTTACGACCCACTGAGTGTAATCATAGAAGGTATCTTTAAGGCCACGCCACTCACGGTGCTTTGCGATGCCGCTGCCCTTGTAAAAACGCTTTGCTTCGTTAGCCATTACTCGTTACCTCCCTGAATTTTCTTTATCTCGATGCTCTCGACAAAGGCTTGGAACCTAGTGCGGAGCTGACCTGCCGAGGCCATGGTGTATTCCTTTTCAACACCGATGCAGGGAATGCCCTCGACATCGTTCATATCGTGCACGCCCATGACACGCTCATAGCTCCAGAACTCGCAGAACTTCATTTGCAGGTACAAAATGCCGTCGGCCCTGTAGTCGTTTACGAGTTGCTTGAGGTAGCCTCTGCGCTGAAGCTGCTTTTCCTTGTTCATGAAGCGGGGGCACTCGCTGGTAGCAAGATAGTGACGGGCAACGGCGGTAAGTGCGCTCTCGCCGTCTTTTATCTCGATCTGCTCTCTGCCGGGCAGCGAACCGTAGCAGTAGCGGTCGGCGGCAACATATATGCCGCAGTCCTCGAGCAGCATTGTAAACTCGGGGTCATCGACCTCGGAGCCGGTCACGACCAAACGGGCGCGGTACCTGGGCTTTGCGTCCTTTCTGCGCTTTTTGATCTCGGCCAGAGTATCCCTGAGCTTATCTATAATGAGATACTGCGGGCAGACCTCGGAAACGAGTTGAATCACATGGAACTCGTAGCCCGTTACGGGAGGATTATCAAGCTTGCGCAGGTCGCCTATCTCAGTGATGATGCGGCAAATTTCGTTGTGCTCCTCGATCGCCTTGCGGATAGCTTCATCGGAAATGTCAACACCGTAGACACGCTCCAGCGGCTCGAGTATATGCTTGCGAAGCTGAGTCTCGTAATGCTCGTAGGCTGCCTTCGTGGTCACGAAGGGGACATCCATCATGCTCATGAAGAAGTCCTGATTCTGTTCCTTGACAAGACCCATAATGTCAAAATACTCATGCGCCCTGTGCATCATCTGGCAGGTCTCGGACGAGAACATGGCAGACAGGAAATTGTACCCGCCCTCCATGCTGCGCTCAAGAATGCTGCGGGTGAACGGGCAGGTTTTGTTGGTCATGTAGTATGTGCCGATGTCGGTGTTTGCCGTGCCGGGGGCACGCAGACGCACCGAGAAGCAGCCGCCGAGATTAAGCAGCACCTCAGGAACGAAGTAGCAGGTGTAGCCCAGAGCCTTTTTGCCCTCGGCGGAAGCCTGCTTGACAAGCTCATTGTTTGCGTCCTGAAGCAAACTCTCAAAATAAATCAGATGCTTTAGGTCTTTCATATGATCCTCCTAACACAAATAAAAGAAGCCCATGGGACTTCCAATAGCATATGATAATGCGAATAGGCACAATTGAATATTAGCATATAGACAATTTTGTGTCAAAAAGAATTATGAATGTGGCATCAAAATGTGAAAAAGCAGCTACACTTGGTAGCTGCTTATTGCTATCCGATGTCGGACAATATCTCGGCGGTGCGGGCATCGAACACGGCGCTGCGTGTGACACCGAACACTTTATAGGTGACGATATAAACCGGCTCACCGTTGCGCATACTGCGGGTGACATGCACATCGTCAAGCACCGCATCGACAAAGCCGAAGGTTTTCTTGAATATCTTCAAAATGTCGTCGGCACTGAGGAGACCGTCGTTATTGCTGTCGTTTTTGCCGGGGCTGCCGCTGCTTGAATTGCCGTGCTTTTCATGGGCGAGCACTTTGCCGGTCGAGGCGGAGACGACATACTTATGCGTCGTGCCGTTTTCGGTATACACTATCTCGTAGGCAAGCTGCTCGGCGTAGCGGATGATGCTTTGTGTCGCCGAGGCGCTGTCAACGCCTGCGTCGTGCTTTGCATCCTCTGCGCTGAGGTAGCCGTTTAGCTTGCCGTAAAGCTCGGTCTTATCGGGCAGAGAGTCGAGACTTTCGGCCAGGAAAATTAGCTCCTGCACGCTCAGCTTGTTAAGCTCCTCGATGCTGAGATCGTCGAATCTGCCGTCAAGCTTTGCAATAAGCTCGGCCTTGCCGTCGGCATCGTCGTCGAGCGACTGATATAACACGGCGTAGTTAAAGCCTGCTCGCTCGGTGGCTTTTCCAACAGAACCGACTATTTTGGAGCAAAGTGCGTCATCGCCGCCATGCACAGAGACCAAAACGCCATTGCTGTTTTCGTTAAGATATCCGTCGCCGCACAGTTTCTCGGTGAGTGTGTCGACAGCATCGGAAACGGTTTTGCCTTTGAGGTCTTTTTCGTCTATAAGCGCCTTGGCGTCGTCGTTTTTGAGCGTGACGGCGCTAATACGGTCAAAGCCGTTTACCCTTAGCTCGACTGCGGGGTTTACATCGACGGCGACGATGTATCTATCCGCAGAGAGGTTTGCGTATAACCCTGCCGCACCCACGATGAGCAGCAGTGCAGCCGCAGCGGACAGCACCGCCTTGAGCGGGGAACGACGCTTTTTTACTTCCTGCGCAAAGTTGATGACCGTGTTGTCTTCGGGAAGCTCATCCACGGCGGCAAGCAGCTCATCGAGCCTGTTCGGCGCAATGTCCGAAAGCTCCTGCCGCAGCCGGTGTTCAATATTTTCTTTTCTCATAACACATCACCTGCCAGCTTCTCCAGCTTTTTGAGCGATCGGTTGTACTTATTGATGACCGTAGAAAGGGGCATATCCAAAAGCTTTGCTATTTCACGGTGCTTCAGTCCCGCCGTGATATACAGCGTGACTATCTGCCGTTCATCCTCGCCGAGCTTCATCAGCAGGGCGTTGGCTAAAATTTTGTTTTCGCTTTCGGCAAAGCAGTTTTTCGGGTCGGCAGGCTCAGGGATACTGTCCGACCACTCGGCGTGCTTTTGCTGTGTGCGGATGTGTGCATACGCAATATATTTTGCAATGCCCAGCACCCAAGGCACCGGGTCCTTTCCGCATGGCTTATATGTTTTGGCCGATCTCCACACCTGGATATAGGTCTCCTGCATAATGTCCTGTGCAGTTTCCTTGTCCCGCAGAATGGATAGTGCGAAACAGTAGACTGCGTTGCTAGTTTTAAGGTATAGATCAGATAGAGCTGTCTTATCTCCGCCGGCAATTTTCAGGATAATGCTCTCATCGACTAAGGTGTGCAAGCTCGTTTTTGGCATAGAGCTCACCTCAGTTTGTGTTTTTCGCAACTGCGATCTACTCATTATTGTAAATTGTTCGTCAAAATATCGCAACAAAAATATTTTTCTTGGCTTTGCGATAAAACGCCGGTGTCGAAACAATAGTACACGGAAAGGCGTCCACACACCGCCTTTCCGAACCAGATCACTGGTCCCCCACCAAAGAGATCGGCCGCTTCCGGCAAGGCGGCCGATCTCTGCTTTTTCAGGAAAATTCAAAAGAGCTTAAAATTTTTTTAATTTCATGCGATATTTTCAAATCAAAATGACAATACATATCAGAAAGAATTGTTCAGAAACGAACTTTACCACATGAAATGTATATCAAAAAATGAGGAGGACCGGCAATATGAAAGCAAAGGCATCGACGGCAAAGCCGTGGCTCAAGTTTTATACCGAGGAGGCTTTGAATGCAAAGCTTCCCAAGGAAACACTTTACGAGCATGTGCTTAAAAATAACGAATATCACCGCGGAAACGTTGCTATCAACTATTTTGGTAACAAGATAAGCTATGGCGAATTTTTGGATACGGCGGATGTGTGCGCTGCGTCCTTTGCCGAGCTCGGCGTCAAGACCGGCGACATGGTTGCCTGCTGCTCGGCAACGATACCCGAGCTTGCGTTTGCTCTGTACGGCTTGAATAAGCTCGGCGCTGCGATGGTTGCGCTTGACCCCCGCCGCTCACTGAGCGAGATAAAGCAGTTTATCGTAAACTCCGGCGCAAATGTCCTGCTGCTTCTTGATCTTGCGTATGAGCATCTTGCGGATATGCTCGATGAGCTTTCGCTCGAGAAGGTCATAATCATTTCGGCGGATAATTACATGTCCCCCGTTGTGAGAATGTTAAAGCAGATAAAAATGCCCGCACCGGCTGTGCCGATCGGTGGCAGGATGATAAGCTGGAAGGAATTTTTAAAGCTCGGTAAGGGCAAGAGCGTGGAAGCTGTGGGGTACGGCAAATTTGAGCTTGCTGCCGTGACGCTCACCGGCGGCACGACCGGCATGCCCAAGGGAGTTATGCTCTCGAACGACGGCTTCAACGCCGTTGCGATGGACTTCCGCTACTGCGGCGTTACCTACACCCGCAACCAGCGCTTCCTTGATATCATTCCGGCGTTTTCGTCCTACGGCATCGTCGCAAGCCTGCATATGCCGCTGTCGCTCGGCCTTGAGATAGTGATGATACCTAAGTTTGATTCGGACAAGGTCGGACAGCTCGTTAAGAAATACAAGCCGTCACACACTCTGCTCGTTCCTGCGCACTATGAAAAACTCATGAACAGCAAGGAAATGAAAAACGGCTTTGACCTCAGCTTTTTCCGCACCGCCGGCAGCGGCGGCGACACCATGAACGCAGGTCTCGAGTCGAAGCTCAACGGCTTTCTGCGTGAGCGCGGCTGTAAGTACCCGCTGTCGCAGGGCTACGGTATGAGCGAGGTGTCCTCGGCGGCATCGTGCTGCTGCAACGGCAACTTCAAGAGCCTGAGCGTCGGTTATCCGCTTTTGACTACAAATGTTGCAATATTCAAGCCGGGCACGACCGAGGAGCTCGACTACGGCGAGGAGGGCGAGATCTGCATCAGCGGCCCGTCCGTTATGCTCGGCTATCTCAACAATCCAGAGGAGACCGAGAAGGTCATGGTAACGCACCCGGACGGCACCGTGTGGGTACATTCGGGCGACCTCGGCTGCATGGATGAGGACGGCTTTATCTTCATAAAGGGCAGAATGAAGCGCATGATAACCTGCTTTGACGGACATAAGATATTCCCCGTGCAGATAGAAAGCGTCATCGGCATGGTCAACGATGTGCAAAGCTGCGCCGTTGTAGGTGTTGCGGACACCGAGCATGCGCAGGGCATGCATGCTCTTGCGGTGGTGAAGCTGCGTCAGGGCGCAGATGAGACCGCCGTCCGTGAGGAGCTCAAGGAAAAAATGGAGGCCGAGCTTGAATACAGGGGCAGACCCAAGTTCCTGCACTTTGTCGAGGAAATGCCGCTGGCGGGTATGGGCAAGATAGACTACAACAAGCTGGCAGCGGACTTCAATGCATTCAAAAACGCAAACATTGCGGTTTGAAACAGAGAAAGGAATTGACGGAATGAAAAAGACATTATCTATCGTACTGTGCGTCGTGATGTTGTTTGCGCTGACAGTGCCGGCATTTGCGGCATCGGGCAAGAACTATTACGACTACGAAAACTATATGTGCGTCGGTGACAGCATCGCTGCCGGCTGCGGTCTTGCAAGAGACGGCAAGCCCACGAATTTTGACCAGAACGCCGAGGATTATACCAAGGTTTACAGCAACGATTATATCTATCTCGGTTACGACTTCGCTGCCGCACCCAACGCCTACCACTCGCTGGTTGCAAACGAGCTGGGAGCGAATCTTCTGCAATGCGCACGAAGCGGCCTGCGTGCAGTTGAGCTCAGATATATGCTCGACGGCACATACAACGACTACGACAAGGACCGCATCTGGGGAAACACCTATTTTGACACCGACGGCAACGGCTTTACAACGGCCGATCTTGATGCGTTGAATGCCTATGTGAAATATTCCGATAAGATAAAGCAGGCGGATCTTATCAGCATCAATGTCGGCTCAAACGATGTTTTTTCCTTCGCCCTGAATGTGGTACTGCGTGAGCTGACAAAGGACACATCCGATCCTGTGCTCAACGCCATCAAGGAATATCTTGAAAAGACAGGCAATATCGGCGCCGCTTTCGGGAAGCTGATAGACGCATATCAGTCCATGGGAAAGATCGCCGATCTTGCAACTGCGCTGACGACAACGATGAATAAGGCGTACATGCAGTTTACCGTCAACTATGCGGCGGTGATCGAGAGGATTTATGAAATAAATCCCGATATCACCATCGTCGGCGTCGGTGTTTATAATCCGTTTGACGGCTTCCGGCTCTCTGCGGACAGCAATCTTGATCTCAGCGGTATTGCGTCACCTGTCGTCGCTGCGATAAACGCACATATTGCAAGCTATAAGCTCAAATACAGCAACTTCTGCTATGCCGATGTTGTCGGTACGCAGACATATCCCATGAGCTACGACGACCATTATTTCTGGGAGTATTTCTCGCTTAAGGTGCATCCGGACATTGAGGGATATCAGTTCATGACGAAGCAGATACTCGATGCGCTCCCCGAAGCACCGCTCCCCGCACCCGCAGTCACATCGGCCACTGACCCCGCTTCCGGCAAGATCATGCTCAATTGGGCGGCGGTCAAAAGCGCCGAGAAGTATGAGGTTTACCGTTCATTGAGCAAAAGCGGCCTGTACACAAAGAAAATCACCACGGATGAGCTTGGCTGCACCGACACCTCCGCAAAGGCCGGCTACACCTATTACTACAAGGTGAGAGCCGTTGCCGCCGACGGCACGAAGGGTGATTACAGCACCGTCGTTTACCGCACCTGCGACTGTGCAGCACCCGTAGTCAAGGGCGGCAACAACGCCTCTACTGGCAAGGTCACGCTTACCTGGGATAAGGTCTCCGGCGCTAAAGAGTATGTCGTCTATCGTGCTAATTACTCAAACGGCACATATACCAAAATGTTCACCACCAAGAACACAAGCTACACCAACGCCACGGCAAATGCAGGATATACATACTATTACAAGGTCAAGGCGATATCCTACAAGACGGCGTATGCCGATTCGGCCATGAGCAATATGGTCACCCGCACCTGCGACTGCGCAGCGCCTGCTGTGAAGATCGCTCTCAACTCCGACGGCCACCCCAAGCTCACATGGGACAAGGTGACCGGTGCTGAAAAGTACCGGGTCTACCGCTCTACCGACGGCAAGAACTTCAATTACTACTACACCGCCACGGCGACCTACTTCAATAACAACTCCGCAACTGCCGGTACTACCTACTACTACAAGGTCATGGCAGTCTCCGCCCGTTCAAGCTACGCAAATTCCGCAATGAGCCCCGTTGTCTCAATAAGGGCAAGGTAAGATGAAAAAACTCCGGACCAAACGGTTCGGAGTTTTTTCGTATCAATATTGGATGAAATGCTGCTTTGGCTTTGGTCGGTACTTAACGCCCGACACAAGTCCGACAGCCGAGAACATTGCAACGATAGATGAGCCACCGTAGCTGAAAAACGGGAGCGTGATGCCGATAACAGGGGAGATGCCCATGCACATGCCGACATTGATGAAGGTCTGGAACGCCAATGCAGCGGCAACGCCGAAGCAGATGAGCATACCGAAGCTTGAGCCGGAGCGCACGCCGATGACGCAGCAGCGAATGATTATTATTGCCAGCAGGACGATGATGATAATGCAGGCTATCATACCCATCTCCTCGCCAATGGAGGCGAATATGCAGTCGGTGTGCTTTGCGTCAAAGCTGCCTTGCGCAAAGATGCCGTTTCCGCGGCCTACACCCGTAAGTCGACCGGAAGCCAGCGCTTCCTGCGTTCTGCGGGTCTGCCATGTGATGCCTGTGCCCGTAGGGTCGATGACATCGGGAATATACGGCGCAAGAATTCTGTTTTTCTGATAATCCGCAAGAATGAAATTCCAAAACAGGGGTATCATTGCGGCAACTGCCGCTGCTGCTAAACCCAGCCAGTACCATGCAACACCGGAGGCGATGAGCATAACGATGAATATCGCAAGGAAGATGATCGCACTGCCAAGGTCCTTGGAGACAACGACGATGAGGCCGAACAGAAACGCCCAGTGCATTGCAAGCTTTACGACGGAGCCAAACTTGTTGAGCACATGCCGCTCCTTATAAACCGTCATCTGCTTTGCCAGGAGGACGATGAATATGACCTTGACTATTTCCGTCGGCTGGAGACCGATGCCGAAGAAGCGGTACCATGCTCTGTTGCCGGTGCCGTCGTCGTGACCGAAGAAGAGAAGACCGATGATGATGAGGAAATTGAATATCGACAGGTATATCCACTTATCGGCGATAAGGTCAGGGTCGATGACCGTGAAAACGATGAATGCGCCGATGCCGAGGAGCATTGCAAAGCCTTGCACGATGACATACTTACTTGTATGCTCGCTGGCCGTAACGCCTTGAATCGCATAAATGCCGAACACGGTGCATATGAGACACATAACGAGCAGGAACATGTCCGCCCGCTTTAAAAAGTTTTTGATATACGGGGAAAGTTTTTTTATCAGACCCACCGCCTTTCATTAAGCATATACAAATATCACACGAGTTCATTTTGTATTTTAGCACATAATTCCCCTTTACGCAATGAGCTATCTTGTGGTATAATGCGAATTTAGAAAACGACCATTTTCGAGGTGAGGTAGATGCAGACATTCATAAGCCGAAGCGAGGCACAGACCGAGGCCGTCGGTGAGCAGTTTGCAAAAAACCTTGCCGACGGAACGGTCGTCGCCATGTACGGCGACCTCGGCGCCGGTAAGACCGCCTTTGTGCGCGGTATGGCACGGGGAATGGGTTTAACTTGCCGTGTCTCCAGCCCGACCTTCACCATCGTCAACGAGTATTGCGGCGAGCGTGAGCTTATCCATTTTGATATGTACAGGCTCAATGATTCCGATGAGCTTTTTGATATCGGCTGGGAGGACTACCTTGCCAGAGGCGCAGTGTGCGCAGTCGAGTGGTCGGAGAAGGTCGATGATGCCTTTTACGGCGACGAGACCGTTGTGCGCATCGAAAAGTTAGGCGATACCGAGAGAAAGATAACCATTGAGGAGGGCGGAAAGTAATGCTTGTTCTTGCACTTGAATCTTCTGCAAAGGCTGCGTCCGTTGCCCTCATGCAGGATGATGCACTCATCTGCCAGTACAGCCAGTGCAGCGGCCTTACCCATAGCCGCACGCTGCTGCCTATGGTGGAGGATATGTTAAAAAATTCAGATACTATACTTGCCGATGTTGACCTTATCGCTGTCGCTCACGGTCCCGGCTCTTTTACGGGTATCCGCATTGGTGTATCCACCGTAAAGGGCTTGGCTTGGGCGTCGGATAAAAAATGCGTCGGCGTTTCTACGCTTGCGGCTATGGCGTGGCACGGTGTGTCCGCAGGCGGACTTGTCTGCCCCGTGATGGATGCACGGCGCTCGCAGGTTTATAATGCGCTGTTTGAAATCAAGGACGGCTGCCCCGAAAGGCTGTGTGCCGACAGGGCAATAGCACTATCGGAGCTTGCAGCGGAGCTTAAAGCAAAGAACCGTGAGGTGTTCCTTGTGGGCGACGGCGCTGCTATCAGCTATGAGTATCTCAAGAACGAGGGCATAGCCTGTCGTGTCGCACCGCAGAATCTCCTGTATCAGAGTGCATGGGGCGTGGGCATGGAGGCGCTGCGCTCAAAGCCCGGCACGGCTGATGACCTGCTGCCGGTGTATCTGCGTTTGTCGCAGGCCGAGCGGGAGCGTCAGGAGCGCCTGCGCAAAGAATAATAAGTCAATAAGAAATTTAAGATATTGTTAGGAGAAAAAACATGAGCAAGGTTTGCGTATTCGACCATCCCCTTATCCAGCACAAGCTGTCCATCCTCAGAGAAAAGAGCACCTCCGTCAAGGAGTTCCGCGAGCTTATCTCCGAGATAGCGATGCTGATGTGCTACGAGGCAACAAGGGATCTTCCTCTTGAGGAGATCGAGATCGAGACCCCCGTTGCAAAGGCAAAGGTCAAGCACATTGCCGGTAAGAAGCTGGCGATAGTCCCCATTCTCCGTGCCGGTCTCGGCATGGTTGACGGCATGGTCAGCATGATGCCCAATGTCAAGGTCGGACACATCGGCCTTTTCCGTGACCCCGAGACCTTGGAGCCGGTCAAGTACTACTTCAAGATGCCCCCCGATATCGATGAGCGTGATGTCATCGTTGTTGACCCCATGCTCGCAACCGGCGGCTCGGCATCCGCAGCCATCCAGTTCCTCAAGGACGACGGCGTTAAGCACATCAAGCTCATGTGCATCATCGGCGCTCCCGAGGGCGTAAAGCGTATGCAGGAGGATCACCCCGATGTGGATATCTTCGTTGCAGCTCTTGACGACCACCTCAACGAGCACGGCTATATAGTCCCCGGTCTCGGCGACGCCGGCGACCGCATCTTCGGCACCAAGTAATAAAGAATGAAAAAATCCGACTTCACCTGAAGTCGGATTTTTTGTGCTTATGCGGCCTGCCGTTTTGAGAAAACGAACACGGCGGCAAGGCCAAATACAATGCATAGGATGCACGACACGGCGATCGAGAGGTACGCCATCGGAACGACTCCGCCGAAAAGCTTTGCGGGGAAGTATTCGCTCCAAATCGGAACGCCACGTATGATATATGTCGGCAGGAACAAGCAGACATTCGTCTTGAAGTGCACGATCATCGGCACAATAAGGACGGCAGCACCCAAAATGACTGTTACGAACATACTTTTCGTAAGCTCTGAGAACAGTATGGCGATAAAGCCGAAAAGCAGCGCACCGACAAGGCAGGTGCCGAGCTCAACGATGACCGCCTGACCGAATGTCCACAGATACGGCGAGGTGATATTGCTGCCGGATGCCTGCCAGATCGAGCTAAAGCCGTGAGTGCCGAAAAACGAAAGAGCGTAGATGATGATGCTTGCCGACATCACAAACCAAACGAGAAGGCAGTACAGCATACCGGCACAAAGCTTTGCCGCTGCGACCGAGCGCCTGCCCCGCTTTGACGAGAGTATCAGCGAATCGGTTTTCCTGCTCCGCTCACGAGCAAACAGCGGCGCAAGCCCGACGAGCACGGGGATGCCAATGGTAAAAGGAGCAAACTCCTCTATGCCGTTTTGTATGTTCGAGTACGCCCAGTCGTAGTCATAATAGGCGGTGTAGTCGTTTATAAGGCAGTCGTAGCGTGCACTTATGTCGGCGCAAACCTCGGCATCCGAGCGGTTTGCCTCAAGCAGTCTATCCCGAATGGCCGCTGCATGCTCTTTGAAGCCTGCAGCCTCAACGGCGGCCTCGATCACACCGTATTTGAGACTTCCCTCCGTGTTGAGAAACATGGTCGGATTTGACATCCGCACTTCGATCTCCTTGGGAGACCAGCCCTCATCTGCCAGCGCGGTGCGGAACTGTTCGAGCATCTCATCAGACTCACGGTACTGCGGATCGTCAAAAATAACCTGAGCCTCCGCCTTGCGAGCGGCGATCCACTCGTCATCTATCACACCGCTTCGCTCGATCGCAGCGTCTCTCATTTCATACAGCCGCTGCATTTTGCCGTCACTTTCGGCATATATAGCACCCTGCTGCTGGAACACGGCGTATACATTCACAACGAGCATAACAGCAAGCGTGATGAAGGTCATGGGCGTGAAGATCTTTCTGAACTCAAGCTTTGTCAGGCTCATCCGATAACTCCTTTCTGAAATAGTAAAGGTACAGGTCCTCAAGCTTCGGCTCGGCGGGGGTGGCGTTCTCGACCGGGCGAGCTTCCGACACTATGCGCAGCACCGCTCCGTCTCCGTCATGTGTGTTGTGCAGATTTGTTACGACATGCTTTGCTGCAAGCTCGTCGGAGACATTGGGCGAAATGGTACACTCCCAGACCATGCCGTCAATGGCAGAGCAGATGCTGTCGGCAGCATCGTTGAGCATTGCAGAGCCGTTTTTCATCAGAACGATGCGGTCGGCGATATACTCGACATCGGAGACGATGTGCGTTGACAAAAGTATGATGCGTCCGTCGGAAAGACTGCTTATGATGTTGCGGAATTTCACCCGCTCGGCGGGATCGAGACCGCTTGTCGGCTCGTCGAGAATGAGAATTCTCGGGTCGTTTAAGAGCGCCTGCGCAATGCCTATGCGCTGCCGCATGCCGCCGGAGTATGTCCGCAGCTTTTTGCTTGCCGCATGGCTCAGCCCCGTGAGCTCCAAAAGCTCGTCACAGCGCTCCTCAGCCTGAAACCTCGTCATGCCCTTTAGGGCGGCAAAGTACATAAGAAAGTCACGCCCCGTGAAGTTAGGGTAGTAGCCAAAGTTCTGCGGCAGATAGCCCAACAGGTCACGGTAGCTCTCGCCGAGGGCGAAAATGTCCTCGCCGTCAAGGGTGATGCTGCCGCCGGTCGGGTTTGAGACGGTGGTGAGCATGCGCATGAGCGTTGTCTTGCCCGAACCGTTCGGACCTAAAAGCCCGTAAATGCCGTCGTGAAGCTCAAGCGACAAGGCGTTCACGGCAAGCTTGTCTTTATACTTCTTTGAAACTCCGTTTATAGATAGTTCCATATGCTTTTTCCCTTTCTGCTTTCGATGCCCGAAAGCTCACGCCAAGTCTGAGCTGCCAGCAGTACAAGGCTCACAATGCACACAAGCGCCCACACGCCGGTACTCCACAATACCGACAGGCACACGATGCCGAGGGCTGCCGATATAACGAGCGACAGCGAAAGTGCGCCCGCTCGGCTGCGCACAAACGGCAGCAGCCGAAGCGCAAGCAGCGTCAAGAAGCTTGACGAGAACAGCAGCGCAGCGCCCATGATCAGCGGCAGTGTAAGCTCTGCGCCAAACTTGCTTGCAGCAATGACAGCCGTGAGCGTCAGCCCCAAAAGGTCGGCGCAGGCAATGATGAGTAAGCGGGCGGCGAGGAGCTTTGCCCCGCTTATGCGGCAGCTGAGCTCAATCTCGCTCATGCTGCAAGAAATGTCACGCAGCAGCTCCGGACAGCCGAGCGCATTTGCAGCTCCGGCGTAGACGAGCACCGCAAACCGTGCGCTTTCCGTGCCGCTTCCGGTGCTTAAAATTATGCACACGATGATAACGAGCTGTACCGCCCAGTACAGCGGCGAAAAATGCGCAAGCTGTAAGCCGAGCAGTCGGCCGAGCGGCATTTTGCCTAAGCGCATACTATGCATTTTGCGCTGCCCGAGGCTTATCGTGCGCTCAAGCGCACCGGCAGGCGGTGCGGGCACATCGTATTTAATATCCATAGCCTTCTCCCTCCGATTCAAGCAGTCTGCGCAGCTTTTCCGTCCCCAGCCGCAGGCGGGATTTCGCCGTTGCCGTCGAAACGCCGGTGACGGCGGCAATGTCACGAAGCTTCATGTCGTGCCAATAGCGCAGTATTACGGCATCCCGCTGCTCGTCCGGCAGCAGCGCAAGTGCACGGCGGATATTTTCCGCACTGTCGTTTTTGAGCGTCTGCGTCTCCGCTCCGTCGGACACGGCGGTGTCCTCCGTGAGCGGCACACTCTCGGGCTTTTTGCGGCGGTAATGGTCGTTGCAGACATTGACGGCGATAGTAAGCAGGTAGTTTGTAAATTTGCCCGTCACCGAGTAGCGTCCCACGGCGGTGACGAGCCTGAGAAACACCTCCTGCGTGAGGTCGGCGGCAAGGGCAGCATCACCGCAGCGGCGATAGCAAAAGGCGTAAATGTTCCGATAGTGCCGCCGCACAAGAGCGTCAAACGCCGACTCGTTGCCCTGCTTTATCCGCCGTATCAGTATTGCGTCCTCCACCTGCTCACCTCCTGCCTTCGAATATATAAACGCAGCTATCGCAAAAAGGATCAAACTTTTTTCAAATTAAGCTTAACATATGTTTTAAGGCATAACAATGCCCACTGTGCAAACGCACAGTGGGCGAAAACTTTATTCATCGAGCTTGAGGACAGCGAGGAAGGCTTCGGTCGGGATTGAGACCGTGCCGAGCTGGCGCATCTTCTTTTTGCCCTCTTTCTGTTTTTCAAGCAGCTTCTTTTTGCGGGTGATATCGCCGCCGTAGCACTTGGCAAGAACATCCTTGCGCATGGCCTTGACCGTCTCGCGGGCGATTATCTTGCCGCCGATGGCCGCCTGGATGGGTACCTCAAACAACTGGCGGGGAATGTTGTCCTTGAGCTTTTCGCAAAGCTTCCTTGCACGGGCATAGGCCTTGTCCTTGTGCGCAATGAAGCTGAGCGCATCGACCTGATCGCCGTTAAGCAGCAGATCGACCTTCACAAGCTCGGACGGCTTATATTCGCTCAGTTCATAGTCGAGTGAGGCGTAGCCCTTTGTGCGAGCCTTGAGAGTATCGAAAAAGTCGTAGATTATCTCGTTTAGCGGCATGTCGTAGCGCAGCTCGACAAGGTTCGAGTCAAGATACTGCATGTCCCTGTACTCGCCACGCCTGTCCTGACACAGGGGCATAATGTTGCCGACATAGTCGTTGGGCGTGATGATAGATACCTTGACATACGGCTCCTCTGCGTGCTCAATGTTCGCCGGATCGGGGTAGTTGTGGGGGTTGTCGACCATGACGACGCTGCCGTCGGTTTTGATGACTTTATAAATTACGCTCGGCAGGGTGGTGACGAGCTCAAGGTCAAACTCACGCTCAAGGCGCTCCTGAATGACCTCCATGTGCAGCATCCCGAGGAAGCCGCAGCGGAAGCCGAAGCCGAGTGCGACCGAGCTTTCCGGCTCAAACGACAGGGAAGCGTCATTGAGCTGGAGCTTTTCCAGCGCATCACGCAGGTCGGGGTATTTGCTGCCGTCCTCGGTGTAGATTCCGCAGTAGACCATCGCACGGGCGGGGCGGTAGCCGGGCAGAGCGTCGGCACAGGGACGGGATGCCTCGGTCACGGTGTCACCCACCTGCGTGTCGGCGACATTTTTGATGCTGGCGGTGAAATATCCGACATCGCCTGCGGAAAGCTCGGCGCAGGGCTCAAGACCGATCGGACGCATATGCCCGACCTCGAGCACCTTATAGCGTGCGCCGGTGGACTTCAAAAGCACCTCGGTGTCCTTGCGCACCTTGCCGTCAACAAGACGCATAAAGACAATGACGCCACGGTAGCTGTCGTAAATGCTGTCGAAGATGAGCGCCTTCAGGGGAGCATCGGGGTCACCCTTGGGGGCTGGGACATTCTTTACGATATCGTCAAGCACGGCCTCAACATTGATGCCGTTTTTGGCGCTTATCTCGGGCGCATCCATGGCGAGAATGCCGATGATATCCTCAATCTCATGCTTGACCCGCTCGGGGTCGGCGGCGGGGAGATCGATCTTGTTGATGACGGGCAGTATCTCAAGGTCGGCGTCCAGCGCAAGGTAAGTGTTTGCAAGCGTCTGCGCCTCAACGCCCTGCGAGGCGTCAACGACGAGCACCGCACCCTCGCACGCTGCCAGCGAGCGGCTGACCTCGTAGTTGAAGTCGACATGACCCGGAGTGTCGATGAGATTCAGCACATAAGTCTCGCCGTCCTTGGCCTTGTAGTTGAGACCGACGGCTCTTGCCTTGATGGTGATGCCGCGCTCACGCTCAAGATCCATGTTGTCGAGGATCTGGTCCTCCATGATGCGCTCCTCGACCGCACCGCACAGCTCGATGAGCCTGTCCGACAGCGTCGACTTACCGTGGTCGATGTGAGCGATTATCGAAAAGTTCCTGATGTGGTCCTGATTTATCACAGCAATTCCTCCAGCGCAGCCTCAGCCTTGTTTGCAAGCACTCTCAACTCGCCGATAAACGCTTTTGCGACATCGGCGCTGCGGTCGATGCCGTTGGGATTCGACGAGCGGCCGAGCAGATAGTCGGCGGTAACATTATAATAATCGCAGACACGGCACACAAAACCCAGCCCCGGTTCACGGGCACCGTTTTCATAGTGGCTCAGCAGCGCCTGACTTATCTTAAGGTCGGCGGCCGCCTTGCGCTGACTCAGTCCGCTTCTGCGTCTTAATTCGGATAGGTTTTTTGCGAAAGTTTTCTGATTATCCATTTATATTTCTCCATACAAGTGATTACAGTTTGTATATTATATCTGTCATTTCACAGTTTGTAAATAGAAATAGGTCTAAATACTTGAAAATTTTTCGGAGTAGTGATAAAGTCATATAAGTAATATTAGCATAAGATGCAAATATGGAGGAAATTTTAAAATGTTTGAAAATCTCGTTGAAATTCTGAAGAATGATCCCCGCAAGATCGTCTACACCGAAGGCCACGATGCACGCATACTTGAGTCTGCTGCAAGACTTAAAAAGGAAGGCTTCCTGACCCCCGTCCTCGTCGGTAATGTCGATGAGGTCAAGGCTGCTGCCGCAAAGGGCGGCTTCGATATCGACGGCCTTGAGATACTTGACCCCCTGACCTACGAGGGCATGGACGCAATGGTCGATGAAATGGTCGCTCTGCGCAAGGGCAAGATGAGCGCTGAGGATTGCCGTGCGGCTCTTACCAAGGGCAACTACTTCGGCACCATGCTCGTCAAGATGGGCATCGCAGACTGCCTGCTCGGCGGCGCAACCTACTCCACCGCCGATACCGTTCGTCCCGCACTTCAGCTCGTCAAGACCAAGAAGGGCGCACACCTCGTATCCTCCTGCTTTATCATGATTCGCGGCGACGAGACCCTCGCAATGGGCGACTGTGCAATCAACATTGACTATCAGGATACCGTCGACAAGGAAGGCAATGTCACCTTTACCGCAGCTCAGAAGCTCGCAGAGGTCGCAATCGCAACCGCCGAGACCGCAAAGGTGTTCGGCATCGACCCGAAGGTCGCAATGCTGTCTTACTCCACCAAGGGCAGCGGCAAGGGCGTAAATGTCGACCTCGTCCGCAACGCCACCGAGGAAGCAAAGAAGCTCGCTCCCGAGCTCAAGCTCGACGGCGAGATGCAGTTTGACGCTGCCGTTTCTCCCGTTGTCGGCCAGCTCAAGTTCCCCGGCAGCCCCGTTGCAGGCTATGCAAACACCTTCATCTTCCCCGAGATCCAGTCCGGCAACATCGGCTATAAGATCGCAGCACGCCTTGGCGGCTTCGCCGCATACGGTCCTATTCTCCAGGGCCTGAATGCTCCTATCAACGACCTGAGCCGTGGCTGCAATGCCGAGGAAGTTTACCAGATGTCCATCATCACCGCAGCACTCAAGTAATCAAGCAATAGATACTACTATGATAATGAAAACAGGCAGAGCCGATGCTCTGCCTGTTTTGCAAGAGGTGACTAATGGACAGGGAAGAATATATGGAGCTTGCGCTGCAGCTTGCCCGTGAGGCGGCCAAGGCGGGCGAAGTGCCGGTCGGCTGCGTGATAGCCGACGAAAACGGCAAAATTATCGGCAGCGGGCGAAATCGCCGAGAGGAAGAGCATGACGCTTCGGCTCACGCCGAGATGGAGGCAATACGCATGGCCTGCAACGCTGTCGGCGACTGGCGCCTGAGCGGCTGCACGATATTCGTCACGCTTGAGCCCTGCCCCATGTGCGCAGGCGGGATAATCAATTCAAGAATACCGACCGTCGTGTTCGGCGCAAAGGACGAAAACACAGGCTCGTGCGGCAGCGTCATTAATCTCTTTGAGGAGCGCTACGGCCACAAACCGGCCGTGTTCGGCGGCGTGAAGGCGCAGCAGTCGGCGGACTTATTAAAAAGCTTCTTTAACGAAAAACGGACTTCTCATTGAGAAGTCCGTTTTTGTTTGGTGTTAAAAATTATTTTTCTTTGATAGTGCCGTCGGGATTGAACACGGGCAGGGGAGCGAGGGTGATGATATCGTCTCTGTCAGCAGCGTCGCCCTCTGCAAGGACTGCCATTCTGCCGACGATGATGCCGCCGGCTGCGGTGACGAGCTTTTCCATAGCACGCAGGCTCTCACCGGTGGAAATGACATCGTCAACGATGAGCATGCGCTTGCCCTTTATGAGCTCTGCGTCTGCGGTGTCAATGATAAGTCTCTGAACGCTCATGGTGGTGATGGACTTGACAGAGACCTCAAAAACGCCGGTCATGTAGGCCTTGGGGACCTTCCTTGCGAGGAAGTACTTCTCGGCGCCGCTCTGACGAGCCATCTCGTAAAGCAGGGGAATGGCCTTTGCCTCGGGAGCGATTATGTAGTCATACTCGGGTGCACGCTTTAACAGCTCAGCCGCACAGTGTACGGTCAGTTCTACATCGCCGAACATGACAAAGGCTCCAATGTACAGGTCGTCGGTGACCTTGCACAGGGGAAGCTCACGCTTTAAGCCGGCAATGTCCATTTCGTAAGTCATTATATATCTCCATTCTGCTGCATGGCAGCCTGCCGTGATTAGCGGACACGGCGACCGTAGTAAAAACATTATTATTTTACAATATAAATTTAAAAAATCAAGTGCGGCAAGAAATAATTCACAAAAATTATTAATACAGAGCAGTATGAGCGCGCAAAGAAACTTAACACGGATGTGAATTTTCGTTAACATTTAGGCCAAAAAATTCGACAATTAATTAGCAATAATAAAACGGTTTAAATCACGACAACGTCATAATTAGCCATAATACCCATATGAAAAGCGTTAATATTGTCAAAAGTGCATAAAACTTTATCGAAGTAAAGTGAAAGTTAATATTTAAACAGCTCAAAAGTATTGAAAAAAGTGTGAATATAGTGTAAAGTCTGTTTATAAATTTGGTGGCTTGTTGATTTGAAATTAACATGCACCGGGTTGCTTCCGTGGCATCACGGGTAAAGGTATTTAAATCACAAAAGGAGAGAAAGTAATGGAAAAAACAAATCGTGAGGGATTTGCTTCCAATTTTGGCTTCATCATGGCTGCTGTCGGTTCCGCAGTCGGTCTGGGCAACATTTGGGGCTTCCCGTACAAAATGGGTATGAACGGTGGCTTCGCATTCCTCGTTATGTACCTGCTTCTGGCTATCTTCGTTGGTCTTGCTGTCATGGTCGGCGAGCTCGTCATCGGTCGTAAGACCGGCCTGAGCCCCATCGCAGCATACCGCAAGCTCAGCAAGAAGTTCACCTTCCTCGGCTACATGGCGCTTGCCTGCCCGTTCCTGATCCTCTGCTTCTACATGGTTCTCGGCGGCATGGTCATGCGTTACGCAGGCGGCTACCTGCTTGCTATGTTCGGCGTTGACACCTGGGGTGTTGCCGACATTTCCACCTACTTCGGCGTCTTTACTACTAACGGCACCTCGATGGTCATTTGGACCCTCATCTTCATCGCAATCAATGCAGTCATCGTTGCGGCAGGCATCGGCGGCGGTATCGAGAAGTTCTGCAACATCGGTATGCCCTGCCTGTTCGTTATCCTCCTCATTGTTATCGTTTATGTCGCTGTTCAGCCCGGCGCAATGGGCGGCTATCAGTTCATGTTCGGCGTGAACTTCGAGCCCCTGCAGAAGGACTTCGTAGGCGTACTCAAGACTGCGGCAGGTCAGATGTTCTTCTCGCTGTCGCTTGGCATGGGCGCTATAATCACCTACGGCTCTTACCTGAACAAGAAGGAAAAGATCCAGAAGAACGCAGTCATCATCGTCGTCATGGATACCCTCGTTGCAATCATGGCCGGCATGATCGTTATGCCCGCTTGCTACGCATTCCTCGGCGGCGAGACCGGCAGCGGCC
>ERZ824600.2243-NODE-2243-length-21202-cov-30.742517_pt1 | contig 21202 bp, 14 predicted proteins | sample MGYA00519933_ERZ824600 | MGnify/ENA primary metagenome ERZ824600 (study PRJEB31778, sample SAMEA3449178) | human gut metagenome | biome: human gut; feature: human-associated habitat; material: faeces | place: United Kingdom | collected 2010/2012 ... | reverse complement strand
TCCACCATTGTGAGCAAAGCGCCCTCGATTTTGAGGTTGGGATTGATGTTCTTTTTGACGCGGTTGATGGTCTGTAAAAGCTGGCTCATTCCCTTTGCGGGGAGATAGTGGCTTTGCACAGGAATGATTACACTGTCAGCTGCCGCAAGCGCATTGACCGTAACCATACCCAAGCTTGGCATACAGTCAATGAGAACATAATCGTACTTGTCCTTGACCTCATTCAGATAGTTCCGCAATACGATTTCTCGGCTCATTATATTTACAAGCGATACCTCCATAGCGGAGAGTTCGATATTTGCGGGCATGAGGTCAACGCCCTCCGCATGGTGCAAGATGCCCTCATCAGGCTCGATTCGCTCCTCCATGATGACCTTGCTCATAATGGTAGCAAGGGAAACGGGGAGCTTGTCCGGCTCGTTCCAGCCAAGTGAATCTGTCAGGTTGCCCTGGGCATCCGCATCTATGAGCAGCACCTTCTTTCCCTGCCGTGCAAGCCCGATACCGAGATTAACGGCCGTAGTCGTTTTGCCCACACCACCCTTCTGGTTGGCGAGGGCGATTACTTTGGTCATGTGGTTGTCCTCCTTTTTTGATTCCATGTAAAACAAAATCCGCCTGCTAGTACATAACAGGCGGCAAGTTTGATAGCACCCTTTATTCTATGTTGTTTTTATGACTACCATCAGGTTTCGATCTAACGTATGTTGTGCCATTTGGGTTTGTTACTGTGATGTAACCGGCATAGTTGGGATTTCCCTTGTTGATTTGAGTAATCACATGATCTAAGTCAATATGCCGATTCGTTTCAGTGTTGACAAATTCCACATTCAAACCGGTATCAGTTTCTTTCGCCCTTTTGAGCTTCATTTTCTTCTCCTTTCAATCATTTTAATAAGCGAAGATTAAGCCTATGTTCAGGCACCTTATCTTTATAGAAAAGCATTCCTTTAGGCAATCCAAGCAAACTTTCTATCTCGCAACTGGTTAGACTCAGCGAGCAATCAATTGATAAGCCTTGGACAAACTCTTTTGCAGTAAAAACACCTTGATCTAAGAGTATATTTACAGCTGTATAAAAAAGCGTCGGTTCTGCAGTAGTTAGAATATCATCTAAGGGTTCAAATTTCTTAATACCACGCTTCTGCATTAGACGCATCATTTGTTGGTATGAAAATTGTGAAATTGCACCTAAATTATATGCACGTCGAATCATTGCGGATATAGATACTCTCCACTTTTTCTTAAGTTCACAGTAGTAATCGATGTTATTCCCATAAATTCCCAAATCTTTTAAAAACGCATCTCTAGGTAATAAGAATGCGCCTGCAAACGCATGGGCCTGATGTTCAATATCTTTAAACTCTTCTTTGCTCAATGCATCAACATCTTCGCTCCACTCGTGTAGCAGTATGTGTCCTAATTCGTGTGCAATATCAAAATGGATTCTTGCTGCAGTTGTTCTATTGTCAGAGTAGCCAATTATATACTTACTATCCCCATCAATATCAATGAGTTGACTAAACGCATCAACGCAATTTGATTCTGCTTTAAAGCTTGAAACAAATATCCCGTTTTCCTCAACCAAATATATTATGTTCTCTATTGGTTTTTCTCCAATTTCCCATTCTGAACGGAGAAGCATTGCTGCTTCTTCGGGATCATTTCCTGTATATCTGGGCAGCTTTGTCCCAGGAAAATCAATATACTCTGAGATAAACGAGAATACTTGAGCAATAAGATTAATTCGCTCAATTTGCTCACTTCTGTATTTTTTGCTCGTCGTTAGTAGGGATCTGAAATATGTCGACCCCATTTTTACAGACACACAATTTGGTTGCAAGAAAAACTCAATCGGAAAACCAAGTTCTTTTCCCATATTTTGAATAACGGAGTATTCTGGAGTGCTAATCTTATTATTCTCATACATAGATACGGTCTGACGCTGCAAGCTAAGTTTCTCTGCCAGTTCCGCAACAGTATATCCCCTATAAATTCTGGCAGTCTTTAATCTATCACCATTGAATTTTTTGTTTTCCATTTTTTATGATTTCCTTCCCGACTATTCAATCGAGATTTTTATTTTCCTCTTCTTCTTGATGGATAGCAATCGATGATTTCCGGTCAATCCTACTCTTAGCCTTCTCCTTAAGCTTAAGTTTTGGCTTGTAAGCCTGAGATTTTTCCATGTCATCTTCAACAGTGTCTACAATTGCACTAGAGATGTCAGGTATAAACTCATCCCAATTAATGCTATCCACAATTTCAAACATACCATTAATCGCACAACAACGTAAAGTTAGCAATTGATTGTCGACAGCATGAAAAAGTATTAATGCATGGCGTTCGATAATGTTTGCAGGTATTCCAAGATCGTCTGTAATTCTAGCAATAGCCACTTTAACCAAATCTGAATCATCATTATTATTATCTTGAAATACATCAAGGCGCACTTGTAAACTTGGCAGGTCATTATTGAATGCCTTGGACAAAGCAAATAAGTAATGTCTCTTCTGTTTAGCCAAATTGCGATGGCACAGCAATGAGAAGTTCTTTTCACGCATACAGCAGAACAAGATGCCCGTTTGTTTATCAAACACCGGAAGTATTTTCCACGCGCCACGTCTTGATGGTTTAGCTACGACACAAGCGGGATCCAATGAATTCGCGAGGTCGGTATGCAAAATATCCCAAATGCGACCTGGATTACCGTTTTGAGTTATTAAACCTTTGCTCAAGACATCTTCATTAATTCCATCTCCAACGGCATTTGATATGCTGTTAGCAAATGCTTGTGCTATAACAGAAGAAATTTCAGGTAAATATTGTCCCATGCTAGCTCCTAGCTATTTTAGTATATACGGAGACCGTATATCCATTTACATATTAGGACTTTTTTTGTAAAACGTCAAGTGCTAATCAATATTTTTCCATAATGGTTATATTATGCATCGTGTTTTTCTTTTAATTGTCGCTTTTGACTGCATTTCATTCCGCTTTCAATAACGTTTGCCAATGCTGTGCTAGTGCTGGCTAATAGATTATATTGTCTGCATCTATACAAGAGGAGAACTCGCTGTGTTTGTAGTCACAGGCGCTTAATCATACTAATCGTCTTCCATACCCACTCTAACGCACCGTCAAAGCGATAGCCCTTGAAGCCCGCTTCATTTAAAATAGCAGCCACTTCATCCTTTGTAACCGAAAGGTCGATCAAGTCCTTGAAATTGCCGTTGCACCCCGCTATCTCCTGTACATAATCCCAATATGTCCCGGAATATCCAAAGGTCGTGGCATATCCGGCAACGTCGCTCACCGCATTTTGCACCATATCTTCGGTATCCTCATAGAATAAGCTCCGCCCATTATCGTACAGTGGATAAAAGCTTTCCTCTTTTCCGCTGATCTTAACTGCAATGTTGGATAAATGGCGGTCGTCCTGCCGCGTGATGAAGTCAAGGAGTATCATTTGGGCGATATCGTCCCTATACTGTGGGCGTACATTCATCAAATTCTGATACTCGTTATCTCCGCGCACTCCGTTAAAGAAGCGACGGAAATGAACGACGTACTCCTTTGAGAAGTCGTAGAGGAAAACCGAAAACATGGTATTTTTATCTGCACGAACAGCGGGACAGCAAGGAACGCCTAAGCGTTTTGCGAGAAGATAAACGGCAATCTCCGATTCCACATCTGTGACAAGCGGGTTGATGCGCTGCTTATAGATACCGTATCTGCCATCCATAACGCCGTAGCGTTTAATGTTATAGCCCTCCGGCGTATCTAGGCTGTCGCCCTGCAAGTCGATCTTTTGATGAAAGACGGAAGCGAACACAGCGGTCACTGCCGATGAGAGCATGTCGCTCTTTTTATTTGCGATCCATAGCAGGTCTTTGGGGTGAATGCCATGCGTGATTTCCGCAATTTGTTGAACGTCATAATGGGAAAGTCCACAACGGAACAGGATTCTTTCAATATCCCTGCGGTCACGGCTGACAACACGCTCTGAAAGGAACTCCGTAAACTGCTCCGCAGACCAGTAGGTCGTACCGTGCGTATAAAGCGATACGACATTGTTAAAATTAGGTGCAGTAAAGTTGACCTCATTTAACGGATTGATTGTTCCAATCACGGTATCATCCCATTTGAGGTATCGAAGTTCGTAATTCTCTTTTGCGCGACCATCAGTGGGCTTTTTTGCGTCTGCGGGAATACGGTAGGATTTGCCTATCTTTTCGGCTCCCTCTACCTTTCCTTCCGAGCAGAGAATCCGCACTCTCCTGTCGGATATGCCCCAAAGCTTTGCCGCCTCCTGTGCCGTCATATACTCCATGTCGATTCTCACCTTCAGTTTTATAAGTACAGTATAGCAAAATTCGGAATAATGTAAACAACGATTATTCCGAATCATGAGCGCAACTTAATCAGATAAGTCAAAAACCTGTATATATACAAAACGAGCATCCGCATGGCAGATACTCGCTTATTTTGCTAGTCTCAATACGAACGATGGTCCTCTAACGCAGACTGTATAAGGCGTATTTTGCTAATGACTTGCTAATTTGAGTTTTCAAAACCACCCGAAATCAGCAATACTATATGATACTGTTCGAAAAGCGTCTCCTTGAAAAACGCCGTAATATAGGGATTTTTCGGACTTCGTAATATTATGCATAACGCCGCAAAACAGGCGCGCCACAACTCCTAAGCGGAAGGCCCCCGGTTCGAATCCGGGCGGGAACGCCACGATAAATGCCGAAAGCCTTTGTTTTCAAGGGCTTTCGGTTTTTCTCTACCCCTATTATACTCGACACGGATTCTCTATTGTGGGCGTTCTGTTTTACTTCGGTCGCGAACGCTCTATTCCTGAAAACTCTTGCTAATCAAGCTCGCAGGGAGACCCCGTTTTGCCAGTGAAACTCGCATTTCCTGCGTTGAAAAAACGCCATCAAACTCGGTCGCTCCTTCTCCCCGCCATCGGCTGACGCTTCCTTTGAGAATTGGACACGGTACTTGTGCGGCGCATAGGCAGGATCACGCTTTCCTTTGGGACCTACCTCAGCCGGCTTGGTTGCTATGCTATGAGGATTTGAGCGTTGGATATACTGATATTGCTTCCAAAAGCCTCACGAAAGGCCTCTGTAATCCCGCCTTATCGGAATCGTCTCGCTTCATCTCTAGGCTGTTTCGTAATCAACAAAATTCTCATACCTGGCTCCGCACTTGTTGCATACTAACGTTATCCATATCCAGGTGAATGCAGTATCTATTTCGGGTACCTCAAGCTCCTTAAGCTCTTGAATATCAGGGTATTCATACCTGATGCGAACTGAAAAGCCTCCATTCTGGCATTTCTTGCAATCGACTGGCTTCATCGGCATAGGGGTGTATTGTTTATTCCCGCATTTCTCATATCCATCAGAACCGCTGTCAAATAACGGAATAACCCGACCGCACTTTCTGCAACGGGCTTCTATTACAATTCTATCATTTTCCGAAAACAGGTGCATTCTTGAAAACGGCCGTCGCTTGATTTCCCCGACCACAAATACTTCAAAATCCTGTGCGTTGCAGCACGTCAGTACGCCCTCAATTATGCTGTTGTCCCGATCCCTGATTTGTTGTGTAATTTCAAAATATGATTGGATCTTTTTCGGAATCAAATTCATCACTCCTAATTCAAACAACGATCCGACCCGAGTATTCCTTCTTCAACAGGCCATGGATGATTCGAAAACATGTCGGACATCTTGTCAGCAATAGAATCCGTACTTGATTTTTGACGCGCTGCTTCTACCGGCAAATCCCTGCCATCTTTCGCTATATCGATTCCTTCCGGCCGCCCTGCTCCTCTTCGCCCCGGTGCCTTGAAGGCTTTGCGCATACCCTCTTTTTGTGTTCCCAAGGTATTCGCGCGAGAGCAGGTGCAGGAGATTTGCCTGCCCCAGCTGTCATAGGCGTATTCTACTATGGTATTGTTATCACCGTCAATCAGACAGATAATGTCGTTTTGCCCGCTGCGGACATAATAGTAATATATGCCGTTGTAGTTAACGGCAACCACATTGCCTGCCGCATCGTAGCTGAACAGTAAGGTGTCATTGCCTGTGACCTGCGAGATCAGCGCGGAGCCGTGGTAGTTGTAATTGGTTGCTATTCCGTTGACAGTCTTCTGCGTGCGGATTCCATTTACAAGTGATCAGCTATGTACCGGCAAGCATCGCAGCCCGGATACCACAAAGGCAAAACTTGTCAGGAGTACTCCTGAAACCTTTAAGGGCTTGGGATTATCCCAGCAGTCTGCCTTTTGTCCCCAATTGCCCGTATAGTGTATATTCATTCGTCCTTATACGTCGGAATGATAGAATTCTTTTCCTCCCATATGATTTTCGATGGAACGCCATCTAATCCCCGATGCGCAAATCAAAGTCCCTGTATAATCATCTAAATCAGATTCTGACAAATTGCCGCAGTCACACCAATAAATATTACCGTCTTTCATAATCATTGTAGAATCTAATATTTCACAGGTGTAATCTTCGTTTACTGGAAACAAATTTAAATGCTTTAGCCCTTGAAACTCCATCTCAATCATAGAATTCTCCTCGTCTTGTCGTTGAATTACAATTCGTAAAATCCTACGATCATTCAAGGGATGCATTGAATAGTTTTCATCAACGAAGGCTCCACTTATATAACTTAACTCTTTTATGCAACTATCGTGAAAATAGCATACATTTTCCATGAACTCCAATACTTCATCATTAGTACGAATTATCTCCCACATAGATGTTTCCTTTCTCAAACTAACCAAATATCAAAATCAATCCTTCTCTAACACCAGCACTTAACGGCCCAAGCAAGAAATCATCAGCAACACCGATTCCTGTAGCATCATCTGCAACTGCAACAGCAATACCGATCGCACAAACCGTCACCAATACTGCTCCTGCAATAGGCTCCCATCTAATGCTGTATGCTGGCCCCCTAACACCGTATTTCCAATCGTGATTATGACCACCATTAGGATCATGCGGATGTTTATCCGGTCTTCCGTGGTCATTATGGTCATAATCGTGTTTAGGAGTGCCATCCGGTCCATAAGTTCTCGAATCGCCATTCGGTGCTGTATAAGTACTTCCGGGTTCGCCAGTGTATGGGCGCCGATTAGCATCATTCGAAGATGCATTTACCACATTGTTTTGCTTCAATGTAGAAAAGAAATCCTTTACTGGCTGAATAAAAGTATTATTTAACCAGCTTGCTGCTGTTTCTATCCATTTAGGCCAACTTCCAGTGGGATCGGACATATTTACGGGATTGTTCATACAATACGCAAACATATTGCAGCCTAAAAGACTTCCACCGACTCCTGATATTCTGTTATCCGCATTTATCCCCCGACCGATCTCGGGATCGTAATAACGGCTGGTTACGTAGTACAGCCCCGTCTCGGCATCGTAGACATACCCACGGTAGCGGAACGGGTTTTGCGCGCCTAATGTACTTGCCAAGGTGCCGGTGGTGGACAGCAGTGTGCCCCAGCTGTCATAGGCGTATTCTACTATGGTATTGTTATCACCGTCAATCAGACGGATAATGTCGTTTTGCCCGTTGCGGACATAGTAGTAATACGTACCGTTGTAGTTAACGGCAACCACATTGCCTGCCGCATCGTAGCTGAACAGTAAAGTGTCATTGCCCGTGACCTGCGAGATCAGCGCGGAGCCGTGGTATTTGTAATTGGTTACTGTTCCGTTGACTATCTTCTGCGTGCGGATTCCGTTCTCGTCTCTCTACCCTTTCACCATTCAACCCACAGCTCATGCGCTGACGCGACGATATGTGGTTGTTTTAGATCCGTTGCAAAAAATCGCCAAGATTCTTCGGAATCAGAATTGGTAATAAACCACAGTCTTTTAAACTTAAAATCTATGATCAAGTCATGGTTTTGAATTACTTTAACTGCTTGCACCTTTTTTCCAACCAGCCCTTTCATCACAGGCTCTACCATTTCTGGAGTTGAATTGCCATCAAACTCAATTTCTTCAATCCGTTCCCTGCTATCAAGAACACTAAAGTCACAAAGCACATGAAGAGTATAAGGGCACAGCTTTCTTATTTTACCATACCAATTGTCAATCTCTCTTGGTTTACCAAAGCCAAAGTCATACAGTTCAGTATCTGGTGACTTTAAGACATAGTGCAACGGTAGCCCAATTATTGAACTCAAATACTCCTCTGTGGATTCAACACTATCTATTGTGCTCTGCCTATACTGCATTATTCTTCCTCCGCTCGTACCCACCATAGTAAAGAACCAAATAGTGTTTTAGCTATTTCTTCGATTTCATGATAGCCAAGACCCTTTCCCGTTATTTCATCATGAATAGCTCTTTTTTGCCCTTTATCCAACCCTCTTGTAGCATCTTTAAACTGTCTATTTTGTGATTGGTTGTTGCCCGGCGTTTTTCCCTTGTTCCTTTTCTTGGGCTTATTTCTAAAACCGTTATCATCAGAATAATCGTCATAGTCGTCATTATTATCAGGTGAACAACCATTAGCTTGAGTGGATTCTCCCGATACTAGAGAAATTGCCGGCAGGTCAGGAGTTCCTTCATCCGTCACTATCGCTATTACAAAGAACAGTCCTATGAAAATCAGATCGCCTATCGGCAGAGGGCCATCGATAAAAGGTATCCATCCCAAACCCGTCATCCACCCAAGAGCTTCCGCGTTAGTTCCGCTAATATCTACATAGCTAATTGGATTATTCCCGCAATACGCATACATATTATTCCCAAGGATGCCTTGCCCCGTAGATATGTAGCTATCGGCATTTATAAACCTGCTGACCTCCGGGTCGTAGTACCGTGTCTGGAGATAATAGAGCCCTGTCTCGGCATCGTAGACATACCCACGGTAGCGGAACGGATTTTGTACGCCCAATGTAGTTGCCAAGGTGCCGGTGGTGGACAGCGGTGTGCCCCAACTGTCATAGGCGTATTCTACTACGGTATTGTTATCGCCGTCAATCAGACGGATAATGTTGTTTTGCCCGTTGCGGACATAGTAGTAATACGTACCGTTGTAGTTGACGGCAACCACATTGCCTGCCGCATCGTAACTGAACAGTAAAGTGTCATTGCCCGTGACCTGCGAGATCAGTGCGGAGCCGTGGTAGTTGTAATTGGTTACTGTCCCATTGACGGCCTTTTGCGTGCGGATTCCGTTCTCGTCGTAGGAATAGGAAATGGTATTTGTACCATTTGTCGCACCCGTCAGCCTGCGCCCCTGCCATGCCATCGTATAGCCGCGATAGGTGGTCGGATTACCGTTCGCGTCGTAACGGATGTCCTCGCCATCGTAACTCGTGAGCTGATCCGCCCACTGTTGATTGGCGCTGTCGTACCCATAGGTGATCGTATCTGTCGGTTCCTCCAGCGTCCCGCCGTCGGCAACATAGGCGTACTCCTGTTTGGTGAGCAGATTCCCCCGGTTGTCATAGGTGTAGACAATCGACTGGTTCAGCAGGCTGTTGTCCTCACGGGTGAGCTGGTTCAGACTGTCGTATTGGTAGTAGACATGGTTCGTCCCCTGCTGAATGTGCGTGATGTTCCCGTTTGCATCATAGCTGAACAGCAGCTTGTCATTTCCGGTGACCTGCGAGATGAGCACCGAGCCGTGGTAGCGGTAGCTGGTAGCCGTTTCATTGGCGGTCTTCTGTGTGCGGATGCCGTTCTCGTCATAGGCATAGGCAACGGTATTTGTGCCGTTCGTCGCGCTCATCAGCCTGCGGCCCTGCCACGTCATCGTATAACCGCGATAAGTGGTCGGATTGCCGGAAGCGTCATAGCGGATGTTCTGGCCGTTGCAACTCGTCAGTTGGTCTGCTCCGGCGCAGCTTGTCAGCGGCTCCCCCCACACCTGTTATTCCAGAGGTTTTTCATTCCCGGCACCATGCTTTTTTACCAATAAGAAAGCACAGAATCGATACCCTTTTTGATGACACTTTTTCAAGTGACGCCTTTTCAGCGCCCCTTGTCTGTCAACATTTTGGGCCCTTCTCTGCACCGTGTTCGGTTCGCATCGGCTAAAGACAAAATCAGCGTTGCGTGGATGGTAATAGCAAGCAACCATGATGTAATCCGGCTTCATGTCGCAAAAAGGCTCCTGCAGTACGGTAACGGTGTAGTAGCCCTTTCCAAAAGAATCATCCAGTGCGTCTTGCACATAGAGACGGGCCCAGTCTGCTGTTTCTTCGATTTCTTTTTGTTTCCTCTTTTTTTGATTCTGTTGCATCTGTATCCAGCTCAAAAAGCAAGTGCAGGCCAATAGAACAGTGACCAAAAGCGTTACAAAAAGCAAACAATCTGTCGTTTGTGTATATAGCAAAGCCATCCCACTCAGAACACTGAGAAATGCAGACATTGCCAGCAACAGAAAATTGTAACGCAGGATCAGTTCGTTCTGCTCATTCCGAAAGATATCGACCACATGTTGCAGTATGATGTCTGGGGAATTCATCTCGATCTCAAAAATGCCAAATGCATCCATTGCATTATGCATATACCAATTTATATCTCCTTTAGCCCGAATCCGAAACAACCGAAGGGACGTCCATTTGGCAAGAATTTGAGCAATTGGTACCATATCACGCATGGATATCTCAAGTGCATGAAAGTTGACCATCTCCAACTTGCCTGTTTGATGACGGCTAAAAAACCAGTCGGAATAAAGCCATTTTCCCTTTTCCGGTATTCGCTCAAAACAAAACAAACCATTTAGATAAATTGCAATAGGCTGCCATCCTTCTTGGCATTGCTTATTGATCCAGCGTTCAGAAGCGCGGAAATTGGCTGTGATAACGGGATGGTATATCCATTTTCTGGTTTTGTTTTTTTTCATGAGAATAACCATATCCCCCCATTCGCCGCGCCATTCAAAAGAGTTCCCAGTGCCGATGACCAGCAGTATTGAGCATTGAATGCTCGTTGATTTGAGCTAACATATTTTTGAGCCTTGTCTAAATAATTGGCGGCTCTTTGAGAACGGCCTGTTCTGCTGGCTTGTTCTGCTTTTTTCAAGAGAATGTCCGTCGTATCGGTAACATCTTTAACGCGTCTTCCGGCAGGCGTAATGTTGCTAAGACAAGATCCTGCTATTGAACTGGCAAATCCTATTAGGGCACTATCTAAACAAGCTAAAGAATCCTCAACCGACCATTCCCGTTGACTGCGCCTGTTATCTATAGCTCTATGCGTAGCTGTTTCTGCAGCTGCAATTGTTGCGCAGGCACCCGCTTGTATTATCATTCCTGCCCCAGTTGCACTTATTAAACCGGATACGGCACCGGCCGCAGCAGAAGCTGCCACTTTTCCCCAGTCAACTCCTGTTTCCGAATTATAGGTAGTGATAGCAGTAGTGATTCCACCAATAACTGCCCCGACCGCAGCCCCAATGACTAAATTCCAAAAGTCCCCTTCATCATCAGCGCGAACGACCGGATTGTTCCCGCAATACGCATACATATTGTGGCCCAATACGCCCTGACCGGTGGAAACATAGATATCCGCATTCAGGAACCTGCCGACCTCGGGGTCGTAGTAACGGCTCTGCAGGTAGTAGAGCCTCGTCTCGGTGTCGTAGACATAACCACGGTAACGGAAGGGGTTCAGGGCACCGAGAGTGCTTGCCAGGGTTTCGGTAACAGCGAGGCTTTTGCCCCAACTGTCGTAAGAATATTCTACGACAGCGCTGCCATTGCCGTCAATCAACTTGACAATATCCCCCTGTCCGTTGCGGACATAGTAGTAATAGGTGCCGTTGTAGTTCACGGCGACCACGTTGCCGTTTGCGTCGTAGCTGAACAGGAGCTTGTTGCTGCCCGTCACCTGCGAGATTAGCACAGAACCGTGGTAGCGGTATTGCGTGGCCGTTCCGTTGACCGTCTTTTGCGTGCGGATACCATTCTCGTCGTAGGCGTAGGAAACGGTATTTGTGCCATTCGTTGCGCTCGTCAGCCTGCGCCCCTGCCATGCCATCGTATAGCCGCGATAGGTGGTCGGATTGCCGTTCGCGTCGTAACGGATGTCCTCGCCGTCGTAACTCGTGAGCTGATCCGCCCACTGTTGATTGGCGCTGTCGTACCCATAGGTGATCGTGTCGGTTACATCACCTAATGTGCCGCCGTCCGCTGCATACGCATGGATCTGCTTCGTCAGCAGATTCCCGCGATCGTCATAGGTATAAACGATCGACTGATTCAGTATGCTGTTGTCCTCACGGGTGAGCTGGTTCAGACTGTCGTATTGGTAATAGACATGGTTCGTCCCCTGCTGGATGTGCGTGATGTTCCCGTTTGCATCGTAGGAATACTGGTACGCATTATCCGTACCGTTTTGGTACGAGGCCAGCAGCGCCGTCTGCGATCCGTTTGCACCCGGCAGATAGGAGAGCGTGGTCGTATACGTCCCGATCTTCCGCGTGGACAAGCGCCCGATCGCATCATAGGTGTTCGTGACCGCCGTTCCGTTTTGCAGCGTGGCCGTCGTCGGGCGGTTGTCCTTGTCGTAGGCGTACGTCGTCGCCCATGTCGTACCGTTGGTACTGCACGTGAGCTTTGACAGGTTGTCGTTGCCATCGTACTGGTACTGGTACGACGCAAGCACCGTGCCGCTGCTGTTCTTCGTCACGCTCTTCATGCACCGGCCGGTATGGTCGTACTCGTAGTAGATGGTGAAGCCGAGCGCGGCGTCACAAGCTGAGTACAGATTGCCTGAACCGTCATACACATACCCGTGATAACGGAACGGGTTCAATGTACCGAGCGTGCTCGCCATGGTGCCAGAAGTCGTACACGCGCCCCAGGGATCATACGAGTAGCTGAATCCTTTCTCTTACCATCCCCGTGTAAGCACCAAATCGTCTATCGTTCTCATTTAAAGATCAAATGCAAAGAAGGAATTGCTTTGCTTGTATCATATTTGCTAAGTATGACACTAACTGCCTGCTCAATCTTGCAAGTAATATGTTCATAATCATCATAAGTCTCTCCGCTTTCTCCTAAGAATAATTCAACTCGAGCCCCTTTATCCTTAAAATAACCGACAGACTGAACAATTTTCTTTAATCTAGTTTCAAAAGAGCATCTTGATTCAATCTGTTCAACATTACAATAATCGGGGCATAATAATTCTTCGCATGTTTCCACAGAACTGTTATCAGAAAAATTAATTAACCTTCCTCCAATCGACCTGTACGATTCTAAAAAAGGTTCTACATAAAACCCATCAAAACGTATTCCGATCCCATGTTCTTCTTCTAATATCGCCAAATCGCAACAGTCTATCAATGCTGGTCCATCGATTTGAAGTACAGCAATACAAATGGCACTCATACTCCCATTTTCCTCCTAATAGATTTAATCGATCATTTGCATCAGCATCGTGAACACATGGGAATAGTTACGCTGACCGCTTTCATTATATCCGTATACATGAATGTGCGGCAATACGCCCGCATGGGGTCTCCCCATAAAGTCTATACGTACTAGCGGCTGACTGTCTGCATTATAGCGTGTGAACGAATACACCTCGCCTGAATCTGTTACTTTTGTAAATGTTCCGTTTGGCGTACCATTATTCTTAGGACTCCCTGTTCCAACGCGATTTTCCGGTGATAAACATTCGTTATTGCATTTATTATGCACCAGCACACTTGTGTCGCCGACATAATAGGTGTGGAAATCCTCAACCTCGAAGTTGTAGACGGTAATGGGTGCTTCGAGCAGCTCATGCTCGACCATCTCAACCACTACATACTCGCCGTTGCTCCTGACGAGGATGTCCCCTGCGCGCAGATCACAGGCCGCCGTCCAGCCCCGGACCGGTACATAGAACGGGTGCTCCCTGGTACAGACGATCTCGTCTCCGTCGGTCTTTACATGCACCAGTTCATCCGTCTCGTTTACAAAGGTTTGGACGACTTGTTTATATCCGCTTTCTCCCGTCTCCGGATCCGTAGCGTAGACATATTCCCCTTCCGCTATGGTCTCGATCGGCTCCTGTCCCGTCTCTGTCTGGACAAGCGTTCCTGCAACGAAGCATACTCCGCCCTTCAGGCCGGTATAGGCAGTACATATGAATGTGCCGACCTCTGCTACCGTGGCGATCACATCCCGCTGGCATTCATATGCCTCTTTGTTCCCCTGCATGAGCCCGTCACGCATGAAGTTTGTACCGTCCTGCGCGCCCTCGCTGCTTGCGGTCAGCCCTTCCTGCACCTCCGCAAGTCCGTTTGCTACTGTCACTGCCCCTGTCGTTACCGTAACCGCCGCCACCGCTACCATTACGGGCGCGGCTGCACCACAGGTCAAGACCGTTAATCCCACGGCCACTGCCGTAAGCCCGACGCTTAACAGTTTTGCACCGGAGAGCAGATTGGAGAATGACAAGCTGCCCGAGGGATCATAGTTTGTTGTCGGATTGTTCAGGCAGTAGGCATACATATTATAGCCCAGCACACCCTGACCTGTCGAGCTCAATGTATCTGCGGAGAGGTAACGGCCCACCTCAGGATTATAATAACGGCTCGACAAATAGTACCATCCCGTCTCCTCGTCATACACATACCCGTGATAACGGAACGGGTTCAATGTACCGAGCGTGCTCGCCATGGTACCCGAAGTCGTACACGCGCCCCAGGGGTCATACGAGTAACTGACAACAGTTGCGCCATTGCCATCGATCAGCTTTATAATGTTACCCTGACCATCGCGCAGATAGTAATAATAGGTGCCGTTGTAATCCACAGCGACGACATTGCTTTGCTCGTCATAGCTGAAAAGCAGTTTGTTCGTACCGTCATACGTTCCCATCAGAACGTTTCCGTTGTAATAATACTGCGTGATTGCCGTTCCAACTGTCTTGGTCTGACGAATACCGTCCTTATCGTAGGAATAGGAAATATTGCCACCCACGCCCGTGAGTTGCAGGCCATTCCAGGACAACGACTGTCCCAAATATGTCGTCGGATTGCCGCTTGCATCGTATACGATGGATTGACCATTGTAGCTTGTCAGTTGATCCGTCCAGCCAGCCGTTTCATAACCATATTGGATTGTAGATGTTGCTGTGCCAAGCTCCCCGATAGTATACGGATAGATCGACTTCGCTGTGATGTTTCCATTGCCGTCATATGTGTAAGTTGCGGTATAATTGTCGGTGCTGCTATTGTAGATATTCGCACGAACAAGTTGGTTTGCAGCATCATAAACGTAGGAAGACGAAGCCTCTCCCTGTGCCACCGACAGGATGTTGTTGTTTGCATCATAGGTGTAGGAATAGGCATCATCCGCGCCATTTCTATACGTATCGAGCAGGACGGAAGACGAACCATTGACCCCGTTTTTATAAGATACGGTAATCGAATACGGAGTCGAAAGCCCAATTTGCTTGCTCTGGATGCGCCCGATAGCATCGTAAGAATTCGTAAAGACTATACCATTTCCTATGGTTGTTGTAAGACCACGGTTGTCTTTATCATATGTGTAAACCATATCCCATGAAGACCCCGCAATACTTTGCTGAATCTTTGAGATATTATTGTTCACATCGTAGTGATAGAGATAGGTCGATACTGCCGTTCCGTAGGTCAACGAGGCAGAGCTTCCTGTAAATGTTTTTTCAACCGAGGCAACGCAGCGTCCTGAATGATCGTATTCATGGAAGAACGCTCGATTGGTCAGATAATTGCGTTCTTCATACAGTTCGCCATTCCCGTTGTAAATATACTCATAGGCAGTGCCATACGTGTCGCTATCAGCGGGTTTCGTTTTCACGGCAATCAGTCGATCCAAATTATCATATTCGTATTCGACAGCGAACCCATTGCCGTACTCGACCCCCGCCAGCAGACCAGCATCATTAAAAATATTGGTAGAAAGGCTTGACGCACCTACCGTTAATCCCCGCGAACGTCCCCAAATGTCATAACTGTAATTATAACTTGTTCCTCCACGAGAGATCGTTTGGATTTCACCGTTTGAGGTATAGGAATAAGCGACAGGATTGAGTCCTGTTGTTGTGATCGACTGCAATCGACCATAGTCCGCAGGGGAACCATATGTGTAGGTCGTTATATTATTTCTTGCATCGGTAATGGCAGTTCTCGTACGTAAAGTAGAGTCAAGTGTATAAGTGGTTGCATTGCCCAAAGCATCCGTTTCGCTAATTGCAATGCCGGATGCGTTATCATACGCAGTAGTGCTGCGGATATAGTTTGTATCGGTTCCGACCCTGGTTTCGGTGGGCAGGCCAACGTCATGATACGTGTTGGACGTCACAACGCCCTCAGGGGATGTGCTCGTGAGGAGGTTGTGGTGATCGTCGTAGGTATAGGTTGTGGTGTTGCCGCGCGGGTCGGTGCTCTTGGTGACGTCGTTGCTGCTGTTGTAAGTAAAGGTGTTCTGCTGCCCGATCAGCGAGGTATAGCCAGTGAGGTTGCCGGAGGAATCGTAGGCATACGCCTGCGAGAACTCCTCCTTATAGAGTTGAACGCCGTCGTAATAGCAATCGTTTCGCGTGTAATGGAAGTTCAGGTTGAGCCGGATCGACGTATATGTGCCGGTTGCGACCGCACTGCCGCACGCGAACTGCCAATCGTTCGTATCTGCGTTAAAATAGATCGTCGCGGTATTGACCGTCTTACTACCGTTTAAGAATTCCACTGAAATGCGCTTGACCCCGTACAACCGGGTCGAGCTGCCGTTGGGCTGGGTCGTCAATGGGACGGAATCGGAACGCAGCCATGCACCGAACGAATAAGTATCCCCCTTCTTTCCCGCTACGGTGATCGCCTGATAGATATACTTCTGGTAATCACATGTTCCGGTTATATGATACACGGAATTTGAGAACGCAGCCGGATGGGAAGCGTCGCTATCCGTTGTAACACCGTCGGTCGAGGCGGAGATGCGGCTACTGGTCGTCCAAGCCGTTGTCCCGTCCGAGAAGTCGCCATTCTGGATCATGTTGTATCGGTTCGGGCTCGCGCCGACCTCCAACTGTGCGGAATCCACATATACCGTTCCGGCGCTGTCGCTCGGCAGCTCGATCTTCACGGTAACGGAGGTGACTCCGCTCGGAACCGTAAACGTGACCGAACCGCGCGTCCATTCCGCGCCAACCGTCCCGGCAGTCATTACGGAATCCGAGGTCGCCAATACATCGCTTCCGTTCAGGACTTGCAGTTTAGCTCCCGCCTGCCCGCTGAAATATGCGGAAAACGTATAGGTCTCGCCTGCCGTAACGGATGCGGTCTGCGTCGCATCGACCATGCGGCTTGCGGCACTGACCATTTTCAGGCTGTACTTCCCCGTGTGCGCATATGTCGAGGCAAAGGTCACATAGGACGTATTGCTTCTCGTCCATGGGTTCCCGCTGGAACTCGTCGTTTCAAATCCGTGGTTCTTCAACAGATTGAACACCGTGCTCTGCATTTTGGACACGGCGGATAGCTGTGTAACCGTGCGATCGTCCGTATTATATGCCGCATATACCGCGTTTCCCGCGCTGTCGCGCACGCTGACTGCCTGCCCGTTATTGTCAAACTGATAGGTCGTATCCCGTCCTTGCTTGTCCCATACCGTGGTACGGTTCCAACCATAATCGAACGAAAGATATTGCCCGGTGGTCGCTCCCGCTTTTTCTTCAACCTTCGTCACCCGGTACGGCGCGGCGGAATTGTAGGTATAGTTCAGATTGTAGCTGTCGATATTCCTTGCCTGTGTCATGCAATGGTTGGAATAGGCATACGAACAGCTCTTGCCATCTGCATACGAGATTTCGGTCAGATCGCCTAAGGAATAGGTATAGCTTACGTTCCGTCCGTCCGGCGACGCGACTGAGGAGAGCCGGTTTTCAGAATAGGACAGTGTAAGGCTCTGTCCCGCAGATTGCCCCGAGAGCTTCTCCTGAATCGAGGATATCTGCAGGTCGGTGATCGTGGTAGAACTGTACGAAATCAGTGTTTGATTCCCGTTCGCATCCTCGACCGTTGTCAGTCGTCCATTCTCCACGGCAGAATCGCAATCGAAGATCCGTTTGTTCCCGCCCTTATCCACGATCGTAACTGTGTTTCCCGAGATTGTCAGGGTACTGTCGTGATCCAATTCATTGACATAGGTATTGGCACTGCTGTACTTGTAATAATGCCGTGTCCCGTCTCCGTCGGTCAGTTGATAATAGGTTGCCGTTTCGGTTCGGTTTTCCAACTCGACCTTTTTCAGCGACTGCGAATAGTTCAGCCGCCAACCGTACCCATACCCGATATCCGTTGTCAGATCGTTTGTGTTGTAAACGTGGGAAAGCGAGATAGGGAGAATACCGTTGGCAATCGAGGCGTCCGCGTGGGTCCATGTCAAGTTGCCCGAGAAATCGTTGATTGCCCCCATCCCGGCCCTGCCCGCGCTCTGGCTGTGATAGGTGAACCGGTCCTCAAGCCCCGTACTGCTGACATAGATGATCGAGAAATACGGATGTCCCGAATAGGTGGAATTGTAATTGGAAGATCGGTATTCCGTGTACCAGTTGGAAGATTCCTTCCACGATTCCAGCAACACGCCGAAGTTTTGCGACGGATTCGCGTACCAAAACTTCACAAGGTCGGTGATATCGAATTGATTGAACTTGTTCTGCCCGCAGGTCGCAGCGACCGCAGAGATATGCTCGCGTTCAACGGAGCTTGTACTGTCCGGCTGGAAGCTGCTCCAGGTGACCGTGCTGAAATCCCATGCCGTCAAGACCTTGTACAGGTCGATCTCCTTATTGTACGCGCTGCTCGTATTATAGCGGGAAAGATTCAGCGTCGCTTCCACGATTACATCGCCCGTTTCCAGCGACGGCAATCCGTTGATTCGAATCAGCGAACGGTAATGCGGCGTTCCGCCGATCTTCAATCGATCCCGCGTATTATAATTGCTGCTCTGCGAACTGTAACTGATATACGTGTCGTCAACCGATCCGCTGAACGTCGGCCGGATGTCCGGGTCAATCACGACAGGATATGCGCGGGTCTCATCCAGCAACCACTCCATATCCGGCACGATCATATACACAAAAGTATACTCGTTCGTTCCGGCAAGCGAATACTCCGGAAGTGGAATATCTTCCAGGATATACGCTTCCTGATCCAATTCCGTTAACTCCGTTTCCGTTTCTGCCGACGCGTTCGCGTCTTCGGGCTCCTCGGTCTCCGATTCCGCAGCGCCCTCTTCTGCAATTGGCATCTCTACATCCGAGACCTCATCGGCCGCTTCCTCCTCTTCCAAAGCAAGGAATTCCTCTTCCCTTCCGAACGACCATAGTTCGACATCCTCCTCTGCGGTGAAGACTGTATCGAGTATCACGTCTTCGGCAAACGCATCACAGGCGTAAAAGCCAATTTCCTCCCGATAACTGCCATAAACCCGATAGTATTCGGTTCCTTCTCCGTCTGTGAATAAAAACAGAGAAGCAGTCATGGCTTCATCCGCATCCATCGGCTGATAAAACTCGGGGATGCTCTCAATATCGCTGTTCGGATCGTCAGGGGCAATGTTTAAACGAATTGGAAGGAACGGCTCTTCCGGCTTTGTTTCCTCTGCTATGCTGTCCTCGACATTCTGTACCGGCGTACGCCTGCTCGGAGAAGCGCTGTTCGATTCCGGCGGTATGATTGGGGTTTCCGTTTCCTTGTTCGAAGCATCTGTGTTTACACGCGCGGCCCTTGTCACCTGTTCCGTCTCAATCCATTCCGCAAACGTCTCTGCGGTCATGAGGCTGACGTCGAAGTCTTCGCACTGTTCGCCGTTGGCGTCGTCCATGACCGGGATCCCCATGGCGAACACGGTTTCCTCTGTGTCATTGATGAATCGAATGCTTCCGTCCGCATCCATGATTGGTTGCAGCCCTTCGCATTGAAACTCCAACTGAAAGGCGACCTTTTCCTCCGGCTTTTCGGACAGTGTAATATACTCCGTCAGAATATACGAGGTCAAGACGTATCTTATGCTCGCGCCGCTTTCGAGGTCCTCATACACGATTGTCGAGGACAGTGTTTCGGGAAAGCGCATCTCCATGTCCCTGCGTTCATCTTTATTCAGCCCGGCAAGCTCCGCACTCTCCGCTGAAACGATTTTCGCTTCGCCGTCTTCCAAGCGCAAAAAACGCCATGCAACGGGCTGTCCCTCCCATTCATAGCGTACCAACTCCTTCGAAGACAGCGACGCACCGAACTGCACGTCTGCTCCATCCCTTGTCCGATACCCAACCTCCCCGTCCAGTGGAATCAGTGTATTGTCGATATCCTTCCACTCGCCGTTTTCCTGATAATGCACGGGATAGGGATAAACCACTGCTTCCGTCAGCCCGTCCGCTCGACGGAACTGCTTTTCGCTCTCGCTGCGCTGATCCACAAGTTCCCCAACCAAGCGGCTGTGGTCTACCTGTGTTTCTTTGCCGAACAAAGTGTTCTCTGCATATATTTGAAGATTCCGTTCCGTTTCAATCTCATCCGCTATCACCTTCGCAGGCGTTGCGAAATATGTTACAAACAAGTTAACGAAAGCGATAGAAAAACAACAGAGCCTTTTAACAAATGTGCCTTTCATGTGTTTTTCCTTTACGTTTTGAGATTTCAGGTTAGGAGAATTGACAGCAATTGCATAACATAAAAACATTGTAGCATGTTTGAACATATTTGTCACATTTATTTTACGTGATTTTAGCCTGTAAAGTCGGAAATTGCAAAGATTTTTACATTTTACCGAATAGTACATCGAATCAATACGCATATAAGCAGAAAAGGCAGGAAAAGCCCGAAGCTGCTTCTTCCTGCCTGAATTTTTACATGAGTCTGTATTCCCCATATCTGTCTATGCAACTTTCACCACATCCATATCAGCATACCGTACATTGTACATTCAACCAATCGCCCGCAGCCTCAGCGGACAGAATGACCGGCATGCCGAAGCGTCGGACCAGTTCGCAAGTCATTACGGTGCCACCGGGTTGGCCGTCGTAGGCAGTGAGCAGCAGATCGGCGTTGTTCACCAGCAGTTCGTTCAGAGTCTCCTCCACGCTGCCGCGAACCAACTCCTTGATTTGACCCTTGATTACTTCCTCGTTTAGCTGTACAATTTTCTCGGACATAGTTTGCTGTC
>ERZ824600.2236-NODE-2236-length-21252-cov-5.152427_pt1 | contig 21252 bp, 28 predicted proteins | sample MGYA00519933_ERZ824600 | MGnify/ENA primary metagenome ERZ824600 (study PRJEB31778, sample SAMEA3449178) | human gut metagenome | biome: human gut; feature: human-associated habitat; material: faeces | place: United Kingdom | collected 2010/2012 ... | reverse complement strand
GGAGGGATTTGAACCCTCGCGCCGTTGTTTAGACGACCTACGCCCTTAGCAGGGGAGAAAAATCAAGCACTTTCAAACGAACTGCCGCACAAAAAAGGAGTGCTCATGTAATGTTTTGGAAGTGCATTTTCTCGTCATCTGCCATCAATCCCCCATTTTATGCCCCGCCGCATTTCAGCAAATTCCGACCTTTTGCAACGCTTTTCAGCGCTTTTGGCACAATTCGACACTTTTCGTTTACACTCTTTCTTGGATATTCCACAAGTCGGAAAGGATGTGTTTAAAAGTGCCAATCACTGATTCTTCCACGCTCTCGCTGCGCATTGCTCAGACACTCCGGCCTCTGGGCATCATCCGCAGTATGCGTTCTTACTCCATCATTGCCGACTGCCTGCGGCTTATCTGGGAACAAGAGGACCGGCTGGAAGCTGTCCAGAAAGAGGTCTATGAGCCGATTGCTGACAAGCAATGCAGTGACTGGACGGCCATTCAAAGCACCATCCGGCGTGCCGCGCAGACCGCATGGCACACCAACCCTTCCCGTGTGCAGGAGCTGGCTGGCTATCCGTTGGACGGCTGCCCCAGTGCTGTACAGTTCCTCGAAATGCTGTACAACGATCTTGCACGCGGCTGATCACTTCAACTTGTTCATCGCGTCCAGCTTTTCTTCCAGCGGGATGTGGGTGTAGCCCAGCGTGACCGCATAGTCTGTGTGGCCCAGCACTTCCTTTATAATGGCCGGGGCGACCTTTTCCACAGCCAGCAGCGTGGCCGTGGTGTGGCGCAGGCAATATGGCGTCATGTCTGGCTGCAAACCCACACGCTGGGCCATGTCGTGCCACTCGGCATAGAAGGTTTTCTCGTCCACCTCACACAGGCGCTTGGTGCCGCTGCGGTAGGCTTCCCGCACAAGCGGCATGATCTTGTCCGGGAAGATGATCTGCCGGGCCTTGCCGGCGTCCGTTTTGATGCCGCCGGTGCAGTACTGTTCGGCCAGGTGGGTGTTCGCTTTCAGAATCGTGAGCATCTCACCGGTGCGCATTCCGGTGTAGGCCATGATGAGCCAGTACCGGCTAAACTCGTGGCCGGCATCGTAGTCCTGCCAGATCCGCTGCACTTCGTCCTCGGTCAGGGCGGTGCGTGTGCTGGCGCTGATCGGCGGTAGATCCAGCAGTTTTGAGTAATCCTTATCGGCATACTCGTACTTGAGGGCCAGCGTGTACATCTTGCCCAGCAGGGCCTTGATATCCCGCTTGGGGTAGTACCCGCCCTCGCGGGCGTCCACGATCGGCTGCAGGTGCGCATAGCGCAGGTTCCGGATCTTGGCATTCTTCAGCGGTTCCAGCGCCGCCCAGGCCGTGCGGTAATGGCTGGCTTTGTCCTTGCTCAGCTTGGGCAGGGTCTGCGCACAGATCATCTCCCACAGCTCCTGCAGGGTGGCGTCCTGGGCAAACTCCTGCCCGTTCAACACCAGCTCCCGCATCTCCGGCAGGGCCTGCACGGCATCCCGCTTGGTTTTGAAGCCGCTGCGGATCTTGTGGTAACGCACGCCATCCTTATAGATGTTGATTTCGGCACGCCACTTGCCAACATTGCCGTACTGGTAGACACTCCCCTCCCCGTTCGACCGGGCACGGGGCTTCCGTGTGGCCACCAGCTTTGCGCCGCACCAACAGCACCATGCTGCACCGTCTGGCAGCTCCTTGTGGCATTTCGGGCATTCAAACATTCTTTTCACCTCCAGAAGGGTACACTTTGACAAGCCTGCCCTTTTGGAGTACAATAACAGTTGGTTAGGTTGTCTTGTACCCTTGTGGGCAAGCCATTCTATAAACGCTCTCGGTGTTCCAGCACCGGGGGCGTTTTCTTTTGCCGCGGAATCAAAATCATGCTATACTTTAGCACAATTTTGATGTATAATAATAAAAAGAAAATAATCGAAAGGAGTCATCCCGGTGAATTCCATCAAAATCCACATCAAAGATAAAAACTCTTGTATCGCCGTCAACGGCACCGAAATCAGCAATGTGCTTGCTTACGAAGTCAAGCAGGATAGTGATCACTGGGGTGCGCACGTTCGACTTGATTTCATTGCTGATGGTGACGTCGATCTTGACATCAGCCAGACAGCTTCGCCGCAATAACATCCTTTGCGATATCTACCAGTGCTGTCAGGGCCACTGTTCCAAGCGCTTTTGCCCGCTTTTTCACCTTGTCCCATACCGTTGCGTCTCTGATCTGATCAAGAAAGCCGTGCCCTTTATAAGTCATTCCATGGACCGTCACACCAACGTGACGAATATAGCGGTCTTTCTCAATCTCCAGATAACCTGCATCACCCAGCATATAGCAGGCATAGCAGATTTCGTCCTCTGTGTAGGCTGGCAGCTTCGCATGAAGCGTTTTCTCCGTGATGTAATCCGCCAGCCCTGCAGCCTCGACCTGCAGCAGCACATCACGGATACAATCCTGATTTAAAGTCAATTCCATTTTCCTCCTTTTCTGCCCGGTCATGCTGCAACATGGCCGGGCGTTTTTTGTTTTGTTCAACTACCGAGGATTCCTCGGCAACTCATAATAAAGCGACCCCGCCATGGTACGCATCATTGAGAGGCGTGGCGGGGTTTCACCCCACCCAGTGGGTCCAGCCCACGGCCTTGCCCTCGATCTGCACGTCGTTCAGTTCCGGGCCGGTGTAGACCATGGGCGCATAGGCGGCGTTTGCGGGCATCAGGGTCAGGGTGCCGTTCTGGTAGTACACCCGCTTGAGGGTGGCTTCCTCGCCGATGCGCACCGCGGCGATCTCGCCGTTCTCCACCTCGGGCTGGATGCGGATATACACCACGTCCCGGTCATGGATGCCGGCACCCTCCATGCTGTCGCCGTGGCAGGTGAGGGAGAAATCGCACCGGATGTTCTCCGGCACGTCCACGATTTTTTCAATGTTCTGCTGGGCCAGGATGGGCGTGCCGCAGGCGATCGAGCCCACCAGCGGGATCTTCTTCATCTTGGGCATCGGCTCAAACCCCTTCGGGATGGGACGGGGTGCGGGGGCGGGCTGGGAGCGCTCCGCTTCCATTGGTACATCATAGCCCATGAGCCATGCCGGATTCACGTCCAACGCCTCAGCAAAGACCTGCACACGGTTTTGCTTTGCCTCATAGCGTCCATTTATATAACAACTTATAGTGCCTTCTGCTACCTTCGTTTTCTTGGAGAGGTCTGCGGCCTTCATCCCTCGTGCCTCGAGAGCCTGTGATAGCCGACTTGCGAAATCGCTCTTTTTCATTTGAACGTACCTCCGTCATGTCTTATTCACAGTATAGCGCCATTTTATAGAAAACGCAAGATATTTTTCAAAAATCTTTAGAAAACGTATTTACTTTAGAAATCGCAAGTTGTATAGTATTGGCAAGGAGGTGATACAAATGGATTACTTAAATCTGCTTGGCCGCATCCGCGCCAGAGGTATGACGCAGAGCGATGTTGCGCAGAAAATCGGCATTTCTCCTACAACTTTAAACAAAAAGTTGCGTGGTCACACGGACTTCACTCAGACCGAAATCCGTGATTTATGCCGTGTCCTCGCAATCCCTGACGCAGAAATCCCCGCTTATTTTTTTGCCGCAAAACTTTAGTTTTCGCAAGTTCATTCCAAAGGAGGTGAAGAAGATGAAGGAACTTTCGGATATTCCTGCGTACCCCGTGACGCTCTCGCTCATGGAGCGACCGCCCCGAAATGACGCAGAACGTGCCGTGCGGGGGATTTACAAAACCGCTGACTGCAACGAGGTAGCAAAAAAGCTATCCAGCGGCAACTGGATAGCTTTTGATGCAAAGATTGCGGCAGACGGCTCTATCGTCTACGTTTTGGGCTGGGTGTGACATCCTTTGTCTTTAGCTCCACTTCCGGCCCATCCGGTGCAGCCGGTTCGCCCGACTGTTTCCAGTACAGCGTACATTCCGTGTACTGTTTGTTGATTCCCGGCAGAATCACTTCATGTTCACTCTCAAGCGTTCAACCGCTTTTTATGTACCGCTGTGCATCATCTTTGTGCGTTACCACAACGCGATTCATGATTACCACCTCCTTCCTGTTTTTATTGTATCGCAGGAGCGAGGTGCACACAAGGAGGTGAAGAAGATGGACAACAACAAAAAGCCCAGCGAACCTGTGGAAGAGGAACGCTGGGCGCTGAAAGATGTACCGACTTCGCAGCTTGTGGAAGAGTTGGTCAACCGGACTGGCGTGACGGCAGAGAGTAGCTGGTGGTGCAGAATGTCGAGCTACCATATCATAATTCGGATAAATCTGAATAAGGAGGATTGTCCACAGTGTTTACGCTAAAGCTGATTCCGATACTCTGGGCTGTCATCGTCTTGTGCAATCTGCTCACAAAGAAACTCGTGCCGGATCTCATGACGTGGTATCCCATCTACTCCATCATTGTTGGTGCGTTGACGACTGTGCTCCTCGTAGCTCTCGCATTTTAACAATGATTCTATTCAGCAATTCCACTTTTCTTACAAGCAAATCATCATAGCTTTCTCTACGTTGCGCGAGCTTTTCCAACAAAACCATATCAGCGCGTAATTCTTCTGGTACATAGTACATTGCAAGAGCCGAATGCTCTCCAAAGGTTTGAATGCTTTCTTTGGTCTGATATTGAATCGCAGCACCGGCAGCTCGAATATAACCTTCATATATTTCGCGTTCTCGCTTTTGCTGTGCTTCGCGTTCCTGATGTTCATACTCCAATTTTTTCATTTCAAGCTGATGTTGATTGTTGAAGAAGGCTGTTAAAGCCGGAGAAAACAATGCACAGATTGCTACAACCATCGCTACCAACGATGACCAGTCTGAAACAGACATTCCCGCATTTGCCGTAGGTTCCATTATTTCCACCTCCCTTCTGCCCCTCTATTCTACCGCAGAAGGGAGCCACCCACAAGGAGGTCAAACCCACATGAACGACTTAACCACATTCTCAAACCCCGAGTTCGGGCAGGTGCGCACCGTGGAGATCAACGGCACGCCCTGGCTGGTCGGCAAGGACGTTGCCATTGCACTGGGGTACAAGAATCCCAGCAACGCCATTCTCAAGCACGTTGACGACGAGGACAAACGACTTGAGGTTCTGCCGCAAGGGGCAGATACCCAAAAAAGGGATGTGCCCTCTGCAAGCGCTGGGATCGTGAAACACGACACCCTCTCCGGTGCCACTAAGACCGCCCTCATCAACGAGAGCGGCCTGTACAGCCTGATTTTGAGCAGCAAGATGCCCAAGGCCAAGGCCTTCAAGCACTGGGTCACCAGCGAGGTGCTGCCCGCCATCCACAAGACCGGCGCATACGAGAGCTTCCAGGCCAAGCAGCACATCGAGCAGCTGGAAGCCACCAACACCCGGCTGAACGCCGCCATTCAGGCCGTGAGCGAAGCCAAGGCCGCCCTGGCCAACGTCACGGCCATGCGTGACGACTTCATCAAAGACCGGGACGATTTCAAGGAACACTTCCAAAAGTGGAAGTCCCTGTACGGCGGTGCCTGCGACCGGCTGCGCAGAGCGGAGAACCTTGTGCAGCAGGCGCAGGGCGAGCTGAACAGCCGCATTGACCAGCTGAGCATCGTAGCCTTTGGCCTGCCGGGCTTTGACGAGATCATGCAGACGGCGATGGAGATCGCCCTGCCGGACAAGAAGGAGGAATGATCTATGGAAAAGACCCCGTTCCCCGCCACGCTGGACGAGCTGGAGACCTACCCCCAGCAGACCCTGACCGCCGAGCAGGTGGCGCAGTTCCTGGGCTGCAGCGTGCAGTCCATCCGCAGCCAAGCGCAGATCGACGCCGGAGCCCTGGGCTTCCCGGTGATCCTGTACGGCAGTACCATCCGCATCCCGCGGCTTGGCTTTATCTACTTCATGCGCTACGGCCGCACCAGCGTCCAGAAGCGCAGCTACAAGTAAGGAGGACATTATGACCACCACAATTATCCCCGCCCGTGAACGGGCGCAGGCCCCCATCGGCCTGCCGTACATTGCGCCGCTCATGGCGCACGCTTGGTTCCGGTGCGATATCACCGCAGGGTCTGGCATCTACAAGCTGGGCCGAGATGTGGCCGGGCTCAAGTCCGTACCCATCCAGATCTTTGCCAACGGTGAGTGGCACACCGTCGTGGGCTGGGACACCGATAAGTGCTACCCCTCGTGGAAGCGAGGGCTGAATTTGGAAGAGGAGGAAGAGGCATGAGAATCAAATCCACCGTTTTGCAGGTGCTGGCAGCCGCCTGTCTGGGCGCAGGCCTGCTGTACGCCATGGGCATTGAAGGCGGGGCCCAGCTGGGCGGCACGATCACCGACGGCGAGTTCACCACCGCCATGGTGCTCATTCTGGCTGCCCTTGCCCTGATGCGCATCAGCTTTGCCGTGCAGGACGCCGAGGAGCGGGCCAGCAAGAAAGTCCACAAGCAGGCCAGGAACACCGTGAAGAGCAAACGGAAGGTGGGTTGATGCATGACCGCCAAGGAGTACGTCGAGAGCCTACACAGGCAATACAGACGGCTCGCCCAACGCAACCGGGATGCCGTGACGACGGCCCGCTGGCTGTCTGATCAGCACCAGTGCGAGGGCCGGGCCGAGGCCTATGACATTGTGGCCGAGGAGCTGGAAGGTGTGCTGCAGCTCATGGAGGACGAGGCCCATGCCTGACCTTGTCAACAATGCCTTTTGGTATACGGTCTGGGACGCCAAGAGCGGTGACCTGATTGCCAGCGGCACGGCTGCCATGTGCGCCCGGCGGCTGGGCTACGCCAGCGCAAATTCTTTTGCCGCTTCCGTCTGCCACTGGTTCAAGGACGGCAGGCAGCACGTCAAGTACATTTGCCAGCGGGAGCTCATCCCGCGCAGCGAGGTGGACAGCTTGCCACGCAAAACAAAAAGGCCCGCCCGTGTTCGCAGCACGGACGAGCCCAAGGGTGATGGATTCTCTACTCCCCATCACCCCGAAGAATAACACACTTTGGAGGTTTTTACAAGCATGAAAGGTATTCTGATCGAACCGGGCCGCGCCCCGGAACCGGCAAATCTGCCGGACACCCTCTCCGCTATGGAGGCCCAGCTTGGCGGCACGGTGGAGCATTACATCTTCCCGCGCACCCCGGCGGTGCTGTTCTTCCGCACGGCGGGCCAGCCGGTCAACCGTGTGGTGCGCGGCCAGCCCCTGTGCGGCACCATCTTCTGCTATGGCTGGCGTGGCGGCGACATCAAGCCGCTGTCCGGTGCCCTGCTCGCCGAGCTGCTGGACTGCCTCAAGGACACGGAGGTGCGGGTATGATGCCCTCCAAACTGGACGCAGCCGCTGCGCTGGAAAGCATGGACAGCATGGACGCTCTGCAAAGCAAGCCCCTGACCATGATCCCGGACGAGATCCGCCCGGCGTTCGATTACTCCGGGCTGGATGCACAGACCGTGGATGACCTGCACTTTGCAGAAAAGGAGTACCAGCACGGCAAAAAGCTGGCCGAGCGCGGCCTTGTCCACATGGGCAATGCCATTGCCGCCGCCCATGATGCACTGTGTGGCACCGTTGTCCAACAATTGGAAAACGGTAGCGATGGAGCTTGTCGCAATTTGCGACGAGCTCATAACAATCAGCACTGTGACGACACCTTCCGGGCGTGGTGCGTGTCCATCGGCATCACCAAAGATACCGCTTACCGGCTGTTACAGGTGGCCGCCCTGATGGACAACAGCAGCCCCCGCCAGCAGCGTGTGCTGAAAGAGTTGTCTCCGTCTCTGCTGTATGCCGTGGCAAAGCCCAGCGCCCCCGCAGAGCTGGTGGCACAGGTCAAGAGCGGTGATATCACAACGCACAAGCAGTATCAGGAAGCCCTTGCCCAGATCAAGGCCGAGAAAGAGCGGGCCGATGCTGCCGAGGCTGAGCGGGACAAGCTGCTGGGTGCCCAGAATCGGGCTGCTTGGGCGGAAAGCCACATCCAAGATGTCGAAGCCCAGCGGGATGCCGCCCTTGCGGACGTGCAGGGCCTGACCGAGCAGAACGCCAAGCTCCAGCAGAGCTACCACGATGCAGACGAGAGCCGCATTGCGGCCAACCTCCAGCGCCAGAAAGCCGAAGCTGAGCGCGACAGGGCCGAAGCCCGCGCCAAGGACGCGGAGAACCAGCTGGCAGGCTCCCGGCAGGTGGCCGAGGCCGCCAAGCTCCGGGGTGATAAGCTCAAGGCCGAGAATGATGCACTCAAGAAGCAGCCCATCACTGCGGTGGTGGACAAGGAAGAGGTGGAGCGTCAGGCCAGGGAAATGGCCGCCGAGATGACCGCCGAGCTGCGGGCGCAGCTGGAACAGGCTTCTTCCGGCAGCGAACAGGATGCCCACAGCTCCTATGACAACGTGCTGCTGGCCGACCGTTCTTTCCAGAACATCGGCAAAATGGTGATTCCGTCCCTCCGCAAGCTGCCGCAGGAGCAGCGGGAAGCCGTCGCCAATCAGCTCATCCGTACACTGGGACAAATTCAAGGGGAGGTATCACAATGTCTGTAAAGATCACGGCGCTGGAAGCCGAGAACGTCAAGCGCATCAAGGCCGTTGCGCTCACCCCGTCGCCCACCGGGCTCACTCTCGTGGGCGGCAACAACAATCAGGGCAAGACCAGTGTGCTGGACGCGCTGGCGTGGGCGCTGGGCGGGGAGCGCTTCCGCCCCACTGCCGCACAGCGGGACGGGGCGGTCGCCCCGGCCCACCTCAAGGTCACCCTGTCCAACGGCGTGATCGTGGAGCGCAAGGGCAAAAACGCCAGCCTGACCGTTACCGACCCCACCGGACGGCGCAGCGGCCAGCAGCTGCTCAACGCCTTTGTGGAGCCGCTGGCCCTCGACCTGCCCCGCTTTATGGAGGCATCGGACAAGGAAAAGGCTGACATCCTGCTGCGCATCATCGGCATTGGGGCCGAGCTGCACACCCGGGATCTGGAGATCAAGGGCCTGTACGACAAGCGCACCTTCACCGGTCAGCTGGCCGCCCAGAAAAAGCACTTTGCCGAGGAGCTGATCTCCTACCCGGATGCACCGGAGGAGCCGGTCAGCGCTTCCGACCTCATCCGCCAGCAACAGGACATCCTTGCCCGCAACGGCGAGAACCAGCGCAAGCGGACGCAGCTGGCCCAGCTCTCGGATTTGCTTGAACGGCAGAAAAAGGTCGTTGCAGACCTTGAGTTTCAGCTGACTGGCGAAAAGCAGCGGCTGGCGACCATGCAGGCCGATGTAAAAATCGCCCAGACTGCTGCTGAAGATCTTCAGGACGAATCCACCGCCGAACTGGAAGCCTCCATCCGGAGCATCGAGGAGACCAACCAGAAGGTGCGCGCCAATCTGGAAAAATCCCGGGCCGAGGACGAAGCCGCCCAGTATGCCAGCGACTACGACAAGCTGACCGGCCAGATCGAGGACAAGCGTGCCGAGCGCATGGCCCTGCTGAACGGTGCCGACCTACCCCTGCCGGAGCTGAGCGTGGAAGACGGTGCTCTTACTTATAAAGGAAAGCACTGGCGGGATATGTCCGGCAGCGACCAGCTGCGGGTGGCCGCGGCCATCGTCCGGCGGCTCAACCCGGACTGCGGCTTTGTCCTTCTGGACAAGCTCGAGCAGATGGATATGACCACGCTGGAAGAGTTCGGCCACTGGCTCGAAGCGGAGGGCCTGCAGGCCATCGCCACCCGCGTCTCCACCGGCAGCGAGTGCCAGATCATCATTGAGGACGGCATGGTAAAGGATGCCGAGCCGCCTGTCACCGAAAAGCCCCAGCCCAGGAGCTGGACGAAAGGAGCGTTTTAAATGAGCAAGTATTCCGTGACCACCGGCGTGCAGACCGCGCCGGTCAAAACCGTGCTGTACGGCCCGGAGGGCATCGGCAAAAGCACCTTTGCCTCCCACTTCCCGAGCCCTGTGTTCATCGACACCGAGGGCGGCACAAAGCGGCTGAATGTGGCCCGCCTTCCCCAGCCCACCAGCTGGGCGATGCTGCTGGACGAGGTGGCCGAGGTGCGTAAAGGCAACGTGCCCTGCAGCACGCTGGTCATCGACACAGCCGACTGGGCCGAGCGCCTGTGCATCCAGGCGGTGTGCGCCCGTGCCAAGGTCAACGGCATCGAAGATTTTGGCTACGGCAAGGGCTACACCTACGTCAAGGAGGAGTTCAGCAAGCTGCTGGATGCCCTGGAAGAGGTGCTGAACGCCGGCCACAATGTGGTGGTGCTGGCCCATGCCGCCATCACCAAGTTTGAGCAGCCGGACGCCGTGGGCAACTACGACCGCTGGGGCATGAAAACCAGCAAGCAGGTGGCCCCACTGCTGCAGGAGTGGTGCGATATGCTGCTGTTCGCCAACTACAAAACGGTGGTGGAAAAGGCCGACAGCGGCCCAAACGCCAAGAACAAGGCCAGCGGCAGCAAGCGGGTGCTGTACACCACCCACCACGCCTGCTGGGACGCCAAGAACCGCTTTGACTTGCCGGAGGAGGTGCCCTTTGATTACGCCAGCATTGCCCACTGCCTGCCCGGGGGCAGCGCACCGGCAGCTACCCAGACGCCGGTGCAGCACGCCCCGACTCCTGCCCCGCAGCCCAAACATCAGCCGGATGCCGACATCCTGCCCACCCCGCAGGCACAGCCGGAACCGCCCCGTGAAGAGGTTCCTAAGGCCCTGCTCACGCCGGATCTGGTCGCCCTGGGCGTGCCGGAAAAACTGGCTCCGCTCATGAGCGCCAACAACGTGACTCCGGAAGAGCTGCAGCATGTAGTGGGCGAGCGGGGCTACTTCCCGGAGGATATGCCCATCAAGGACTACCCCATGGATTTTGTGGAGGGCTGCCTGATCGCCGCATGGCCGCAGGTGCTGCAGATGGTTCTGGACAGCCGTGACCTGCCGTTTTAACGTACATTAAATAAAGGAGAAGCATTATGAACGAGATGAACAACGAAGGTTTCGCTTTGGGTTGGGATGACGAGTTTACCAACGAGCAGCAGGAATTCGTGCTGCTGCCGGAGGGCGAGTACCCCTTTGAAGTGACCCAGATGGAGCGTGCCCGCTATGAGGGCGGGGCCAAGCTGCCGCCCTGCTCCATGGCAAAACTGACCCTGCGCATTTATGGCGGGGCCAAGGGCGACACCACCGTGACCCACCGCCTGTACCTGCATACCAAGACCCAGGGTCTGCTGGGCGCGTTCTTTGAGAGCATCGGCCAGTGCAAGCGGGGCGAAACCTTCCGCCCCCGCTGGAACGAGGTGGTAGGTGCCAAGGGCATCTGCAAGCTGGGCGTCCGGGAGTACACCAAACAGAGCGGCCCTCACGCCGGTGAGACCGGCCAGAGCAACGAGGTGCAGCGCTTCCTGCCGCCCCCGGCACCCAAGGCGGCACCCTCGCAGGGCTGGACGCAGGGGGCATTCTGATGGGGCAGGAACTGAGACCCTACCAGCAGCAGGCCCGTGACCGCATCCACGCCGAGTGGGACGCCGGCCACACCCGCACCCTGCTGGTGCTGCCCACCGGCACCGGCAAAACCATTGTGTTTGCGTCGGTGGCTGCCGATCAGGTGCGTGCCGGCGACCGGGTGCTCATTCTGGCGCACCGGGGCGAGCTGCTGGAACAGGCTGCCGACAAGCTGCAGCGTTCCACCGGCCTTGTCAGCGCCGTGGAAAAGGCCGAATCCACCTGCCTGGACAGCTGGTTCCGGGTGGTGGTGGGCAGCGTGCAGACCCTGCAGCGCACCGCCCGGCTGGAACGCTTCCCGCAGGATTATTTCGGCACCATCATCATCGACGAGGCCCACCACGCCATCACCGACGGTTACCGCCGCATCCTGGACTACTTCAGCGGGGCCAAGGTGCTTGGCGTCACCGCCACGCCGGACCGCGGCGACATGCGCAATCTGGGCGAGGTGTTCGACAGCCTGGCCTTTGAGTACAAGCTGACCGACGCCATCAAGGAGGGCTATCTGTGCAAAATCATGGCCCAGACCATCCCGCTGCAGCTGGATATTACATCCGTGACCATGAGCGGCGGCGACTACGCCGTGGGCGACCTGGGCACAGCCCTTGATCCGTATTTGGAGCAGATCGCCGCCGAAATGGCTCGGCGCTGCAAGAGCCGCAAAACGGTGGTGTTCCTGCCGCTGATCAAGACCAGCCAGAAGTTCCGGGACCTGCTGAACACCTACGGCTTCCGGGCTGCCGAGGTCAACGGCCAGAGCGACGACCGCAGGCAGGTGCTGGCCGACTTCGACGCCGGCAAATACAATGTGCTGTGCAACTCCATGCTGCTCACCGAGGGCTGGGACTGCCCCTCCGTGGACTGCGTGGTGGTGCTGCGGCCCACCAAGGTGCGCAGCCTGTACAGCCAGATGGTGGGGCGCGGCACCCGCCTTTCCCCGGGCAAGACCGACCTGCTGCTGCTCGACTTTTTGTGGATGACCGACCGGCATGAGCTGTGCCGCCCGGCGGATCTGGTCTGTGAGGACCGCGCCGTGGCCCGACAGATGACCGAGACGCTGGCCGAAAGCGGCTGCCCGGAGGACATCGAGCAGGCCGCCGCCCAGGCCAGCGAGGATGTGGTGGCCCAGCGGGAAGAAGCCCTTGCAAAACAACTGGCCGAACAGCGCCGCAAAAAGGCAAAGCTGGTGGACCCGCTGCAATACGAGATGAGCATTCAGGCCGAGGACTTGTCTGGCTATGTGCCCACCTTCGGGTGGGAAGCCGGGCCGCCCAGCGACAAGCAGACCGCTGCGCTGGAAAAGCTGGGCATCCTGCCGGATGCGGTGGAATCCGCCGGCAAGGCAGCCCTGCTGCTGGACCGGCTGCACAAGCGCCAGACCGAGGGGCTGACCACGCCCAAGCAGATCCGCCTGCTGGAACGCTACGGCTTCCGGCATGTGGGCAGCTGGAGCTTTGACGCGGCCAGCCGCATGATTAACCGCATTGCAGCCGGCGGCTGGCGCGGCGTGCCCAAGGGTGTGGACCCCAAAACCTTCACGCCTGACGCACAGCCCGCCGTGCCGACGGACTTTGGATGGTAACGCACATGGAACATGAAAACGATCTCAAAGAAGCGCTGGATTTTCTCAGCCCGTCCGCCCTGACCTACGACGAATGGATCCTGGTGGGCATGGGCCTGAAGGAAGCCGGCCTGCCCGTGGAAGCATGGGAACAGTGGAGCGCCCGGGACGGGGGCCGCTACCACAAAGGCGAGTGCGCCAAGAAGTGGGCCAGTTTCCACGGCGGCGGGGGCAGCCCCGTCACGGCCAGCAGTATCTTTCAGCTGGCCTATTCCAGCGGATGGAGAGGCCCTGCCGGCCATGCACTGGACTGGAACGACGACATCTCCGCCGGGACGAACCACACAGACGGCCAGCTGGTAGACCCCCGTTGGGTGGAAGCCCACGATCTCGCCCTGCCGGAACAGTGGGACCCTGTGGACCAGCTCAGGCGCTACCTGCAGGCCCTGTTTGAAGAGGACGAGTATGTGGCCTATGTCACCGAGAGTTTCATGGCCGACGACAAACGCCGCCCGGCCAAGGGCAGCTGGACCCGCACCGCCGGGCAGCTCCTTGCCGAACTGGGCACCTGCGGCGGGGATCTCGGCAAGGTGCTGGGCGACTGGGACCCGGAGGTGGGTGCCTGGATCTGCTTCAACCCCGTGGACGGCACAGGCCGCAAGGACGCCAACGTCACCGCCTACCGCTACGCCCTTGTGGAGTGCGATAACATGGAGCTGGGCAAGCAGCAGGCCATCATCAAGCAGCTGGAGCTGCCCTGCGCCGCGCTGGTGTACTCCGGCGGCAAGAGCGTCCACGCCATCGTCAAGGTGGACGCCCCGGACTATGCCGAGTACCGCAAGCGGGTGGATTACCTCTACGCTGCCTGCCAGAAAAACGGCCTGACCCTCGACCAGCAGAACCGCAACCCCAGCCGCCTGAGCCGGATGCCCGGCATCCTGCGCGGCGACAAGAGGCAGGTGCTTCTGGAGACCAATTTCGGCAAGAGCTGTTGGGACGAGTGGGTGGACTGGCTGGAAGCCGAGACCGACGACCTACCGGACACCGAGAACCTCGCCGCCGACTGGGAGCACCTGCCCCCGCTGGCAGACCCGCTCATCTTCGGGGTGCTGCGCAAAGGGCACAAGATGCTTCTGGCGGGCCCCAGCAAGGCCGGCAAGAGCTTTGCCCTCATCGAGCTGTGCATCGCCATTGCCGAGGGCAAGCCGTGGCTGGGCCAGTTCTCCTGCGCCCAGGGCAAGGTGCTGTACATCAATCTGGAGCTGGATCGGGCCTCCTGCCTGCACCGCTTCAAGGATGTGTACACCGCCATGGGCCTGCCGCCGGAGCACCTGAAAAACATTGACATCTGGAACCTGCGCGGTGCGTCCGTGCCCATGGACAAGCTGGCCCCCAAGCTCATCCGCCGGGCCCAGAAAAAGGGCTACATGGCCGTGGTGCTGGACCCCATTTATAAGGTAATCACCGGCGACGAGAACAGCGCCGACCAGATGGCCAAGTTCTGCAACCAGTTTGACCTTGTGTGCCGCGCACTGGACTGCGCCGTGATCTACTGCCATCACCACAGCAAAGGTGCCCAGGGCGGCAAGCGCAGCATGGACCGTGCGTCCGGTTCCGGCGTGTTCGCCCGTGACCCGGACGCCATGCTGGACATGACCGAGCTGACGCCCACCGACGCCATCCGGGAGCAGCTGCGCAACAAGGCAGCTTGTCGGGTCATCAAGGCCATGCTGGACAAGCGCGGCCATGCGGACGCCTACGGCCCGGACGATACCCTCAGCAAGAGCCGGATGCTGGCCGTGGCCAAGGAGTGCCTGGGCCTGGCCGACCTGCGGGCCATTGACGCCGAAGTCGCCGCCGCCCAGAAGCAGGCCGACGGCATGACTGCCTGGCGCATCGAGGGCACGCTCCGCGAGTTCGCCCGCTTTGACCCGGTGAACCTCTGGTTTGACTACCCGGTGCACAAGCCGGACAGCGGCCTGCTGGAGGATCTCCAGCCGGACGGAGACGTCAAGGGCTTTGCCGCACGCGGCGCGGAAAAGCGCTGGGGCAGCCGGGAGAAGCTGGCCAAGAACAAGTCTGTGGAGCTGTCCACCGCCTACGAATCCTGCACGATGGACGGCAAGGTCACTGTCTACGCCATGGCCGAGTATATGGGCCTGAAGCCGGACACCGTGCGCCGCCGCCTGAAAGCCGACGGCGGTTACTGGATCGACGGCACCGACGTGGGCCGCAAAGAACCCGGTTCCAACGGATGATTACAAATTGCAATATTTTGTTTTACGCAACGTACAAAAACGGTAAAATGCCCGCATAATCCGTCCGCGTCCTGCTTCCGGATTTCGGAAAATGCCGCATTTTCCTACGGATCCGGGACGGAAAATGCCTATATAATAAGCATAATCCGTCCGTGTGTGATGGGGATCCCGGAGGATGGGGCGTGCACAGCCCCCATCCATCCGGGGAACCCTCCCCATCACGTTGGCGAACTGAAAAAAGAAAAACGAGGTGAACCCCATGTACACGCAATTCTTTATCCCCATGCAGCCGCCCACCACCACCCACAACGCAAAGCAGCTGCACGCTTACATGAAGGGCGGGCAGCCCCACGCGGTGCTCCACGACAGCCCGGAGCTGAAAGCCGCCCGCGCCAAGCTCCATGCGTATCTCGCACCCCATGCGCCCAAAGCGCCCATCCCAGCAGGCCAGCCGGTACGGCTGCTGGTCAAGTGGTGCTTTCCCACCGAGGGCAAGCGCCGCAGCGGCGAGTGGCGCACCAGCAAACCCGACACCGACAACCTGGAAAAGGCCCTCAAGGATGAGATGACCCGACTGCACTTCTGGGCCGATGACGCGCAGGTGTGCAGCGAGATCGTGGAGAAATTCTGGTCGGACCCCTGCGGGGTGTTCGTCCGGGTGGAGGAAGTCCGATGACCTACGAAGAGAAAAAAGCCTGGCTCTGGCGGTACCGGTCGGCCAAGCGGTTCGAGCGGCTGCGGCTGGACGAGCTGGCCACGCTGGAGGCCGAAGCCATGCACACCACCCAGCGCTATTCCGCCATGCCGGGCGGCGGCGGGGACGGTCAGGCGCTGCCCAGAGCCGTGGAGCGCATCGAGGAAGTAAAGCAGGCTGCTGAAGCACAATCCACTGTGTGCGACGCCATCCGTGCCGAGCTGATGGACGTGTTCAGCCAGCTGGACAACGAGGTGGATTTCATGATCCTGTTCCGCCGGTACGTCCTGCTGGAGGACTGGGACAAGATCGCCGTTTACGTCCGGTTGTCCCGCAGCCAGATGTTCCAGCATCACAGCGCCGCCGTCCGCCAGCTGGACATCAAAAGTCCGGAGCAAACCGGAGCGGACCGGACTTGATAACACTGTCAACCTCTGCTAAAATTTAAAATGCAATAGCCCGCAGGAAAGGTCCCTTACTCCCTTCCCCCTGCGGGCTTTGTGCTGCCCGGCTGCGACAGGGGAACAACCTTTACCGACCAACAGCCTGAATGTACCAGCCGGGCATCCTTTGCATATTTCTGGCCGTCCTCCGGGGCGGCTTTTGTTTTACCTGAACCATGAGAGGTGGTGACGTGTCCAACGAGAAGAATCTTATCCCGTTCAACAAGCGAACGGAGAGCGAACAGAGAGAGATCGCCCAGCAGGGCGGCATTGCGTCCGGCAAGGCACGCCGCCGCAAACGCAGCATGAAGGAAGCCGCCGACTATTACCTCAGCCTGCCGGAGACCGACCGCCGCAGCGTGAACGCCCTGCTGCGGGATGCTGTGGACCCGGAGGACATCGACAACCAGATGGCCGTGATCAAGGGCATCACCGCCCGTGCCAAGAAGGGTGACCCGCAGGCCGCCAACGTGCTGCTGAAGATGCTGGGCGAGGACAACCCGCCCGATGATACCGCCGCCGACACGCTGGAACGTGCCCGGGAGCTGCTGGGAGGTGTGGACAGTGCCATTGACTGAGTTCCAGCAGGAGTTCCTGCGCAACTGCAGCCACCGCTGGAACATCAAGACCGGGGCCACCCGCTCCGGCAAGACCTACCTTGACTGCGCCGTCACCATCCCGCAGCGCATCCTTGCCGCACGGGATGAGGGCCTGCTGGTCATGCTGGGCAACACCCTCGGCACGCTGGAACGCAACGTGCTGGAGCCCATGCGGGCGCTCTGGGGGCCGGATCTGGTGGGCATCGTGCGCACCTCGGCGTCCGGCAACATCGTGCAGCTGTTCGGCCGCAAGGTGTATGTGCTGGGCGCTGACAACAAAAAGCACATTGCCCGCATTCAGGGCGCTGCCTTCGAGTATGCCTACGGCGACGAGATCACCACCTGGGACGAGGGCGTCTTTCAGATGCTCAAGAGCCGCCTTTCCTGCCCGCACAGCCATTTTGACGGCACCTGCAACCCGGATAACCCCCAGCACTGGTTCAAGCGGTTCCTCGACAGTGATGCTGACATTTACTGTCAGGCCTACACCATCGACGACAACCCCACCCTGCCGCCGGAGTTCGTGGCGCAGCTGAAAAAAGAATATGCCGGCACGGTGTACTACAACCGGTTTATTCTTGGCCAGTGGGCTGCGGCGGGTGGCATCATCTACCGCCCGTTTGCGGACAGCATCGCCGCCGACGACAAGCGCTTCCTCTGGCCCGCAGACAAGCCCTGCAAGCCGTGGCGGGTGCACATCGGGGTGGACTTCGGCGGCAACGGTTCACAGCACGCCTTTGTGGCAACGGGCATTTTGCCGTACTATTCCGGCGTCGTGGGGCTGGCATCCCAGCGAGTGGACCCCCGCAACCAGGATGCCGACTACCTGGCCAACCAATTGCTCACCTTCTGCCTGGCCGTGTTCGCACGGTACGGCGAGATCCATTACATGTTCTGTGACAGCGCCGAGCAGACGCTGATCAACCACATCCGCACCCGGCTGCGGGCCTCTAAACTGTACTGGCTGGCCGACCGGGTGAATAACTCCGCAAAAATTCAGATTATCGACCGCATCCGCCTGACGTCCATTCTCATGGGCGGCGGGCGCTTTTGGTATATGCCGGAGGCCGCCACCCTGCGGGACGCCCTTGCAAGCGCCCTGTGGAGCCAGAAGCGCCCCGGCGTGGACGAGCGTCTGGACGACGGCACCACCGACATTGACACCCTCGACGCCTTTGAGTACACCATTGAGCGTGATTACAGGAGACTGACTGCAAGATGAACGTTTCGGCCTTTATCGAATATCTGAACAAAACCAAACATCTGCAGTTGGATGCGGATTATTACGGCAACATTGAAGTCTGGCGGCAATGGTGGAAGGGCGATGTTCCCGACATCCACGACCAGAAGGAGGACGCCCCGGACGGCAGCGTCATTTCCCGGCGTCTGGCTTCCCTGCGGATGCCGAAACATGTCTGCGAGGACTGGGCAAACCTGCTGCTCAACGACAAGACCACCTTCCAGATCGGCGACGCAAAGAGTGCCGCCTACCTGCTGGGCAGTGATGAGCAGCAGACCGGCGGCCTTTTGCGGCAGCTGCATTTCTGGGAGAATGCCAACAAGCTGGTGGAGCAGGCCTACTGGTCCGGCACCGGTGCTTTTGTGCTGAGTGTGGAAGGCCTGACGGTGGATGCCGCCGGGAACGCCCTGCCCTCGCCGCAGGGGCGCATTCAGCTGGACTATGACCCCGCCTGCTGCATCCTGCCCATCAGCGTGGAGCGGGGCGTGGTGACCGAGGCCGCCTTTGTGTCTGAGTGCGTGATGGGCGGTAAGCCCGCCGTCTATCTGCAGACCCACACCTGCAAGGGCGGCGAACGGACCATCACGAATGAATGGTTCGAGGTGATGGACGATGTTTCCGGCACGCCGAAATTTGCCAAGGCCAAGACCCCGCCGGGCATGGTGGAGCACATCACGGTCACCGGCGCGCCGGCATGGTTCAGCCTGTTCAGCCCGGCTGTCGCCAAAAACATCGACGGCGGCATGGGGCTGGGTATGAGCGTCTTTTCCGAGGCGCTGGACGCAGCCCAGATGGCGGATTACGCCTTTGACAACTACCGGCAGGACCTCCGCCTAGGCGGCAAGAAAATTTTCTATGACCGCTCCATGTGCAAAAAGTGGGTGGACAAGGACGGTGTGGAGCACGCTGTGCCGCCGGATGCCGTTCACCGCCAGATCTTCTACGAGCTGCCCGCACCGGAAGGCAGTATCGACCAGCCGGCCGCATGGCGGGAGTACAACCCCGACCTGCGCACCGAGGACAACCACCGGGCCGTGCAGGACGCTCTGGACATGATGAGCTTCAAGTGCGGGCTTGGCTGCCACCGCTACAGTTTTGAGCTGGGCAAGGTGGCCACCGCCACCGAGTACACCGGCAGCCGACAGGACCTTGTGCAGAACGCCAACAAAAACCAGATCCCCATTGAGACGGCACTGATCGGCATTCTGCGGGCCATCCTGTGGGCGGCAAAGAACCTGCTGGGTGCAGATGTGGACCCGGACACCAGCATCTCGGTCAACTGGGACGACAGCTACATTGTCAGCGAGCAGGAGCGCACCGCACAGCTGCGGGAGGACGCTCTGGCAGGGCTTGTGCCCCGCTGCCGGTATCTGTCCGCCCGGTATGGTCTGAGCGAGGACGAGGCCCACCAGTGGGCGGCAGAGGCCAAGGCTGACAGCCAGACCGATGAGCAGCTCACCTTCGGAGGTGCCTGATGCTGCCGCCGAGCTACCTCGATGCCATGCCGGATGCCTTTGTGCAGCTGGCGCAGCAGGTCGAGGATGAGATCTTACAGGATGTCGCCCGGCGCATCGGCAAAATGGGTACCCTCACCGAAACGGCCGACTGGCAGTTGTGGCGCTACCAGCAGACCGAGGCGGTGCGGGAGAACGTGGTCAAGCTGCTGGCAAAGTACAGCGGCAAGAGCGAAGCCACCATCCGCAGGCTGCTCAAAGAGGCTGCCACCGAAGCCATGGAGCGGGAAGATGCCATCTATTACCACTACAACCTCGAGCCCACACCCTTTGAAGAGAGCGCGGCCCTGAACAACCTGCTCAACGCCGGTGCCCGGCAGACCTGCGGCACATGGCGGAACCTCACGGCCACAACGGCCAACACCGTCTCCGGGGCCTTTGAGCGCACGCTGGATGTCGCCTGGGGCAAGGTGGCCACAGGTGCCTTTGACTACAAAACCGCCGTCAAGCAGGCTGTGGACAGCCTTGCAGACGAGATGCCGGAGATCACTTACCCCAGCGGCCACACAGATTCGCTGGAAGTTGCGGCCCGCCGGGCGGTGCTGACCGGTGTCAACCAGACCGCAGGCAAGCTGCAGGAAGCCCGCATGGACGAAATGAACGTGGAGTTCGTTGAGACCAGCGCCCACGGTGGTGCCCGCCCCAGTCACGCCGAGTGGCAGGGTCGGCGCTTCCATCGGGGCGGGGCTGTGGACTACCTGGGCAAGCATTACCCGGACTTTGAGCAGGCCACCGGCTACGGAACCGGCGCTGGGCTTTGCGGCTGGAACTGCCGCCACACCTTTTTTGCCGTATTCCCTGAGCTGGGCGACCCGCCCACCTGGACGGAGGAGAGCCTGCAGGAGCTGAACGCCCGGAACATCGAGTACAACGGCAAACTGTACACCCAGTACGAGGTCAACCAGATGCAGCGTGCCCGGGAGCGGAACGTGCGCAAATGGAAGAAGCGGTATCTGGCCGAGAGTGCCGCCGGGCTGGACACCACTGACAGCGCTGTGCGCCTGAAAACGGCCCGCCAGAGCCTTGCAGAGTTTGCCAAGGCCACCGGCGGGCGGGTGGACAGTGCCCGGACAAGCGTGCATGGGTTTGGGCGGAGCGCCAGCAGTAAGGCAGCGTGGGCTGTCCGACACAACACGTTGACAAACACCGCTGGGCAAACTATCATTAAAGTCAGCAAGAGCAACATTACCGGCCCCCGCAACGGCATCACGCAAAAGACCAATGCAAAGGGCGGCATCGACCGCAATTATTACGGCCCGGATGGTCGTCAGACCAAGCAAATCAGCAACAACGGCCACGGCCATAAGGTCGAAGAAGCCCTCGGAAAACATGGCGAGCACGCCCATGACTATATTTTTGATGCAGAGGGCCATTTGTGTGGTCGTCCATCCCGTGAGTTGACAGATGCTGAGCGAAAGGAGAACAGTGATATTTTATGACGGCGGATTC
>ERZ824600.2233-NODE-2233-length-21266-cov-6.739050_pt1 | contig 21266 bp, 23 predicted proteins | sample MGYA00519933_ERZ824600 | MGnify/ENA primary metagenome ERZ824600 (study PRJEB31778, sample SAMEA3449178) | human gut metagenome | biome: human gut; feature: human-associated habitat; material: faeces | place: United Kingdom | collected 2010/2012 ... | reverse complement strand
GCAAGCCGTTTGCTTCGCTCAGTGCATGGTCAGCCACTCCGTAAAGCTCGGAGTGGATACTTTCCAGAACCGCGAAGAAGGCCATCTCCTTGGATTCGTAGAATTTATAAAACGAGCCTTTTGCGATACCGACAGCCTTTGTCAGTTGATCCACGGAGGTTTTCTTCATCCCCAGCGTGACGGCGCAGCGTCTTGTTTCCTTCAGCAGTGCCTTGTGAAGTTGTTCTGTTTCATAGTCGGTAAAAGCCAAGCTCGTTCACCATCCAAATGACCATTTCGGTTCTTCTGGTCATATTATACCGCGTTTTTTCTGGTTTGCAAGAGGTGCGGGGAAAAACATACGCATTTTAACAAAAAATTATTTTCCCTTAACACATTATTTCATGAAGGCGCTCCTCTTCCTTTGGCAAAGAACTGCACCCCTAAAATCAAAAATGCACCCCCCTCTGAACCGAAGTTGCACCCCCTTAACGGGTTTCTATCAAAATTAGAGTCATTTGCCAAAATCACGGTATTGCGATTCTCCGCCATCCGAAAATGCCAATGACCGGCATCGCAGGGCACATCACCCGAAAATCCGTGACCCTGCGGGGCGGCGCGGCATATGCTTTATATGGAGCTATGCTCCGAAATAATGCACAGGGATGATAACAATGGCTCAGTTCAGCAACCAGGCTATACTCTCATATCTCGGCGGGACAACGGAATCCAACATTGTCACCGGCGAGCTGCTTGATGTTCTCTCCGCGGCAAAAACCGCCGTTTACGGCACCTACGGCACGGACGACAAGGTCACTTACGTTATAAGCCTTGTCAACACCGGCAATACCGAGCTTACGGGAATAACCGTCAGCGATGATCTCGGCGGGTATGCCGTCGGCGCGACAACGGTTTACCCCCTGAATTACCTTGAAGGCTCCGTGAAGTATTACACCAACGGCGTTCTCCGCACCGCGCCGACTGTAACCGCGGGCCCGCCCGCGGTGTTCGGGCCGCTCACCATACCCGCAGGCGGCAGCGCCGTGCTGGTATACGAAGCCCGCACCAACGGATATACCCCGCAGGCAGCGGGAAGCACGGTGAACAACACGGCGACCGTCACCGGCGGCGGGCTCACCGCACCGCTTACCGCCGCGGCGGCCGTCACGGCGGGAAGCACTCCGGAGCTTTCCATCACAAAGGCGGTCACGCCGACAACGGTAACGGATAACGGCACACTGACCTACACCTTCGTTATCCGCAATCTCGGCAACACGGAGGCGGACGCTTCGCAGAACATTGTCGTAAGCGATACCTTCAACCCGATCCTTTCCGATATTGCCGTGACCTATAACGGCGCGGCGATGACAGTCGGAACCGATTACACCTACAACACCGCCACGGGCGAATTTGCGACCGTCGCCGGGAAGATAACCGTTCCCGCCGCGACCTACACGCAGAACGCCGCAACCGGGCTCTGGACCACCACCCCCGGCACGGCAACGCTCACCGTTTCCGGTACGGTCTGACAGGAAGCAAAACAAAAAGCACGCTCGCGGGCGTGCTTTTTTGATATGATATACGGTGTTATTGCTTACCGCAGATGCCGCAGGGCGAATACCCCATGGAGGCAAGCTCACCACGCGTGCCGCGGTAGTCGATACGGTTGTCCTTTGAAATATCCGCAACGCTTTTGCAGCCGGGAAGGTGGTATTTTTTGCTCTTTTTATTCAGAACAAAATCCATTTCGGTGCCGGTGTCGGAGGTGTCGAGCGAATTGCTCCCGTCGGAATAATCGAGCTTCACGCCCGGCTGGACATTATAGCAGAAAACGCAAAAGCAGATATCGCCGCCGTTGTCATACACGGACATACCCTCCAGCAGAACGCCGCGTGCAAGCAGTTCCGTGCCGACAAAGACCGGTGTCGCACGGTAAAGAACCGGGTTGCCCGTCGCCTTGATATAGTCGGCGACCATGTTTTCGAAAGGGAGCATACCTTTGATATTCAGGTATCTCGTGCCGGTGATAAGGTTATTTTCGTTGGCGTTTTCGCCCGTGAGCTGGAAGCCGATAAGGTGGCAGCGGTTATAAAGATTGCCGCCGTCGATGAAATCGTATTTATCGCCGTGCCATGCGGTGGGCTTTACGGAGCCGATCGGTTCCCGCGCGGAATCGGGCATAAGGCTTTTGTCTATGCAAGCCGCGGCGGCACCGCACCGCCCGAGATAATCGAGCACGGAATAATCCTCATACACATCGGTGTTAAGCTCGGCAGCGGTGAAAAACGGTGTGTTGCCGTTCACCGCGACCCATGCCTCGCCCGAATATTCGGGCAAAAGCGAATATTCGAATTCCGATACGGCGCAGGAGGTATAACAGGAGCTTTCGCTTTCGTACCGCGATATTGCCGCACCGCTGCCCGAAGCCGTGTCCGAGCGTGTGCAGGAAACGGCAAATACCAGCAGCAGCGCGATCAGCGCGGCGGCAAAACGCTTCATTTATATCTTACTTCTTTTGTGATTATGTCGTGGGAATCTCCGGGAAATTCCGTCACGGTGACGTTCGGGAATTCAAGCGCCGGATCGAACGCTATTTTGAGATCGGAGGGATACACGCGGTTCCAGCGGTAGACGGTGACCCTGTCGATCTTTTCGAAATAACGGTCGAGCGGGTCGAATTCGATAAAACAGGTGCCGTCGCATTCGGAAGCGGCTGCAAGCGGATCCGGAAGCACAACGGCGCGCGCGCCGTTGCCGCGGAATACCGGGACGGAATGCCTGGAAATAAAGAGCCTTTCGCCGGATTCGGCAATATCCTTGCATATATCGCGGATTATCGCCCTATCCTGCGAGAGCCGCCTGCCGTTCAGGCAAAGCCCGAGCGTATCGTCGAGGCAAACAATAACTTTCATAATAATTCTCCCGTAATTGCAATTCAAGTTTTCCTTACATTGTTGATTATACACTTCCGTCAAAAAAACTCAACGAATAATTATGCAAAAAATTATTTCGGAACGGTAAACACTGCGCCCGGTTGCGCGATTCAACAAACAGTTGAATCGATTCCCCGAAAAATACATTGACACGCTCGGCAGCGGAATGCTACAATATGACCACAAAATAAGGAGGGGAACACCATGGATTACAGCAAAAATCTGCGCTATTTCACAAAGCCGTACCTTTCCGCCGCTTCGGTGGCCTGCTTCGTCATCGCCGCGGCAGGTGCGGTCATAGCCTATTTCACGCACTCCTACACCGCCTACATCATCGGCGCGGCGCTCGCCTTTCTGCTTTGCGCCGCGGGCTTTATTCTTTCCGGGATATCGGTAAGCGACAAAGCGTTCGATGCGGGCACGGCCTCGCTTATCGAAAGCCACCGTGCGGATTTCCGCGCCTTTGCCGAAAGCATCGGCACCGACGAAGCGTTCGGCAAGCACAACGTGTTTATCGAAGAAAACTCGGTAAAGACCTCCGAATGCTATCTGCTCGACACCGGAGTTCTGTTCCGCAAATGCGGCGACGGCAGGCTCCGCAGCTCGCGCTTTTCCGTATGCTCGTTCGTGCTCACGGATGACCATGTGATCCTGCTTTGCAGCACATACGGGCTTACCGAAGACCGGCACGATGATGTCCGCGCCTGCATTCCCTTTTCGGATATCGAAAGCGTTTCCGCGCGCGAACCGGAAGGCTTCGGCGGCGTTTCCGGGTATAAGATCGTCACCCTAAAGCCCGCCGCCGGCGAAATCATAGTTTTCCCGAAGGCGGACGATGCCGATCTCGACGAGCTTGTAAACGGGATACGTCACAAGCTCGGGCACTGAACCGAAAAAGCACATATGCCCCGCCCGCAAGGCGGGGTTTTGTATTGAACCGGCGCGGCTGCCAACAGAAAGGGAAATACGGAAAGTACAAATTCACTTACATACGATTTCTTCTCGTTTTTTCTCTGCTTCAACAAAAAACAAAGTCCATCTCTTCCATGAGACGGGCTTTGTCAGTAATCTGAGCGATACCGCCGGAACGGTATCGCTTTGTTTTTTGTTATTCCGGCAGTATCTTACCCGTGCGGCTCCTCCTCCGCCGTGACACGCACCCCGCCGGATTCCCAGCCGGGGCGCAGGAAGAAGGCCATTGTAACGACGGCGCGGAGCACAAGGTCGATGACCATCGCATACCATGCGCCGTCCAGCCCGAAGCGCGGTACAAGAAACAGCGCGGGAACTATCCGCCCGCCCCACATACATATGAGCCCGGTGAAAAATCCGATCTTTGTGTTGCCGACCCCGCGGAACACGCCCGAAAGCACTATGGAAATGGCAAAGAAGGGTTCCGCAAAGGAAACAATACGCAGCATTCTGCCGCCGAGCGTTATGACCTCCGCATCGTCTATGAAAAAGCCGATAAGGTTATCCGAAAAAACATACAGCACCGCGCCCGAAACGCAAAGGCAGCATACGCCCATCACCAGCGAAATTTTCGCAAAACGGCGTGCAAGCTCCTTTTCTCCGGCACCGACCGCCTGCCCGATAAGCGCCGCGGCTGCAAGCGAAAAGCCGGAGGCGGGAAGGTAGCTTATCGATTCCGCCGTCACCGCGAGCGAATTTGCCGAAACCGCGGCAGATCCCAGCCCTGTCACGAGATAGGTCATTAGTATCTGCCCGGAGGACATTGCCGCGCGTTCCAGAAACGCGGGAACACCCAGGCGCACCGCGCGCCCGGTTATCGCGCCGCCGTTGCCGGTCGGCGGCGAAAGCCGCGGATTTATCGCCCGCTTTCCGAAGAAAATGCAGACGATATACATGATAAAGGTGCAGGCGGAAGCGATGAGCGAGCCGATAGCCGCGCCCGCGACACCCATCCCTAACCCGAAAACATTTATCTCCGTGCCGAAAAGGACCGTGCTGCGCGACGGGAAGATAAAGAAGAAGTTCATTATGATGTTTATGACGTTAAGCAGGGTATTGAATACCATGGGCGTTTTCGTATCGCCCACCGAGCGGAGCGTGGCCGAGCATATGTTCACGCCGAGCAAGAACACCTGCGAAATGCCGATAATAAAGAGATAATCGCGTGCAAGCGGGATGACCGCTTCCTCCGCACCCATCCACCCCGGCAGAAAGAAGGATACCGCGCACACCGCCGCGGCAAGCGGCAGCCCGACAGCCGGGATCGACAAAAAAGAACGGCGGACGGTTTCGCGCGCGTCATCCAGCCTTCCTGCACCGAAATACTGCGCCGTCTGCACCGAAAAGCCGAGCGCCACCGCGGCGACAAAGCCCGAAACGAACCATATGAATGAGGAGCACACGCCTATGGCTGCCGTCGCAGTCTTCCCCAGCGAGCCGACCATTGCGGTATCTATGTATGAAACGCAGGTTATCATGAGCTGTTCGATTATTGCGGGGAGCGAAAGCTTCAAAACCGTGCGTGCCGGAGTTTTTCCGGCGCGGAGTGAATTTGTCATGTTGTTCATGCCGTATACTTTCGGAGATTTATTCAACGGGATTATACCCGTTCGCGGCTGAAAAGTCAACACGTCAGTTTTTCCGAAAATTCCCGGTTTGCTCTTGAAAAACCGTATTCTCTGTGCTATACTGCCTGCGTAACAAAAAAGTAACGGAGGAATTTACAATGAAATTCATCGTTTGCAAAGACTATGACGAAATGTCCCGCAAGGGCGCCGAAATAATCGCGGCTCTTCTCAAATCCAAGCCGGACTGCGTTCTCGGCCTTGCTACCGGTTCCACGCCCGTGGGTATGTACAAAGACCTTGCCGAAATGAACAAAAACGGCGAGATCACCTTCAAGGATGTCACTTCCTACAATCTCGACGAATACTACCCTCTCGCTCCCGATCACGATCAGAGCTACCGCTATTTCATGAACCACAATCTTTTCGACCATGTCGATATCGACAAGGCAAAGACCCATGTTCCCGACGGTCTTGCAAAGGACCCTGCCGAAATGGGCAAGGCTTATGATGCGGCTATCGATGCTGCCGGCGGGATCGACCTGCAGGTTCTCGGGCTCGGCCCGAACGGCCATATCGCCTTCAACGAACCGGAAGAGGAGCTTCACTGCGGCACCCATCTCACCGGTCTTACCGAAAGCACCATCGAAGCGAACTCCCGCTTCTTTGCCTCCAAGGCGGATGTCCCCACGCAGGCTGTCACCATGGGCATAGGCTCTATCATGAAGGCAAGAAAGATCATTGTCCTTGCCAGCGGCAAAAACAAGAACTACGTTATCAAAAAGATGCTCGACGACAGGATCACCACCATGGTCCCCGCAACGCTTCTTAAAGTTCACCCCGATGTGACCGTCATCTGCGACGAAGCGGCATACAACGGCTGAACCCGATAAACAAACAACAAAACGGCTTCCGCAGCAAAACGGAAGCCGTTTTTATTATTTATTCGGGAAATATCAGAACGATCTTCCGCCGCCGCTGCTGCTTCCGCCATCGTCGGAGGAGGAGGAATCGCTGTCGTTTTTCGGCCTTGCCGTGCGTGTAACGGTGGAATAAAGGTAACGGTCGCTTTCGACACGCAGCACCATGCTGCCCGGGCGGGTATAAACCGCCGCATCGGAGGCATATTTGACCGATTTCAGCTTGCCCTTCATGACCATCGTGGCAATAAGCGCAATGACAAGCCCCACGCCGAGCGATATCGCAAGCCAGGTGCCGAACTGATATTCATAATGCCCCGAAGCCATATCGAGCGCATTTTCGGCATATGCGGAGAATATGTTCGCGTAATCGCCGCTTACCTGTCCTTCGAACATACGGTCGAAAAGCTCGTCGCCGTTTTCGTATATCTCGGTGCCGTCGCCCCTGGCGTAAATATACCAGTAGTCCTTGCCTGCCTCCGGCGAACCGCCGATAAAGCACACAAGCAGAACGCCGTTATCCGAAAAACCGTTTTCATCATACCAGTTTTCGGCGTATTCCTTTGCAACGATATCGTTTACAAAGCCGTGCTTAGGTGTTGCAAGCTGATACGGGATTGCCACAAGCACGATGTCCATCCCGTATTTTGCGGAGGCTTCGTCAAGCGAGGTTTCGATATCCTCCCGCTCGCGGTCGTCCACCGTTTCGGCGTAATCGTAAAAATAGGTTTTCCCCGCGGAAGCGGCTGCGGCGCACGGAAGCGCGGCAAGCACAAGGAGGAGGATGAGGAGAAGAAGGAAGGAAATAAATCTTTTCATACGGCTTCCCCCTTTCACAGTATAAAGGCAAGGTAGGTCAAGCCCATTATCGCAGCCGCGACGGCGCCCGCGATACCGAAGAACCACTTTGCGAATGCCTTGCCGTCCATCGGAAGGTTGCCGACAAATTTGCCTGTCTGCCCGTTCATGGCAAAGGTGAATTTTTTGTCCTTCCAGCTCGTATTGAGCAGCCAGACCGGGAGCAGCGCATATTTTGCCTTGCCGTTCTGCAAACGTATCGACGAATGCTCGACATGGCATCTGTCGTACCCGACGACCGTCCTTGCGAATTCCTGCTCGGTGCTCGTGCGGACACGTTCGTTCGCGCGGGCGCAGGAGGTTTCGGCATCGACATCGTATTTATCCGCGATATAACCGGAAAGAAACGCCGTCTGGAAATCCACCGCTTCGGAAAGATCATAGGGTTCCAGAGATTCGGTAAGATCGTTTTCAACCTTTGTGCTGCCGTCCACCGGAACATTGTCGAAGCCGATATCGCCCTGGCGGATGATGGAATAATATTCGGTTTTTGTATAATCGTAATCGGAATCGCTCCAATGCGAAACGATCTCGCCCTTGTAGCGGATATCGGCATCGGCATCGGCATCGAAAAGCCAAAACGGGACATAAACGCCCTTTATTTCATCGATGCGGTTTTCGGTCCTGAATATCTTCGGGAGCAGGCGTTTGCCCTCGAAATGCTTGCGAAGCCCTGCCTTTGCCGCCTCCTTATCCAATTTGAAGGGGATAACGAGATCCGGCTTGAGCGCGCCGCGCAGCTTGCCCGAAATAATAACCGGGTTGCCGCAATAGGGGCATTCCGTTGCGGCAAGCGTTTCATCCCCGATAATTTCGCCGCCGCAGGATTTGCAGACATAAACGTTCAGATTTTCGGATTCCTCATTGTCCCACTGCCTGCCGGCATTGGTATTCCATTCAAAATCGTCGCTGCCGTCGCTGTTCAAATCCTCGTCGTAGCCGCGGAGTGTTTCGGTATCGAATTCCGTATCGCAATACGGGCATTTCATCTTCTGCGAATTGCTGTCGAATTCGATCCCGCCGCCGCAGCACGGGCATTTATATTGCTTCTGGTCTGACAATATGGCACTCTCCTTTTTTCCTTTTCGATAAAAGCTATTCACCGAGCCGATTCTTTATCATCGCAAAAAGCCCGGAAATATCCCGCGCGGGCGCAATTTTGCAGATCGCTTCCAGTTCCGGCGGATCGGTATACCCGTAACCGACGGGAACGAACGTAATGCCCGCATTTCCGGCAACAAGGAAATCGTTTTTTCCGTCGCCGACAAAAACCGCGTTTTCCGCCGAAACTCCGAGCCGCGAAAGCACACGAAGAGTTACACGCGCATCCGGCTTGCGTTCGGAAGCCTCGCGCACTCCGCGGGTGATATCGACCCCGCCGGGGAAATATCTGCTGATGATCCTGTTCGCCGCGCCGTCATCCTTGTTTGTGACGACCGCCGCCGAGACCCCCGCAATCCGCAGCGCGGAAAGCATTTTTGCAGCACCGGGGTAGGCGCGCGTGTGTTTTGTGCAGTTTTCGGCATAATCCGCGCGGAAATCGGCAAGCACGCGCAAAACCGAATCCGCGCCCGCATCCCGTGGGAGCGCGCGCGTTACGAGGGTATGTATTCCGTCGCCGATCATGCACCGTACCTCGCTCTCGCCGTGAACGGGAAACCCGTTTGCTGCAAGGGCGTGAGCAAGCGAAGCCGTAAGATCCGGTAGCGTATCGAGAAGCGTTCCGTCCAGATCGAAAAGAACGGCTTTTTTATTTTGTTGCATTCTCGATATAATCGGAAATTTGGCGGACTGTCTTCAGATCGGCCGCATCGTCGTCCGGGATAATAATGCCGGTTTCATCCTCGAGTGTCATAAGAAGCTCGATGATATCCAGGCTGTCCGCACCGAGATCTTCCAGCACGGAGGCATCGTCCGAAATATCGGCGGCATTTATTCTGAGCTGCTTTGCGATAATGCTTTTTACTCTTTCGATCATTTTTCAAAAAAATTCCTTTCCGCGGCGCCGTTTTCGCGCCGACGCCTCTATAATACAGGATTGCCGCGCGGATTTCAATAGTAAAATTATTTTTTTTGAAGGCGCGCGGGTTTTCTTCCGCGCTTGTGTTGACGGAAGTGCAAAAATGTGATAAGATACAATAATCAATAATGGGGGTAGAATATGCTGATTTTGGGCATAGACCCCGGCCTTGCCACGATCGGGTTCGGTTATGTGCGCAAGATCGGCGAAAAATACCGTGCCGAGGAATACGGTGCAATAACAACAAAGCCGCGTATACCCGTGGAAAAGCGGCTTTCCGAAATATACGATTCCGTCACGGAGCTGCTGAACGCGCGCAGGCCGGACTGTATTTCCATCGAGGAGCTGTTCTTCAACAGCAACGTCACAACGGCTATCGACGTCGCAATGGCGCGCGGCGTTATTCTGCTTGCCGCCGAAAAATGCGGGGTGGACATTTACGAATACACCCCGCTCGAGGTCAAAAGCTCCGTCGTGGGCTACGGCAGGGCGGAAAAGCAGCAGGTTCAGTACATGGTGCGCCTTATGCTCGGGCTTTCGGAAACGCCGAAGCCGGATGATACCGCCGATGCGCTCGCACTCGCGCTGTGCCACGGAACAAGGTGTTCGGGGCTCGGAAGATAAAAAAGGAGCAGGTCTATGTTTCACCATATAAGCGGAATACTTTATACACTGACGGGCGACAAAGCCGTTATCGAATGCGGCGGGATCGGATTCTCGATCGGAATATCCTCCACGACCGCCTCCCGGCTCGGGCAGAGCATCGGAAAAAGCATACTGCTTTACACCTACATGGCGGTGAGCGAGGACAGCATTTCGCTTTACGGCTTTTTATCGGAGGAGGAGCATTTGCTCTTCACAAAGCTTTTGGCCGTTTCGGGCATCGGCCCGAAGGCAGCCGTTTCCCTGCTGGGAACGCTTTCCGCCGATGCACTGCGTGCGGCGGTGGCAAACGGCGATGCAAAGACAATATCGACGGCGCCCGGGATAGGGCTGAAAACCGCCCAGAAGATCATTATCGAGCTGAAGGGCAGAATCGGCGGCAACGGCACGGATATCACACCGCCTCCCGGCGCAGACGGCGAAAAGCTTTCGCAGGTGGCGGACACGCTCGCGGTTTACGGGCATCCGCGCACAAAGGTCATGGAAACACTGAAAAAGCTGGATACATCGCTTCCGCTCGAACAGCTTATATACGAAACGCTCAGGGCTATCGGAAAGGAGTCGGAATAAATGCCGATAAATTCGAAAATACCCGATTACGGCGAGGATTTCGATTTCGAAAGCCGTATCACCGCAAGCGAATACACACCGGAGGATGCCGAAAACGAGCTGTCGCTCCGCCCGAAAACGCTTTCGGAATATGTCGGGCAGAAAAAAGTGAAGGAAAACCTTTCCGTGTTTATCAAGGCGGCGGCGGCAAGGGGCGATTCGCTCGACCATGTTCTGCTGCACGGCCCGCCCGGGCTGGGCAAAACAACGCTTTCCTGCATTATCGCCTCGGAGCTGGGCGTAAACCTCAAGGTAACAAGCGGCCCCGCCATCGAAAAGGCGGGCGATCTTGCCGCCCTGCTCACGACACTCGAACGCAACGACATACTTTTCATCGATGAAATACATCGGCTCCCGCGGCAGGTGGAGGAGGTGCTCTACCCCGCGATGGAGGATTTCGCGCTCGACCTGATGATGGGCAAGGGTCCCTCCGCAAGGTCGATCCGCATACCGTTAAAGCCCTTCACGCTCATCGGGGCTACAACGCGCGCCGGTCAGCTTTCCTCCCCATTGCGGGACAGGTTCGGCATGGTGTTCCGGCTGGAGCTTTATTCGCCGGAGGAGCTTTCGACGATCGTCACGCGCTCCGCGGGCATACTCGGGATACCGATTACCCCGGACGGCGCATATGAGATCGCTCTGCGCTCCCGCGGGACACCGCGTATAGCCAACCGTTTTCTTAAACGAGTTCGCGATTTCGCAACAGTCCGCGGCGACGGGATAATAGATTTTCCCATAACCCGCACCGCGCTCGAAGCGCTGGAGGTGGACGGTCTGGGTCTGGACGCGGTGGACAGGCGAATGCTCACCGCAATTATCAAAAACTTCGGCGGCGGCCCGGTCGGGCTCGAAACGCTTGCCGCCGTTATCGGCGAGGAAGCGATCACGCTCGAGGATGTTTACGAACCGTATCTGCTTCAGCTCGGCTTTATAAACCGCACTCCGCGCGGGCGCTGCGCCACCGCGGGTGCATACCGCCATCTGGGGCTGGAGGCTCCGGCGGATGTCTCCGGCGGGCAGGCATCATTTTTCGAATAAAAACCGAAAGGCTTTAATATGTACATTGCCGATAAATGGAAGGATTATACCCTGATCGACGCCGCGTGCGGCGAAAGGCTGGAAAGATGGGGCGATTACACCCTGATCCGCCCCGACCCGCAGGTGATCTGGGGCGGCGAAAAAAAGGATAAACGCTGGAAAACCGCAAACGGCATATACCGCCGTTCCCGCTCCGGCGGCGGCGAATGGATAAAAAAAGAAATGCCGGAGGAATGGAATATTTCCTACGGCGAACTGAAATTTTCCATATCGCCGATGGGCTTCAAGCACACCGGGCTGTTTCCGGAGCAGGCGGCGAACTGGGATTGGTTTTCGCGCCTTATTTCCGAAAGCGGGCGTGAGATCCGCCTGCTGAACCTTTTTGCCTACACCGGCGGCGCAAGTGTCGCCGCGGCAAAGGCGGGGGCTTTTGTCTGCCATGTGGATGCCTCGAAGGGCATGACACAAAAGGCAAAATGCAATGCGGCGCTTTCCGGGATCCCCGGCGACAGGATACGCTATATCGTGGACGACTGCTTCAAGTTTGTCGCGCGGGAGATCCGCCGCGGCAGCCGGTACGATGCCGTTATACTCGACCCGCCCTCCTTCGGGCGCGGCCCGAACGGCGAACGCTGGGTGATCGAAGAAGGGCTGGATGAGCTTGTCGCGCTCGTGCGCGGAGTTCTTTCGAAAAACCCGCTGTTTGTGCTGCTGAATTCATACACGACCGGGCTTTCGCCCGCGGCTGCGGGTTATGTCCTGTACAGGAATATGCGCGATTTCGGCGGAAGGGTCGAAAGCGAGGAGCTCGGGCTTCCGGTGCTCGAAAGCGGGATATGCCTTCCCTGCGGCGCCTCCGCGCGCTGGACACCCAAAGCGGAATAAATCTTTATCACCCCGCCGGAAGGAGGAGGAACAATGGCGTTTATAGAAGCAAAGGGGCTCACCTTTTCCTACGGCGAAGGCGAGCCGGAGGTCATAAAGGGGCTCGACCTCGGGATCGAAAAGGGCTCCTATGTTGCGATAATCGGGCGGAACGGCTGCGGCAAAAGCACGCTTGCAAAGCTGCTTTGCGGGCTGCTCACCCCCACGGACGGCAGTGTCACCGTCGATGGTATCGACATAACCGACGAAGAAAATGCCGTACAGCTGCGCACAAAGTGCGGGATGGTGTTCCAAAACCCCGATAACCAGCTTGTGGCGAGCATAGTGGAAGAGGATATCGCCTTCGCACCCGAAAATCTGGGGCTCCCGCGCGAGGAGATTCGCGCCCGCGTGGACGAGGCTTTGGCGACCGTCGGAATGACGGAATATTCCGCCCATGCAACATACAAGCTTTCAGGCGGGCAGAAGCAGCGTGTCGCCATTGCGGGTATACTCGCGATGCGCCCCGAATGTATCATTTTCGACGAAGCGACAGCCATGCTTGACCCGAACGGCAGAAAAGAAATAATCGCCGCGATGAAGAAGCTGAATGCCGAACGCGGGATAACCGTTATAACCATAACTCATTACATGAACGAAGCGGTGGAGGCGGACAGGGTCATTGTCGACGAGGAGGGCGGGATCGCTCTTGACGGCACGCCGGAACAGGTCTTTTCGCAGGTGGAAAGGCTTTCCGAGCTTTCACTTTCGGTGCCGCAGGTCACTTCCCTGCTTTACGGGCTGGAATCCGCCGGATTCCCCGCAAGGCGCGGCGTGCTCCACGCGATGGATGCCGCGGATGAGATAGAAGCGCTTTTCGGGAGGTGCAGATGATGCACGCCATAGAGTTGAAAAACGTGAGCGTCGTCTACGGCGAAGGCACACCCTTCCGCAAGGTCGCGCTTGATAATATCACGCTCGGGTTCGAGGAAAAGACAATAACCGGCGTTATCGGCCACACGGGAAGCGGTAAAAGCACGCTTGCCACGCTGCTCAACGGGCTTCTCGCGCCGACATCCGGCACCGTAATGCTGCACGGCACGGACATTTGGGCGCGCCCGAAGGAAATGAGATCCGTCCGCGCACGCGTGGGGCTGGTATTCCAGTACCCCGAATATCAGCTTTTTGCCGAAACGGTTGGCGAGGATATCGCCTTCGGGCCGAAGAATATCGGGCTTGATGCCGAGGAAGTCACAAGGCGGGTGAAGCTCGCCGCGGATTTCTGCGGGCTTTCCCGGCGCGAACTGGAACGTTCCCCCTTTGAAATATCCGGCGGGCAGAAGCGCCGTGCGGCGATCGCCGGAGTGCTTGCGATGAAGCCGGAAATACTCGTGCTCGACGAGCCTGCGGCGGGGCTTGACCCCCGCGGGCGCGAGGATATACTCGGCGGGCTTATGGGATACAAAAACAGCGCGGGCGCGACGATGATACTCGTTTCGCACAGCATGGAGGATGTCGCCCGGTATGCCGACAGGATAGCCGTTATAAAGCAGGGCTCGCTTTTCATGCAGGGCAGCGTGGGAGAAATATTCATGCAGCCCGAAAAGCTGTTCGATTCATCGCTCGATCTGCCGCAGATAACCAAGCTGTTTGTCGAGCTGAAAAAGCGCGGTATCGCCGATGATACCGATGTTTACACCGTCAATTACGCACTTGAGGTGCTTTTGAAAAAGCTGAGGAAGGCTTAAATGCTTAAAGATGTCACCTTCGGTCAGTATTACCCCGGCAATTCGCTGCTTCACCGCACCGACCCGCGGGTAAAGATAATCCTTCTGATCGAATACCTTGTTCTTGTCCTTGCCGCGACAACACCGCACGGAGTTGCGCTGACAGTCGCCGTGACACTGTTTCTTGTCGCCGTTTCGGGTATAAATGCAAGGGTACTGCTCAAATCCGTAAAACCTTTGATTTTCGTGCTTGTATTCACCGGGATCATAAACCTTTTCTTCACCCGCGGCACCGGCGAACCGCTTGTTGCGCTCGGGTTCATGAAGATATACCGCGAAGGGATAATAAACGCTTCCGTAATGCTTCTGCGCCTGCTTTCGCTGGTGATCGGCTCCGGAGTGCTGCTTTCCTTCACCACCGCGCCGCTCGATCTGACGGATGCGCTCGAAAGCGATGTGAACAATGCGCTCGAAGTCATCCGTAAGGCGGAACGGGGTGAGAAAATCGAGTATGCCACGATGCGCAACAGGCGGCAGACCTCGACCATGCAGGAGCAGATGCCAAAGCATTATTTCGTGGCGAACGAAATCAGCCGCCATCCCGACAAAGAGTCGAAAAGTATCGTCCTCGTCATTGACCGGCAGAATAAATCTGCGGATGTCATCCTGCCAGCCGGAGCTTCCACAGAGACGGATAACGAGATTCCGGGCATGAACAAAGGACGTATCGAACGGGCTTTGCAGAAGGAGGGAATCGAGCAGGTGCATTTTTATAATAACAATGGTGCTTTGGGGTACAGACCCGATGACGGTTACTTCGCCGAGAAATTGGTGACATTGGCCCGGTTAAAGAACCGCACGTTGGAAATGCTCTCCACGCTGGACGTTTCATCAGCCGTCAAACGGGCGAACGAGGTCGGTTTCGATGCCGTGCAAATGATTCAGGATGACAAGAACCGCTGGGCACTCTATATCAAACCGGAAAACAAGAACGGGTACAGCGTATATCCCAACAAGGAGGACGTGAACCGTTTTTTCTCCACGCTCAAGCAGGCGATGGATAACCTCGACAAGGTGCGCATGGAGCTGGCATACAAGTATTACGCTTTGGCAGAGGTCAAGCCCGACCTGAAAGTGGATTTGTTCGGCAGCCCGACACCGGAAATTGATTTGAACCGAATTCAGCGTGTGTCCGTCTTCAAGACCAAGCAGGATGGTATTCAATGCGTGGCGACCATAGACGGACAGAAGCTGCAGCCCCGCAGCGTTACTCCGCAGCAATGGCAACGGATGTGGGTGGCGGAGGACAAAAACGAATACAAACGCCATCTGGCTGCCACGCTGTTTGCTGACGTGCTGCAAAAGGGGCAGTCTGTCGGGGAACAGAGACAAGAAGAAAATGTACAACACCAGAATGAAACGGTGGTGGAAAATCATACGGAGGATACGAAAAACGAAGAAAATGTTTCCGTACAGCGTCAGTTCTGGGACAAACTCAAGGAAAAACATCCCGATGCCCTGCAACTGATCCGCACGAATGAAGTGTACCGGCTCTATAATGAGGACGCAGTAAAGGGCGCAGAGATATTGGGAATCGTGATAAAGGAGAATCCGGAACGTGGTTTTTCGTCTTTCGCAGAATTCCCGAAGGAAGAGCTTGACAGCCACTTGCCCAAACTCGTGCGTGCCGGACAACGTGTCGCTATCTGTGAACAAGCCGCAGAACAACAGGACATCGAGCAGGAAACTCATCGGGGGATTCATAGATAAGGAGGAGTAGTATGAGCAGAAATCAGGAATATGCAGCACAGTATGCGGAGTATGCAATGGAACAGATGCGCCGGTATGGAATACCCGCCTCGGTGACATTGGCGCAAGGAATTTTGGAGAGCAGCAACGGACGGAGCCGGCTGGCACAGAACGAGAACAACCACTTCGGTATTAAAGCCACGCCTTCATGGATTGCCGAAGGCGGCAGATACGGTCTGTATTCGGACGACAAACCCGACGAAAAATTTTGCAGCTATGACAGCGTGGGCGATTCATACGAACACCACTCCCGTTTTTTGAAGGAGAACAGCCGCTATGCCGGTTGCTTCAAGCTGTCCCCGGACGATTACAAGGGCTGGACGCGAAGTATCGAGAAGGCTGGTTACGCCACTGGCGGCAAGTATGCCGAGAACCTGCAAAAAATCATCGAACAGAACAGCTTGCAGCAGTATGACCGGTTGGTCATGCAGGAAATGGCAGCGCAAGGCAGGGAGTTCGGTGTAGAGAACAATCCACTCCGTGCATCCGGGGAGGTGACGAATGCAAACGGCTACTCGTTCCCTGTCGAACGAAAAGAGTTTCTTTTCGTGACCTCACCTTTCGGTATGCGGCAAGACCCGATGGACGGTTCAAAGCAGCAGATGCACAAGGGGGTCGATATACGGTGTAACGGCGACACAGTACTGGCAACGGAGAATGGCGGCAAAGTTATAGCCGTCAATCACAATAAGAACACGCCCGGCGGTAAGTCGCTGACGGTGGAATATGCCCGTGCCGATGGCAGCAAGGTACAATGTACCTATATGCACCTACGCGAGGTTTCCGTAAAAGTCGGCGATTTGGTTCAAGCCGGCGGGCGGCTCGGAACATCCGGCAACACGGGAACACGAACAACGGGTGAGCATTTGCACTTCGGGGTTGCGAACATTTATGCTGATGGAACACGCCGAGACATAGATCCTGCGGCGTATCTGGCGGAAATCGCCCAAAAGGGACAGCTCAAACAACAAATGCTGCATAACGGCAATGACCTGCTTGCCAAATATAAGGAAGCGGAAGCACCATCAGTCGAAAAGAATCTTTCACCCGACGACTGGATGAAGAAGCTGCTCTCCTCGGGGAGTGTACCGGATGCAACGACCCGATTGTGGAAATGGCTATGACCGCTTTCGCCTCCCTGATGCTTCTGGCGACACAGATTGACAACCGGAACGAAGAAGAGCAGAAAGCGGCAATATCGGCGGCGATGGACTCCCGAAACATCGACTTGAAGCCGTTGTTACCTAACATGAAAAACTGTGACCTGACCATCGGCGAGAACGGCAAGGCTATTCTACGGGTGGACAATGGAGAACTGCGTGTCTCACGTGAGCTGACCGCCGCCGAACTGAGCCGGTTGTCGGCCACGCTGAATAATCACGCTCTTCCGGAGGAGACCAGACGGATGCGTATTGCCGGTATGTTGAACACGATTATCCTGTCGGAGGCGGCCTCACAGAATTTCGAACAAGGGATGTCTCAACAACAGGGACAGACGGAGAACCTGAGAAGATAAAGGCAGGCGATATGATAAAATGCGTGATGATACAGCTATGCAAATGTCTGGCAGGGATTTCCATTCTTGCCCTGCACGTCCTGTTCTGCTATCATCTGTTTGGATGGATATCGACGCTTGTTATCGTGGGCGTGCAACTGGTTATCGCCGGATGGATAGTCTGGGCGATGATACGCGCTCCCGATTAGTTTCCAGACCCCACAGTTCAACATCAATAAACCCCATGTCTCACTTGTCGGATGATCCATGTATCATTAAAGACAGAAAAACAGATGATTAAATGTAATGTTACGGTATGCGGCATTATCGGCCGCGATGCGTCGATGCGCACGAATAAGGAAGGAAAGTCATTTCTGACCTTTCCGCTCAAAGTCATGGTTCCGGGAACGGGCGGACAGAATATGAATATTGAGGTGGATGTCCGCAAGGACGGCAATCAGGAAGAGACCGCCAGCTATCGGAACGGCTCGCATGTCGAAGTGAGGGGTACGATGTATCTCAAACGCCGGGGTGAGAAACTCTATTTCAACCTTTTCGCCAATGAGGTGTGCAATGCTTCGGCGGATGATGCGGATGGAATTAAGGGCGAGCTGGTATTTCGCGGCAAGGTGGGTCAGAACATCGAGGAAAAAAGGGATAAGAAAGAACAACCCTACACGGTGTTCTCTGCATTCAGCGCGGAGAAGGTCGAGAATGGCTTCGAGTACCAGTGGATACGCTTCTTCTGTTTCGGTTATGAGCGGGAGGAGTGGCTGCAGGCCGGTGTAAAGGTGGACGCCAAGGGGGAAATGAACCTGTCGGCACACAACGGTAAAATCAATCTGTCCTGCAAGGTGGAAGAGCTTGCCCAGCATGTGTCGGATTCGTCTAACCACAATCAGTGACGCTTATGGCTGGGTACAGAAAAAAGAATGCCGACGGGCCCAACAGCGAAGACAAGGCTCTTGACCTGTTCGCGGAAATGATGATCGAGAAAATCGAGAGCATCCGCAAGGACTGGAAAAAGCCCTGGTTCACCGAGGGCGCGTTGCAATGGCCGAAAAATCTTTCAGGGCGCGAGTATAACGGCATGAACGCTTTTATGCTGTTGTTGCACTGTGAGAATGAGGGATATAAGATTCCGCGCTTCTGCACGTTCGACTGTGTGCAACGGCTCAATAATCCCGGTAAGGACGGGAAGGAACTGCCCCGTGTCTCCGTGCTGCGCGGCGAGAAATCCTTTCCGGTCATGCTGACCACGTTTACTTGCATACACAAAGAGACAAAGGAGAAAATTAAATACGAGGATTACAAGAAACTCTCCGATGATGAAAAAAAGGAGTACAATGTCTATCCGAATATGAAGGTGTTCAGGGTCTTCAATGTGGCGCAGACCAATTTGCAGGAAGCACGTCCGGAGCTGTGGAAAAAGCTGGAGGAGGAAAATATGCGTCCGGCAATCGAGGGTGGCGAGCATTTCAGTTTCGTACCCGTCGATACAATGATAAAGGACAATCTTTGGATTTGCCCGATCACGCCGAAACATCAGGACAGTGCCTACTACTCAATCACGAAGAATGAAATCATCGTTCCGGAAAAGGAGCAGTTCAAATCGGGAGAATCGTTCTATGGAACGCTTTTCCACGAGATGACGCACTCGACCGGTGCGGAAAGTGTACTCGACCGGTTCAAACCGACATCATTCGGTTCTCCGGAATATGCCCGTGAGGAACTGGTGGCCGAACTCGGCAGCGCACTGGTCGCCCAACGTTACGGCATGGTCAAGCATATCAAGGAGGACAGTTGCGCCTATCTCAAAGGGTGGCTCGATGAGTTGAAGGAATCGCCGCAATTCATCAAGATCACGTTGCTCGATGTGAAAAAAGCGGCCTCGCTGATTACGCAAAGAGTGGATAAGATTGCGCAGGAGTTGGAGCAGCACATCAGCGAGGAACAAGAGGTTGCCCCGAAAGAAAAAGTGTACTATTCTTCGGTGGCTTATCTCCAGTCCACCGATGACACGAGGCAACTCGACGAACTCAAGGACAAAGGGGACTATGAGGGATTGCTGACGCTCGCCAAGGAGTATTACGACGGCAACGGCATCAACGAGAAATACACGTATTCATCGCCTACGAACAACAAGGGTGACGACCTTCTTGTCGAGGATAAGAATTTTGCCGTAGTGTACAATGGGAGTGTCGGAGGGACATACGAAGTGATGTTGAAATTCACGGAGCAGGAAGTCCGTGACCATATCCGGCGTTACGGTGTCGATCTTGCCGGAGAGACAATCAAAGAGGTTGCCAAGGATATGACCGCAGAGCAGTTCTCCGCTATGGCGCAACAAAAGATACCGTCATTCGAGATGCCGAACGGTGACGTGCTGTATGTGGAATACAACCGGGAATCAGATACATTGGATGTAGGACAGGCTGCCAATGCCGGCATTATGGTTCAACATCGGTTTCCGTATGACCACAATGCCGAATTGGATGCCAACTTGCAAAAGGTTAATGAAAATCTGAACGAGACGGAAGAATATCGGGATGTGTTACAAGAGGCAGAATACAGCGGCGGAATGCGGCGTTAGAGGGCGATGTATAAGCGATGTGGAGCGGACTGTGAAAAGTCTGCTCCACGTTTTTATAGCCTGCACCGATGCCATAGATACGATGCAGTCTGTTCATATTATTGGTTCAATAAGCAGTCAATCATTGACTGTAGGTCTGACAGGTCACAATATTGATTCCGTCCGCCGGTGTAGTCCTTTGCGTGCTTGGCTGTCCGTATAAGGAATGAACCGAGTTCGATTCTTACACCGCTGCCCATTCGGGAGAGGGTGGATGAGTGACTGATATAACCGAATTTGCCGTTACGTTCAACAAAACAAGAGGTGTCGTAATGTCCTTTTGAATTGGATACCGTCGTTGCATCAACGGCTTTTGCATATTTGGAAATCTCACGCACCAAAGCGGTTTGGAAATTGCGGTATTCCTTTGAAACATAACCGCCTGCATCCGCAAGAACGGAAGACTGCCATTTGGTATAAAAATTCTGTGCCATATTGATTTTTATTGTTGATTATGTAAGTAATTTCTCCACTTCTCACCGTCAATAGTCAGCTTTTTCAATTCCCAATCGTATTCCACTTCCGGCATATTGGTATAAGGGAAATGAACGGTATAGCCTATCTGTCCGTAAGAGCAATGCAGAGGGGTAACACAAATCTCCCAACCGAAGTAAAGTTGCGGTGTGCAGTATTTCCGCCAGTTGAAACGACCTGCGGCAATATTGCCGCAAAGCCGTTTTAAGATTTTGTCTTCGTTTGTCATTCTGTACCTCCTTTGCTGAGTATGGTGAGTTGTCCGGGACGGTCTGGGAACCAATAGGCATCACTGTCGATATATACGCATCTACCGCCATTCCAAGGCTTTCTGAAAGCTAATACTTCTTTGGGGCCAAATACCACCCCGTAGTCGTTAGTAAACGCCACCATATCGCCTACAGCCAAATCATTGTCTGTTTCCATGACTTCGGAAAGACGGTTGAAAAACTCCATGCCCTCGGCTTCACGCTCTTTTTTCCAGCGCAAAAATTCCTCTTTGTGGCTTCTCGATGAGCCAATAGGTGATAGCTCCGATGCCAAGACTTCAATCTCTGAAGAACCTGTTGCGATTAAAATAATACTGTCGCTATCCACTTTTTCGGGAGTTGAGATAATTCGACATTCTACATCGTTATCGGCAGTGTGCCAATAAAGGAGGTTGCCTTGCTTGATGAAATCGTACTTGCTCATTGTCTTTTGATTTAT
>ERZ824600.2231-NODE-2231-length-21273-cov-3.050523_pt1 | contig 21273 bp, 23 predicted proteins | sample MGYA00519933_ERZ824600 | MGnify/ENA primary metagenome ERZ824600 (study PRJEB31778, sample SAMEA3449178) | human gut metagenome | biome: human gut; feature: human-associated habitat; material: faeces | place: United Kingdom | collected 2010/2012 ... | reverse complement strand
CTGTCGTAGATAATATGCTAAATAAATACAATTTAGCAGATACATACAACATTAATACAAGAATCTCAACTATTTTTGATGAGACATCATGACATGTATCATCTTCTATCTTAAATCAATGCTCAGAGAAAAATAAGCCATTTTAATCTCATACCACCTACAAGTTATCACCTGACACATAAAAATTGAAATTTACCCTCAAAATCGTTAATTTACTCAGCTAATCACAGTATAAAAAATACATCCATACACCATATATTATTTCTAATTACTTCAACACCACTTCAAATTAGCTTCAAATACCACAATAAAAAGAAAATATATAAATATCTAAATCGTTTATTACAAGATATTTCCCATTTAAAAGAAAGGAAAACATTATGAAAATAATCAGATACTCAATAACAGGTTTTATACCGCAAAAGCAAACACATCATATTTGCATATTTAAAACATGGTTAAAAATTAATCCAAAAGATTATCCTGGAATGGAATATACTATGCAGCAATTAAAACAACAACATACTTTCTTCTACAATCAGCATAAAGAAGATCTACAGGAAGGTTTATGGTTCTTTATAGATGGGTATAAAAATAATCAATCTCTTAACCATCTCAAATATAAAGTTCCATGTTATGAAGCAGAAGTACCTGATGACATAATGGTATATGATTGTAATCTTGAGAAAGTAATTCCATTAACAGATCCTTTAGTCTACTGGGCAGGATGTTATATACCTAAAAGATTATGTAACCAAATAACAAATATTAAACGGAGGAAATTTAATGATACAAGAAAACGAAATACCAAAATATCTCAAACCAACAGAAAGTAATATCTCCAAGAGTAATCGCAAATCAAAACACAAACATCATTATAATGAATGCTTAATTCAATATCACTTACCAAGAAGCACACAAACATATATCTCATTGTATAGCTATTGTATTATTTGCGGAAAGATAGGTGACAAATTTAAAGAAGATAAATCTATTGTAAAGGATTATAGAAGAATTGTAGATACACCAATAGGTAAATGTTACTCTCTTATCACTGATGAAGAGTTATATGAAAAATATCATGATAAGCTGTCAGTATTCTTTGTAGAGGATATTTACAAAGAGAAGTATGTTGATTTGGGACAGAATAATAATCCAGATGGAGAATAAAACTATAGGTACATCTCATATGTACCCAAATGAAAGTATTAATCCAAAACACCATATACCTAAATCAACCAATAATAACCAACCAAAAAATTAAAGAGTATTTATTTTGAAGCGTAGCGAAAAATAAATACGATAGTAGTTATACTTTAATATATACAGTTATACTTTATAAAAAGAACGCTGATTTGGCACACTGTGGTGTGACATATATTTCGATTTTTGAGCAAGATATGTCACACTCTGATGTGACATACTTTATCGTATTAAAGTAGAGAATATTAAAATGAAAGGAAGTGATAACACGGAAAACAATAAATCACCATTAGTCCCTAAAGTCGAAATTAAGATACCAACTCATAATGTAAAAGTACCAAAAGAAATAATTCTGCAAAATACATATCCTGAACATAGAATTTCAGCACTCTTCTATCTTAACTATAACCAGACATGGGATGGTATGGTGAACTACTCTCCCATTTACATGATTCAATGGAGTGGATATCAACCTAACTGGGATAGACATAAAAACAGAGAATCTATATATGACAAGTTTTTTAAATCAATGCAGTGTTTATTCTTAAATGGATACATTATTGATTTTGATGAAACGAAATATATACAAAATACGTTTCAATCATCAATGTTAAATATAGAAAAACTTATACCTGAACAGAATTATGGGATTATATATGATTTTGAATATGAAACTATTATGAAGTATGAATCACCTTATAAACCATTAAATAAAAGTATTCTTTTGTTGGTATTTTCATACATAAAAGCATTTATGTGGAATAGATTCTCATCTATATCTGGTCATTCTGAAAAAACAAAAAAATCTAAACCTGAAATTTTTCACTCTCAATTCGAGATAATGTCCCAATTTATAGGAATAAAACCAAAAATGATTTCTAAAGCAACTGAAATACTTGAGCAGATGGGTTTAATAATTACTCATCGAATGCCAAGATATCAAGATACTGATGGGAATTGGCATACTGATGACATTATTTATGTTATTCCATATAAGATAATTTATCAGAATAAACATTTTTATATTTGTTCCAAAGAAGAATATGATCCAAAAAAAGAATTAGAAAATGGGATTATGTATCTTCGCAATATGAAACATATAAGTAAAAAATTTTATCAAGATTGAAATTAAAACAGAGAATAAACATATGTAACCAATTAACGCAGCACTCAAAGGAGTTGATTGCAATGAACAAAACATTAAAAATCAAAGGAGAACTATTAAATGAACAAAACAGTAACAATTACATCAAAGAACCATAAGTATCAGAATACATATGGAGGGAATATCTGTCAGTCAGATTTTTGTACTGATTATGAAGGAAGTAGAAATATTGTAGAACGAATCGTTTCTGATTGGCGATTCGATGAACAATGTAAAAAGAATTATGAATCAAAAATTAGAATGAAGGAAGGAAAACGAAATGATTAGATCTAAAGATAAAGGTTATACAATTGAAATTAATATAGATAAACTAGGATATTCAAACTACTTGATAGAATGTATATATTATTTCGACAAGAAAAAGGACAAGTATTCTTTATCAATGTGGCTATCCCGTAAAGATGTTGAAGTAAAGATAAATATTGGTACAAAAATTGATACACAGTATATCACTTCTGAGAAGGAAAATATAAGAGATAATATCTGCCTGATAGTTGAACGAGCTGCACAGACTGGATTCTTTGATGAGTATATTCACGCTTACGAGTACATGCTTAGTTGCTTTGATAAAGGTAATGCGTTCTTTGAACAGAAAAGACTAGGTATTAATCATGTGTGAAATATGTCGTCATAATCCTTGCTTATCACAATGTCCTAATTATGCACCGCCAAAAGCAGACTACTACTGCCCTATTTGTAAAGAAGGAATATATGGTGGAGACGCTTATGTTGAAAATATTTATGGAGAATATATACATAGAGATTGTTTGAATTGTAATGACAGTACTTTAGAATATTTAAAAATTAAAACACATATTATGGAGGAAATTTATGAGAAATATTATTAGATGGGTTAAAAGATTGTTTGGTGTCTATGAGAATGGTTTTGAATATTGGGTAAATGTTGATGAAATTAAGATTAGTCCAGAATTTGAAAAAACACCACCAAGGAAGATTAAATTTTCACAGAAAATAGATTGGTATTTGAAACATGGTGAATTACTATCTCCTATTTTACTTAATAAGGATTTTGAATTAGTTGATGGATATACAAGTTATTTGATTGCAAGAAAATGCCATATAGATAAAGTAGCGGTATATTTTGTATACTAGCGAGAAATAGAAATTTCATTTGGAGAATATATAAGTGGAGGTAAATTTATATGAATAATAATTTTGACAATGTTGAAGAAATGAAAGAATTGATTGTAGATGAACTTTCGGAATGTGAATTTGATAACAATTTTAGGTGTGAAAAATGTTCTGAATTGGAGCAATGTTATTACAAAGCTTCTACAAAATCATCTCACGAGTTTGCAGAGAGCTTAGATTATGGTGGATATGATTCTGAAGATGAATTTTGGGAGAACTTAGATTAAGGTGGTGAATTATTATAAAAAAGGTACAGTATACACTAGTTAAAATACCAATAAGAGAACTTATAGATGGGAATTTTAATATTCAGATTAATAGAGAAACCGAAATCAAAAAAGAATATCTTATCAAGCAAGGTGACTCTCCTTTATTTGATCAGATTCAGAGACTTCGTGGCGAGCCATCATCCCATATAAGTGAACTTATGTTGGTTATTGCAAAGAAGAATCCAAAACAGGAAGAATCTCTTAGAAGAATTCTAAATGATGGATTTACATATAATGGAATCCACTACTCTCGTTTTGGCAAATCAGCTTCACAAGGTAAAGATGGAATAACTGCATTTGTATGTGATGAAATTTTTGATGAGTTATATTTGATTACTCAGATGGATATTAAAATTGATGAGTGTGTTATTTCTAAGTATGAAGCTCAGAGATGTTTGCCATTCAGTTCATGTACTCTTATTAAAGATTATATGCCTAATATTGTGATTATTGGCGAGTATGAAAAAACATTAAAAAATCAGCTTATCAAATACGTAGTTGAAAAAGAAAAAGAATTTGTTGATGAAAATACTGGTAAGAAAAAGAAATATAAAACCAGAGAAATTGAAGAAGGATTAAAAGATATTGGATTATCACCTTTTGACGGATGTGGCTGTCATGAAGAAAACTTTATGAATACTGTGAGTAAGCAACTTGGGTTAGACTATAAAGTTATTGGAACACAGGTACGTTTACCATTTATCAAAGGATATTCTGTATATGTACCATTTAAACAAATTCTTAAAGAATGGGGTTACACTACTATTACTGACATTTATGGGCATGTTCATAATATTGATGATATAGATTGCATCTGGAATATTTCGATGTTTAAAGGGCACAAGATTTTTAAGTCAACTTATGGCGAAAACGCATGGATTGAATATATGAATACTGTCAGAAAGTATGAATTCAAACTTGGAATCAGTAAATACAGTCATCATATTAAGCATTTAAATAAATATACACGAATGAATTTTCAGTATTTACAATGTCTGGATCTTTGGAATGATAAATATGTCAAATGTTATACAGATAAAACAAAAAAGGACTATGACATATTAGATTCTAAGAATGATGGAAAAATCATTAAGCTTGCAAAATATACCACTAATATGTATGAAAAAATCATTAAAGGTGATAAATTTTATACATATAAATTCATGGGAATTACCGACACAGAAGATTATGAGCCAGAAAGTAAATATCTTGAAGCTGCATTGATAAATGATGTTATGCTGAAAGATCCTGCCGTTAAGCAATTTATTTATAGAAAACTTAAAAAGTCTATTGATGAAGCAAAGGTTGGCAAGATTTATTGCTCAGGTTTTTATCATACAGGTGTTGGTGATATGATTGGTTATCTTCAGTATGCCGTTGGCGAAGAACCAGTTGGTTGTCTTGGAGAAAGAGAATTATATACAGCAAATTTTGAACCAGGATATTGTTGTTCATTCCGTTCTCCACTTGTTGATCCGTCAGAGGTAAATAAGATTAAGATTGTACGAAATGACATTCTTGCAAAATGGTTTGATTATTTTAAAGACCAAGATGTAGTAATGTTTAACATGTATGATGTATCAGCTCCACAGCAAGGTGGCGCAGATTTTGATGGGGATATTTTCTATTTAAGCAATGATCCTATTATTATTGATTCAAAAATAGACAAGCATATCATACTTGATATTGAAGACAAAGTAACTGCTCAGTCAAAACCATATACAAAAGAGAATCTTATTGAGTATGAGGTAATGACAAGAGATAATCGTATTGGTGAAATTACTAATGTTGCCACAAGTATAGAGAATAAATATACGACTAATCCAGATATTCAAAAATTATATTCTGATTACTCTTCTCTTCTAAGAATTTTTCAGGGCAAAGAAATCGACTTCCTTAAAACTGGATTCAGATGGCATATGAATTCAGGTCTTAGAAAGCATCTCAAACAGCTTCCATATTTCTTACTCCATAATTATCCAAAGAAAATGAAATCTTATATGAATATAATCAAGAAAAATAAAGACGCATCTGATGAAGACAAAGAATATCTTAATGTATATCACTCTCCTTCTCCTATGAATGAGTTATGTGATTATATTGAAACTTGGGAAAAGAAAAATATTCTATGGGATAACAAAATTGATTTAGTTGATACTAGATGTTTAATCATTGACAATGATTTGGATTTGTCTGATAGAAAAGTGAGAAAAATATGCAGAAAATATATTAATAAATATGCTGCTTTTATACATGATCATTATAGTGATAATAATAAAGTCACGTCAAGTTCTGACGTATATAGGAATGAAGTTAATTTTTCTATCATTATAGATGATTTTAAGGAAAAAATACTAAACGAATTAAAAATGCAAGAAAATATTATAGCGAATTATATCATTAGCGTGTCTTATTCTTCTGTTTCTATTAGTAAATCTCTTGCGTGGTCTGCGTATGGCGATTATATCATCGAAAATCTAAAAAACAATACAAATCCAAAGAGAAATATTTCTATAAGGGAAGTTCCTTATAAGACAGATGATTCATACGAATATCTTGGGAAATACTATGAATTTGAGGTAGGTGATACATATTTACGACTGTAATGAAACATTTTTATATGAAATTATAGAAGATTACAAAGAAGCAGCGAATAATGAGGTAAAGGACGAGATATTTAACTCGTTCTGTTCCTCGATATGGGCTTCTGATAATAAAAGACGTACATATATTAAAACAATTCATTTTAAAGTCAGAAAGGATTTACTTGACACAGAACTTGGACGAGTATTTGATACATGGTCAGGAATTGAATACAGATATTACAAGTCAATGACTAAAGATGAAAATTGGTGCGCTATTATCAGACAGAAAATCAATAATATTTATACAAGATATTTTGATAAAGAAGTAATTCTCAATAAGGAATATATGGACTTATTAAAGAAACCAAAGTTAATGTACTTCGATTGGTTATCTGGAATTGAAATGGATGCAGATACAGTTACAGATATTATTGATGATACGATTGACAAAGCTGAAAAACTCAAACAACGTTTTCAAATGGAGAAAATGACATTATCTTGGAATGAGTATAAAAAGGTTATTGAAGGATTTTTGAGAAAATGTTTTGATAATTGCAAATTGATTGACGAATATGAGGATAAGACTCAGATTGTAAACAATTATGATTTTATTACTGAAGATAATTTTTATGTGAAATATATAAATAGATCACTTGATGGAGAAATAAGAAAATATCAAAAACAGTATTATGGAATCAGGGATCATAAAAAATATTCTCGTTGCAAACGTTGTGGTGGAATTATTGAGAAAACAGGAAATAAACGACTGTATTGTTGTGATTGTGCGACTTTAAATGAACGTGAAAGAAAGCGAAAAATTGCTCATAAATATAGAGTAGCGAAATAGAAAATCAGTGTTTTCCTTGTAAAATAAGGGTTTGTTGACATTTTCAGCTTCGTATATATCACATATGGAAAACAATGAAATCAGCTTTTCTTGGCTGATAAAACAGAGAATATATAATTGTCGAGAGACAACGATTTAACAATGTCCTAAACGGACACCATATAATACAAATTAAATTCAGAACAGTGATTTGGATCTCGTATCATGCTGAGGCTACAATAAATGCATGTGGTGTACGCAGCCATAAATGCGAACGTTAATGTTTGAGACGGAGAACTCAATGTGAAACTTCCCATCGCTTACTAATCATTGGCGGTTCTGAACAATTCTAAAAATCATTTCTAAGATTGGTACATATTCATATTGTATTCCTCTTCTTATATGTGTCGGTGACTGTGCTACAGTTCTTGTAGTATGGTTGCCGATTATTCTTTTAATCTCTTATAGCTCAGTTGGTAGAGCATCGCACTGTTAATGCGAAAGTCGTAAGTTCGAGTCTTACTGGGAGAGCTTTTCTACTTTTGTAGGACTGGTTGGTTTCGGATCAGGAGATGTTAAATCTCAAAATAAGCATGGCGACATGTATAAAGTGGTTTTTATCGTATTATAAGGCTGCGACTGTAAAATACAGTTTAACGGAAAACACATAAAATCTACACCCAACCTTCTATTCAAGGACAACTGTTGGCGAATATGGTTGATTGGTGGGTGTCTTGAAATAGGCACTGTAGTAACGCAGAAATGTGGGTATGATTTGTGTACTATTGGTGGGAATGCCGCAAGTGTAACTGCTAGTAGGATTTTGGTAATATCTCTTAAGTTGAAAAACAGGGATGGAATCAAAAAGTGAGGAGATTGCAATCCGAGCAGGATGGTGATGATTGGGCTGTACTCAAAAGGTACGGATGGTCAAATGTGCACCTCATCGTCCATAATAAGTACATACTTTTGAAAGAAATCAAATTATTTTAGGTAAATAAGATTTAAAAAAAATTACAAAACAGCAAAAGTGTGTGCGACCGCAAAGAGAAAAACAACTTATTCACCTGTAATATGGTGACATATAGCACTCGCAAGGTGTTATATGAGAAAGTACAAGTACGTGCAACTCTAATAGGCTGCAACCTATGAATCTCGCAAGGAAGAATGTGCAGAAAGAAAATCTATAATACTTTGTGGTAAGAGTTTGCCGATTATGTCAAAATCGGTGTTGTTGCTAACTACAAGCTAATCGCTTGTGTGATAAACTGTGTCCAACCACAGTAGATGTTAGTGTATTGAGTCAAATATCTCAGCTCATATTAAATAAGAGTCTCATACTTCGGTATTGGATTTTTTATTTTGGGAATTAGTTCAGTTTGGTTAGAACGCCTGATTTGGGTTCAGGAGGTCGTGGGTTCAAATCCTACATTCCCAATTACTATCCTACTCTATCGTAGGAAATAAATCAAGAAAGAAGTGAAAATTATTTTATTAATTAGTAAACAGACAGCTCTCAAACTTAATAAAATAGGTGTCCCGTTCGGATATGAGGGCATTAGCTCAACAGGTAAACTTAATGGGAGACATAAGTATTACTTGTGTGAGAACAAGAAAAATCTATCTCTACTTACTAAGTTAGAGAAATAATTAAGGAAGGTGGTGTGAATACCATCGCAAAGAAAAAGAAAAATTCAATTCGAATTTCTTTTGTAGACTCTCCTTCATCAGAAGATGTAACAGGAAGTCTTATTTTAATTACAACTGAAAATTATAAAATGCTTGTAGACTGTGGATTACACCAAACAAATAATAGACATGAAGATTTTCTTGTTAATAAAAGAAAATTTAAGGAATTTAAGTCAAAAGATATTGATTTCATTTTCGTAACACATAATCATGGAGATCATTGTCTCTTAATTCCACGATTGTACAAGGAAGGGTGTCGTGGTGCTACAATAATTTCAGAAGGCTCTATTGAAGTTTTAAGAGATATGTCATATGATTCTGCTTTTATTAGTGAACGAGATGTTGAACTAATCAATTCACAACATAATAAAAATTATCAGCCTTTATATTCTAAAGAAGATGTAGATAAAATGCTGGAGTATACATTAGCATATCAAATGAACAAAAAGATTATTGTAAATGATGAAATTGCTTTTGAACTTATTCCCAGTGGACATCTTCTCGGAAGTTGTCAAATAAAATTGTATATTACTATTGACGGACTTACAAAAACAATTCTTGTTACAGGAGATATTGGTAATAAAGTTGTTGATAATCATTTTGTGGGAAAATATCAACAAGTGGACAAAGCAGATATTGTTATAGGTGAATCTACATATGGTGATAAGCCTGAAATTAAAACAGGAAACAAAGAACGAAAAAATGATTTAGAAAAATTTAAGTCTATAATTGAAACGCAAATTCATGATATGCATGGACGTGTTATCATACCAAGTTTTGCCCAATCTAGGATTCAACAATTAGTTCTTATGATTTATGAGATGTATAAAGATTCTGAATGGAAACCACATGTTTATATTGATTCACCTCTTTCTATTAAAATTTTTGATGATTATTCAAGATGCTTAGATGGAGAAGATAAAGAGTTATTTGATGAAATGCTTAAAAGTAATATGTTTACTTTTGTAAAAGAGCCAGAGTCAAGCAAAGTTCTTGTATCAAGTGATGAAGAATGTTTGATATTAAGCACGAGTGGAATGTGTCAAGTGGGGCGCATCCGCTATCATTTAAAACATAATGTGCCAAACCCTAATGCTACTGTTCTATTTGTTGGATTTAGTACAGAAGGTTCTCTTGCTTCTCTCTTAAAAGACAACAAACGAAAGTCTATCACTATTGATCAGAAAGAGTACCCATGTAGATGTGCTTCATATTCTTTAAAATCAATGTCTGGACATGCTCCATTTAAGCAGTTAGTTGAAAATTATACATCAATTAATTGTCAAAAAATAATTTTGCATCATGGCTCTAATTTAGCAAAAGAGACTTTGAAAAAAGCATTAGATAAGGAATTTGAAAAACAATGCAAATCAACACGAGTTGTTATTGCTAATTCTAGTCTAAAATTTACAATTTAATAAAAATATTATGAAAGAACGAGGTAACTCGTATGGAAGATATTAAGAAAAATATTACTTTGTATCAAGGTGATCAATACAATATGGAAGACCTTGAGGAAAGACGTCTATATATTAACTATGTGATTGATTCAGACGTAGTTGATGAAATTGTATATCATATTCTCAGATATAATCGACTTGATAAAGATATCCACGTAGAGAATAGAAAACCAATTTTGTTGTATGTAAATACGAATGGAGGCTCTGTTCCAGATGGATACGCTCTCATTGATGCTATTCTTACAAGTAAAACACCTGTTTATACGATTAATCAGGGATATTGTTATTCAATGGGATTCTTAATCTTTATTGCAGGTAAGAGACGTTATGCTATGCCAAATAGTACCTTTTTAATGCATGACGGTTCTTCTTTTGCATGGGATTCAACAGCTAAAATGAAAGATCGTGTTGATTTTGAAGCTGGTCAGGTTGAAGTTCATACTAAAAACTATATTATGACTCAGACAAAGATTGATGAGAAACTTTATGATGAGAAGTACCGTGTTGAGTGGTATTTTTATCCAGAAGAAGCTAAATCAGTTGGTGTTTGCGATTGTATTGTTGGTAAAGATTGTACAATTGATGAAATTATTTAAGGAGGGCGCACTGCTCTCCTATTTTATTGGAGAAAAAAGGAGAAAATATGGTAGATAGTAAAATTAAGAAAGCAACTGTTAGTGCCGCTAAAAAGAATATTACAGCAAGTGGAGTAAGAATTGAAAATGGAATTTTCGTTGATGATGAAGGTTCTATTGTAGATCGTATTGCAGAGAAATTACCAGAAGGTACTACTATTTTTGATATTAAAATCAGCATTGAGATTTCAGATGAAGAGTCCGAATCTGCTGAATAGAGAGTAGGTGGACGACATCGAGAAAAATGAATTTCTTAGAGGACAATTAGACTTACTCAAAAGAAAAAGGACAGACGAAAATTTAGAGTGGCAAGATGTTGCTGACTTTCGTTCTGAATTTAATGGTGATTTAGAGCACAGAGATACAGTGCGTAAAGGTAGTAAATTATTATACGAGTATATTGACGCTGGATGGGTTAATGAGCCAGTAGAATCCGAAGACAATTCAGATAATGCTGAGTTAATTAAAATGCGTAAAGAAAAGATTAAACTTTCTGATGCAAGAGTTGAGTACAATAGACTTATCAGGCAGGAAGCTCGCAAAGAGTCTTACGCTGATATGGTGAAGCGTATTATTTGTGAGAATGTTGAGCCAATGAATATTCCAGTACATTATACGTTATTTAACAGTTCAACAGATTTACTTGTGCATTTAACAGATATTCATACTGGAATTGAGATACATAATTGGAAAAATGATTTTGATGAAGATATTTTAAAGAAACGGATCGAAAAATTCACTTCTGATATTCTTGATATTCGTGGAATGCATCAATCTGAAAACTGTTATCTTGTAATTGGCGAGATTCTTAGTGGAATTATTCATAATAATCTTCGATTGCAGAATAATATGGACTTAATGGAACAGTTTAAATATGTTTCAGAACTGATTTCTGCTATGATCTCTCGCATGGCAAATCACTTTAATCATATCTATGTATATACAACACCTGGTAATCATTCTAGGATTTCCCCTAAGAAGGAAGATGCTTTAGATGGCGAAAATATGGACATATTGCTACCTTTCTATCTAAAGGCAAGAATACAGAATATAAAAAATATTACTATTTGTGATAATACCATTGAGCCTGAAATTGCAATGTTTAATATTCGTGGTAATAATGTATTTGCTGCTCATGGACATAAAGATTCACCAAGTAATGTTGTGCAAAATTTTACAATGATGTTCAATATTAAGCCAGATATTGTATTGTTAGGGCATAGACACACTAATGGATTAACTACTGTTTATGATACGAAAGTTATTGAAAGTGGTTGTTGTTCAGGATCAGATAACTATGCGGTGTCAATTCGAAAGATAAATAAACCTGAACAGACAGTTTCTGTTATTGGAAATAACGGATTAATTTGTTTGTATGATATCCAATTGGATTATTAAACGCTAATTAAAAACCATTATTTTGATTGTAAATTTGTATGTTTTTGCAATCATTTTGATTGTTTTATTTTTTGGCTGACGAAGCCACTATCAGAGGGAGTGTGCCTTATATGGACGCTACCCTCTTTTATATTATAAAAAATATTAAGGAAAATAAAGGAGAAATTTAAAATGGTAAAAAATGAATTAGTAAGCGCAATCGCAGAAAGAATCGAAGGAGCTAAGAAAGGTGACATTGCTGTTGTACTTGATACATTTGCAGATGTTATTACAGATACATTAAAGGGTGATGCTACAGAGTCAGTTCCTGTTGGAAAACTTGGAAAGTTTAAGGTTAAGACAGTTCCAGAGCGTAGAGGAAAGATTATGATGGGTGATCGTAAGGGTGATGAGTATGTAACTCCACAGCATGACGAGATCACATTTAAGATGTCAAAGACTGCAAAGCAGCTCTAATCTGAAAGGTCGTGAATTGTTTGAAGAAAAATAAATATGAAAACATTCAGATGATTGATCTTGAGGACAAAGTTGATGACATTATCTCTATTTATATCAATAGATTATATCATACTGATAAAACAGTTGGTGTAATTGTAAATAAAGAAATTGCTGAGTATATCATGGAGGAACTTCTTGCGCTTGATGAAACAAGTGTTAAAGAGATTGATCTTGTAGATTATATGAATATAGACGAATATTTAGTATCGGTTGATGATAATTGTGTAATCACTGTTGTCCCTATCGAGGACTTTGGAGTTCTTGATAAAACAGATATTTTCTATATTGATATGGATGGTGATATTTCACAGGATATTATTAATTACTGTGTAAACGAGGATAAGGAAGTTATTCTGTTTGGTCAGGAAGATGACTGCGATGGTGATTGTGGGAACTGTCCTGCGCATGATGAGACTTATTTACATACTTCTGAAGACGAAAATGGGAATGCTCACGGATTTACTGCTAGTAGGTCAGATGGCGACTCTTATATGAGTTATTCTTACTACTCTAGCGATGAGTTAAATCATGAAGATATTCAGAAGATGTTAAAGGCTTTTGGATTTTAGATTTTTGGGAGTGTGTGGTGTATACTACACACTCTTTTTGTATGCATCGGTGGTGTAATTGGCAACACAGCAGTCTCCAAAACTGCGAGCTTATGGTTCGAGTCCATACTGATGTGCTTTTCAATGTTTCTGTGAATGGAAACAGAGAATAAATAAATAGGTTGAACAGATAGTTTAATAAAGAGTTTATAGGATGGCGTTGCTCTCCTATCTCTACCTTCGTTAGTGAAACGCATGTATAGGGCATGTTCCTATCGCACTAACTAGCGGAGAGTTTGCAGGATAATTACCTGCTCTCTCCTTTTACTAATATTTTGTATTGATAAAAGGAGGATTTTTAAAAATGAGTGATATTTTTCTAACAAATGAAAATGGACAAATTGTAACAAGTAGTCGTGATGTAGCTGATAATTTTGGTAAAGCACATGATAAGGTGAATCGTAGTATTAAAGCACTTGAAAAAGATGTCGCCAATTTTGGCGAGATGTTTATCTATAGTACGGTGAAAGATTCATATGGAAGAGAACAACCTTGTTATTTAATGAATCGTGATGGATTTTCTTTAATTGTAATGGGATTTACAGGAAAGAAAGCTCTTGAATGGAAATTGAAGTATATAAATGCTTTTAATCTCATGGAAGAAAAACTGAAGTCTGGAAATCAACTTACAGAAGAAGAAAAACTCAAATTACAATTATTTAGCAAAGACGCAAGTGAGGTTGCTTATGCTCATAATCGTTTAATAGAACTTGCTACTGCACCACTAAATGCAAAGATTGAAGAGCAAAAACCAAAAGTTGAGTTTCATGATACGGTTGCCGTTTCTGAGAACTGTGTTAGTTTTGGTAAATTTGCAGCGAGTTTTCAGAATACTCATAAATCGTTTGGGAGAAATAAAATAATGGATTGGTGTAGAAATGAAGGATATCTGTGTTCAAGTTATGGATTAAAAAATAAACCCTCTCAACAAATGCTCGAATCTGGTTATATGCAATATAAAGAAAACACCAATGAATGCAATGGAAAAATTCATATTACATATACTCCATTATTAACTGGCAAAGGACAAATTTGGCTAACAAAGAAATTAAATGAATATTTGAATTAAAAAATGGAAGCGTTATAGTTATTACTACTATCTCGCTTCTTTTTTATATGTGAAAGGAAGTGAGATTTAATGGGTAGAAAAATACAGCATAACAATATTGTTACAGATGAACTATTGGTTCAGTGCAATAAAGAGAATATAGAGTTAGGAAATGACTTTTTGGATTATCTTCGTTCAGTGGATAGATCTCCGAATACAATTAATGCGTACAGGCGTGACCTTTTTAATTTTTGGGTTTATCTACTTCAGCATTGCGACAACAAATTCTTTATTGATTTATCTAAGAGGGATATTGCTCGTTATCAGAGTTTTTGTCTTACTGAATATAAATGGTCGCCAGCTAGAATGCGTAGAGTAAAATCTACTCTCTCTTCTCTTTCAAATTATGTCGAAGCTATATTAGATGATGAGTATGAGAACTTTAAACCGATTATACGCAAAATTGAAAATCCCGCAAATGAGAAAGTATTCACCAAAACTGTGTTATCTGACGAGCAAGTACAGGGAATGCTTGATTATTGGGTTGAAAAAGGTAAATATGACAAGGCTTGTATTTTAGCATTAGCTGCATTTAGTGGCAGACGTAAGAGTGAGTTACCACGATTTAAAGTATCTTATTTCGATGATGAAAATATCATATACGGTTCTTTATATAAAACACCTGAAAAGATCCAAACAAAGGGAAGAGGCTCTAGGGGCAAAATGTTGACGGTATATACACTTGCAAAATCGTTTAAGCCATATTTTGATTTGTGGATGAATTATAGAAAAGAACACGGAATTGAATCAGAATGGTTATTTCCAAAGAAAGTAAATGGAGAATATATAGATGAACCTATGGATTCAAGCACTCTTGACAGTTGGGCTGATACATTCAGTAAACATTTAGGAGAAGACTTTTATTTTCACAGTCTTCGTCACTTCTTTACAACTTCTTGTTCTCGAAGCGGTCTTCCTGATGATGTAATTCAAATGCTAGTCGGTTGGAGTTCGCTAGATATGGTATCAGTGTACAAAGATATTGACGCAGATGAACAATTTGCAAAATATTTTGCTGATGGAGAAATAAAACAGGTAGAACAAAAATCACTTTCTGATTTATAAGCAATGCCGATGAAGCTTTTGTCTAACATTATTTTCCCACTATCAGCCATAGAAGATGTTCGTGCTTCTCTACGTTAATGAGAACCTTAATTGACGGATAAGAGTCATTAAATCTTATCAATTGGTCTTTGCACCGAAGACTGAAAATATGCGGAGAATAATATTGTAAACGGTTATTCATATACATATCATGCATTTGACGTGTAAGACACACGAGTTAGGAATGGGAGAATAATATATTATCCATGTCATCAGCATGATTGGAACATGCGTCTCATATCAGAGAAGATTTCGGTTCGATTCCGATGTGGCGTTGCAACTGGATAATAATAACATACCAGAGAATTTTCAACATTCTCTTTGTCGGTTGACTGGTAATCAATCGGCAATAGATCTTACCAATCTACATATAACATGGGGAGGTAGCTCCTCTCCTATTATCATAGCGGAATGACGAGCAATGGAAGCTCACTTGGCTCATAACCAAGAGTATACAGGTTCGAGTCCTGTTTCCGCAACTCAACGATTAAAAGGAAAACGAAAAAATAAAAGAAAGGAGTGTACATAATGGCAAGTAGATTATCTATTGAAAACGATAGATTAAAAGTCGGTCAAGTAAAACGAGTAACATCGAATAATGGAAATAAAATTGATTCTATTACTCTTCTACTTAATGAATCTGTGGAAGTTTTATTTGCACCAAATGGAAATGCATTGGAATTTACGGTATCAAATCCGAATATTGATATGAGCAATTTGGACTGTACTATTGATAAAGAGACTTTAAGGGACTTAGTAATCAGTTTCAAAGACGCATACAACCAAATAATTACAAACGAAAGTGAGGGTACAAATTCATGAAATTAGATCAGAAATTTAATGTGGAAAATGATATTGCAAGTGTAGACATTACTGTTACAAGTCTTGGCACTGCTGATTTGACAAGTGAGCAGGAAAAAGAATTGCTTGCAAATTACAATAAGTATATCGAGTATAGCAAAATACAGTTTAAGGGAAATATCAAACTTAATAATGGCGTTCCAGAAGTAACAACAGATCCAAAAGACGATTCTACTATTGTTGAATTGGAGATTACTGATGTAACAAATGAGAGAAAACTTATCAATGAAGATTTAGCATTTCATTTTGAAAGAGATGTGACAAAATATCCTGATACAGTATTAAATACTGTTCTTGATAAAAAGGAACTGTATGCACAGGCTCAGTGTGTATTATTTGCTACGAAAGTTAAGGAAGCTGTTACTGAAAAGTTGGCTGAAATTCGAGCATTGAATAATACTTTTGAAGGAACTACAGAATATACTTTGTAAAAATAATGGGTGGTGAAATTCCACCCCGCAAGGTCTGTTCGTCTAGCGGTCTAGGACATCGCCCTTTCACGGCGGCAACAGGAGTCCGAATCTCCTACAGATCATTATGCGGTAAGCCTGAAGTGAAAGCTTATTTTTTGGATGCATACGAAATTTAGGTGTGTAAGTTCAACACTTACTACCGACCTATGCCCTTTGCGGTCTTCGGACTGGTACTGTTGTAACAATAGGATACGTCCTATGCAGTTTAGATGAAAGCTCGCCATTCGAGGATGGAATGAGAAAGGCAATATTATTTTGGAATTTTATCAAATATCAATTTTCTTAACTTGAGTTGATATTTATCATAATGAGATTCCCAATCAAATTCTTTTGTATTATCTAAGATATCTTGTTTGAGATTTTCGAGTTGCTGTTTATCTGTTTTATGCTTCATGATAATCGGTAATTCGTTAATCTCGTTCTCATAAAATAAAATGGTTGCAATAATACAATTCTTATTGGCAAACAACGCAACTAATTCTTGTTTTGTACCCAATACAATTTCAGCCATACCTACTACTCTATTCGTAGTCATAGCTTTACGAAGAAGTTCATATTCGATTTCTGACTCCATTTCAGGAATTAAATAATATGATTTATCTATGAGTAGGTCTGATATTTCCTTTGATTTACAGAAATATTTTATTGAAAGTGTTCTATCTTTGTTTGATGTAATTGATCCTATATCATATTGTTCCAAAATAACATACTTATCTTCTGCATATTTATATCCTTTTACAATATCTTCATTGTGGATTTCTTTATTACAAGATGGACAAAATTTGATATAACGCACTCTTTCTTTGGAGTCTTTGCAGAGTTGATTAAGTTCTATAGAACTATTGTGTGATGTTTTTAACATTTTTACGGGAATATATAAATCTTTGAATTGAATTGCAGTTTTATATGAAGCGTTCATGATAGTTTCTCCTTAGATACTTTTGGTTTAGTATATGGAGAAATTTGAAAAATATTATCTGGATATAGGACAATTTGGTAGTCCGCTAGTTTTGGGAACTAGACGTTGTAGGTTCGAGTCCTGCTATCCAGATTATCACCCCCTATACAGTTATAATCAGTTTGGCGACTGATTGGTTTTAACATTTCATTATATCTAAAAGAGAATATTCTTCTCTTCTATCATGTCTAAATTATTATCTTATGTAGGGTAATTGCCCTAGTCTTTTTGAAAAAATTTCATATCAATAAGAATCCTTTGGAGTAATCGTTGCAGCGATTGCTCTACATAAGATAACAATTCGTTATCTGCAAGTAACGTATAGACAAAGGAAAGTATTTCGCTACTAAGTGCGAAGAAAGGATTTAATATTGATTAAGAAATTTACAAAACGACAACTTTTAGACCAATGCGGATTTACCGCAGATGAAACACAAAAAATATTGGAATATCAGAAGAAATTACCAATATTAAATGAATCTGAAGAAGAGGGATTCAGTGTAAATGCAAGAAATCTTTGGGAACAATTAGGAAAGCCACAAGGCAAATTTGCAGATTGGATTAAAAGAAAAATCGTAACAAAGAAAACCAAAGGTGGTTCTTTAATTTTTGTTGAGAACAAAGACTATAATACGATTTCTCAAAAATGCGAAATCGCAGATACAGGTGGTTACAAGGAAATTCTCGAATATTATCTTACTATTGATTGTGCTAAGAATGTAAGCATGATGGAAAATACTGATTCTGGTGCTTTATGTAGAGATTATTTTATCCTTATGGAAAAGGCTGTTAAAAAACATGCAAAATGGGAATTAGTTCGATCCCCTCTCCGTCAAGGTTATAAACAGATGCAGAAAGCATTAGATGAATATATGATGAGAATGGTTCAGCGAAATGCAGACGATTGGGATTACAGATTTGAAGCTGACGCACTTAATGTAATTGCAACTGGATTTTCAGCAAAAGAAATTCGTTCTTATGTAGGATGTAAGGATAATATCACAAGAGACAGTCTTACTGCTACATATAATGAATATCTGTTAAAGCTCCAAGAATGGAATATCTTATTCCTTGGTATGAATATGAATCGTTATGAAAGATATTCAAAGTTGAAAGAATCATTTGATATATTTTTCCCTAACGCAGTTTCTATTAAAGAAGATGTAGATATTAACAAGATAAAGGAAAATAAACAGAAATTGCTTGATGAAGCAAAATCGAAATTGATGAAGACCGCATAATTGTAGGTCTTATTTTTATGCAAAAATCAAGACAGACTTCCTTTTAATAAGGTCGTCTGCGTGTTAGCTCATGTGGGCGACTATAAAAATATTAAGGAGGAATAAAAACTATGTCAATGGTATGTACGAAATTTGGTGGCTCTAGTAACATTGCACTCTGCGAATTTGTTGCAGATTCAGTAGACGAATTGTTATCAGATGCCCCTACAACAAAGAAAAAAGGAACTGGAAACTTTGCTAATTTTGACCACTACGCTCCTATTGGTAGTACAGCAACAGTAAATAATTCAGGAAGTATTGTCGTATACATGCTTTTCTCTGAAGGCTGGAAGGAGATGTAGTATTATGGATACAATAACTTACGCTTTATGTAAAAAGGCTGCTGCTTCTGCTGTAAGTGGAGTTAAAAGTATGTCTGTTGATGGACAGACACTTACGATCAATACAAAGGATAGCGGAGTTTTTAAAATGGTATTCCCTACTCCTAGCGATGGTCGTTCAGTAACAGATATTGACGTAAATGACAAGAATCAGATTGTATTTACTATGTCTGATGGAACAAAAATTACAAGCGGTGTTATTCCTACTGTTAAGGGTACAGACGGAAAGCCAGGAAAAGACGGTAAAGCATTTACTTACGATGATTTTACAGATGAACAGCTTGAATCTTTAAAAGTTAAGGGTGACAAAGGTGATCCTGGTAAGGATGCAGTTTCACCAACTATTACAGAGAATGAAAATAATACAGATAAGATTTATAAATTAGATGTAACAACTGCTGACGGAACTTTTACTACACCAAACCTTAAAGGTAAAGACGGAAAGAATGGCACAGGTTCTTCTACGGGCGAGGAAAATGTCATTGAATCTATCAAGGTCAATGGTGTCGCACAGACTGTTGCGGAAGATAAATCAGTTGATATTACTGTACCAACCGTAGATGTTGACAAGAATTATGTGGATACAGAACTTGATAAGAAAGCAAACACTTCTGATATTCCGTCTCTTGATGGATATGTGACTGATGAAGAATTGACTGCAAAGGGTTATCTGACCTCTCATCAGGATATTAGCGGTAAGGTTGACAAAGTAAAAGGTAAATCACTGATTGATGACACTGAGATTGAAAGATTAAAAAGTGTTAAGAATTATGATGATACAGAGATTAAGACTGAATTGGTAAAGAAAGCTAATTCGACTGATATTCCAACTAAAGTAAGTGGTTTACAGAACGACAGTAACTATCAGACTGATACAGATGTTACTACTACTCTCACACCTTATGCGACAAAAACATATGTTGGAGAACAGATTAGTAATGCCGACCATTTAAAACGTGAAATTGTAACAGAAGTTCCAAAACCAGAAACAGCAGATAAGAATACTATTTATATGTTAAAGATTGAATCTGTTACTGGAAATGATAAGTATAGAGAATATCTTCTTATTGACGGAACTGTACAATGCGTTGGTGATACTTCTGTTGATTTGACTGATTATGCAAAGACTATTGATGTTGATAAAAAATTAAATAATAAAGCAGACAAGACAGAAATTCCAATAGTTCCAACAAATATATCTGAGTTTACAAATGATGCAGGATATCTTACTGAACATCAAGATATCTCTAATCTTGTTGTAAAGGAAGAAGGTAAGGGATTATCTTCTAATGATTATACAAGTGAAGAAAAGACTAAGCTTGGTGGTGTTGGAACTTCACAGGGAAGAAATCTAATTCCGTATCCTTTAACAGATAGAACTACAAATGGAATAACATATACAGTTCAGTCAGATGGTTCAGTTTTAGCAAATGGAACTGCATCTGCGGAGAATAATGCCTATTATAATTTTGCATATAAGATATTAAAACTTGGTGATACTTCTTATACTCTTAGTTGTGAAGGACTTCCAAAAAGCGTGTATGTATATGTGTATGATGAAACTATTAGTAAGGCGGTTGCAAACGTATCTGACACGCCAGTGACAAAGACTTTTGTTGGTGATTCAACACATACATATTCTTTATCAATTAATGTTGGT
>ERZ824600.2230-NODE-2230-length-21277-cov-3.004712_pt1 | contig 21277 bp, 17 predicted proteins | sample MGYA00519933_ERZ824600 | MGnify/ENA primary metagenome ERZ824600 (study PRJEB31778, sample SAMEA3449178) | human gut metagenome | biome: human gut; feature: human-associated habitat; material: faeces | place: United Kingdom | collected 2010/2012 ... | reverse complement strand
GGCCGGAGAAGGAGTGAGTGAAGAACAAAAACAGGAGCTGCTGAATCAGATGTGGCGTAACGGCTGTATCAATGATACCTATGAACCGGGCTCTACTTTTAAGATCATTACTACGGCAGCAGCCTTTGAAGAAGGTGTGGTCAGTTTAAAAGACCGGTTTCACTGTCCGGGATATAAGATCGTAGAGGACCGTAAGATTCGGTGTCATAAAGTCGGCGGTCATGGAGCCGAGGATTTTGCACAGGGGATCATGAATTCCTGCAACCCGGTATTTATAGAGTTAGGACTGCGTTTAGGAAGTGAAAAATATTATTCCTATTTTAAACAGTTCGGTTTGCTGCAAAAGACCAATGTGGATTTACCGGGCGAGGCGGCAACGATCATGCACAATCCGAAAAATATCGGGCAGGTGGAGTTGGCGACCATATCCTTCGGACAGTCTTTTCAGATCACACCGGTCCAGTTAGCGACTACCGTATCCTCTATTATCAATGGCGGCAACCGCGTGACCCCTCATTTCGGGGCTTATGTCACGGATGAAAAAGGAAAAAACTTAAAAGGTAGTTATGCTTTTTCAGCACAAATCTATCCGCAATCGCTTACGCAAGGGAATGAAGTGGTTTTATCAGCGGTCTACGCCGATAACTATCAAATCCGTTTTGCGTTAAGAGGAGTGGACGAAAGCCATTATCTTATTTTCTCAGACTACAAGGATAGATCAAACTTCCTTAATTATATAGAGCATGTTTCTTCTACTGAGTATAATCAAGAAAAAGGCATCAATATGGGTTTACTCGTAGTGGACGGCAGTGTGGCGATGATGTTAAATGGTGAGGTTATCTATAGAAGAGCGCTTCCTGAACTTAAATATACCGAAATGTTCTTGAGTACTTATGAATGCACTGCGCACATGAAAAATTTACAAATTGAATCCGACGAAGCCAAAGTAAAAAGCATGTATCAAAATGCACTTATTGATTATAAAGACAAATTAACAGGTGTTTCACTCATCAACACTTCACAAAATATAAGTGAGTTTGTTGAGAATGTTGATGGAAAAATATACGTTGAAGGTAAAGATTCAGACCAAAGAGTAATGGGTGCGCTTTATCAAAATGGAGTGCCTGTGGGTGGTTATGAGTATGCCATTTCTGGACATTTAAAAATAAACGACACAAAAACTACAGGTGGTAAAGCGAGTAAAGTCGAATTACAAATTGCCAAAAACGTGCAAAACTTTGTAAAATTCCACATTTTCCGTTATCCGACTAATAATAGTATTTATGCTTATCCGACGGAAAACGGAAAAGCAGCATCGCAAGTGACTTGTGAAAATAACACCTTACCAAAAGGCACGGAATATCAAGCCGATTACATCTTCGTGTATAGTGGAAAAGAATTGAAGATGTATTTCAAAGATGGAAGTTATCTAACCAATTATAAGCTTGTATATAGTCAAGAAGCCAATTGGGGCTATACAATGTTTACCTTAGCGATGAGACAATATTGTAATGTTACCTTTGATAATTTCAAAACGTATTATGGAGACGATTTTGATGCACTTGTCAATTCTCTTGAAGATAGTACGACACCAGCAGAAGAAGTAAAATTCTCAGCGGAAAAAGATACATTTAGAGATAATGGTTGCTTCACGAATGGCAATACAGGAACTTACTATAAAACGGAAAGTGCTTATGATAAAGCCTTTATCTTTAAAGATGATAAATCCGTAAGCGGAGAATACTGGCTTGCTTCTGGTAGAATGCAATTCGGTGAATATGCCGCCTGGACACAAGGAGAATTAAGTGCATATGTAGACGCAACGCATGCGATTAGATATGTATTTGAATACACTGGATCTTATTATCAGGTTTTCCATGAAATTAAAAATGGTAACGATAACTGGACAGGGTATACGCTCATTGTAAGACCACAAGTGAAAAACGATGCGACCATGAACTTTACACTGGTAAATTATGGTGGCAAAACCTCACTTCTTATCAATGGTTATGTCTATCATACTGTAGAATTTGAATTCTTGAAAAATGCTACGGCGACAATTGGTGGAAAGGGCGGAACATTAGTTTTGAAAAATATAACGATAAACACAAATAAAGTAGATATAGAGAATTTTACATCAAATATGGAAGAATATACTTATGTTTCACCTTATGATTCAAGAATGAATTCTCTTGCCAAACAATATGAATCAGCGGAAAAAGGCGGTGTACTCATCATGGGTTCAAGCACCATGGATTATTGGAAAGATTGGCAAACTGATATTGGTGGTAGACTCGGTTACAACGTCGGTATCGGTGGAACGATTGTAGAAGATTGGCTTTACGCTTATGATAAATTAGTAAAACCATTTGATCCATCGATTATTATCATCTTCTTAGGTGGTAACAATATCAACAATATGGGACATACGGGAGCGTATACTAGAAGTTTGATGGAGCAATTGTTGAACAAAATGCATGAAGATTTCCCTAACGCCGAGATTTATTACATTTATTCCATGGCAGTTCCAAGTTGCTATAAAGGCGGTAAATTCAACTATGAATATGGTCAATTTATAGACGAAATGAAAGAACTTGTAGCTAATACGCAGTGGTTGAATGGAATAGACACGTTTGATGATTTAACAAGAGATGGCGAAGCCAAAAAGGAACTTTATAGACCTGACGGCATCCATTTAAATGATGATGGTTATGACGTGTTTGCAGAAATCATAAACAGAAATGTTTTCAATAAGAAGTAAAATTGAAAACGAAATTCTAGATTAAAAATAAAAGTTGGTGATCATTAGAATAGTGATGGCCAACTTTTTTAGTTAATGACAATATTGCGATATTTAGGTTATTTCTATTATCGAAGATGAACGATTTAAAATGCACAGTATCTCACCAAATATGTTATGTTATGAATAATTAAATCTTTGTAGAATAAAAAATTATTGAAAGAGTTGACTTTAATTTAGCTAGACATGAGGAGAAATTCATATGAAAAAAATCTTATTTATTGCATTATCTTTAACTTTTGCTATTTTGTTATCTTCATGCTCAAAATCTCTTTACCATCAAGGATAATTCTTTCCGAATGACTATTTAAAAAAGCATCTGATTGAAGATGTCCCCCATCCTGAAGGGAATCTTTTATTTGTTGATCAAAATGCATTTGCTTCTCCTAAAGTTTATGTTGATTCTAGTGTGAGCGCTAAAGAATATAGTAAACAAGTTTTAGATTATTTAAAAATTCAAAACTATAAATTTATCTATGCAGTAGATAGAATATATGTTTATGTAGGATTAACTCCAAAGAAAGAAGCCACATATTTAGTAAAAGAATTTACTCATTTAGATGAATGCTATTTTCGCGATAGTTATTTCTTTATTTATGGGAATAACGAAGAAACCTATACAAATGAAAAAGGAACAGTATTTTTACAAGATGAGCATATCATTAGAATCAAAAAAGAATCGGAAAGATTAGAAAAAGAAGAATATTCTATTGATTTCAATTATGATTATCAAATCATCATCAATGATGACCCATGTAACGTGACTTATATTGGAAACTAAAATATTATTAATTGTATTTTTAGTAACAATATATACGCTTTTAATGACGCTAATTTTACATATAAATATTAAAACTGGCCTGATAGAGTGCGTTCCACCAGGCTTTTTATTAGTTTTCTACAATTTCGAATTTCTTTAATGACATAACTTGATTATGAACTAATTCATAATCAAGTTGTTGTGTGTAAAAAAGAAGGCGTGTTGAAAATAGAGAGATTAATAGTGATGAAAATAGAGAGATTAATAGATGATGAAATTTAAAAAGCTAGGATGGTAAAATAAAATATATAGGAAAAGGTAAATGCTTTGGAGAGTTATTAATATGAAACCATTAACTTCAATTGAAATTAAACTTTGTCAAAAACAAGCTAAGTTATTTGAGGCTTCAGTAAGCAAGACTGAATATAGTTCTCCAGTATTTATTAGAAGATTTATGTATTCTTCAATTGCTAAATCTATGGATGATAAAGTGTATCTATTCGCTTCTGAATCTGAAGAAGACGTATTTTTAACTTTAGAAGATGAATTTGGGAAAAGCAGTTATGGAAAAGAAAAATTTAGTAAAGATCAAATGTTTTGGATTGGATATATTTATAGATGCCTTTCCATTAAATATAAACTTTCAAGTAAATCAATCTATAGACTTTTTAATGCAAGTGAAATAATCAAATATTATAATATATGTCATACCTATGATATTGTTGACGCTGCTGAAAGAATGATGGAAAGTATATCCTATGATAACTCATCTATTGAAAAGAAAGCATATGACGCTATGAAACGATTAATGTATGGAAAAAATGGATAGACTGAAAAATTTTATTATATTATTGGTAAACTAAGTAGATTTGATTAATAGCATTATAGAATAAAATAAAAGTGTTAGAAAATAATAAGATTTTAGGCAAAAACTAACTATAATGATAAGTCACAGGTGGATACCATTAATAAATGGTTTATAGCTTAAAAACTATATCAAATATTTTTATAATTGTTTTCACATTAATTAAATTAAAAATGAGAAAAAAATTCACATTGTTGTTTTTTAATGAGAAAAAAATTCACAAATCTCTTGAAAGCTAATGAGAAAAGCCTCATAATAATTATGAGGTGATTGAAAATGAGCTTGAAAGACATTCGGTTACAAAGCAATTTAACGCAAGAAGAAGCTGCACAACTTTTAGGTGTGACTAGAAGAACATATGTAAATTATGAAGCAGGTAAAATCGATGAATCATCTTTGAAATATAGGTATATCGTAGAAACATTAAAAAATGCGAATCTCCTCGATGAGAACCATGGGATATTATCCATAGACCAAATTAAAAAAATATGTAGTGAAATATTTAAAAATTATTCGGTAGACTTTTGCTATTTATTTGGATCATATGCTAAAGGTAAAGCAACAGAAATTAGCGATATTGATTTGTTAGTTGCAATGCCAGTAGATGGAATGAAATACTTTGAACTCATAGAAATACTAAGAGAACAATTGAAAAAGAAAATTGACTTATTGGATGTAACACAATTAGATAACAATCCTACGCTTGTAAAAGAAATATTAAAGGATGGGATAAAGATTTATGGATAACGTAAAAAATGATGAGTATTATATTGAAAAAATTTTATCTGATTTGGAGTTTATAATTGAACACACCAAAGGAAAAACAAAAGACGAAATAGAAAATAATATTCTACTAGTAGACTCAATTATGTTCCGTATTATTCAAATTGCAGAAAATAACAGTCGCCTTTCTAACGAATTTAGAATGAAATATTGTGAAATTTCTTGGATGGCAATTAAAGGAATGCGAAATAGAATAGTCCATGATTATGGAGTCGTAAATATGGAAATTGTTTATGATACGGTAACGAGATGGATTCCGCAAATGTATGAGAAGTTGACAAATATTTTAATACCACAGAATAACTAATTTTAATTAGTTCTATTTGAATCTCAAAAGTAATTGAAATATGAATTATATGATTTTTATGATTGAGTGTATAGTCGCTTGTGTATTGTTTACGCTAATGCTATAAATAATGTGTGCAAAAAAGAGAGAAATTTTTACTAACGATTATCCACCCGTGGTTATAGAACCTTTACGTAGTTTAGGTATTGTACAAGAAACGGCACCTACAAAAAAGAGTGGTATGATTCGTAAGTTAATTGCAATGATGATTTATGCCATTTTATTTGCTCTCGTTCTATATTTTATTAATGACATTACAAAAATCTTAAACGCTATGATTACAGCATATCTTTTATGGTTAGTGGTCGATTGGTACGATTTCTTAGTCATTAACATTTTGCTAGCGCCTTTTGATAAATTTTATAAAATGGCTAAAGTAAGCCTTTTGAAAAATCAGTGGTTTGGTTTCATTTTAAAGGCAGTGTAAAAGGAATGATAATTGGTATTGTGTTTGCACCTGTCGTTGGTCTTATTGTCATGTTGATGAGCGAATTAATTGGCTAATTGACGTTTTATTTCACATTTTTAACAAAAATAAAAATAGATGATTAAAATATAAAAAGACAAAAGAATATGCCTCTGTAGGACTTTGATAAGAGAAATTATTACAAGAAAAAAGAGCTTGGTGCAAATCTATCAAGCTTTTTTTCTTACCAAAATGAAGTTAATAGTTGACTTCCATAAATGTTTAGGTGTATCAATATGTAGGAGATAATGATTTTTTCTAAAAGAGTATAGAAAATATACTGAAATTTGTTAGTTAAAATGAAAGAAAAATTTTGTGAAAAAAACGTGAATTCTCAGCACTTTCTTGTTAATAACGAGATGAAAAAATTTATAGAATGCTCAAACTTATCGATTTAAAGTATGCAATAAGTGAGTTCTCGGAGGTTTATCAATATGGAAGATCAAAATCTTAATACGGAAAACACCCAAGGTAAGATTCAAATAACGGAAGGTTCTTTATGGAAAAATATTTTTCTTTTTAGTTTTCCGCTGATGTTATCTCAATTATTGCAAGTACTTTTTAATATGGCAGATGTGGCCGTTGTTGGTAAATTTTCAAGTGCAAAAGCTTTAGGAGCAGTTGGTTCAACTACAACCCTTGTCACACTTTTTACAGGCTTCCTAATTGGAATGGGAAGCGCGGTCAATGTTCGTGTGGCCCATCACTTGGGGGCAAAGGATAAAGAGAGTACCATAGCATCTATTCGTACATCATTTGTCATATGTTTAATTATTAGTTGTATTATTGCATTACTATGTCTTTTATCGGCAAAGTTTATCCTTGAACTACTTGAAACAAAAGATGATTTAATTGATGGTGCAGTGCTTTATTTCCGCATTTATGCTTTAGGTATGCCAGCACTAGGAATTTTTAATTTTGGTAATGGTGTGCTAAGCGCAAATGGAGATACGAAACGTCCATTAATCTATCTTTTAATTGCCGGTATTTTGAATGTAATTTTAAATTTATTTTTTGTTATTGTCTGTAAAATGGCTGAGGATGGTGTCGCTCTTTCTAGTATCCTTTCTCAATACGTTTCTGTAGCACTTATCCTTATCTATATGGGACGAAAAGATAGTGAATGTTCTTTCCGCTTTCGTGATTTAAAAAAAGGATTAGATAAAAAAGAAGGAAAACGTATTCTTGGACTGGGTATTCCTGCTGGACTTCAAAACGCTATCTTTGCAATAGCGAATTTATTTATACAGAATGCCGTTAATTCATTTGATTCTGTTATGGTTGAGGGAAACTCCGCTGCCGCGAATGCAGACACAATCATTTATAATGTCATGTCAGCGTTCTATACGGCTTGTTCAACATTCATGGGGCAAAATTGCGGTGCTGGAAAACAAAAACGCGTATTAAAGAGTTATTATATTGGCCTTGCTTATTCTTTTATTATTGGGGCAATATTTGGTAGTGCATTGTTCTTTTTTGGTAGAGAGTTCTTATCGATGTTTGCTAATGAGAAAGAGGTTATTGAAGCAGGATTACAACGGACACGAATTATGAGCTTTTCCTATGCTTTTAGCGCTTTTATGGATTGTACGATTGCGGCATCTCGTGGTATTGGAAAAAGTTTTGCCCCAACGGTCATTGTGATTATGGGATCTTGTGTATTCCGGGTAGCGTGGATTTATACCATATTTGCGCATTTCCATACAATTCCTTCATTGTATTTACTCTATATTTTTTCATGGGTAATCACAGCGATTGCGGAAATTATATATTTTATTATTAGTTATAAAAAGCTGGATTCTGCTAAATAAAAAACATTGATTCCGATTTTATAAAATAAATGGTAAAATATATTTAAGTAGAAGATGAATAAGAATTTATGCATAAAAAACCATTTATTTTTAAGAGGGGGGACGAACAAATGAAGAAATTCATCATTTCGTTATTTGCATTTCTATTTACGTTTATATTTTTTATTACTTCCACCCCTACGGTAGCGCATGCGGATACAGGTCCGAAACCACAAACAACCATAGAAATTTATAATCTTGAAAAATCGGATTATATTGTCGCATATGGAACGAAAAAGAATAATGGACCCCATCATTTCTTTATTCCTGGTGATAAAGATTATGGAAAAACTTATTATGGAAATGTAGATGATTTGACTCTTATATACAACAAGGTAACTTTACCAGAAGGGTGGAAATTAACGGATATTTCTTCTTTTTATGAAAATACAACTCGTTTGGTTATTGAAAGTGGTTATATGTGGCCTTCAGAATTTATTTTGATTATTTATAACAAAGTTTCGGATAATTATTATCTTTCAGAAGCAACACAAACCTATGCTTTTCATTCTTATTTTAAATATAATATGAAAAACTATCAGGATGATCCGATATCTCTAGAAAAAAAGATCGTATTAGAAAAATCGTATCAGTATGGAAAGGAAATCTTTGGGTTCTTGCTTCGACTTGTTGTGACTTTAGCTGTCGAAATGCTATTAGCGGTAGTAGTTAAGTTTAATAAAAAATCACTATGGATTATTGGAATTACTAACTTTGTTACCCAAGTCGGATTAAATCTTGCTTTGAATCTTACTGCGTATTTTGGCGGAAAGTCACCTTGGCATGTATTGATTTATGCTTTAGTTGAGCTAATGATTGTAGTAGTGGAAGCAGCGATATTTAAAATATTTTGTAGGCGTGGAAAAGATGAAACAAGAGAACTCATTATTATATATACGATAGTCGCAAACGCATTATCGTTTGTTCTTGGCATGATTCTTTGGCTCTTTATTTATTAAGTAATTTCAAGCACTAAAATTAAAAATAGACTATTGAAAGACCTTTAAAATAGGTTGGACGATAGCCTTTTTCGTTTAAAAATTAATATTTAAAAATTATTAAGTGATTGTTATCATAAGAAAATTAACTAATTTAAATTTTTTGACTTTATGACATATTTAAAAAATGATTAAATTTTTCTTCCAAAAAAAATAGTTTGTTATATAATGGATGGGAGTCAAAGTGGTAAAGAAAATTCTCAATATCACATAGACTTTATTTTAATCCATTAGGGGGGTATAAAATGAGAATAAAACAACAAAAACAAATTCAAAAATTTTTAATTCAAGAATTTGGAAAAGAAAATGGAATAAAATTATTTGAAAAGCAAGAGAATCTTCTACAAAAACTAATTGAGAATACAAAAGATAAATCAAAGAATCAAATGAAGACAATGGTGCAAACTCTTTTGCCTCGAATTGCGTTATATAAGGTTTTTTTAAATGAAAATACACTACAAGAAAAGGCATATGAATATATGCGAAAGTATATGATAGATTTTGTAGCGGCTAAAAAACATGCTTCAATGAAGAAAATGGAAAAAGTACCAGGCTTTTATTCTATTTATAGTAAAATCTTTCTTAAATATATGCGTAAAACCGATCTTCAAGAGAGTGTCCAAACCAAAGGAAAAGATTATTATGATGTTATCATCCATCGTTGCCTTTGGTATACAGCTTGTGTAGAAAATGAATGCCCAGAACTCTGTCGATTATTCTGTGATGTCGATGATATTAGTTATGGTGGATTAAAAAAGATTGGCTTTTCAAGAACGAAGACTTTAGGTTATGGTGGAGATTGTTGCGATTTCCATTTCAAAAAGTTCAACAAGAGAGAAAAGCATAAAGATAACTCTTGCGATACTTTTAGCGATAGTTTAGTTGAAGAATTAAGTGATTAAAGAAAATGGCTTTAGTGAGAACACTAAGGCCTTTTTTATGGTGATGAAGCACTTTTATGGTGACTTATTGACTTTTTTCATAAATTTCAATATACTTTCATTTATATTAAGGGGGAAAAATAGTCTAATAATGTAGACCCTCTTTTTATCATTAAAAAGAAAGGATGATAATATGAAAAAAACTTTGTCTATTGCATTAATGGGTGCAACGGTTTTGTGTTTATTTTCTTGTAAAGGAAATAATCCACCATCCACCTCAACTTCAGGAACCGATCCAAAGAAAGATTTTACTGAAGAACAATTAGGATTGATGAAGGGTCATTTTATTGGTGAAAAATATGAATTAGACCTTTCCGCCAGTGCGTCTTCTATGTATGATTCTAAAAATGAATCTCGTCAAAATCTAGAAATTACGGATATAAAAAAGGAAAAATACGTAAGTGAGACGATTACTGATGTTTCTTCTTTTGATATTGATTATCTTTATTTAGAAGATAAAGAGCAATCGTCCGTTCAATATCGTGTTTCAGTTCCTAAAGAAGATTATGCTTCTTTAAAATTAGAAAAATACGATCAAGAAGAATGGAAAACGGAAGATAATCTCTATTTATGGGATAATGATTATGTAGGTACATGGGCTACTACAGAAGAAACAGCAGGCTTTGTTCAAACAGTAATCTTTACTGATGATTTTATTACTCCAATTTCTGGTTCAGATTTAAAACTTCCTACCGGTAAATTTTCTAATTACGATAGTGTGTGGTATCCGCAATTTGCTACATATAAAAATGAAAAAACCAATGAATATGAAACTTCTTTACAAGTTTTAGTTTATGATCAAGATGATTTAACTGAATTTATGTTTGATTTTGCTTTGATTCCTTCTACTGATGAAAATTATCCAATTGCTTTATATTATGTCTCTTATGGTTGGGAATACCTTTATCCAAGTGCGGAATATTATAAAGGCAATTGGTATACAAAACATGGTCAAATCACCATTTCTGAAGGAGAAGACGCAAACAAACTCAAATATAATGATACCGTCTATCAAAGTGAAGTAGTAAAAGACGATGACTATGGTTGGGTAACACATCTTAAAGCCGATAATAAAGACCTTGTACTTCGTCCATTTGTTGGTGGCTTTACCATTGAATCTAATAACGAAACAGTAGAAGCTGTGAGTTTAAATACAGAGGATTTAAAAGGTACTTGGTTATATGGAAATAAAGAGATCAGCGTTTCCACTGAATATGATGAAGACTATAATGAAGTTCTTAAAGTCACTGTGGATGGTAATGAAGTTACACCTACCTATGTGGCTAGAAATAGAAAATTCACCCTTCAATTTACCTTAGATGGTCAACAGGCTTACTTATCCGTTGTCCATAAAAACGCTGTTGCAACTTTAAATGTAAATAATCAAGACGTCTATGTTTGTACACGTGAAGTTTATGATGAAAATTTCGTAAGGGCAGGAAAGTTAGTTACAAGTGAATCGGCAGGTTTGTTATTAAATAGACTTGAAACCTTAGTGGTAAACGATGACTTTACAGTCACATATAATAATGTTTCTTATCCAGCAACTTATGAATATGATGACGAAATGCGTGCAGTTCGCGTTACTTTTGATTACAAAGACAAAACTTATGCACTTTATGTTTTCTCTTTAGACGGCGTCTATCTGCTTGAAAAAGATATGTCCGCTAACAACTATTCAGTTTTTGCTTCAGAAAGCTATTTAGAAGGTTTCGTTGCTGATTGGACTTCTCGTGGCGCAACCGCTACATTAAAAATTGATGAAAATTATAACGTTAATTTTAAAGATTTAAATTATGCGGTTACTTTTGACTATAATTTAAACTTAGGATTCTATATGTTCTTTACGAATCAAAGTTCTACAGTTGCTTATATGTTATATTTAAGCTCAGGTACTTTGATGTATTCTAAGATTGGTTATCAAGGTGATGAATTAACCACCCTTGAAGAAGATTGGTATATTAAAGTTGAAGACTATAAGAAGATTGAAGGCACTTATATTTATGTAGGTGACCAAGGAAAAGAATATGTCATTATTGGTGATGATGAAACCGTTCAAATTACAACACTTGTTGATGGTAAGAATGTTTTAAAAGACTATTCTGGTCAAGATGTCCATTATAGCTATTTGAATGGCGAAGTTTGCTTAACCTTTAAAGTCGAAGGGTCTAATACCTATGTTTATGTTTATCTTAATGGTCTTAGAGTGAATTTCTTTGATTCTCTATATTATGTTCAAGAAGTACTAGTGAACAATCAAGGTTACTTTACCGATGGTACGAACATTCTTTCTATTGGTGGACAAGAAGTGTACTTTAACGGAAATAAAGTAACATTAGAAAGTGCACAAGGCAATCAATTGGTCTTTACTGATAGTGGTACAAAATACACAGTTACTATTGAAAATGATGTCGCAACAGTTGTGGGCGGAGAAAACACCTTAACCTTAAATAAAGGAGACTTTAATTTAAAAGAATACGCAGGAAGTTGGACGATTGATAATGTGGAATATTCGCTTACAGTGAAAGAAAATGCAGATGGATCATTAAAATATGCTTTTACATATAGTGGTAATACATATACGGATTATCAAGTTACTGTAGTCAATGGAAAAGCGGTCGTTACCTTTAATATTTTGATGAGTAAATATGTGATTACGATTGATGAAAATGGTATTGCAACTTTATCCATTGAATCTTCTATACCTCTTCCTCCACCGCCACCACCATTAGCGTTTGAAAATTAAAATTATTAAGAGAGCATTCCTTGTGGGTGTTCTCTTTTAATTTTGGCTTTTTTTAAAGTAGGGTAGTTGAGTGATGTTGCTATTTAGTAATGTGAACACGTCGGCCACTTGCCATACTTTTTTTATTTATTCTTAATATAAAAAAGAGTACAATAAAAATGTAAATAGGTTAAGGTGAGTAAAATGAAAATTAAGTTTGTAGCGTACAATGATGGACGCGCTATATTTATTTATAACAGAATCAAACTATTTCCATTCTTTTTAATGTCTTTAATTCTTTCATTTTTTGCTTTAATTCCTACTTTTATTTTTTCTATTTATGAATTGTTATTTATTTTTATTTTACCTTTATTATTCTTAATATTTTTGGGTATCGATTATTTATGTATTTCTTATAACAATAAAACGTTTCTTAAAGGGAAGAAGCAAAAACACACTTTTATTCTTGAAAATGGAATTCTTTATAAAGACGAAAAGATGATAAAATCAATGGAGGATATTCAACTTTATCGATACAAAAAGTACTTATTTTTAATATTAAGGCAATCTTATTACTATATTAAAAATGATAATTTTATTGAAGGAAGTCGTGAAGATTTTTTAAAGCTTGCTAAATATAAATGGCGACATTACGTATATTTTGATTTACCTAATTTAAGTAAAGAAGAAATTGCGGATTTGTATTTTAAAGATTTGGATTTAGATGGAGTATCTCGTTTCTTTTATTCTTCTTCTAAAGAAAAAATCGTTTATATCTATAAAAACGAAACGAATAGTTATTCAATTCAATTTGAACAATTAGAATATGCGGATGAACACGAACGTCTTTATTTACATGTCTATGCTTGGTGGGTACCTTCTAATGAAATGTCATTTTGTTCCTATTATGATAGTGAAGAAAGTGCCTATCGTGATATAGAAAACCTAGTTAAAGATTACTTAGAATTAAAAAAGGAGAAGTAACATGAAAATATTTGATTTACTCAATTATAAAGAAAAAAAAGAATTGCTTACTTATTTAAAAAATAATGGAGTGATGTTTACCACAATGAAAAAACGTGGGGAATATGAGTATATTATTTTTCCTATAAGCGAAGGCGATTTACAATTTCAAGCCGAAGCGTGGATTGATAAAAAAGATATTGTTTGCTATCGATTAATTTTAGAAAATGAAGAATACAACAACCAAGAATTAGCGCATCTTACTTTAAATTTAAAAGAACAGGTATCCGATGAATTAGGAAATCCTAAAGAAGATAATACCAATCATTTATTAGAAAATCGTATTGCAATCACTTATGAAAAAGAAAATTGGAAAATTCTTTTATCTTGTCGCGATTATGATAATACGGAAGGTCGATGCTTTGTTGTTTTGACGTTCGTTAATATGTTAAAAATGAATGCAGAACCTCAACTTAAAAAGCCAAATTCTTGGCTTCTTTATATGTTAGGTGGATTTTTGTTTGGCTTGCTCATGTTTTTAACATCTGAAAAATATTCTTGGCTCAACTTTGGAATTTGGATTTTAGGCGGTGCCCTTTGGGGTGTTTTATTTGGTTTATTAATGAACTTGTTTATGGGTAAAGATAATGATGCGCTCAATATGAAAGGACAAAGAAAGGTTCTGAATAAAGGCTTAAATCAAATTGAACACGGAGACCTTTTTGAGGGCACAATCTATTATGAAACGTCTAATAAATGGACGGGAAAATACATTCAAGCCGCTGCTATGGAAGTGAAAGATAAAGAAGCTATTTTATATTTTATGAAAAAGAAAAATGTAGTGGATATTCACGCTTCTTTAGAATCCATTTGTAAAGATTTATATTTTTATCAAAAAACACCGACAGGATATGTGTTTAATTTTAAAGTAGAAGAAAGAAATTATGCGTTCTTTATGAGTGAAAAAGAGAAAATTGATGAATTGATTCACGTTATGGATCACCAACTTTTTGCAAATCAAGAATATATGCCCCTCTTTCTAGAGCTAAAAAAAGTTACAAAAGAATATAATCCATATCAACTATATGAATTAAGCGATGAGACTTGCTTAGATCAAGCATTAGAAACCATAGCGAAATTATTAATGATAGGGAAGATGGTAACCCAAGAATATCTAAAGAAAATCATGTTACAAGTATTTGATGAAGATGATTATTATGTTTTACAATTATCTTCTCTTTATTGGAAAATATATTCTAAGACAAAAGATGAACACCGTTAAATTCCTTAATAAATCGTAAAATATTTCTTCTTTTTTTGGCTTTTATTATAGTATAATAAAAGTATTCAAAGTTCATGGAGGGTGACTATGAAAAGAATTATCATGCTATCCACAATTTCATTGGTGTTGAGCTTAGCGATAAACCATCGTTTTTCTATGGAAAAAACAAATCAAAAAATGCAAGAGATTGAAAATCAAGAACCTTACGTTTCTCCGCAAGTAGATGAAATGATTACCATGAAAGAAATGGCTGATTTTCTCAGTCAAAAGAAAGAACATTATCCACTCTCTGATGAATTCATAGAAAAGTACCAACAAGATGGTGGAGGCTATATCGACTATGCTCGTCAAAAAGGGCTAGTTGTCGATAAAACTTTGCATGAACCGAACCAAAAATGGCATTTCTTTACTTCCTGGTTAGAAGTCTTACTTGAAGAAGGAAAAATCACTTGGGAAGAAGATGCTAAAAAAAGAGTTTATACTTACTTATATTGTCCAGAATTAGTGCTATGGGTTTATGAAGCGACAGAAGTTGAACCGGCAAAAGTAAAAAAAGCAAAAGAAGTCGCAGAAGAAGGAAAAGCACAAAATTTAAAAGCAGTATCGATTGCTTCTAAAATGCGCGCTATTGTTTCTTGGGAAGATGTTTCTAAAGCCGTTTTAGCTAGTCGATCAACTAATAACTAAAGGAGAACCAACATGAAAGCAGTAAAGAAGTTATCCCTTTTTCTTCCGATATTGGCATTTGTTTTAGGTGGATGTAATCATGAAATCAACACCCAACCCACTGATATGAGTGTGGCAACAAGCCCAGTAAAAATGATTGTTCATAGTGTAAGAGATTTAAATGATATTGTTACGCTTAGATTTACACCGAAAAATACAACAAACCGCAATGTAACATGGTCCTGTGAGAAAAATGATGTGATTTCATTAGTGGATTCCACGATTACCGCTAACAAAGTAGGAACGTCAACCGTTACCGCAACGAGCGTGGAAAACCATGATTTATCTTGTGATGTTGAAATAGAAGTCTATGATCCAAACTCTCATTCTTACATTGTTTCATTTGAAAATAGTTCAGATTATACGTTAACTGGCTTAAAAGAAAGCTATTTAGAAAATGAAACTGTGACTTTTGCTATTGAATTATTGAATGATGCAAAAGAAATTGAACAGGTAAAAGCGAATGAACAAGTGCTAACCGCAACAGGAAATAATGAATATTCATTTACCATGCCTAATCAAAACGTTAACATCGTTGTTCAATTAAAAGATAAAGAATTAAATCCTTTAAAACCAGCGGAGAAAGTTAAGCTATCTACGGATACTTTAAATTTAGTTGTAGGAAAAGCAGATGGTCGTCTTGTGGCACAAGTAACCCCAACGGACACTACCGATGTCCCTTCTTGGAAGATTTTAACAGGGAATGATGTGGTTTCTATTACGCCGACTAATAATGAAGTAACCGTGCATGCTTTGAAAAAAGGAACGGCAAGTATTCAAGTAACTTATAACGAAAATGTTTCTACAAAATGTTTGATTAATGTAATAGAAGAAGAAACACCTTCAACGGATAAAGTGTTAGCAAAATATAATATCTCCTATGATTTAGCAGGAAGAAAAACGGCTAAAGCAATTAGTTCTACCGATGAATTAAAAACCACACTTCAATTAGAAGGAGAAGAAGATATTATTACTTCTATTGATGCTATGGAAGCCATTTATGGCGGTGGTAATGGTGGAAGAGGTGAAACAGCTTGGTACGCTAATGATTTATTAAAAGTTGGGACGACAAGTGTGAATGGTAGTGTGTCATTATCTTTAAGCACAGAAGTAAATCGTATCAGAATTACAGGATATGTAAGCGATAATGCTTGTAAACTCCGTGTGGGTAATAGTGAATCCACGGATTGGATAGAAGATGCGGATGATAACCAAACCACATTAGTAACTTGCTCCAATATGAACGAAAGTACGAAAGATATAGTCGGAAGCGGATTAACCTCTACGATTACGATTGATTTTACAAGTACAAAGAATTTCAAACTATCAGTCACGAATAAAAAGACATTATATATCACTTCGATTGAATTTATTGTGTCTTCAAATGAACAAAAATAAGGAGCGATAATACATGAAAAAGAAATTATTAATGCTATTATCTCTTACGAGTTTGATGTGCTTAGGCGCTTGTGGCCCAACTAGTAGTGGAGACTATATCGAAGAATATACCGTCATTTGGCAAAATGATAATGGTGATATTTTAGAAATGGACCGCCATGTAAAAGAAGGTACTTTACCAAGTTATGATGGTGAAACACCTACAAAAGAATCCGATGGTTCTTATCAATATACATTTCAGGGTTGGGAACCAGAGATTCATGCAATTTATGAAAACACAACCTTTACCGCAACGTATACAAAAGAAATGAAATCTTATACCATTACTTGGGTGAATGATAATGATGAAATATTAGAAGTTGATAAAGATGTGCCTTATGGTACTATTCCTACTTATGATGGTGCCACTCCTCAAAAAGAAAAAAATGGGGATATCAATTACATTTTTATGGGATGGACACCCAGTATCCATAAAGTAACAGAAGACCAGACTTATAAAGCAACCTATTTAGAAAGAAAAGATGGAGAAAAAGAAGCTGGAATGGATCCCGCTTTATTAGAGGATGGAAAAACCATTCAATATGGCTTTTATCCACAAACACGGGTAAAAGATGAAGCATTGATTACGCAATTAAATCAATTATCTCCATTAGAAACAAATGGCTGGTATATGTATGGAAATCGTTATTATACAAAGGAGATTGCCAAAGTTTATAATAACGAAACTTATACTTTTGATGATGGTGATTCAATTACCAATGGCAATGAATATTGGTTTGAATGTAAACCGATTGAATGGCAAATATTAAGTCAAGAAAATGGAAACTTATTTTTACTTTCTAAACAATTATTAGATGCACATAATTTTTATCAAGATTATGTTAATAGAACGGAAAACGAACAAACCATTTACGCGAATAATTATGAAAAAAGTGATATTCGTGCATGGTTAAATTCAGATTTTCTTAATTCAGCATTTTCTTTGAATGCTGGTTATCTTCAAGAAGTAACAGTGAATAACGAAGCTTCTACAACAGAAAAAGTGGATAACACATATGCTTCTAATAACACCAAAGATAAAGTGTATTTACCAAGCTATCAAGATTATTTAAATGTAGGCTATGGTTTTGAAAATGATGCAAGTAAAACATCTTTTACAAGAGAATGTAAAGTAACGGATTATGCACGGATTAAAGGTGCATGGATGAATGAAAAAAACAATGGTTCTTATTGGACTCGCTCACCAGTAAGTGAATATAACTACTGTGCTTGGAATGTAAATTCAGGCGGTTATTTAAGCACTTATGCAGTGGACGGAAATAGCCATTGTGTGCGACCAAGTATTTCAATTTTGGCACAAATATAATAAAGAATGAGGAGAAAAAAATGAAACAAAATGTAATGAAAAAGTGTTTTGGCCTTTTACTTGTTATGGGCTTAGGGTTGACTTTAAAAGAGAATACAGCTATGAAGGCTCAAGCGGCAGAAGAAAAAACACAAACAAATGCAAATGCCGTCGTGGATTTAGATTTTCCAGTCGAAGGGCAGGGAAGTACAAATCGTTATAATTCTTCTTTTAGCGCTACAAATGGTGGATACACATTTACAATTTCATGTGCAAGCAATAACTACAATAAATGGGCTTATATTGGCATTGGAACTAAAAATAGTGCATCAACGGCAACGATTGTATCTGATACAGCTCTCAAAGAAAGAATCACTTCTATTGTAATGACTTTCTCTTCTTATAAAGAAAGTGGCTTAGATTCTGCAAAATTATACGTTGCAAATAATGCTGAATTTACGGGTGCATATTCTCAAGATTTTAAAAATAGTATATCTACCACATCAGTTACAACGGTAGAAATACCAAGTACATATTCAAGTGAAAATATGTTTTATAAAATTGAATTTGCATGTAATGGTAGTCTTACAACTAATGGATTTATTCATTTAGACCAAATTCAATATATTTCTGATTCAGTTGACGAACTTCAATCCTTAACCATTAGTGGTGATACTACTGATTACGTAGCAGGATCCTCTTTTAACTTTAATCGAGTAGCAACTGCTCATTATTCTAGTAGTGGTGATAAAGAAGTTACAAGTGGCTTATCCTTTACTTTAAACGGAGAACCCATTAAAGAAGAAGACATTATTTCTAAAGACTTTATTGGAAATAATCTTCCTTTAGTGGTTACCTACACCGATGAAAAAAAGGCGACCATCAGTGCAGCACCTTATTTAGTGATGTAAATTATAAAGCGGTTTCTTCTATTTCTTTAAATTATGAAACATATACCCTTGCTAAAAATGGCACTGTTACATTAATTGCAACCGTAGAAGATGAATACGCTAATCAAAGTGTAACTTGGACATCTAGTCATGAAGAAATTGCTACGGTTGAAGATGGAGTTGTAACGGCAAAACAAGTAACGGGTGAAACGACAATTACCGCTACAACTGTAGATGGAAAAACGGCGACCTGTATTATTAATGTCTCAGTGGATCCACTTTTAGATTTACTAGATGAAAACTCTAATGTCATTACAGACGAAGTGATAGAAAAATATACGGATAGTACAATGCTTATTAAAGCAAAAGCCCAAAATATTGATCAACCCTCTTATTTATGGGAAAGCACAAATGAAGAAGTTGTGAAAATTGTAGCAACGAATGAAAGTGCATCTTTATCTTTTGTAAGTGTGGGGAATTGTGATGTGAAAGTTACAGTAGGTTCTTTAACCAAGAAAGTTTCTTTCTCCGTCACCCAATCCGCGGTTACCTCTTTGGCCTTAACTTCAAGTGTAGAAAATGGAAATTTATATACGGGTGATAATTTAAACACTTTAACTTTAACACCCAATATACACACAATTGGTAACGCTACAGAAGAAATTCTATGGACTTCTTCTCATCCTGAAGTTGCTTCTATTTTAAAAGAACAAACTAGCGGAAATGAAGTCAATCAAGTCACTGCGTTACAACAAGGAACAACGATCATTACGGCAACAAGCGCTTATACCTCTTCTCAATTTGTAGAATACACGATTACGGTTCATGAAGATAGTGTAACAAGATTAAGCTGGACAGGTAGAGGCAAAATTAGTGCATATGCCGGTACTGCCTTGAAAGACGCTATCGATATATCTCAATGGAAGTTTACTGCTTTATGGGCAAGTGGAAAAAGTGAAACACCTTCTTTTGGAACTGGTGAAAATGATGTACACATTGGTCTTTATGAAAAATCACTACCAGAAAATGAAGGAATGATTTTATCAGAAGATTATCAATTTGTAGCAAGTGATAACGGAAAATACTTAGTGGCTTTTTATCAAGCCATGCGTTCGACGAGCAACGCTACGATTGAAATTATCATTTGTCGAACGGTTATGGAAACGATGACAAACGCTACCGCTACTTATGATTTTTCTAGTATTAGTAAAGGCTCAAATCGAGCAATGGATGTAGAAACATTTGATAGCTACTATGTAAGTTCTTCTACGTTAGTTAAAGGAACGGCAACTTTACAATCTGTTTATCCAGATGCAAGTGGGGCAATTAAAGGTGGAACGGGAACCTATAATACTAGTATTCGAGTTGTTTTTGGTAACGGAGTTAAAATTTCTTCCGTCAGCGTGAAAGCAAAACAATATGCAGAAGATGAAAATACTTTAGTTGTCATGGGAAAAACACAAACGCTTACCGATACGATGATAAGTTATGATTTCAGTGTAGCTAATGGCGATTTTGAAAGTACTAATATCCTTTTAATTGAAACGCTAAAAACAGCGAAACGTGCCTACATTGAATCGATTACGATTGTTGCAAGTGGTGAACAAGATATCGGAAAAACTGATGATTGTTTAGCATTAGAAAAATATATTGATACCTATCTTCATATGGATGACTACACAGAAGATCAAGGCTTCTGCAAAGATACAGAACATGATTATTATGGTAAGAATTCTACATCGGGAGCCAAATATAACTTTAATCAATTAAGCGAAAGACAAAGAGAATTATTCTTTACCAATGCCGCTTTTAGTGAAGAATGTGCAAGATTACAAGCATGGGCTATCGCTAATGGTGAAACTATTCAACTTTCTAACTATCAAATTCAAGCATCTTATCAAAATAGCAGATTGAACTTTAATTCAGTGAACAGCCAATCGGTTATGATGGTATTGGTGATTTCACTTCTTGGCATTACGAGTTGCGTCGGCTACTATTTCATTACAAAGAAAAAGAAAGAAAACTAATACAAAAGTCCTTTGTTTTTAAAGGAGAAAAAATGATTTTTGGATACTAAAAATATCTTTGAAATCTTAGCCTTTATGTTATATAATAAAAGCGTATTTTTTATAACGTTTC
>ERZ824600.2228-NODE-2228-length-21280-cov-3.082261_pt1 | contig 21280 bp, 19 predicted proteins | sample MGYA00519933_ERZ824600 | MGnify/ENA primary metagenome ERZ824600 (study PRJEB31778, sample SAMEA3449178) | human gut metagenome | biome: human gut; feature: human-associated habitat; material: faeces | place: United Kingdom | collected 2010/2012 ... | reverse complement strand
ATCCGATAAAAACGAAGAACGAAAAACAAATTTTTAATCAAATCAATGTTTCTTTTGCGAATAGTCGAATTTCTTATGCTTTTGGAGAATCGTCCTTGGTTATGAAAGTGAGTTTATCAAAAGATTTACTTTTTTCTAATGATGTCGTTTCTATGGAACAAAAAATAACGCCTGAAAAAAGTTATACGAATTTATCTTTTGATTTTGAAGACCAAACGAATGATATCCTCATGTTAAAAGCGCATCAACTTTATATAAAAGTAGAAATCAACGTAGACGCAAATGATGAAACGTTTGATTCTTCTTGGTTCGTTCTAGGAGAAATGAACATTTCAGGAGGAGAAAAATTAGAAACAGAAGAAATTGAAACGAACACCTATTTTCAATATGATTTTAAAAATGCAACCTTAGAAGGTTTAATAGAAAACGACGGACTTGTTGTTAGTAGTAGCGGTATAGCGAGTGAAAATTTTTTTGGGCGAAGCTTATTTTGTAATAAAGGTACAGCCCAAAGAAACGATGAATCAACTACAAACACTAAAGCTTATAATGCCAGATAGTAAAATGAAAAGTTATGTAAAAGAAGACGGAACGATAATTCATACAAGCATTGAAGTGTATGTTGCCACCTCTTTAGATTCTTTTTTAGAGCAACCAAGCATAACTTTAAAATCAGGAGAAGATGAAAAAGACATACAAGATTTAGAAATGAATCTTACGAGCACTATAGAAAAAATAACATCGTCAGAAATATGGATCAAAGTGAACTTAAAAGCAGAAGAAGATTTATTTAACCCTGAGGAATACTTAACTATAGGAGAAATATTAGTGGAAGGACAAGAAGGACAAAGAATAGATTCTTATTTAAAAAAGAATTTTAAAGAAGAAAATGTAGAAGACGCGATTGAAATAAATGGATTTTCTCTTTTTAAAGAACGAGAAAAGCAAAATAAAATCATTTTAAAAGATAAAGGTATTTGTAATTATGAATTAATAGAATTTGATGAAAATGGAGAAGTCATCAATCAAACCCAAGCAAGCGTATGTGCTTGGAAAGAAAAAGGATTGAAATATAACAATAATATTGTTGTGGGAATGGACGAAGAAGCACTACAGAAAGTGCTTAAAACGTATAAAACTATTGCAAAAGATGGAAACAGTGCATCTTACTCGGGACAAATTACTTTACAGAATCAATTGATCAATGTGTTTATCCATGAAGTAGCAAGCAATTATCATGAGTTAGTTTATGATTTGGTCTCTACTTTTAATGGAAATGAAGTAAATACAAACATAAAAAAAGCCGCAACAAATGACGGAAAAAGGTTCTCAAAAAATGTTTTTGAAGACTATGTTATGGTAGGCGGAGGGAATGTAATAGAAATTATTTATGATGGAAGACGAGAACTATTAATTCATAATGGAAAAACCATGCAACGAGTAACCGATAATGAGATGTTTAAAATGAAATAAAAGCAAGCAGAAGCCTGTTCTTTTTAGTTTTCTTCGTTTTTTTGATGGAAAAGCAAAAAAAGAAGGAAATGATTGTTGAAAGAATAGGGCTCCAAAGGCTAAAGAAACCATTCATGGATGGGAAGGCTAATTCAGATGAATGGTAAAGAAAAATGCTATAAATACTTGACAATATACTAAATATAAATATATACTAAACACGCGTATACTAATTAACAATCGGAGGTGTATTTATGAAAAGAACGTATCAACCAAGTAAGAGAAAGCATCAAGCCACTCACGGCTTTAGAGCAAGAATGGCAACGCCAAACGGCCGCAAAGTCTTAGCAAGACGTCGTGCCAAAGGTAGAGCAGTACTTTCAGCTTAAGGATGCGCAACCACTAGTGATCGTACTGGTGGTTTTTTTAAATTATAAAGGAGGGCGCTACATGAAAAAGCAATTTCGTGTGAAAACACATGAAGACTTTCAACATGTTGTTCGTTCGGGCCTTGTTGAAAAAAATAGATTTTTTGTTGTTTATTATTTAGAATCCGAATTTTCTTATCCTAGAGTCGGTATTTCCGCACCAATCAAATTAGGGAATGCTGTTATTCGCTCGAAAACGCGAAGACAAATTCGAGGTATGCTACAAGAATGTTGGAGTGAACTTGAAGCAATTGATTATGTAATTATTGCAAGAAAAAGCTATGATTTAGAACAATACGGATTAGGATTAGAAGAACTGAAAGGACTTCTTAACAAAATTAGGAGGAAGAGAAATGAGAAAAAAGCATAAGACAGCTTTTAAAGTACTCGCTTTGGTTTTAGGCTTGTTTGCGGTTACTGGATGTACGGCAAACTTTTGTTCAGTCAATGATAAAGCACATATTCTTTATAACTATGATGCAGGTCTTTCTTATGACGAAGCAGGTCAACCTATCATTAAAGATGATGTACTTCAATTTAAAAACGAAGCGGTTACCAAACAAATGGCAAGTATAGCGAAAAATTATGACGTTCCTTCTAAAACTTTCTTTGTCGCTTTAGATGAAAAAGTTAAGGAACTTGCTATGGATGCCTATACGAAAGATGCGAATAAAGTCGCTGACTTAACGACAGAAGAAATTTTAAAACAATATGGTTATTTAAAATTTGCTGGACAAAAAGAAAACAAAAAAGGAAAGATGATCGATACCCTTTGGGTCAACTGGGATAACATGGTGGAACAAATCAAAAAAGAAATTCCAATGAGTGATCATCCAAGTAAAGATTTTATTGCTCAATATAAAAAAGCATTAAATTCCGTCGTTTCTTCTAATAGAACTTGTATTACACCAGTTTCGGGTGAATATGGTTCAGATGGTAATAAAGTTTACATTGAAGGTAAGACTTGGGGACAAGCATTTAAAAAAGGCTTCCTTGAAGGTTTATTGGTTTATCCAGTTACATGGGTATCCCATCAACTTACACAAGGCTTCTTAAACGCTAATGTTCGTGCAGGTTGGGCGCAATTACTCGCTATCTTATTTACTACCATTATTATTCGTGGATTGTTAATGTTATTGACATTTAAAACCACAATGGATCAACAAAAAATGACAGCTTTACAACCAGAGCTTGCTAAAATTCAAGCGAAGTATCCAAATTCCAATACCAACCAATATGAAAAGCAAAGAATGGCCGAAGAGCAGATGAAACTTTATAAAAAGTATAAAATCAAGCCATTAAATCAAATTTTGGCCATGATTTTACAATTCTTTATCTTCGTTGCTGTTTGGGGTGCTTTAAGCGGATCTTCAATTTTAACTTCAGGTGACATTTATGGTATGCACTTAAGTGCTTCCATTGGTTCTTTTATTACAAAATTTGATTTCTCCTCCGCGTGGTGGACCTCATTAATTCTCTTCATATTAATGTCGGGAACACAAATTGTCTCAACAAAATTACCACAATGGATGCAAAAGAAAAACACAAAGAATGTTGAAAAGTTAGGAAAGAATCCAGCACAAGATGCACAAACAAAACAAATGAAATACATGACGAATTTCATGATGATTATGATTATCGTTATGGGCTTCTCCTTACCTTCTGGTATGGGACTATATTGGTTATTTGGTGCAATTATTTCTATGATTCAAACCGTTATTACACAATCTATTTTAAAAAGGAAGAAAATGAAATGAAAAAGTATGTAGCAAAGACATTAGATGATGCTTTGGCATTAGCCGCCAAAGAAACTGGCGAAGAAAAAGAAAATTTAGTCTATAAGGTAATTAGTGAAAAGAAAACGTTATTTACCAAAAGAGTGGAAATTGAAGTCTACGATTTATCGGATGCAGTGGCGTATTTAGAAGATTATCTTGTAAAAGCCATTGGTGAATTCAATATCACCGCAACGGTAAAATCTCATATTGAAGATGAAATCATTCATGTCAATATTGATTCGGATCACAATTCTATTTTAATTGGTAAAAATGGTAGAACTTTACAAGCTTTAAACGAAATCGCCAAATTAGCGGTATCTTCCAAATTTAAAAAGAAATATCGTGTACTTTTAGATATTAACGATTATAAAGATGGGAAATATAACAAAGTCGTTTATATGGCCAAACACATGGCAAGAGAAGTTCAAAGATCTCATGAAACCATGACCATGGAAGCTATGCCTGCTGATGAAAGAAGAATGATTCATAATGCTTTAAGCACGATGCCTCATATTCGTACAGAAAGCGTTGGCGAAGGCAAACATCGTCAAATTACAATTCGTTATGTTGAATAAAAAGGAGCCTTTTGGCTCTTTTTTACTAAAAGGAAGGAGAACTGTTATGTTTGAAACCATTGTAGCGTTAGCAACGGCCCCTTTTACTTCAGCCATTAGCATGATTCGGGTTTCTGGTGATAAAGCTTTAGAAATCGTTTCTCATTGTTTTTCAAAAAATATTGAAAACTGTGAAAAAAGAACCATTTATTATGGTTTTATCATGGACCAAAAAGAAAAAGTCGATGAAGTGATTTTAAACGTTTATCCAGGAACACATTCTTACACGGGTGAAAATCTAGTAGAAATTCAATGCCATGGATCAATGCTCATTGTTAGAGAAATCATTGCGTTACTGATTAAAAACGGAGCAAGAAATGCGGAAAGAGGAGAATTTACCGCGAGAGCGTTTTATCATGGAAGAATCGATTTAGTACAAGCAGAAGCGATTAATGATATGATTCACGCTTCTTCTAAAGAAGGTAAAGATTTAGCGCTTCTATCGTTAGAAGGAAAAACCAGTCAAACATTAACTCCTTTAAAAACCCGGTTAGCGGATTTATTATCACAAATTGAAGTGAATATTGATTACCCAGAATATCAAGATATTGAAGAAGTGACTACCCAAAAAGTTTTAGATGAAGTGAATCAAATGTGTTTCATGATTGATCATTTAATTCAAGACGGTAGACAAGGAAAACTCATTAAAGACGGAATTAAAGTTGCTATTGTAGGAAAGCCTAACGTAGGAAAATCTTCCTTATTAAACGCTTTAATGAAAGAACAAAAAGCGATTGTTACGGATATTGCGGGTACGACAAGAGATATTGTTGAAGGAGAAATTTTATTAGAAGGTTTACCTTTACATTTATTAGACACAGCAGGTATTCATGAATCCAAAGATGAAGTGGAATCCATTGGTATAGAAAAAGCCAAAAAAGCCGTGGAAGATGCCGATGTAGTTTTACTCGTTATCGACGGTTCAAAAGAAGAAGATAAAGAAGATATTGAGTTAAGAGAAAAAACCAAAAATAAAAAACGAATTATTATTTATAACAAAGAAGATTTATTAAAAGACGAAAAGAAAAAAGATGGTATTTATATTTCGGCAAAAGATGGAAATATAGAAGAGTTAAAAGACGCAATCTTATCTTTATTAGAATTAGATCAAGAGGTTTATCACCGTCCAAGTTTCGCTAACGAAAGACAATTAGGTTTATTAGAAAAAACGAAGATTGAATTGAAGAAAGCACAAAGTGATGCCGCAAATGGCTTAACTCTTGATTTAGTAGCAGTTTCTATTCAAGAAGCCTATTTAAATATTTTATCCATATTAGGGGAAGGAAAAGGAAACGACTTTACAGAAGAAATATTCTCTCGTTTCTGTGTGGGTAAATAAAAAGAAATGATATACGATACGCATTGTCACTTAAACAGTGATAATCTTTATGAAAAAAGAGACGAAATTATTAAAAAGAGTGAAGAAGTAGGTGTAGGCGCCTTCTTCGTTGTGGGTTGGGATTTACCTTCAAGTAAAAGAGCGATTGAAATTAGTCACGAATATCCCAATGTCTACGCAATTGTAGGCGTTCATCCTTGTGATATTCAAGACGTAGATTTAAAAGATTTAGAGCCTTTATTAACACAAGATAAAGTAGTGGCCCTAGGTGAAATTGGTTTAGATTATCACTGGGTCACCGATGAAAAAGAAAGAGAAAAGCAAAAAGAATATTTTATTGCGCAAATTCAACTAGCTAACCAATATCATCTTCCTATTTCAATTCATTCTAGAGATGCGATTCAAGAAACATATGATATCTTAAAAGCTTATCCACCAAAATATGGTTGTATCATGCACTGCTTTAGTGGGTCAAAAGAAATGATGAAGGAATTTATTGCTTTAGGATGTTATATTTCTTTTGCGGGACCAGTGACTTTTAAAAATGCAAAAGTCATTAAAGACTGTGCCCATGAAGTACCTTTAAATCGTATGCTAGTGGAAACGGATTCACCTTATTTAGCACCACATCCTTTTAGAGGCCAAGAAAATAATTCTTCCTATTTACCCTATATTGTTGAAGAACTTGCACAAATTAAAGGAATCAAAAGAGAAAAAATAGAAGAAGCAATAAGGGAAAATACCAAGAGGTTTTTCCATCTATGAAAAAGAAAATTGATGCCGTCATCGTTGTAGAAGGAAAAAGCGATGTTGATTTTCTTTCGTCATTTTTAGAAGCGGATTTTGTGATTACCAATGGTTCAGAAATCGCGGATGAAACACTTCGTTATTTAAAACAAATTAGTCAAACAAGAGATATCATTGTTTTAACCGATCCTGACTTTCCTGGATTACAAATCCGCTCACGCATAGAAGAACAAATTCCTACAGTTTATCACGCGTATGTAAGAAAGGAAGTCTCTATTCGTCATCATAAAGTGGGCGTTGCCGAATCTACCAAAGAAGAAGTACTTTCTGCTTTAGAAAATGTAATGTTAAAAAGTAAAAAGAAAAAAGAATCGGATATTGAATATCAAGATTTAGTTTCTTTAGGATTCGTTGGAAAAGAAGATAGTTTAGCCTTAAGAACGGAATTCGGTCATGATTTTCATTTAGGCTATATAGGAAATGCAAAACGGTTTTTAAAAGAATTACGCGCATTAGGAATTCAAAAAGAAGAAATGAAGGAGTGGAAAAAGAAATATGATAGCAAGTAAAGAGTATGTAATGAATAAATGCAATGAATATGGTATTTTCCCTTCTAAAAAATATGGTCAAAACTTTTTAATTCAAGAAGAACCGGTAAATCAAGCAAGTTCTGCGTTAGAAATCGATGCGCAAGATGTGATTTTAGAAATTGGGCCTGGTTTAGGTGCGTTAAGTGAAAAGATAAAAGACGCGCACGTAGAAACCCATTTATTTGATATTGATCCCAATATGGTAGAGCATTTAAAAAGGACGTTTGCACCTTTTTCCTGGATTCATATTCACCAAACAGATTTTTTAAAACTAAAATGGGAAGGTAAATGCAAGATTATCGGTAATCTTCCTTATTACATTACAACACCTTTAATAGAGCATGTATTGTTAAATTTTGATTGTTCTATTTTTGTTTTTATGGTGCAACAAGAAGTAGAAGAACGTTTGTTTGCAAAAAAAGGTACCAAAGAATATGGCCCTTTAAGTTTATTGATTGAAGCAACGTGTCAACATGAAAAAGTATGTAAAGTGCATCGAACCTCTTTTTATCCTGTGCCTCATGTAGATTCTGCTATTTATAAATTAACAAGAATTCATACCATAGATTCTTCTTTTTATCGCTTTTTAAATACGATGTTTTCCATGCGTAGAAAAACCATTTTAAATAATCTTTTAAAATATGTAAGTGTAAAAGAGAAAGCAATTGAATATTTAGAAGTGGCTCATATATCTTCTTTAAGTCGGCCAGAAGAGTTATCTTTAGAAGATTTTCAAAATCTTTATCAAGTCATAGTAAGCGCAAAATAAAGAAAAAAACATATACATATACGAGGAGATTTTGCTTATGAAAGTCAATGATTTAGTCACTCGTATATCTCATCATCATGATATTGTTTTTCGCGTTGTTGCTATTGAAGGAGATAATGTTCTATTAAAAGGTGAAGTAGTTCGTCTTTTAGCGGATGCTCCGCTTCATGATATTATTAAAGTCAAAGAACAAGAGAAAAGTTTAACACTGCCACCCTTATCTTTTCTTCATGAATTAAGAGGAAAAACGATATCTGGGTTAGTTTTACATATTGATGGCGATGAACAATATTTAAAAAAAGCAATGGAAGCGTATAAAGAATACAAAGTCTCTGCGGTTGGCTATTTTATTAGCGAGCAAGATATGCCACAAAAAATTCCTTATCTTTTAAAAAAAGCATCATCCCGATGTATTAGTGATTACGGGACACGATGCGTTAGACGGAAAAGATAAAAACGATATCCGCTCCTACAGGACTTCGGCATATTTTGTCGATGCCGTTATACAAGCAAGAAATTATCAATCGAATAAAGATGCTCTTGTAATTATTGCGGGAGCATGTCAAAGTTATTATGAGGCTTTATTAAAAGCGGGCGCTAATTTTGCAAGCTCACCCACAAGAGAAAATATTCATTTGTTAGATCCAGTGATTATTGCCTCAGAAGTATCGCATACCATTGTAAGTCATTACGTTTCAGTACAAGATATTCTATCCAGAACTATTTCTCATCGTTTAGGAGGAATTGATACCAAAGGTGTCGCAAGAAGAACATTTTTAGGAGGAAGTTAAAATGATTGTAGAAGCTAACGCAAAAGTCAATTTATCATTATCTATTGTTGGAACAAGAAAAGATGGTTATCATGATCTAGATATGATTATGGTACCGATTTCTCTTTATGATACGATTGAAATCGATGTTTTGGATGATGAATATGAAACCTTAGTAGAAATGGATGATTATTCCATTCCTCCACAAAATAGTGTGACCAAAGCGATTGCTTTAATGAAAGAACACTTTCATATTGAAAAAGATTTTTCTGTTTATATTCATAAAAGAATTCCTTCGGAAGCTGGTTTAGGAGGAGGAAGTAGTGATGCCGCTTTTGTGATGAAAGCGATAGTTCAATTAATGAAGATTCAAACAACGGATGAAGAATTGATTGAATTAGGAAAGAAAATTGGTGCAGATGTCCCGTTTTTTATTAAAAATTGCCCAGCAAGAGTGCAAGGTATTGGAGAAAAGATTACCCCCATTGAAGGCGTAAGAAATTATAAATTGTTGTTGATGAAACCTTTTCTAGGTTGTTCGACAAAAGAAATTTTTCATTTATTTGACCAAAATCATTTACATTATGACTCTCAAGTAGAAAAAGCGATTCAAGCGTTAAAAGAGAATAATATCAAAGATTTAGCTATCTATCTACAAAACGATTTAGAAGAACCGGCGTTTTCTTGTTTAGAAGATATAAAGCGGATAAAAGAAATCTTAAAAAAAGAAGGGTTAGAAGTCATAAAAATGAGTGGTTCAGGTTCAACGATATTTGCCCTTTCAGAAGATGAAGAACTTTTAAAACGAATCATGAAAAAATATCAACAAAAAGGATACTACTTACAAATCGTATCTATTCTTTAATTCGTTTTTTTGCTATAATATAGGCAATCATATTCGGAGGAAAATCCATGAATTTATATGCAGTGATTTTAGCAGCGGGCAAAGGGACGCGTATGAAGTCTCATAGCCAAGAGCGCTCAAAAGTCGGCTTCGAAATTTTAGGAAAGCCGATTTTAGACTATGTATTAGATGCTTTATTTCCATTAAACTTTTCTAAGATGGTGACCATTGTTGGACATAATGGCGCATTTACAGAAAAGATTGTAAATGGAAGAACTTTAGTGGCTTATCAACATGAACAATTAGGGACAGGACATGCCGTAATGCAAGCTAAACCCTTCTTAGAAAATGAAGAAGGCGTAACTTTAATTACTTGTGGTGATACCCCATTATTCCAAGAAAAAACTCTTCGTAAACTCATTGAAGATCATATTTCTTCAAAAAAAGATGTTACAATTTTAACCGCACTTCTTGATAACCCACATGGTTATGGAAGAATTGTAAGAGGTAAGGATGATGAAGTCTACGGCATTGTAGAACAATCCGATGCCACCCCAACCATTGACGCAATTAAAGAAGTAAACACGGGTGTTTATGTTTTTAATAACAAAGAATTATTTAAACATCTTAACGAAATCTCAGGTAATAACGCGAAGAAAGAATATTATCTTACCGATATTATTGCTATCTTTAGAAAAAGCGGATTACATGTAGGTGCATCTATTCTTCCTGATGCGAAAGAAATGTTAGGTATTAATGACCGTGTCCAATTAGCGGAAGCAACCGCAGTGTTAAGAGATAGAATTAACCGGATGCATATGTTAAATGGTGTAACCATTATTGATCCTAATTCAACTTATATTGGACCGAATGTTAAAATTGGTGCCGATACGATTGTTTTCCCAGGAAACTATATTATTGGTAATACCATTATTGGAGAAGATAACGTCATTAAATCCAATAACTTTATTGAAGATGCAACGATTGGTGACTTTAACCAAATTGGCCCAATGACCAATATTCGTCCGCTTACTGTAATTGAAGGACATAACCGCATTGGATCATTTGTAGAAACCAAAAAAGCAACCATGAAAAAAGGTGCAAAAGCCGCCCATTTAACTTATTTAGGTGATGCGATTATTGGTGAAGAAACCAATATTGGTGGGGGAACGATTACCGCAAATTATGACGGAAAACACAAATTCCAAACCATTATTGGTAATCACGCTTTTATTGGTACAGGCGCAACAATTATTGCTCCAATCACCATTGGTGATGGTGCCTTTATTGCTGGCGGGTCCACCATCTATGAAGATGTAGGTGAAGATGATATGGCTTTTGGTAGAGCCTATCAAGCGAATAAAAAAGGTTACGCTAAAAAAAGAAGAGAAAAAATAGAAAAAGAATAAAAATTCAAATTTTAAAATCAAGGTGTTAGTGATTTGTCTTCACTAGCATCTTTTTTTGCTTTTAGAAAAAAATTGGAGGCTAAAAGCGCTTTATTGTCTAGTTTCTTCTTTTGCCATTAAACGAATACTGATTATATTTGCTTTAGCGGCGCTACTGAGTTTTTTGATATTTCTATAAAAAAGAATTTAAGGTTATCCTTGTTTGAATACTTGAAAGAAAGACGACGAATAAAAAAGCATAAAAAAGGCAACCGCTACATCAATAACGGTTGCTCATTTTTTTATGTGTTAGAAACTATTTAGCAGCTCTTTTTGCTTTAATAGCAGCTTGAGCAGCAGCTAAACGAGCCACTGGAACACGGAATGGTGAACAAGAGACATAGTCTAATCCAGCACCATGGTAGAATTCCACAGATTTTGGATCACCACCGGTTTCGCCACAGACACCGACGTGTAAGTCAGGACGTGTAGCACGACCGTTAGTAACAGACATTTTCACTAATTTACCAACACCATCTTGGTCGAGGGTCTTAAATGGATCTTCTTCAAAGATTTTGTGTTCATAATAATCTGGTAAGAATTTTGCAGCGTCATCACGGCTGAAACCAAAGGTCATTTGGGTTAAGTCGTTTGTACCGAAGGAGAAGAATTCTGCTTCTTTTGCAATTTCATCAGATAATAAGGCAGCACGTGGGATTTCAATCATTGTACCAACATGATATTTCATATCAATGCCAGCTTCTTTGATTAAACGATCGGCTGTGGTAGTAATGATATTCTTAACGAATCTTAATTCGCGAACATCAAGAACGAGTGGTACCATGATTTCTGGTTCAACTTTGATACCCTTCTTAGAAACGTTGATAGCTGCTTTGATAATAGCAGTGGTTTGCATTTCGCAAATTTCTGGATAAGAAACAGCTAAACGGCAACCACGGTGACCCATCATTGGGTTTGCTTCTTTAAGTTCAGCAATACGATCGTTAACTTGAGCAACGGTCTTGCCAGTTGCTTTAGCAAGTTCTTCGATTAAGTTTTCTTCATGTGGTAAGAATTCGTGAAGAGGTGGATCTAATAAACGAACGTTAACATTCATTTCGCCCATAATTTCATATAAGGCTTCGAAGTCTTTTTGTTGCATTGGTTCGAGTTCTGCTAATGCAGCTTTACGATCTTCAACGTTATCGGCTAAGATCATCTTTCTCATAGAGAAGATACGATCCTTGTCGAAGAACATGTGTTCAGTACGGCATAAGCCAATACCTTCAGCACCAAATTCTTTGGCTTGTTTGGCATCACGTGGAGTATCAGCATTGGTACGGACGTGTAATTTTCTTGCACGGTCGACCCACCCCATTAAACGACCGAAGTAACCAGAGGTTAAATCTGGGTTAACGGTTTTGATAGCACCAACATAGATTTTACCTGTTGAACCATCTAAAGAGAATACATCATCAGCGGTATAAACTTTACCATTGATGGTGAGGGTTCTTGCTTCTTCATCGATGATGGCTTCTTTACAACCACAGACACAGCATTTGCCCATACCACGAGCAACAACAGCGGCGTGAGAGGTCATACCACCACGCATGGTTAAGATACCTTCTGCGGCGACCATACCAACGATGTCTTCTGGAGAGGTTTCAGCACGGACTAAGACGACTTTTTCTCCAGCAGCATGTCTTGCTTCAGCTTCTTCAGCAGTGAAGGCTAATTTACCAGTACCAGCACCTGGACCAGCAGCTAAGCCAGTGGCGACTGGGGTTGCTTTAGCAAGATCGGCTTTATCAAAGCCTGGAAGTAATAATTTATCGAAGGATAAAGCATCGATTCTTAAAACGGCTTCATCTTCGTCGATTAAACCTTCATCAACGAGATCACATGCAATCTTTAATGCAGCAGCAGGTGTTCTCTTACCATTACGGGTTTGTAAGAAGTAGAGTTTACCATCTTCGACGGTGAATTCCATATCTTGCATATCACGATAATGATTTTCCATTAATTTAATGGTCTTAACGAATTGTTCGTAAACTTCTGGCATTCTTCTCTTTAATTCGTCGATGTGAAGTGGAGTACGGATACCAGCAACGACGTCTTCACCTTGAGCATTTGGTAAGTATTCAGCGGAGATAACTTTTTCACCAGTAGCTGGGTCACGAGAGAAGGCAACACCAGTACCAGAAGTTTCACCCTTGTTACCAAAGGCCATGGATTGAACGTTAACAGCAGTTCCCCATGAATAAGGAATGTTGTTCATCATACGATAGACGTTAGCACGTGGGTTATCCCAAGAACGGAAAACGGCGGTAACGGCTTCGATTAATTGTTTATATGGATCTTGTGGGAATTCTTCCCCAAAGGTCTTTTTGTAGTAAGCTTTGTACTTTTTAACGAGTTCCTTTAATTCATCAGCGGTAACTTCGGTATCAAGTTTGTATCCTCTTTCTTCTTTTAATGCCTCAAGCATCTTGTCCATTTCGGTACGTGGATGTCCTTTTGCAATGTTGGTGAACATGAGGATGAAACGACGATAGCAGTCATAAGCAAATCTGTCGTTTTGTGTTTCTTTGGCAAGAGCGGCAACGGTAACTTCGTTTAAACCAAGGTTGAGGATTGTATCCATCATACCAGGCATACTGACACGAGCGCCAGAACGAACGCTAACGAGTAATGGGTTGTGGTCTCCACCAAAATTTTTGCCAGTTTCTTTTTCCACTGCGTGGATGGCTTCATAGATTTCTTTCACTAAGAAATCTGGAAGATTTTTGTTGCTATCATAATAAAGTGTGCAAGCTTCAGTGGTAATCGTGAACCCTTGTGGGATTGGGACTCCAATGTGAGTCATTTCTGCTAAGCCTGCGCCTTTACCACCAAGAAGTTCTTTGCCTAAGCCATGAGCTTCTTTGAAATGATAGACGTATTTTTTGTCTTGCATTGTTTTTCCTCCTATTTCTACGTTTATGTAGACGATAAATGCTACGTGATTATAATATCATAGATATTATGAACTTGCATAGTTTTTTTATAATTGAAGCGATTTCATTTTGAATTTTTTTGTTTTACCCGTGAAAGTAAAATAAAAAAGCCGCTCCTGGAGCGACTTTGTGAGAAATCAAATAAGCTTAAAAGCCTCTTTCGGCTTTGGCTTTTCTAAAGATATCAATGGAAGCGAGGACACAACCGATAACAGAGAAAACCGTAGAAAGAACCATGTTATAGGTAAAGATACCAGAAAAGGTTTGTTTGCCTTCTCCAACGATTGCTGAACTTTTCATATAGTAATTAAAAGCGGCCAAGCCACGTTCTGTTAAGCCATTCGTAATGGCAAGCTCATTTGCGGCGGAAACGTGAAGTAAAAAAACAGCGAGTAATTGGAAAATAAGAGTAAATCCAAAACACATTACAATCATGGCGCCATTAGCTTTTCCACCAAACTTTTTATAAAGGAAAGCGCCTAAAAGAATACCAACAATAGGACTCCAAGCGGAAATGAGGTTTAAAAAGAATAGGATAACTGTAATTACTGAGCCAACAAGAGCACCAATAAGCGCGCCCCAAATACCTTTTTTAATATTATTAGGTGTGGCTTCATAATTTGCTTTTTCTTTTGCTACATATTCTTCTACTTTACCAGCGCATTCTTTATCTAAGGTAATGGTGTGGGCATAAACAGAAATTTTTTGACTTTGATCAGCGCTTAAAGGTTCGCCACACATTGGGCAATAATCGATTCCTTTCACGCTATGCTTATTAAGTATAGCTAAAATTTGTTCTAAAGCAGGCTCGAATCCTTTTAAAGCAGAACCTGTTGTCATTCCATTAAAACCAATCCAAATACCATAAGCGGTAAAGTCAAGTTTAAAAATCTTCATTGGCTTTGATGCCTCAAAACTCTTTAATTCTTGTTTTGCTTCGTCGGTTAAATAGCAAGAAATATGCATTTGAAAACCATAAGGTGCGGAATCGGCTAAAGAATTGCACATTAAGTTCGTTTCGTAACCTTGCATCATTCCATAGTAGTGCATTTTTCCGTCTTGTTTCATGCCGTATTTTTCGGCGAAGGCAGTTAATTTGTTGAACATTATTTTTTCTCCTTGTGTTTATAATTCAAACATTATCATTATAGCATTTATTTATAGAATAGAAAGGAAATAATTAAAAATAAAAATAACCTATTATTGAGGGAATAGCGTTTTCTTTTTATTTTTGTTACACTATAAGAGATTTAGAAGGTGAGACTATGGATAAAATGCCGCTTGCTTTAACGATAGACTTTGGAACGCAAAGTGTACGGGCATTAATTTTTAATAAATCAGGGAAAACTCTAGCAATAGAAAAGTATGTTTATCAACCTGCATATTTTTCTAAAGCGCCAGGCCAATGCGAGCAAAACGCAGATTTTTATTATGAGCATATGTGTGAAGTAACGAAGAACCTTACACAAAAACATCCGGATTTAATGAAGCAAGTCGTGGGATGCGCCATTACATGTTTCCGTGACACTGCCGTTTTTTTAGATGAAAATTATCAACCCATTCGTCCTTGCATTCTTTGGTGTGACCAACGATTAGCAAAATGTGAAACACCATTACCATTATTGAACCGCTTTTTGTTTTGGTTAGTAGGAATGAAAGAAACGGTCGTTATGAATCGTAAAAGAACCATGGTGAACTGGGTAAGAGAAAACGAACCAGAAACGATAAAAAAAACTAGACATTACTTTGCATTATCAACTTATTTTCTTTATCGCTTAACTGGCAAAACGAAAGATTCTGCTAGTAATTATACAGGTCATTATCCACTTGACATGAAAAAGAAAAAATGGTTTAAAAAGAGCAATTTAAAATATCCAATTTTTGCCACTCCAGTGGAATGGCTCCCTACAATCGTTGAATCAGGAGAAATCATTGGCACTATTTCTAAAAAATGTGCCGAAGAATCAGGACTTCCTGAAGGCTTAAAAGTGTACGCAAATGGTACAGATAAAGGTTCTGAAACAATTGGAACAGGATGTTTAAGAAAAGACAAAGCGTCTATTTCTTATGGCACAGCCTCAACAATTGAAGTATCTAATAAAAAATATATTGAACCAGAACCATTTTTACCTTCCTACCCAGCGTGTATTCCTAATTTGTATAATATGGAAGTACAAATCTATCGTGGTTATTGGATGGTTACTTGGTTTGTTAGAGAATTTGCTAACCAAGAAGCCAAAGAAGCCGCTATCCAAAGTATGGCGGTAGAAGAAGTATTAAATGAAAGATTAATGGAAATACCTCCAGGCTCCCAAGGCTTAGTTTTACAACCTTATTGGGGACCCGGATTAAGTCGTCCAGAAGCCAAAGGCGCAATTGTGGGATTTTCCGATTATCATACTAGAATACATATCTATCGAGCAATTATTGAAGGAATTGCTTATGGATTACGTGAGGCTTTAGAAGGCATTGAAAAAAGACAACATAAAAAAGTAAAAGAAATTCGAGTATCTGGCGGAGGATCACAAAGCGACGCGATATGTCAAATCACCGCAGATATTTTTGGATTACCTGTTAGTCGTGTACAAACCTATGAAACAGCTTCTTTAGGAACAGCAATTTTAGTTTTTACTGCGGCCCATGAATTTAACACTTTTGAAGAAGCGGTTGAAAATATGGTACATACTTCTACAACTTTTATGCCTAATATAGAAGCGCACAGACAATATGATTATTTATACAAACATGTTTATGAAAAAATGTATCCACGCCTAAAATCGGTTTATAAATCGGTAAGAAAATACAATCGAAAATATGAATAAAATGTACCATTATAATAAAAACCAATGTTTGGTCAATCTTTCAAATACTATTTTAGCACATTATGGCTTAAAGCATGAGCATGAAAGTATACAACCACTTCTTAAAACTATGCAGAAATTCGATAAAATAGCATTTTTGCTATTTGATGGAATGGGGAAGAGTTTAATTGAAGGACATTTATCAGAAGCTTCTTTTTTAAGAAAACACGTAATGATGGAAATTGATTCGGTTTTTCCACCAACGACAGTAGCGGCTACGAACGCTTTTTTATCCGGAAAATATCCGAAAGAGACGAATTGGCTAGGTTGGTCACAGTATTTCAAAAAAGAAGATGTTTTTATTGATGTGTTTTCCAATCGTGAAACATGGACGAAAACATTGTTATCTAAAGAAAATCCAATGGTAAAAGTAGGAGCATATGAAGATGTCTTTGCACAAGTCGCTAAAGCGCGTCCAGAAGTAAAAGTAAAAATGATTTGGCCAGCTTTTAAAAAAGGCGGAGCAAAAGACCTAGAAGAATGGATTACGATGATTCATCAACATCTTCAAACCAATCAGAAATCGCTTATTTATGGGTATTTTGAAAATCCTGATCATGCCGCACATGATCATGGCATCAATTCAATGGAAGTAAAAAATGAAATATATCGCATTAATGACGCCGTTGAATATTTAACAAAAGAAAATCCAGACACATTATTCATCGTATTTGCTGATCATAGTTTAGTGGATGTACAATTCATTTATATTAATGAACATCCTGATTTCTTTGATACATTGATTCGACCATTTTCTATTGAACCAAGAGCAAGCACCTTTTATGTAAAAAAAGATAAAAAAGAAGAATTTGAAAAACTCTTCCAAAAATACTATGGAGATTATTTTGAATTATTTACCAAAGAGGAAGTTTTAAAAGAAAATATATTTGGCTTAGGGACAGAATCACCATATTTTCAAGATTTTATTGGTGATTATTTAGCAGTTTCTACGGACCGATATTGCTTTGATTACATTCTTCCAAGTAGAAAAAATGAGCCCATCATAAATATGATTGCGGCCCATGCAGGGGGAATGAAAGAAGAACATAAAATTGATTTAATCGTTATTGCGAATTGATAAAGAAGTTTTTAAGACATTCATCCGATATTCTCTCGGTGAAATGCCTTTTTTCTTTTTAAATGTTTCGCTGAAATAGGAAGAAGTGGTAAATCCCGTAGCAAAGGCAATATCTAACATGGACATATCAGTAATAGCTAATAAATTACATGCTTCTTCAATTTGACAATCAAGTTTATATTCAATGATGGTCTTACCTGTTTCTTTTTTAAATTCATGAGATAAAAGAGAACTAGAAACCGACAAACGATGAGCAATTTCTTTTAAAGTTAAATGTGTGTAGTAATAGTTTTCGATAATGTTTAACGTTGCAGAAACTAAATTATTTCCTTGTATTTTTTCAGTTTTTTGAAAATATAGTTCAGCATTTCTTTCTATTGATTTCATAATCATTTGATAAGCGTTTTCTAAAAAGGAAGCGCTATATTTTTTTTGCTTTTGCGTTTCTTTTAGTACGATTTGATATAGGAATAAAAGAGTTTCAAATTCTTCTTTTTCTAAAGAAAAATATATGATTTTTTTTTGGAAGTTTTTAGGTAAAAAGGCTTCTAATTTATTAATTCCAATCGCGTAAAAAGAACAGCTATTTTTAGAAACTTCACAGTGCTTAGAGTTGGCATTAATAATGAATATATCACCCTTTTTCATACCAATGTTCCGGCTGGTTGTGACAAGTTTTCCCTCTCCTTCAGCGATAAGAAGAATTTCTAAGTTGGGGTGAGAATGGTAACTCGCCTTAAAATTTTCATCTAATGTTGTTTCAGAAATATAAAGTAGATTTGGTTCTTCTTCAATGGAAATAATAAAGCGATGGTGCATAGTAAAATCCTCTTTTCATCTATAATTATCATACAATATTGTTATATAAATTTGCAACATTGTTATATTTAATAATAGAGATAATGTTTATGATTTAAATGAGGATAAAATTATGATGTATTACTTAGCTATTGATATTGGAGCGTCTTCTGGTCGACATATATTAGGCCATATGGAGGACGGAAAACTCGTAATGGAAGAAATTTATCGCTTTGAAAACTTTGTGACGAAAAAAGATGGACACCTATGTTGGGATATTGATCACCTCGTTAATGAAGTTCTTGAAGGACTAAAAATGTGTAAAAAACTCAACAAGATTCCAACGACAATAGGAATCGATACTTGGGGTGTAGATTATGTTCTTCTTGATCAAGAAGGAAAAAGAATAGAGCCTGTTTATGCTTACCGTGATGATCGTACCCACGATGTAATAAAAGAAGTTGAAGATAAGATTTCTTTTGCAGAACTTTATTCTATAACGGGTATTCAAAAACAACCATTTAATACGATTTATCAACTTTGCACGGATAAAAAAGCACATCGTTTAGATTACGCAAATGATTTCTTAATGATTCCTGATTATCTCGCTTATGTTTTAACGGGCGAAAAAAAACATGAATATACGAATGCGTCTACTACCGGAATGTTGGATGCTAAAACATTTACTTGGTCTAAAGAGATTATTCATCGTTTAGATTTACCTAAACATTTATTTAAAGAAATTAGTTTCCCAGAAACAGAAGTGGGAAGCTTTAAAGAAGAAATCGTTAAAGAATTAGGTTTTGATACAAAAGTGATTTTAGTCGCAACTCACGATACAGGAAGCGCAGTCTTAGCGTATCCATCCACGGAAGATGAAATCTATATATCTTCTGGTACATGGTCTTTAATGGGTGTAGAAAATCAAGGCCCGATTTTAACAAAAGATAGCCAAGAAAGGAATTTCACCAATGAAGGTGGAGCTTATAAAGCTTATCGTTATTTAAAGAATATTATGGGCTCTTGGATGTTACAAAATATTCGAAAAGAATATCAAAAAGAACAGGGTCGAAAAGTAACCTTTCCTGAAATGATTGCGTTAGCGAAAACTTCAACTTTTGAAGGAATCGTGGATGTGAACGATGCCAAATTTTTAGCGCCAGAATCTATGATAGAAGCCATTCGTTCTTGTTTTATAGGACAAAAGCTTTCTGTCGCTGACGTGTTAAATGTTACTTATCACTCTTTGAGTAAATCCTATCAAGAAACCATACAGGAAATCGAAAAGATTTGTCATAAAGAATTTCATAAAGTCTTTATTTTTGGGGGAGGATGTCAAGATTTATATTTAGATAGCCTTACCAAAAAATATACAGGAAAACGAGTATTTGTTGGGCCAATTGAGGCTACCGCAATTGGAAATATGCTCGTGCAATTAAAGAAAAACCATATGGTTTCTACCATTCAAGAAGCAAGAGAAGTTGTTTACAACTCATTTGAAATAAAGGAGGTTTTATAAATGAGAAAGATCGTATCTTTGTGACGGAAATTAAAAGTAGTTATATGATAGATTTTAAACCGATCAGAATAGAGGATAAAGAGTTAATAACGACTTATTTTTTGGCATGTGGGAACCGGGATTGCAATCTTTCGTTTGTGAACTTGTACACGTGGCAGTTCTTGACCAATAGTCATTATGCTGTGGTTGATGATTGCCTCGTGGTGCGTTTTACATTGGATGAGGAGAGTGTCGTGTACACGATGCCCGTTGGGACGGGGGACGTGAAAGGTATTATCCATTTGTTAAAAGAACAGGCTCGGGAGGAAGGACACGTCCTACGGATTCATGGTGTGTTCCCGGAGATGGAGGAATGGTTCAACCGGGAATTTCCCGGGCGTTTTGACTACCGTCTGGATCGGGATTATTTTGACTATATTTATTTGCGGGAAGAATTAGCGGCATTGAAGGGGAAAAATTTCCAAGCCAAGCGGAATCATGTCAACAAGTTCAAGCGGACATATGATTATCGTTACACCCCGCTGACTGTGGATATGATTCCGCATTGTCTGGAATTGGAGGAGAAGTGGTGTGAACAGCACGGCTGTGACGAGGAGGAGAGCCTGATCAACGAGCGTAAAGCCTTGAATTCGGCATTACATCACTTTGAAGAGTTGGAGTTGACGGGAGGTGCGCTTTGGGTGGATGACGAGATTGTCGGTTTTACTTATGGTGCTCCCGTGAATCGCGATACGTTTGCCGTTCATATTGAAAAGGCGGATAATCATATCGATGGAGCCTATAATATATTGAATCAGGAATTTGCCTTGCATGTGCCGGAGCAATATATTTATCTGAACCGGGAGGAAGACTTGGGGCTGGTGGGGTTGCGTAAGGCAAAGCTATCCTATCGTCCCGTGATTTTGTTGGAGAAAGGTTATGCCCAGTTAATTGAAAATTGAAAATGATATGAAACAGGAGGTAATGGATTTGTGGCGGCTCTGTTTTGAGGATACGGAGGAGTTTATTCGCTTTTACTTTAGCAAGAAGTACAAGGAGGAGAATACTTTGGTCTACTGGGATAAGCAGGGCGATGTCATTGCGGCGTTACAAATGCCGCTCTATCCGATTACCTTTGCCGGAACTTTGGTGCAGGCGGGATATATTTCGGGAGCCTGTACTCATCCGTTAGCTCGGGCGCAAGGGGTCATGACGAAATTGTTGCAGGAGGCTTTCGGCGTGATGAGGAAACGAGGCATTCCGTTGAGCACGTTGATCCCGGCGAACGATCGGTTGTACGGTTATTACTGGAAGATGGGATACGCCACAG
>ERZ824600.2221-NODE-2221-length-21319-cov-3.362491_pt1 | contig 21319 bp, 18 predicted proteins | sample MGYA00519933_ERZ824600 | MGnify/ENA primary metagenome ERZ824600 (study PRJEB31778, sample SAMEA3449178) | human gut metagenome | biome: human gut; feature: human-associated habitat; material: faeces | place: United Kingdom | collected 2010/2012 ... | reverse complement strand
AAGGTTATGACTTCCTGCATCTGTATGAAACCAAAGGTTGCAAACTGCAAATGGGCGGTTCCGATCAATGGGGTAACATTACAACAGGTGCCGAGTTAATTCGTCGTACAAACGGTGGTGAGGTATTTGCACTGACCAGTCCTCTGATTACGAAGGCTGACGGCGGTAAGTTCGGTAAGACTGAATCCGGTAACATCTGGCTTGATCCTCGCTATACTTCTCCGTATAAATTCTATCAATTCTGGTTGAATGTGAGCGATGCTGATGCTGCACGTTACATTAAGATATTTACTTCTTTGAGCAAAGAAGAAATAGATGCTCTGATAGTAGAACATGAAGCTGCACCACATCTGCGTATTCTTCAGAAGCGTCTGGCAAAAGAAGTGACTATTATGGTTCATTCTGAAGAAGATTATAATGCAGCAGTAGATGCATCCAATATATTATTCGGTAATGCAACTTCTGATGCTTTGAAGAAATTGGATGAAGATACTCTGTTGGCTGTATTCGAAGGTGTGCCTCAGTTCGAAGTGTCTAAGGATGCTGTGGCAGCCGGAGTGAAAGCTGTCGATTTGTTCACTGAGAACGCGGCTATCTTTGCTTCCAAAGGTGAGATGCGTAAACTGGTGCAGGGTGGTGGTGTTTCTCTTAACAAAGAGAAGCTGGAAGCCTTTGACCAAGTGATTACTTCTGCTGATCTTTTGGATGAAAAATATCTGCTTGTACAGCGCGGGAAGAAGAATTACTATCTGATTATTGCCAAATAAACGGTTAATTAATAACAGATATGAAAAAATGCCCCGAAATATTTGGATATTTCGGGGCATACTTCTATCTTTGCACCGCTTTTTAACAGAAAGCGCATAAGTTTGGACTATGGTGTAATGGTAGCACAACAGGTTTTGGTTCTGTTTGTCCAAGTTCGAATCTTGGTAGTCCAACCAAAGAAGGCCCTGAAAGAGAAATCTTTCGGGGCTTTTTATTTAGAATTACTCTGATGGCTCTCTCTATTGTATTATTTTCTGTTAAAGATTTCCTATTTTTATCCATTTGAACAATAATACTACATAATTGGGACAAAAACACAATGTTTCTCCGTTTTCTTTTGCTACATTTGCATCGTGTACGTAAACGAAGTATGCCAATAACCGATTATTATAAACTTTAAAACGTAATAGAATTATGAAAACGAACTATGAAATTCGCTATGCAGCGCATCCCGAAGACGCAAAAAGTTATGATACCAAGCGTATCCGTCGTGATTTTCTTATCGAAAAAGTCTTCTCTGCTAACGAAGTAAATATGGTATATTCCATGTACGACCGTATGGTTGTAGGTGGTGCAATGCCCGTGGGCGAAGTGTTGAAACTGGAAGCTATTGATCCGTTGAAGGCTCCTTTCTTCCTGACCCGCCGCGAAATGGGTATCTTTAATGTAGGCGGTCCCGGTGTGGTAAAAGCCGGCAACGCTGTATTCGAATTGGATTATAAGGAAGCTCTTTATCTGGGTTCGGGCGATCGTGAAGTAACTTTCGAAAGCAAGGATGAAAAGAATCCCGCCAAGTTCTACTTCAACTCACTGACTGCTCATCGCAACTATCCCGATAAGAAAGTGACGAAGGCTGATGCCGTAGTTGCTGAAATGGGTAGCCTGGAAGGTTCCAACCATCGTAATATAAATAAGATGCTGGTGAATCAGGTATTGCCTACCTGCCAGTTGCAGATGGGTATGACGGAACTCGCTCCGGGAAGTGTGTGGAACACGATGCCGGCACACACCCACAGCCGTCGTATGGAGGCTTACTTCTATTTCGAAATCCCCGAAGGCGATGCCATCTGCCACTTTATGGGTGAGCCCACCGAGACACGCCACATATGGATGAAAGGCGAAGAGGCTGTGCTTTCGCCCGAATGGTCGATACACTCGGCTGCCGCTACCCACAACTATACCTTTATTTGGGGTATGGGTGGTGAAAACCTCGATTATGGAGATCAGGACTTCTATAAATATACCGACTTAAAATAAAACCCTTAAAAAACATAGAATATGGTAAACTTTTCATTGGAAGGAAAAGTTGCTCTTGTAACAGGAGCATCTTACGGTATCGGTTTTGCAATAGCCAGCGGCTTTGCCAAAGCCGGCGCAACCATCGTGTTTAACGATATCAAACAGGAACTGGTCGACAAAGGTCTTGCTTCGTATCAGGAGGCTGGTATCAAGGCTCACGGCTATGTATGCGACGTTACCAACGAAGAACAGGTAAATGCCTTGGTGGCCCAAATCGAGAAAGAAATAGGAACAATCGATATTCTGGTTAACAACGCCGGAATCATCAAACGTATCCCGATGATTGAAATGTCGGCAGCCGAATTCCGTCAGGTAATCGATGTCGACCTGAACGCTCCCTTTATTGTGGCCAAAGCCGTTATCCCCGGCATGATTAAGAAAGGTCACGGAAAAATTATCAACATCTGTTCGATGATGAGCGAGCTCGGTCGCGAAACCGTATCGGCATACGCCGCAGCCAAAGGTGGTCTGAAAATGCTCACCCGCAATATTGCTTCGGAATATGGTGAATACAACATTCAGTGCAACGGTATAGGCCCGGGTTACATTGCAACCCCGCAAACCGCTCCTTTGCGCGAACGTCAGGCCGACGGTTCCCGTCACCCCTTCGACGCATTTATCGTAGCCAAAACTCCTGCTGCCCGCTGGGGTACGCCCGAAGACTTGGTAGGTCCGGCTGTCTTCCTGGCATCGGAAGCCTCTGACTTCGTAAACGGCCATGTACTCTATGTAGATGGCGGTATTCTGGCTTATATCGGAAAACAACCCAAATAAAGATTGCCGGTCATGTTGAAAATGAGAAATCTCTTTTTTGGGGCATTCGTCGCATTACTGCTTACTTCCTGCGCAAGCAAAGAGGTGAAGGTATCTGTAACGAATACCACCGGATTGGAACGTCAGAACGAGATGGTCGAGGTGTGCATGGATGATGTTACCTCGAAACTGCAACTCGCCGATACGGCTCAGGTAGTCGTGCTCGACGCCATGGGAAAACAGTTGCCCTACCAAATCACCTATGATGGAAAACTTATTTTCCAAGCCTCGGTAGCCCCCAACGGTACCTCGGTTTATACGGTGAAAGAGGGTATTCCCGAGGCTGTTGAGGTACTCGCTTGTGGTCGTCAGTATCCCGAACGTGTCGACGACATAGCCTGGGAAAACGACCTTACCGCCTATCGTATGTATGGCCCTGCTCTGCAAGCCACCGGCGAACGGGCATTCGGCTATGACGTATGGGTGAAATCGGTGAGAGAACCGGTGGTTGAAGCCCGCTATGCTTCGGAGCTCAATCCCGAAACCTTGGAGCAGATTGCCAAATTGAAAAAGACCAACCCTCAGGCTGCCGATGAGTTGTATCGTTCGGTATCCTATCACGTCGACCATGGTAACGGTCTCGACTGTTACAAAGTAGGTCCGACACTGGGTGGCGGTGCTACTGCATTGGTTGTCGATGGTGAAATTATCTATCCCTATTGCTACAAGACCTATGAAATTCTCGATAACGGCCCGTTGCGTTTTACCGTAAAAGCCGTTTACAACCCCGAGAACATCAAAGGCAAAGAAGTGGTAGAGACACGTGTCATTTCGCTTGATGCCGGTTCGCAGCTCAACAAGACGGTGGTTACCTATGACAATCTGGCTGAGCCCACACAAGTTGTTGCCGGAGTGGTTCTTCACAATCCTCTCGATGAGTGTCGCTACATAGCCAGTGCCGAAAAGGGTTATCTGGCTTATGCCGACCCCACCGACAATGTCAATAACAACAACGGAACCATCTATGTGGGTTGCGTGTTCCCCGAAGCCGTAGCTGAGGCTAAGCCCGTCATGTATGAAGAGCCCGAGAAAACCCAGCTCCGCGGTGGTGCCGATGGTCAGCTCCTGGCCTACATCGACTACACTCCCGGTAGCGAACTGGTATATTACTGGGGCTCGGGTTGGAGCAAGTATGGCTTTGACACTGATGAAACATGGAATACCTACATACAGAATGCTGCTGTGGCCAAGAGAAACCCCTTGCAGGTAACGCTTAAATAGTACAGCGATGTATGATATGTAAAAGTTTCCGGTCGGGTATCCGATCGGAAACTTTCTTTTTGTTTGGAAACCAATTGGGCTCGTATTCCAACAAATAATTACTTTTATTCGATATTGTGATGATATTTTGTTAACTTTGTCGTCAGAAACTACAACAGCAAGTAAAAATGACAAAAGCAATACAGAAACCGGGTAAAAATGCCATACTCCTGATGCACTGCCCCGACCAGTCGGGTATTGTGGCGGTAGTAACCGATTTTATCAATATAAACGGCGGAAATATTCTCTATCTCGACCAGTATGTCGATCGTGAGAATCGCATCTTCTTTATGCGTATAGAGTGGGATTTGAGTCAGTTCATCATTCCCGAAGACAAAATCGATGCCTACTTCCATACCTTGTGTGCCCAGAAATACGATATTAATTTCAGTCTCTATTTCAGCGACCGGGTGCCTCGTATGGCCATTTTCGTATCGAAGATGTCGCATTGTCTCTACGACTTGTTGGCCCGTTACACGGCCGGCGAGTGGGAGGTCGAGATACCCCTTATCATCAGCAACCACCCCGATATGGAGATTGCGGCCAAACGCTTCGGCATTGATTACAGATATTTCCCCATTACCAAGGAAAACAAGGCCGAGCAGGAAGCTGCCGAGTTGGCCCTGCTGAAAGAGTACAACATCGAGTTTATCGTCCTGGCGCGGTATATGCAGATAGTCTCGCCCGAATTCATCAGCCAGTATCCCAACCGCATTATCAACATACACCATTCGTTCCTGCCAGCCTTTATCGGAGCCAAGCCCTACCATGCAGCTTTTGAACGGGGTGTGAAACTGATTGGTGCAACAAGCCATTATGTAACAAGCGACCTCGATGCCGGTCCCATTATCGAGCAGGATATTACCCGCATATCGCACAAAGACCCGGTGGCCAGCCTCATACGCAAAGGACGGGACTTGGAGAAGATTGTATTGTCTCGTGCCGTAGAGAAACACATCGAGAGAAAAATATTGGTATATCAGAACAAAACCGTTGTCTTCTAACCATGCAAGTTGCAATCGTCAAATACAATGCAGGCAATATCTACTCGGTCGACTGTGCCCTGCGTCGGGTAGGGGTTACCCCCATACTTACCGACGACCAGGCGACGCTCATGGCAGCCGATAAAGTCATATTTCCGGGAGTGGGAGAGGCCGCAACCACTATGGCCTACCTGCGGGCTCATGGTTTGGATCGTCTCATCTGCGATTTGAAACAGCCCGTGCTGGGTATCTGCATCGGTATGCAACTCATGTGTCGCCACTCCGAAGAGGGCGATGTCGATTGTCTCGGAATATTCGACGATGTCGATGTGAAACGTTTTCGCCCCGAGAACTCGGAGCAGAAGGTGCCCCACATGGGGTGGAACACCGTGAACCGGGTCGACACACAGATGTTTCCTTCCTGCCTGGAAGGAGAGTATGTCTACTTCGTACATAGCTACTACGCTCCACTCTCTCGCTATACGACCGCTGTAACCGAGTATGTGCAGCCGTTCAGTGCGGCGCTGCATCGCGATAATTTCTACGCCACGCAGTTTCATATCGAGAAGAGCGGTGCCATAGGCGAAGAGATATTCAAACACTTCTTATCGCTTTGACCCTATGATAGAACTTATCCCGGCCATAGATATCATCGACGGAAAGTGTGTGCGGCTCTCACAGGGCGACTACGCCAGTAAGAAGGTCTACAACGAAGACCCTCTCGAAGTAGCCCGTGCCTTTGAAGACAGTGGCCTGCGACGGTTACACGTCGTCGACCTTGATGGTGCCAAGGCCCATCATATCGTCAATTACAAAACCCTTGAAACGCTTGCTACCCGCACGTCGCTGACCATCGACTTCGGAGGCGGTCTCAAAAGCGACGAAGACCTGAAAATCGCTTTCGATTGCGGGGCACAGATGGTGACGGGAGGGAGCATTGCCGTAAAAAGTCCGGCAACATTTGAGGCATGGATTACCCGTTACGGTCCCGAACGCATCATACTCGGAGCCGATGTGAAAGAGAAGAAAATTGCTGTCGGAGGTTGGCTCGAAGCCTCGGAGTGCGACTTGTTTGCATTTGTGTCGGCCTATCAGCAGAAAGGTATCACACAAGTGATAACCACCGACATTGCCCGTGACGGTATGTTGCAGGGCCCCTCGGTCGACCTTTATGCCGAGATGTTACAGCAGTTGCCCGGGATATATCTCATTGCCAGCGGTGGCGTGAGCAGCATCGACGACATACAGTCGCTCGATGAGGCCGGTGTGCAGGGGGTCATTTTCGGAAAAGCCATCTATGAAGGGCGCATATCTTTGCGCGACTTACGACCATTTCTATAATACCACAATCCATGACCCTACGCAAGAAAAACGCATTTTCCGCTTCGATAGCCGCCATTCTTCTCTCCACATACCTTACCGGGTGTGCTCCCCGAGAACACCGGGAGGGAATCCTTCTCGAAGAGTTTCTTTACGAGCAGGCCGATTTCCCATCGTGCCACTCTGTAACCCTCGTTGAGTTGGACAACGGCGATCTGCTGGCTACCTATTTCGGCGGTACCCGCGAGCGCCACCCCGATGTGGAGATACGTTTGCAGCGGAAAACTCCCGGAGGAGTGTGGTCGGCTCCCCGTAGTGTAGCTACCGGTATTCAGAACGATACGTTGCGCTATCCCACATGGAATCCTGTTCTGTTTCAACCTGAGGGGCGAGACCTTATGCTTTATTACAAAGTAGGCCCCAGCCCCAAGGAGTGGTGGGGTGAATATATAACCTCTTCCGACGGTGGAAACACATGGAGTACGCCACGGCGCATCGAGTACCCTCTCTTGGGACCCATCAAGAACAAACCCATAGAACTGGCCGACGGTACGCTGGTTGCCGGTTCGAGTGACGAAAACAACGGCTGGCGCGTACATGTGGAGCGCAGCACCGACGGGGGCGATACCTGGGAGTTTATAGGCCCGCTCAACGACGGGAAGGAAACCGCAGCCATACAGCCCACTTTCCTGCAACATGGTGGCGATACGCTGCAAATGCTTTGTCGCTCCAACGCCAAAGGCGATAACCAATACATCGTTGAATCGTGGTCGTATGATGGTGGCAAGACATGGACGGAAATGACCGACACCGAGTTGCCCAACAACAATTCCGGTATCGATGCCGTAACACTGAGCGACGGCCGTCATCTCCTTGTGTACAACCATTCTACCCGCGACCAGGAAGGCATGGGCCACAAGGGGCGTGGGGTTATCAATCTGGCTGTCAGTCGTGATGGTCGTAACTGGGACGCGGCACTGGTACTCGATTATATCGACGGGGAGGGAAAGCAATACTCCTATCCCTCCATCATTGAGACTGCCGATGGCTTGGTACACATTGTCTATACTTGGCATCGCAAGCGCATCAAGCATGTTGTGGTCGACCCCGATAAGCTCGAAATCAGCCCGATTGTCAATGGTGTGTGGCCGGCCGATGAGATACCCCTCATTGCATCGCCTGCTGACGGTTTGTAGGCTGCCGGCGATAAAATATCTGTACGTGAAAGAAAAGAATCTCAGGCCTCTGGCCGCTGTATTTTCTTTTCCGATGTATGGCAAAAACAAAAAAGAAATTGTAATTTTGTCTCAGACTTTGATGGAATCAGACACGAGTGTGGCCGAGAATATCAAAATCTCGAGAGGTCATCATAAACAACCCGGCGAAGCGAAAGCTCCCGTAGAAAAAGTATGTTAGCAAAACGAATCGTTCCCTGCCTTGATGTAAAAGACGGAAAGACCGTCAAAGGAGTGAATTTTGTCAATTTCAGAGATGCTGGCGACCCCGTAGAGTTGGGCCGTGCATACAGCGAGCAGGGTGCCGATGAGTTGGTGTATCTCGACATTACGGCATCGCACGAGGGTCGCAAGACATTTACCGACCTGGTGCGCCGTGTGGCCGCCCATGTGAGTATTCCCTTCACGGTAGGAGGGGGTATCAACGAGATGAGCGATGTCGACCGTCTGTTGAACGCCGGAGCCGACAAGGTTTCGATCAATTCTTCGGCCCTGAAAAATCCGGCGCTTATCGAAGAGATAGCCAAACATTTTGGCTCGCAGGTATGTGTCGTTGCCATCGATGCCCGTCTCGAAGACGGCCTTTGGCGCTGCTACCGAAGCGGAGGTCGCATTGCCACCGAAAAAGAACTTTTTTCGTGGGCCCGCGAGGCACAGGAGAGAGGTGCCGGTGAGATACTCTTTACCAGCATGACTCACGACGGCGTGAAGACCGGATATGCCAACGATGCCCTTGCCCAGTTGCATACCATGCTTAATATTCCCGTCATTGCCTCGGGTGGAGCCGGAGCCAAGGAACATTTTCGCGATGCCTTCCTTGAAGGGAAAGCCGATGCTGCGTTGGCAGCCAGTGTGTTCCACTTCGGCGAGATACCCATTCCGGCCTTGAAAGAGTATCTCGCAAAAGAAAATATTTGTGTAAGAATATAATACCGATAAAAGATATGAAACTCGATTTTGACAAGATGGGCGGACTTATTCCCGCTATTGTTCAGGACAACTGCACCGGCAAGGTCCTGATGTTGGGGTTTATGAATAAAGAAGCCTATGATAAAACATTGGAAATAGGTAAAGTAACGTTTTTCAGCCGTACCAAGAACCGCCTTTGGACCAAAGGCGAGGAGAGTGGCCATTTCTTGAATGTCTGCTCTATTCTGGTCGATTGTGATGCCGACACCCTTCTGATAAAGGCCAATCCCGTAGGCCCGGTATGCCACACGGGCAGCGACACCTGTTTCAACGAGAAAAACGAGGCCGACTTTTACTTCATACAGTATCTGCAAGACTTCATCGACCGTCGCAAAGCCGAGATGCCCGAAGGCTCCTATACCACGTCGCTCTTTAAGAAAGGCGTGAACCGTATGGCCCAGAAAGTAGGCGAGGAGGCTGTCGAGACGGTAATCGAGGCCACCAACGGCACACGCGAAGGCTTTATCTACGAAGCCTCAGACCTCATATACCATCTTATCGTGCTGCTTACCTCCAAAGGGTTGCGTATGGAAGATTTGGCCCGGGAATTGAAAAGCCGCCACAAAGAATAAAACGTCGACATGGAAAGAGAGCAACTCATAAATTACCGACAAGTAGAAATCTGCCGCAACGAGCAAGTTGTGCTGCATAAGGCCGATTTTGAGTTGTACAGCGGCGAATTTGTCTATCTCATAGGTCGGGTGGGGAGCGGTAAAAGCACCCTGCTGAAAACCATCTATGCCGAAGTCCCCATACAGGAGGGAGAGGCGACGGTGTTCGACATCAATATGCGCAAGATACGCCGCCGTGCCATACCTACCTTGCGACGGAGATTGGGCATTGTCTTTCAGGACTTCCAGTTGCTCACCGACCGTTCGGTGCAGAAAAATCTCGAATTTGTCTTGCGGGCTACTGGCTGGAAAGACAAGAAAGAGATAGCCGCACGTATAGAAAACATACTTTGCCGGGTAGGTATGGAAAACAAGGCCTACCGTATGCCCCACGAACTCTCGGGCGGGGAGCAGCAGCGCATAGTCATTGCCCGGGCTTTGCTCAATTCGCCCCAGATCATATTGGCCGACGAACCTACCGGAAATCTTGACCCTCAGACCGGCAAACAGATTGTCGGCCTTCTGCATGAGATTTGCAACGAAGGAACAGCCGTTGTCATGACCACACACAACCATTATCTGGTCAAGGAGTTTCCCGGGCGGGTATTGCTCTGTAACGAAAAGCAGATAACCGATATTACCGATACCATACCCACAACAAAGTAACGCCGGGTCGCGGTATTTATGATAAATCGTTATATCTTTGCAGCACTTTATTCAAAACAGAAACAATTAAACAGCAAAATAGGAAATGAAAGTATTAAAATTCGGTGGAACATCTGTTGGCTCGGCACAACGCATGAAAAATGTGGCCGGCTTGATATGCGATGGCAATCAGAAAATCGTCGTTCTCTCGGCTATGTCGGGTACAACCAACACGCTGGTAGAAATCTCGGATTATCTCTATAAGAAAAATCCCGACGGAGCCAACGAAGTTATCAATGCTCTGGAACGTAAATATCAGCAAGTTATCAATGAACTGTTCGATACAGAAGCCTATAAGCAGCAGGCCATCGAGGCTGTGAAGACCAACTTCGACACCATGCGCTCCTTTACCAAGGATCTCTTCACCATGTTTGAAGAGAAGGTGATACTTGCACAGGGAGAGTTGATGTCGACAACGATGATGAATCTCTATCTCAACGAGATCGGCGTGAAATCGGTCTTGATACCGGCTCTCGACTATATGCGCATCGACAAGAATGGCGAGCCCGACCCTGCCTATATCAAGAGCAATCTGGAAAAACGCCTGGCCGAATATCCCGACGCACCCATATACATTACACAAGGTTTTATCTGTCGTAATGCCTATGGTGAGATAGACAACCTGCAACGAGGTGGCAGCGACTATTCGGCATCACTTATCGGTGCAGCCATTCAGGCCGAGGAGATACAGATATGGACCGACATCGACGGTATGCACAACAACGATCCCCGATTTGTCGAAGGTACCAAACCTGTGCGTACACTCAACTTTGAGGAGGCTGCCGAGTTGGCCTATTTCGGAGCGAAGATTCTGCACCCCACCTGCATACTTCCCGCCAAGCTCAACCGCATTCCCGTGCGTCTGCTCAATACGATGGAACCCGAGGCTCCCGGAACGATGATTTGCGGAACCTCCGAATCGGGCCGTATAAAAGCAGTGGCTGCAAAAGACGGTATTACCGCCATTAAAATCAAATCGGGCCGTATGTTGCTCGCCTATGGTTTCCTGCGTAAGGTGTTCGAAATCTTTGAAAGTTACCAGACGGCTATCGATATGGTTACCACCTCGGAGGTGGGAGTGTCGGTTACCATCGACAATACCAAGCATCTGACCGAGATACTCGACGACCTGAAAAAATTCGGAACGGTAACCGTCGACGAAAACATGGTTATCATCTGTGTTGTCGGTGACCTGGAATGGAAAAACATCGGTTTCGAGTCGAACGCGATGGCAGCTATGAAAGACATACCTGTGCGTATGGTCTCTTATGGCGGAAGCAACTACAACATTTCGTTCCTGGTAAAAGCCGAAGACAAGCAACGGGCTTTACAGGCTCTCAGCCACAATCTCTTCGAATAAACCATATACACTTCTGAGAGGCGGATTAGAAACTATTCCGCCTTTTTTATCCACATAAAAAACAGTCATATATATGCACTTCCCGATAGAAAAATTCAATGCGTTAGAGACACCATTCTATTATTACGATACCGAGCTGTTGCGACAGACTCTGAAAACCATCAACCAGGAAGCCGGACGCTACCCGCAGTACCATGTGCATTATGCCGTGAAGGCCAATGCCAATCCCCGTCTGCTCTCGATTATACGCGAGAACGGTCTGGGCGCCGATTGTGTGAGCGGCGGCGAGATAAATGCGGCACTCAAAGCTGGTTTTCCCGCCGACAAAATCGTGTTTGCCGGTGTGGGTAAGGCCGACTGGGAAATAAAGTTGGGCCTTGAAGCTGGCATCTGCTGTTTCAATGTTGAATCTATACCCGAGTTGGAGAACATCGATCGCCTGGCGGCCGAGATGGGTAAAACAGCCTCGGTTGCCCTGCGTATCAATCCCAATGTCGATGCCCACACCCATCATTACATCACGACCGGGTTGAGCGAAAATAAGTTCGGAATCAGCGTTGAGCATCTGGAAATGGCTCTTGACCGTCTGGCCGAGCTTTCGCATGTCAAGCTCATGGGTCTCCATTTCCATATCGGTTCGCAGATTCTCGATATGGATTCGTTCAAGATGCTCTGCAACCGCATCAATGAGATACAGGAGACGCTCTATCGTCGCATGACCATCGTCGATGTTATCAATGTGGGAGGTGGCCTGGGTGTCGACTATCAGTCGCCCGACAAGCAACCCATACCCGATTTTGCAGCCTATTTTGCTGTCTTTCACAAGCACCTCAAACTGCGCCCCAAACAACACCTCTTCTTTGAGCTCGGTCGCGCTGTCGTGTGTCAGTGTGGCAGCTTGATTACTCGCACATTGTATGTGAAAGAAGGCGTACAGAAGAAGTTTGTCATTGTCGATGCCGGCATGACCGACCTCATACGCCCGGCCCTGTACCAAGCTTACCACAGTATCGAGAACATCTCTTCACACTTGCCCTCGCAGCAATACGACGTGGTGGGGCCTATCTGTGAATCGTCCGACTGTTTCGGCAAAGTGGTAACCCTGCCCGAGACCTCCCGTGGCGACTTGATTGCCATTCGTTCGGCAGGAGCCTATGGAGAGATCATGGCATCGCAGTACAATTGCCGTTGTCTGCCCGGTGTTTATTATTCAGATGATTTAAAATAAAAACATATGATAAAGAAAATATTCGTTATATGCGTCATGCTTGCAGGTTTCCTGTCGGGGCTGGGGGCGCAGGAGAATATATTTGTCCTGAAAGACAGTTATATCTATCCGAAGAAGAAGTTTATTGATTCACTGGCCGTGGCCGATAAGAGTGTGGTGAAACCCTATGAGACCTTTGCCACATCGACAGCCAGTATTCGCAGCGGACGGGACAAAAATTATCAGGTACGGTTGTCGAAGTTCAAGGGGGGTACATATCCCGGAGACTTCCAGGCCATACAGATATTTCTGGGAAGTCGTTGCCTGCTCGAAGTGACCAACGCCGACGGTTGGACTTCACTGCCGCCCAACGTGCCTTCGACCAATGCCTATTATTTCACGGTGAACATATCGCCCTATTCTACGGCACTCTTCTTCTTCTCGCAGCCTAAGGATAACTATCCGCCCTATCTGACGATTCTCGTCATCAAGACCGGAAAAGCACATTTGGTATTCAACCGCCCCTGCGTATTGCAGTCCATATCGAAAAACTCCTATTCGGTGCGCCTCGAAATGGACGATCGTTATCCTGTGTATGTGGCTCCGGCCGAAACGGTGAGTGAGGTAACCGAAGAAACGGTAGCCCAGCAGAGTGAAGAGCCGGCATTGCAGCCCGAAGAACAGCCCCGGAAAAAGAGAAGATGGCGTCGTCGCGAGAAGGTAGAGGAGGCTCAGCCTGCCCGTCCCGATACGCTGAAAGTTGAAGAGCCGGCCCCGGTTCCTGTGGTGAAAAAGGAAACGCCAAAGCCGGTACAGCCCAAACGCTACCTGATATGGTCGGATAGCGATGTTCTGAAAATAAAGGAGCAGTAATCCTGCATTATCTGTTATAGAAAAGGCCGGTCATTCATGACCGGCCTTTTCTCATTTACGACTGTGATGTATGGGCTACTTCTCGATTTTCTTTATCCATTCGGCATATTTTTCCAGAACTTCATTGCCCTCGTCGTTGTACCAGGAATAGCCGCCCCGGCGTTCGGGACCGACTTCGGCCAGTGTGGCGCGTTTTATTCCGTCACGGTCGCAGAAGAAAGGCTGTTCGGTTTCGAGGTCGTAGAAGCGGGCCCACAGAGGGGTAGCACCCTTCTCGTATTCAACGCGGGCTACCCACTTGTTGTTTTCGTCGCGGTAGCGCACATATTTGGTATCGGTGATTTTATGCTCATCAAACCATTTTACGGCCCCTTTTACAGCGGCAATCACTTCGGGCGAGGGGTCTTCTACTTTCATCAGCAGCAGTACGATATCGGCCGATTCGTCGCCACTGTACGAGGCCAACTCATAGGCTCTTGCATTGGCCGGTTTCAGGGTCTCGGGGTCGTGCTGGGCACACCACACGGTAAGTTCGCCCTTTTTGTTCCGTATCTGGGTATCGAGAATACATTGTATACCCTTCTGGTAGGCTTTGAGCGCCTTGGCTTTCTCTTCGGGGGTAAAGTTGAATACAACATACGGTTTGTCGTCGTCGCTGATGGCATAAAGCAGTTTGAGAACGTTCACGATGGCACCGTCGTTATAGGTGATGTCGCGGGAGTAGGCTACCGACTTTCCTTTGCGGTAGGGGTAAAATTGTGGCCAGCCGCCGTTGTCGTACTGCGAGAGATAGATGTAGTCGAGCGCCTTGAAGAAGGCATCGCGGTAGCGCTGGTCATGGGTCTGGGCATACATGCTGGTGAGAAACCGCATTTCGTTGATTGTGGCGTTATTGTCTATGGTAGCCCCTATTCCGGTCTCCTTCATCTTGTCTATGACATCTTGCCGTATCTCTTTGTGGAAGGCGATATTCTTGGGAAATCCGCCCAAGTCGGTCTGATAGAGCAACAGTTTATCGGCGATGGCTTTCGCTTCGGGGGTGCCATACCATTCCTGCGGCATTTTGGTGGCAATCTGTTTCCATGAAAGTTTCTGCAAGTCTTGTGCTGTCTGTGCAGTAGCAGCCAGAGAAAGAAGGCAGAAGCAAACTCCTAAAATTTTCTTCTTCATAAGGCAACGTTTTTTGTGGTTGTTTTTTATTTCTGTAAACGTGTTTGTAGTGTGTCGTGGTTGTTTTTGGGGTCGGTCCAGTCGATTTTCCGGGTCGGGTCGATACCGTTAATGTATTTCTCGATATTGGTATAGCCGTCGCCGTTACAGTCTTTTATAGCATCGGAGGGGTCGTTGGGGTTCAGCCCGTAGCGTATTTCCCATTCGTCGGGCATTCCGTCAAGGTCGCTGTCAATGTAGGGGGTACCCTTGTACTCGGGCAGTCCACCCACTTGTTGGGGGTGGGTGATGATGCCGTATTTGTAGGAGTCGTCTGGCAGTCGCCGTTTGACGTACGGGGTGGTGAACGGTTTGGCTTTTTTGTCGTAGATGGCTTGTCCGGTGCGCACGGTAAGTACGATGCGGGCATCGACTGTGTCTCTTTTGGGGAGGGTGGCACCGACATTTTCCATGACAAATTCATAGGCCTCCTGGGCCGACATGATGGGGTTGTGCATGGGCATGGCAAAAGGTTGGTCGACTCGTATCGCATCGGCAAACTTCCCGCATTGTACACCTCCGTCCCAGTTGTCGGCCGTTACCCGATCATTTCCCAGCATGATATTTCCATTTACATAAGCTTTCCCGTAGGTGTCGGGTTTGTTCTTGTCGCGGCTGGCATCGGGTTTGAGTATGCGGTACTGTATGGGACGTCCGTTTTGCAGGGCTGTGATGGGGCCGGGCTTGAAGTAGTTGTTGATGATGTTGTATTGCGTATATTCGTCGCCTCCGTCGATGGAGCGGTTCCACCAGTTGTAGACGACACAGTTTACAAGATTGAAGCCGCCGTTCATGCCGATGGAGCAGTTTCTCGAAATGTTGGAGGCGAAAAGGTTGCGGGCAAAATAGCAGTTGTGACCGCCGATGGTGGCTCCGAACCCGTGGTTATAGGTGTCGAGTGCTTCGGCGAACATCGAGTTCTGAATGGTGATGTTTACCGTTGGCAGCTTGGTGCCTTTGCCGGTCTCGTCGCGGTTCCATACATGGCGGTATATCGACATCACCTCGTCGAGTCCCCATGAGGCCGAAATGTGGTCCAGAATAATGTTCCCTACGGCATTTCCACCCAAGGCATCGTCGCGGTTTCCTACATCGACCGCTCCACGGCGGAAGCGCATGTGTCTGATGATGACGTCGTGCGTATCAATGAGAAATGAGGCTCCCGTTACGCAGACGCCGTCGCCGGGAGCAGTCTGCCCGGCAATGGTGATATAGGGAGCTTTGATGCTGATGGGCGATTGCAGTTCGATCACACCGGCCACGTTGAATACTACGATGCGGGCACCGCCCGTCTCGCAGGCTTCGCGCAGAGTGCCCGGGCCGCGGTCGGCAAGCGATGTTACGGTTATGACTTTGCCGCCCCGCCCGCCGGCGGTAAAGGCTCCGCCGCCTTCGGCTCCGGGAAATGCCGGTATGCTGCATTGGGGCAGGTCTTCGGGTTTTGAGGCCCAGGGTCGGTAGACACGTCCGTATTTTTTCTCTTCTTTTTTTACCACTTTCAACGCTTTCTTCCAGGCCGCTTCGGATAGCTTTTCGTTGTAGGCGTTTTCGCGGGCTATACGCTGTTTTACCGAGTCGGGTACCGTCGGGTATTGCGCTTGGAGGGGGAGAGAGGTTGCCAGCAGAAGCAGGCCTGAGAAGAGTGTGATGGCTTTCATGGATTTATGTTTTTACAAAGATATGATTTATTTTTTTACGGTGAGCGTTGTACGGTAACGGTATGTGCCCGAACCGACATGTTCTGTTTCTCCGTTGGGGAGGTGTACTTCGGCTGTTGTGTTGGGGGGCACTACGATTGTCCATTCGATGCGAGAACGTTTCTTTTTCCATCGGCTTTCGGCTTTCCCGTAGGGGGTCATGTAGGTAACGGCTGCATGGTCGAGCGGTTTGATGTCGAATCGGGGCTTGAAGACGATGTGTTTGAAGGCGATACCATCGTCCGACGGACGTATACCTCCCAACTCTTCAAAGCAGAAGGGGAGGAAGTCGCCCAGAAGCATGACATGATTTCCGCTGTTCATCTTGGGACTGGCGGTATCGCCGTTCCACAGTTCCCAGATGGTGGTGGCGCCGTTGGCAACCATGTATCCGAAACTCGGATAGTCGGTGTGTGTGGCCAGGGTATAGGCGAGGTTGCTGTTGCCCGTGCGGCACAGTTGGCCGAAGAGCCATTGCATGCCGATGACTCCGCAACTGATGTGTGCGTTGTGGCCGTTGATGATGGTGGTCGACAGATGCTCTGCCACTGCCTTGGCATAGGCTTGCGGTATCATGTCGAACGCCAGCGGCAGGAGGTTGGCCGTTACGGTATTGTTACCGTAAAATGCCACGGCCGCTTTGCCGGCGCTGGCCGGTTGTGTGGTGAGGAATACGTTGTTGAAGGCCTCTTTCAATTGTTGGGCATCGGTGTCATAGCGTGCGGCGTCGGCACTTTTGCCCAGCAGACGGGCAAATTTGGCCATTGTTTTCAGGTCTTTATAGAAGTAGGCCGAGGCGATGAGCCGGCCGTCGGTTTTTCTGGCGGGGTCTTGGCTGTGAATCATTTCGGGTGACTCCGGCGGTACGCACCAGTCGCCATACTTGTCTTTGCGTATGAGTCCGTCACGGTCGGTATACTCCTCGGCCATGTGGGCAATCCACCGTTGCATGGCGGTGTAGTGGCGGCGTATGGGATCGGTATTCCCATATTGGGTATACAGCATGTCGCAGGCAAAGAATAGGGCGCTGGGCCAGGTTACGTTGTCGCTGTAATAGTTCCAGAATGCCGGAGCCACATCGGGTATGCAGCCGTCTTCCCGTTGGGCTTCGTCGATGTCTCTCACCCACTTGGTATACATCCGTTCGTTGTCGAAGAGATAGCTTTCGCCCCAGCACCCTTTGGTGCGGTCGCCGAGCCAGGGTTGTCGCTCGTTGCGTTGCGGACAGTCGACAGGCATTCCCTTGTAGTTGCCGAGAATACCCCAGCGGGCGTTTCTTACAATAGCGTTCAGTACGTCGCTTGATGAGGTGAATGTGCCGGTCTCTTCCATGTCGTCGCTGATAACCAGTGCCGTGAAACAGTCGGTCAGCGGGTGGTGCGATGATAACGGGGTGGAGGAGGGGCTGGTGTTTTTGTAACCGATGACTTCGACATAGCGGAATCCGTGGTAGGAGAACAGCGGTGCCCATTTCTCATCATCGGTCTCTTTACCGCTGCATATATATGTATCGGTGCATAAGGCATCGCGTAGATTCAGTGTAAATAAGGATTTCCCGTCTTTGTCGAGCTTCTCGGCGAAGCGCATCTGTATGCTGTCGCCTTCGTTGCCCGACACCTTCATTTCGACCCACCCGGCCATATTCTGTCCGAAGTCGAGAATGAACCCACGGTCCGTCTCCATGACGGATACCGGTTTTATCTCATGCCATACCTTCATGCCCGGCATCATGGCACCCCGCAAGGTGCCCGTGGGAATACTTACCCGCTGTGCCGGCTGCCAGGCCGAGTCGTCGTATCCGGGGCGAGTCCATGCCCCCAGTTCTTTGCGGGCATCGTATATCTCACCGTCGTATTCGTTGTTGCTGCGTATCGGGCCGTCGGCCGTCAATTTCCAGCGGGTGTCGCTGGCAAAGGTCTCCCGGCTGCCGTCGGCGTACTCGACAACGAGGTTGAATCGCATCTTCGGATAGCCGAAGTTGGCGATTTTGTAAGGTTTATAGTTCTGACGCATGGTATAGTAGCGTCCGTTTCCAAGAACGACACCTATGGCATTTACCTTTTGCAGGCGGTCGGTAACGTCGTAGGTGTTGTATAAGATGGTTTTCCGATAGTCGGTAGGAGCCGGGGTGAGCAGCTCTTCCCCTATTTTTTCGCCGTTGATGTATAGTTCATAAAGCCCCAGCCCGGCGATGAATGCAGTGGCCCGTTTTATCTCTTTTTTCAGGGAAATTTCGGTTCTCAGGTAGCGTGCCGACAATCGGCTGTGGGTCGATTCGTCGTCCCAGGGCATGGCTTTGTCGAGCCCTATCCATTGGCCTTTCCAACGGTTTTCGGTGAGGAGTCCGGTCGAGAAGCGAGCTGTCGGGCTCCATGATGTCTGGTATTGTTCGCCTTTTCCGTACGATACGGTAACCTGTACTTTCCAGTAGGCGTGGCGGTTGCTGCCGAGTGCAGCTCCCCGGTAGGGAATCCACAAGGAACTGTCGCTCGGTACAATACCCGAGTCCCATAAATCGGCCTCTCCTGCTGTCAGTTTTGTGCTGTCGCTGGCTACTACGATGCGGTAGGAGAGTTGCTTCACGCAAGGTACCGAGGCTTGCAGTTGCCAGCTGAAACGCGGGGTTGCCGTGTCGAGCCCCAACGGGTTGTGCAGCCCTTCGGTACGCAGGCGGGAGAGGGTGATAATCTCTTTCGCCGGCTGGGCGAGGACTGACGCCGGCATCAGTAGCAGCAGGACAATGACTGACAGCAGGAGAGAGCGCATTTTCATGGTGTGGTTGTTCTATTTTTTCTTTTGGAGTTGAGCATCGGGAAGTGCGGCCCATTCGGGTTGTACATAGCTTTGGGCAGCGTCGGTTACAATCAGTACCCAGTCGTTGGCCGGACCTTGGCGTTTGGCCGGGGTAAAACGGGTTACCTTGTTGGCAAATTCGCCGATATAGCGCAGCTGACCGTTGGAAGGATCGTACCACCAGGCTTTTTTCTTCTTGCCTTTGATTTTTGTCAGGTCGATGTTCATCTCGTTGCCGGTATAGGCATATACCAGCATGTAGTCGTTACCCCGGGTAGCTATCACGCGGTTGTATTTTATACCGTTTTCTCCGGCGATGATGCTTTGGTCAGGAACACGTTCGAAGAAGGGGAAAGTCAACATCAGGTTTTTGATGTATTTCATCTGGTTGAATCCCGGATCTTTGAGCGCTTCGTACCAGGGAGTGTAAGCACCGTATGCGCTCCCGACACCGGGACGGTAGAACTGCATGATGGCGTTGTTGCCATAGGTGTGTCCGAATGCTCCGGCAAATACCGACCAGTAGGCGTAGCGGCGGCAGTCATAGTCTTGCCACAGCGGTTCGCTGGGGTCGTGCAGCCCCTGCGGTATTCTTTCGTAGGAAGGTTCGCCGTCGATAACCGGTTTCAGGGGCGAGATGGCCAGCGAACGCTCGACATAACGCCAGTTGTCTTCTTCGGTATCTTCGGGAATAGGATAGTTCTTGTCGTTTTTCCGTTGGTTGTAACGGCGGTGTCCGCTCTGGAACATGTTGAAGTCGAGCCACTCGGCATCGTTGTAGAAATCGGTCGAGAGGGTTCTACCTCTGGGGTGGAACGTCATGAGATGGTTGGGGTCGTTGGCCTTGATGCTGCGGGCGAGGGCGTGCCACACCTCCGATTTGATGTCGCACTGTATGTCGCCGCCGATTATCCAGATAATGTTCGGTGCGTCTTTATAACGGTCGGCCAGGAATTTGCCGTATGCCTGAGCCTCTTCAACGTCCATGCGTCCCGATTTCACCAGTCCGCCCCAGATGCACACCATACCGATGTAGATGCCGTTCTGTTCGGCGGTTTCTATGATGTAGTCCATATGGTCCCAGTAGCCGTATACGCCCGGCTTGTCGATATTCTCGAAATTGAATCCGTCGGGGTGCGACATCTGTCCGTAGGCATTGAAAGCCGGAACGTCGTTGATGGTCTGTATCTGTACGACATTGAATCCCGCTTCACGGCAGCGTCCCAGGTAGTAGCCTACTTCGTCGCGGTTGAGACGTTCGGGCATGAGCCAGCCGGTCTCGCCCAGCCAAAAGAACGGTTTTCCGTTTTCGTGTTTGAGATAGCGGTTTTCTTCCGAAACAAGCAACTTTCCGTTTTTCCAGGGAATGTACGTCTGTGCTTGGGTTGTGAAGCTGCAACACAGTGCGGCAATGCACACAATCAGGCTTAAAAAGTTTTTCTTCATTACATATTGGTTTCTAAGGTGTGTGTATCATTGGGTATGTCGCAGGACAACGGGCCCAGTGTCGGGCGGTGTCCGATGAGTTTGCCGTCGAGCCATACGTGCAGGCCCTTGCCTTGCCGGTATCGGGTGCCATGCCGGTCCCAGGCAATGGTGAGATTGTGGCCCTTGTAGCGGATATTGTCGAGGCAGAAGTAATCCCACTCCTTTGCGGGTACGAGCGGGTTGATGGTTATGCGGTTGTCGGTTTGCGGGCGCAATCCTACCAGGCCGGTAATGACCAGGTCGTTGAATGTGGAGTGGTTGTAGTATCGGCTGCGCTCCTGTTCGCCTTTGAGCCAGTAGCCGGTTACTTCGTCGAGGTATTCGCCGATGTAGGGGCGGCCGTGGAAGTAGTGCGATTGCGCGTAGGTTTTGAAGTGGGCAAACCAGCTGTTGGCAGGAATTGTCGCCCCCTCCCGCGTCTGGTCGAGGTAGTTGGCCAGTGCCGTCAGGGTCTGCGACGTGGCAAAGGGCCACACCGGGCCGTTCCACAGACAACTATGACTGAACCCCTGCATATAATGAGGACTGTTTCTTTCCAGAGATGTAAGCCCGAATTTACTCAAAAATCCGTTATCCGTTGTCATATACGAAAAAGCCGCGGAAAATTCTTCTTCATCCGGCACAAGAGAAAATGCCCACGGTGCATAACCGCTTAATTCTTTTCCTGTTACAAATTCGTTGCTTTCAGCGATACGTTCGCAGAAAAAATGCTCTTCTTTCTTCCAAAGT
>ERZ824600.2220-NODE-2220-length-21329-cov-7.207671_pt1 | contig 21329 bp, 19 predicted proteins | sample MGYA00519933_ERZ824600 | MGnify/ENA primary metagenome ERZ824600 (study PRJEB31778, sample SAMEA3449178) | human gut metagenome | biome: human gut; feature: human-associated habitat; material: faeces | place: United Kingdom | collected 2010/2012 ... | reverse complement strand
GCGACACCATCTTCACCACCGAGTATTCCATGCGCACCGGCATGGAGGCCGTCTACGCCCTGCTGAACATTGACCGCGGCGTGCCCGAGGTCTGGGGCAGCGTGTACGATGTGCGCGACCTGCTCGACGCGACCGTGAAGCTGCGCGACGGCAAGAAGCCCATCGACATGGAGCTGAACCTCGTGGAAAAAATGGCGCTCAAGAAGGTGCTCGGCAAGATCGAGGGCACCGACATCGAAAAGCTCCTCAAGGAGTACCACGTCATCTGATACCGTTTCCACGTGAGCTTCTCATAATGAAAGCGAGACGCGGAGCCCCAAGCAGGGCTTCGCGTCTCGCTGTTTTCTTTTGTTATCTCCGTCCCGCAAGGCAGCAGAGCAGGAACACGAGCAGATTGCAGAGCACCACGCTCGCGCCGACCGGCGTGGAGAGAAGGTACGAGGCGATCAGCCCCGTGCAGAAGCACACCACGCTCAGCACGCCCGCGCACACGACCACCGCGCGGAAGCTCTTGAAAATGCGCATGGCCGAGAGCGCGGGGAAGATAATGAGGCTGGAGATGAGCATGGCGCCCATCATGCGCATTCCGAGCACGACCGTCAGCGCCGTGAGCAGCGCGAGGAGCGAATGGTAGGCGCCCACCTTCACGCCCGTCGCGCGGGAAAAGCTCTCGTCAAACGTGACGGCAAAAAGCCGATGGTAAAAGAGGATAAAGAGCGACAGCACGGCGGCCGCCAGCGTCACCGAGAGCGCCACGTCGCTGCGCGACATGGCGAGGATGCTGCCGAACATATAGCTGTCCACATCCGTGGTCATGCCCGTGGTGAGGCTCGTGACCACGATGCCGATGGCGAGCGCCGAGGCCGAAAGCACCGCGATGGCGGCGTCTGCCCCGATGCGGCTGTGCTCCGCGATGCGCAGCAGCAGGAAGGCCGAGGCCACCACGACCGGCACGGAGAACGCCAGCGGCGCGAAGCCGCAGGCGACCGCGACCGCCAGCGCGCCGAAGCTGACGTGGGAGAGGCCGTCGCCGATCATGGAGTAGCGCTTCAAAACGAGCGGCACACCGAGCAGCGCCGCGCAGAGCGAGACGAGGATGCCCACGGCGAAGGCCCGCAGGATAAAGGGGTAGGTGAACATTTCCAGCAGCAGACTCACAATGCACCTCCAAACCGCTTGCCGGCGGGGGAGGCAAGATACTCCGCCACCGTGCCGAAAAACCAGCCGTCGCGCCCGATGTGCAGGATCGTGTGCGCCTCGCGCAGGGCGCCGCGCATATCGTGCGTGACCATGATGACCGCCATCTTCTCTTTTTCGTTGAGGTAGCGCAGGGTCTTATAGAGATCCTGCGTGGCGGCGGGGTCGAGACCCGTGACCGGCTCGTCCAAAATGAGCAGGCGGTCCGCCGCGCACAGGGCGCGCGCGAGCAGCACGCGCTGCTGCTGTCCGCCGGAAAGCTCGCGGTAGCAGCGGTTCTGCAGCTCCAGCACGCCGAGCTTGCCCATGTTCATCAGCGCCGCGCTCTTCTCCGCGGCAGAGTAGAAAAAGTGCAGCCCGCGCTTGTTGGCAAAGCCCGAGAGCACGACCTCGCTCACCGTAGCGGGAAAATCGCGCTGCGCGCTCGTCTGCTGCGGAAGGTAGCCGATGGCGCCCGCGCGCTGCGCGGGGCAGTCGATCGTGCCGGCGAGCGGAGAGATCAGCCCGAGCAGGCTTTTCATCAGCGTCGACTTGCCGCTGCCGTTCTCGCCCACCACGCAGAGGTAATCCCCCGCGTGGACGGTAAACGTCAGATGCTCGAGCAGCGCGCGGTGCTCGTAGCCGAGGCTTGCGTCACGGCATGCAAGCAGAATATCCCGGTCTATCACAGCAAGCCTCCCTTCAAAGCCTCGTAATTTCGCTGCATCAGCGTCAAATAGGTCTCGCCCGCGTCGAAGTCCGTGCGCGAGATGGTCTGCATCGACCACAGCCGTTCGATGCGCGCGCCGGTGCATTCGCTCACCGCCTCCGCGACCTTCTGGCTGCTCAGGTCGATGGTGTAGACGACCGGAATGTGCTCGTCGTTCACCTTGTCGATGAGGTACTTGAGCGTGGCGAGGCTCGGCTCGGTGTCGCCCGAGCAGCCGTGGAACGCCGCGCGGTAATGGAGGTCGTATTCCTCACAGAAGTACAAAAACGGGAAGCGGTCGGCAAAGATCAGCAGATCGCGCACGGCGTTCGCGCGCAGGGCGCGGAGGTCCGCGTCGAGAGCTTCAAGCTGCGCGCAGTAGTCCTCGCAGTTCACGCGGTAGAGATCGGCGTTTTCCGCGTCCGCCGCGCAGAGCGCGTCGGCGACGGCGCGGCAGAGCCTGATGGCGTTTTTCGGCGACGTCCAGATGTGCTCGTCGTACTCGACCTCGTCGCTGTCGTCATGGTCATGCTCCGCATGGTCGTGGAGCTCGTGGCCGTGCGCGTCAGGCTCGTCGTGGTCATGGCTATGGCCATGCGCGTGGTCGTGGCTGTCCGCGCCCTGCATCCCCTCGGAGAATTCCTCCTCGCGGGCATCGACAAAGTCCATCATGCGCAGCACCGTGCCGATGTCCTCGCCCACGGCGTCGAGCATATCGTCCGCCCAGACCTCGCCCTCGCCGCCGTTGTAGATGAAAACATCGGCGCGCGAGATGGTCACGGCGTCGAGCGGGGTCGGCTCAAAGCTGTGCGCCTCGCGGCCCGGGGAGAGCAAAAGCGTCACGTCCGCACGGTCCCCCGCGACGGCGCGGGCAAAATCGTAGTAGGGGAAGAGCGTCGTCACGACGCGCAGCCGCCCGTCGTCTGCCGATCCCTTCCGCACAGCGCAGCCGACGAGCGAAAGCGAAAGCACGAGCGCGAGCAGCGCGCCGCCGAGCCGTATCCTGTTTTTCCTCGCCGTCACGGCGCGCTCACCTCCCCGAAAAGACTGTTTTTCCAATCATACCATGCTTTTGCGGATTATCAAGTGATTTGTAATGAAATCGTCACACTTTCCCGCCGCGCCCTATGCTATAATAGCCACACCAGAGGATTTCATTCCAGCTTATTCTGTGAGGAGGCGCTGACCATGAAGCGTATGTTTTCTTTCTTCCTTGCCCTCGCGCTGCTCGCCGTGCTCAGCGGCTGCGGAAAGCAGGAGTCCACCCCGAGCAGGCCCGACGAGCCGACGCCACCGCCGGAGGAGGGCATCACGCTCGCGGAGCTGAATGTGGAATTTGTTGCGGGCGACCGTGACACGGACGCGCTGATGCAATTAAAGAAGGAGCTGCCGCCACTGCTCATCGGCGCGCTCGCCGACGAGGGCGTGACGGTCGGCAGGGTCAATGTGACCTTCGGCGCAAGCGACGAGGCCACCGCCGACGCGCTCGCGCGCGGCTCGGTGCAGGTCGGCTTCATGCCGATGGAGACGTATCTGGCGCACGAGGACACGCTGCGGCTGGTCTCTGTGCCGGAGGAACCCGTCGGCGACACGGAGCGTGTCGGGCTGTATTTCCCGGTCTCCGACCAGAACCGCACGCTGCGCGCGGCGTTTGAAAAGGACGCGGCGGACGGCGGCGCGCTGCATGCGTGGGAGACGCTGCTCGGCAGCTTCTGGATGGATAATGGGAGCGACCCCGTGTTCGCCGTGCCTGTGGATGACGATGTGGCCCGGCGGTTTCTCGACAGCATGATGGACGTGAACGCCAATGGCATGACGGCGGACAGCATTCCGCGCCTGACAGAGTACGTCAGCGCGGATGAGGTGTTCTCCACTGCGGATCTTGTGGTGCTGCACGGCGAGGCTCCGGATGAGGCGCTTTGGATGGAGATCTACGGCTGCACGGTCGGCGGCGAGACGGTGTCCGTCAGTACCGCTGACGCCATCGTCGGCGGCGACGAGTTCGCTGCGGCGCTGCTTGCCGCGCTGGAAAAACTCAGTGCGGACGAGACGGCACAGACGGTGCTGCGGCTCTACGATGGAGACGGTGTGCGCTACGGTGGGGCCGACACGCAGGCTGTGGAATTTGCGCAGTATCTGCTCGGCAATACAGAGGGCGTTTACCAGCTCACGAGCGAGTAAAAGAGAAACGCGCGGCGTCGCCGCGCGTTTCTCAGTCTCTGCACAGGCTCAGATCATCATCTGTATCCCGTTGTCCTCAATGCCGATCTCGATCTTCGGCACGCCGGGGGCGTATTCGCCGTCGAGCGTCCAGGGAATGCTGCCGTCGCTCTCCGCCGTGACATGGCGGACATGGCGGAAGATGAGCGCGTTGCTCGTTTCGTATTCCTCGTAAACGATGGCGCGGATGGTGCGCTGGAGCTGCAGCGGTGTTTTCGGCACGGGCACGAGCATCAGCTCAAACTGCCCGTCGCACAGGTCCACCGCGTCGGGTGAGAGCTTCATCAGTCCCGCGATGGAGGTCGAGTTGCATACCGCGCCGAAGAGGTACTCGCCCTCGAACACCTCGCCGTCGGCGGTAATCTTCATGGGATAGGGGCAGAGCGTTTCAAGGTCCTTCACGCCCTCGAGGAGATAGGCGAAGTGGCCGAACATATTCTTGATGTCCTGCGGCACGGTGTAGGCCGTGCGCGTGAACGCGCCGAAGGACGCGACGTAAACGAAGTTCTTTTCATTGAACACGCCCACGTCCAGGTCGCGCGGCTGAAGGCGCATGGCGCTCTGCGCCGCGAGCGCGGGATCGGAGGAAATGGACAGGCTTGCCGCGAAGTCGTTCGTGCTGCCACCGGGCAGGTAGCTCAGCGGCGGACGCTTCTCCCGCGGCAGGCGCATGATGCCGTTGACCGTCTCGTTGAGCGTGCCGTCTCCGCCGTGGCAGACGACGAGATCGAAATCTCCGCCGAAGCGCTCGGCCAGCTCGGTCGCGTCGCCGTGCCGCCGCGTCTCTGCCACGCGGACCAGATAGCCCGCCTTGGAGAAGATCGAAACGGCGTCGAACAGCGGTGCGCGCGATTTCGTCTTGCCCGCGCGGGGATTGACGATGAACAGCAACTTCTTTTCCACAGCATTCATCCTTTCTGCGAACGGAAAAAGTTTGAAGATTCGGTTAATTTTAGTATAGCACAGAAATTGTGCTATTGCAATTCCGCAATAATCATAGTATGCTAAGATTGATCTATTCTGAATACGGGCAGGCACTGTGCCGGCCGAGGGCAAGGGAGGAAACATGAAGCAGAAAACCTATCTTCGCTGGGGCGTGACCATTACCGCCGCGGCCTGCGCCATTCTCGTGTTTTACGACACCTTCTTTCAGGACGGCGTGCTGTTTATTTTTATAGAAAAGCTCTTCGGCATCCTCAAGCCCGTGCTTTACGGTCTTGCGATGGCCTACCTGCTCACGCCCATCGTGGACTTTTTCGACCGTCTCCTCCGCGACAGGCTCGGCGTCAAGCGCGCCGGACTGATGCGCTGCCTGAGCATCCTTGTGACCTGGCTCCTTGCGCTGGGACTCGTGTATCTGCTCTTCAGCATCCTGATCCCCGAGCTGGTCGCGAGCGTATCGCTGCTCTTTTCCAATCTCGAGAGCTATTACCGCACCATCTACACCTGGGTCACGCAGCTTGTGGAGGACAATCCCTACATCTCCGAGCGCGTGCTCACGCTGGTCCGTGATTACTACAACGAGCTGGTCGACTGGGTGAAGAACACCGTCATTCCCGGCGCACAGGTCGCCATCGTCGCCGTGACCGGCGGCGTGCTGAGCGTGCTGGTCTTTGCCAAGGACCTGCTCGTGGGCATCGTCGTTTCCGTTTACATCCTCGCCCGCAAGGAGACCTTCGGCCTCCACACGCGCAAGCTGCTCTACTCGCTCATCTCCGCGCCGCACTATGAGCGCGCGCTGCGCGCCACCCGCGAGGCCGACCGCATCTTCTCCGGCTTTGTGCGCGGCAAGCTGCTCGACTCGCTCATCATCGGCATTCTGTGCTTCATCGTCTGCTCGATTTTGAAGTTCCCCTACACGCCCATCATCGCGGTCTTTGTGGGCGTGACGAACATCATCCCCATCTTCGGTCCCTTCCTCGGCGCAATCCCCAGCGCGTTTTTGATCCTGCTCGTGAGCCCCCGCCAGTGCCTCTACTTTATCATTTTCATCATTGCCCTCCAGCAGTTCGACGGCAACATCCTCGGCCCCAAAATTTTGGGCGAGACCGTCGGCATTTCGAGCTTCTGGATCGTCGTCGCCATCCTTGTCGGCGGCGGCTTCGGCGGCGTGCTGGGTATGTTCCTCGGCGTGCCGGTGTTCGCCTGCATCCATTCCGCCGTGAGCTTCCTGTGTGAATCGTCCCTGCGCAAAAAGGGCGTGACGGACGACACGATCTTTGCGCCCCGTCGGGTTTTGACGGGCACGACCACAACACCAAAAGGAGAAAACCATGAATAAGCGCATCCTCACCCTGTTTCTTTCCCTGACTCTGCTCCTCTCCCTCGCCGCCTGCGGCGGGAACGCCGACACGACCGACGCGCGGCGCGACGCGAACGAGATCGTCGTCGGCATCGCGCAGGACCTGGAAAACAGCCTTGACCCCTACACCTCTGTCACCGCCGCGAACCGCGAGGTGCTGTTCAACGTGTTTGAGGGCCTCGTCAAGCCCGACGCGGACGGCAACCTGATCCCCGCCGTCGCCGAACGCTGGGAGATCTCCGACGATCAGCTCACTTATACGTTCCATCTCCGCCCCGGCGTGAAGTTCCACGACGGCAGCGAGGTCACGGCAATGGATGTCGCATGGTCGATCGACAAGGCTATGCAGTCCGGCAGCTGGGAGGCGCTGAATAACATTGACGCCATCGACATCGGCAGCGACTACGTCTCCGTTGTGCTCAAGGCTACCGACAGCGATTTCCTCTCCTACATGACGCTGGCCATTACACCGGAGAACCACGCCGACGGCGCGGACCCGGTCGGTACCGGCCCGTTCAAGTTCATCTCCCGCGCCGCGCAGCAGAATCTTGTGCTGGAGCGCTTCGCCGATTACTGGGGCGAGGGCGCGAAGGTGGACAAGGTCACCTATCAAATTTATGAGAATGCCGAGGCGCTCGTCATGGCGCTCAAGAGCGGCGCGGTGGACATCTGCGCCCACCTGACCGCCACGCAGGCAAACCAGCTGACGGAGAATTTTGACATTCTCGAGGGCACTATGAACCTCGTGCAGGCCGTGTATCTCAACCACGCCTACGAGCCGCTTGCGAACGAAACGGTGCGCAAGGCGCTGTGCTATGCGCTCGACCGCGAGCAGGTCTTTGACGTTGTGGCCGACGGTCACGGCACGGCGGTCGGCAGCAGCATGTACCCCAACTTCCGCAAGTATTTCCTGCCCGAGCTTGCCGACCTCTATCCGCATGATGCGGAAAAGGCCAAGGCGCTGCTCGCCGAGGCGGGCTATCCCGACGGCTTTGACCTCACCATCACCGTTCCCAGCAACTACCAGCCGCACATGGACACCGCGCAGGTCGTCGCCGAGCAGCTCCGCGCCATCGGCGTGAACGTGACCATCGACCCCGTCGAGTGGGCGAGCTGGCTGGAGAACGTCTATTCCGGCCGCCGCTATCAGGCTACCGTTGTCGGCGTGGACGCCAGCACCCTGACCGCCCGCGCCATGCTTGAGCGCTTTACCTCTACGGCGAGTAATAATTTCACAAATTATTCCAACGCAGAATACGATGAAGCCTTTGCCGCCGCCATCCGCGCCGCGACCGACGAGGAAGCGACCGCCCAATACCTCCGCTGCGAGGAAATTTTGGCCGAGACTGCCGCGAACGTCTACATTCAGGACCTCGCGGATCTCGTCGCCGTGCGTAAGGGTCTCACCGGCTACCGGTTCTACCCGCTCTACGCCATCGACCTGAGCACCGTGACCTACACCTGACGAAAATCCGAGGGCAGACGCCCTGACCGACAAAGCGAGGCGAACACCATGCGTTATACAGCGAAAAAAATCGCAACGATGCTGCTGACGATGGTGATCGTCTCGTTTTTGACCTTCGTTGCCTTCTCCCTCCTCTCCGGCGATGCGGCGACGCGCCTGCTCGGTACGGAGGCGACTCCCGAGCGGCTTGAGGCCCTGCGCATCGAGCTGGGGCTGAACGACCCGCTTCTCGTGCGCTACGGCCGCTGGCTGTGGGATGCGCTGCGCGGCGACCTCGGCACCTCGTACCGCTACGGGCAGAGCGTGAGCTCGCTCATCGCGCAGCGGCTGGGGCCCACGCTGACGCTCACGGCGCTCGCGTTCGCGCTCATCGTGGCGGTCTCCATTCCGTTCGGCGTGCTGTCGGCCAAATACGCCGGCGGCCGGCTCGACCGCGCGCTGACCGTGATCAATCAGGTCGTGATGGCGGTGCCGCCGTTTTTCACCGGCATCCTCTTTACCTATCTCTTCGGCCTTGTGCTGCATCTGTTCATCGCGGGCGCGTTCCCGGCGGGCGGCGTGGGGCATTATATCGGTTATCTCTTCTTCCCCGCGCTCGCGGTCGCGCTGCCGCGTATCGCCATGACGGTCAAGCTCCTGCGCACGTCCATTCTGGACGAGGCGCAGCGCGATTACGTCCGCACCTCCATGAGCCGCGGACGCTCGCGCAGCGGCATCCTCTATCGCCATGTGCTGAAAAACACGCTCGTGCCGGTCCTGACCTTCCTCGCCATGACGGTCGCCGATCTGCTTGCGGGCAGCGTCGTCATCGAGCAGGTGTTCGCCGTCCCCGGTCTCGGACGGCTGCTGCTGACCTCCATCGAGGGGCGCGACGAGCCGGTCGCGCGCGCCATCGTTGTGCTGCTGGCCTTCGCCGTCATTCTCTGCAATCTCCTTGCCGATCTGCTCGCGCGGCGCATCGACCCGCGGCTCGGCTCCGGAGCGGGAGGTGCAGCATGAGAAAAAACACCTTCCTGCGCGTGGGTCTCGTGCTCACGGCGCTGGTCGTCGGCTTCATTGTCCTCGGCCTTTTCTGGACGCCCTACTCCCCCAACGCCATGGACTTTTCACGCCTGCTGCCGCCGTCCGCCGCACATCCGATGGGCACGGACAAATTCGGCCGCGACATTTTGAGCCGCGTCATGGTCGGCGCGGGCGATACGCTGCTCATTGCGCTCGGTACCGTCGCCATCGGCACCGTGGTAGGCACGCTCGTCGGCGCGCTGACCGGCTGGTACGGCGGCTGGGTGGACGAGGTGCTCATGCGTCTGAACGACGCGCTCGCGTCGTTTCCGAGCATTCTCATTCTGCTCGTGCTCGTGAGCCTGCTCGGCGACGGACGGGAGCACATGACGCTCGCGCTCGGCATTGTCTTCATCCCCAGCTATGCGCGTATCGTGCGCAGCGAGTTCGCCCGCGCGCGCACGCAGAACTACGTCCATTCGGCGGAGCTGATGGGCGCGTCCACCGCGCGCATCCTCTTTGTTCACATTCTGCCGAACATCTGGCACACGCTCGTCTCCGCCATCACCATCGGCTTCAACAACGCCGTGCTCGCCGAGGCGGCGATGAGCTACCTCTCCATCGGCGTTTCGCCCGACGAGGCGAGCCTCGGCTATATGCTCTCGGAGTCGCAGAGTATGCTCGACTCCGCGCCGTGGTACGCGCTCGGCACGGGCGCGGTCATTGTGCTGCTGATTCTCGGCGTGAGCCTGATCGGCGAGGGCCTGCAGCGCGGCGAGAACTGATTTTTCCGGAAAGGAGATGTCCCCATGGTCGAGATCCATGATCTGCACGTCCGCTTTCACGGCGCCTCGCGCGAGGCCGTGGCGGGCATTGACCTGACTATCCGCGACGGCGAGGTCGTCGGGCTCGTGGGCGAGAGCGGCAGCGGCAAGACCGTGACCGCCATGACGCTCTCGGGCCTCATCGAGCGCAAAAAGGTCACGCTCTCCGGCGAGGTGCGCTTCGACGGGCGCGATATCCTGCGCCTGCCCCGCGCGGAGCTGCGCGCCATTCAGGGCCGCGAGCTCGGCGTTGTCTTTCAGGAGCCGATGACCGCGATGGACCCCCTCATGCGCATCGGTCCGCAGGTCGAGGAGGCGCTGGCTGTCCACACGCAGCTGACGAAGGAGCAGCGCCGCGCGCGTGCGCTCGAGGCGCTGCGCGATGTGGACCTCCCCGCGCCGGAGGAAATTTACCGCAAGTATCCGCACGAGTGCTCGGGCGGCCAGCTCCAGCGCGTGATGATCGCCGCAGCCATCGTCACCGATCCGCATTTGCTGCTGCTCGACGAGCCGACCACCGCGCTCGACGTGACCGTGCAGGCGCAGATTCTCGCGCTTTTGCGCCGTTTGAATCGGGAGCGCGGCATCTCGATGCTGCTCATCTCGCACAATTTGCAGGTCGTGCGGCGCGTCTGCTCGCGCGTTGCCGTGATGCAGCGCGGTCACATCGTTGAGCAGGGCGCGCCCGAGCAGCTTTTCACCGCGCCGCAGCACCCCTACACCGCCGAGCTCATCAACGCCATCCCGCGCCGCGTGCGCAGAGGTTAACGCCATGGACGACCTTGTTTTAGAAGTCAAAAACCTTACAAGCTGGTACCGCGACACCGATGAGCATGGGCGGCGGCACGACCATACCGTGCTGCACGACGTGAGCTTCACGCTCCACCGCGGTGAAATTTTGGGGCTTGTAGGTGAAAGCGGCACCGGCAAAACCACGCTGGTGAAGAATATCCTCGGTCTGGTCAAGACCCACACGGGCGAGATCATCCACTACACCAAGCGCCCGCAGATGATCTTTCAGGACCCCTACTCCTCGCTCAACCCCGCCTACACCGTCGGCTGGAGCTTAGAGGAGCCGCTGCGCATCTATGGCAAGTACGACGCCGCTGAGCGGCGCCGCCGCGTCGCAGAGATCGCCGAAAAGGTCGGACTTCCCGCCGAATGCCTGACGCGCAGGCCGAACGAGCTTTCCGGCGGGCAGCGCCAGCGCGTCTCGATCGGTGTGGCGCTCATTCAAAAGCCGCGGCTCATCATCGCCGACGAGCCGGTCAGCGCGCTCGACGTGACCATTCAGCGCCAGATTTTAGAGCTGATGCGCACGGTGCGCGACGAGCTTGGCATCTCGTTCCTCTTCATCTCGCACGATCTCAATGTGGTCTATCAGCTCTGCGACCGCGTGATGGTGATGAAGGACGGCCGCATCGTGGAGGAAAACACGGTGCAGGAGCTTTTCGACCACCCGCAGCACGCCTACACGCGCGAGCTGCTCTCTGCCGCCGACTGAAAAGATGAAAGTGCTGCTTCTTCGCCATAAAAAACTGCATCTCTGGCTGCTTGCGAACCTCGCGCTTCTATCGGTCTTTCTGCTCGCGCGTCAAAGCCGAGGCGCTATGAACGCCCTGACGGAGGGCTTCACAAACCCGCTGCGCCGCATGCTCGGCAGGCTGTGCGAGTGCGTCCCCTTCTCCGTTGCGGAGGGGCTGTACGTCCTCGCGGCGCTGGGCTTTCTCGCCTTCCTCGTGCTGGGCGTGCGCGCCGTAGTGCGAAGCCGGCACAGAAGCGGCACAGTCTACGCGCTCGTGCTTGGGCTTGGGAACGCGGTTTTGACCGTCTATGTGCTCTTTTGCCTGCTCTGGGGTGCGAATTACTACGCTGACAGCTTCACCGACAAAAGCGGCATTGATGTCGAACCGGTCGCCGTCGACGACCTCGAGCGCGTGACGCGGCAATTCGCCGCACTGGTGAACGAATACGTCGGAGACGTCCCCCGCGCCGCCGACGGCGCCTTTGCCGGCGACCGCGCGGAGATCCTCGCCTACGCGCCGAAGATCTACGAAAATCTGTATGAGGAATTTCCGTTCCTCGAAATGACCGACGTGCCGCCCAAGGCCATGCGCTTTTCCCGCGTGATGAGCGCGATGGGCTTCACCGGCTTCTACTTCCCGTTCACGGGCGAGTGCAACATAAACGTCGATTTCCCCGCCGCAACGCTGCCCACCACCGTCGCGCATGAGCTCTCCCATCGCCGCGGCATCGCGAGCGAGCAGGAGTGCAATTTCCTCGCGGTGCTCGCGTCGCTGCGCTGCGACGCCGCCGCCTACCGCTACGCAGGCGCGCTATCGGGCTACATCTACCTTGCCAACGCGCTTTATTCCGCCGACGCGGAGCGCTGGCGCGCCGTGCGTGAAACGCTCGACGAGCGTGTGGTCGCCGATCTGCGTGCTTCCAGCGCCTACTGGGCGCAGTTCGAGGGGCCGGTGGACACGGTCTCCAACGCCGTCTACGACGGCTTTCTCAAGAGCTACGGCACCATCGGTGTCAAGAGCTACGGTGCCTGCGTCGACCTGCTGGTGGCGTATTTCAAGTGAAACAGAAGCGGCTTGCATTGCAAGCCGCTTCGCGCGTTTCGTCTGCCGGCGCGAGTGCGCCGCCGCAAGCGTTTTGCGCGGCAAAACCTTGACGGAGGACGAATTCACTTCGCCCGAGCATTTTAATTCCCGATCCGGGATTCCAAAACAGAAGCGGCTTGCATTGCAAGCCGCTTCTGTTTTGGAGCAGGGTACGGGAATCGAACCCGCCTTCTCGGCTTGGGAAGCCGATGCACTACCGATGTACTAACCCTGCAAAGTGAGGCTATTATAGCAGACTTCCCCGCGCAATGCAAGGCGAAATTTGTCTGCCGGCACAGTTTTCCGTATATGCCCCCGGCGGGCGGCATAGGATGGGGCAAAGGACATAAAAAGGAGTGCATCCCATGAAACGAACGGTATTTTCTCTGCTGGCAGCCTTCGCCCTGTGCGTCAGCGCCGCGGCAGCGGGGCCGACGGTGAGCTGTCCGAGCGCGCTGTTGATGGAAAAGCAGACCGGCACGGTGCTCTTCGCGCAGGATGAACACACGCCGCGCGAGCCGGCGAGCGTGACGAAGATCATGACGCTGCTGCTAGTGATGGAGGCCATCGACTCCGGCGCGCTCTCCTACGACGACGTGGTGACGGGCTCGGCGCACGCGGCGGGCATGGGCGGCAGCCAGATCTGGCTCAAGGAGAACGAGCAGATGACGGTGCGCGACCTGCTCAAGGCTGTGTGCATCGTCTCGGGCAACGACGCGGCGGTGGCGCTCGCCGAGCATCTTGCCGGCAGCGAGGACGCCTTCGTGGAGCGCATGAACGCGCGGGCGCAGGAGCTCGGCATGAACGACACGCACTTTGTCAACTGCACGGGCCTGCCCGCCGAGAGGCATCTCACAAGCGCCTATGACATCGCGCTCATGTCGCGCGAGCTGATCCTCAGGCACCCCGACATCCGTCAGTTCACGACCGTTTGGATGGACTCCCTGCGCGGCGGAGAGTCCATGCTCGTAAATACAAACAAGCTCATCCGCTTCTACGACGGCGCGACCGGCCTCAAGACCGGTTCGACCGGCTCGGCGGGCTATTGTCTGAGCGCGACGGCGGAGAAAAACGGCATGGAGCTCATCGCGGTCGTGCTCAAGGGCAAGACAAGCGACGAGCGCTTCTCCGACGCCAAGAGCCTGCTCAACTACGGCTTTTCGACCTGGTCGCTCGTGACCGTCACGCCCGACGAGGTGCTGCCGCCCGTACCGGTGACGCTCGGCGTGCGCGGCACGGTGCAGCCGGTGCTCACGAGCGAGAACACCCTGCTGGTGGAAAAGACGCTGGCAAACGGCCTGACGAAGGAGGTCGCGCTGGCGGAAAGCGTCGCCGCGCCGGTATACGTGGGCGACACGCTCGGGCAGCTCACGGTGCGCGACGCGGTGGGGAACACGGTCGCCGAGCTGCCCATCCTCGCAGGCGAGGACGTGGGCCATGTGACCTTCGTGCAGATGCTGGGACGCTGTCTCGCGCGTGGCTTCTGCATGGGACCGCGGAGCTGAACCCCACCGAAAGCGGCAGAATTCGCGGAATGACCAAAAAAAGACACAAAAATTTTACATTTTCTCTTGACAAAACGCTGTGAGGGTGTATACTGTCCTTGTTTTTAATAAGTCTTGATAGAGGCGCGGCCAACATCAGTAGCTCTGCATGACCGGCAGGAACCGGAGAGTGAAAGGGGCGGCCGCCGAGGGGACACACGGATTCCTGTGCGTGCGTTCACCGGGCCGGGGGATAACATCCGTCGGACTGTCGCCGAAAGGCGGAGAGCTGTCATGATCGGAATACGACCGAAAGCGTATTTGCAAAAGGTGTTGTGTTTAAGTCATGATGGAAGCATCATGGCTTAAATTTTTTGTGCAGACGCACGAAAGGAGAATCCCTCATGTTTGTCAACACCTTCTGGTCCCTCGTTCCCCCGATCGTCGCCATCGGCCTTGCCCTGCTGACGAAGGAGACCTACTCCTCCCTCTTCATCGGCATCGTCGTCGGCGCCCTGCTCGCCACCGACTTCAGCCCCATCGGCGCGCTCGACACCATCATCAACGACGGTCTGACCGCCGCCATCGCCGACAACGCCGGCATCTTCCTCTTCCTTGTGATTCTCGGCGTGATGGTCGCGCTCGTCAACGCCACCGGCGGTTCCGCCGCGTTCGGCCGCTGGGCCGCGAGCCACATCCATTCCAAGGCCGGCGCGCTGCTCGCCACCTTCGCCCTCGGCGTGCTGATCTTCATCGACGACTACTTCAACTGCCTCACCGTCGGCTCCGTCATGACCCCCGTAACCGACAGCCAGCGCATCTCCCGCGTGAAGCTCGCCTACCTCATTGACGCCACCGCCGCGCCGATCTGCATGATCGCGCCGATCTCCTCGTGGGCAGCCGCCGTCTCCGGCGTCGCCGCGAAGCTCGACACCGGCGTGTCCGGCATTCAGCTTTTCATTGAGGCCATTCCCTATAACTTCTACTCTCTGCTCACCATCGTGTTCGTCATCACCATGGTCGTTCTCGGTGTGGACTACGGTCCCATGGCCGCGGCAGAGCTCAAGGCTGCCCAGACCGGTGACCTCGGTGCACTGAGCGACGAGCAGGAGGAGGGCTCCTCCCGCGCGAATATGTGGGATATGCTCATTCCCATCTTCCTGCTCATCATCTTCTGCGTCATCGGCCTCATCTATGTCGGCGGCTTCTGGGATCCCGAGACCAACGCGGGCGACTTCATCGCAGCCTTCGGTGATACCGATGCCTTTGTGGGTCTGCCCTGGGGCGCGTTGATCGCGCTGGTCCTGTCCATCATCTACCTCTGCGCGCGCCGTGTCATCACCTTTAAGGGCGCTATGGGCTGCATGACCAAGGGCTTCAACGCTATGGTCCCCGCCATTCTGATCCTCACCTTCGCCGTCTCCCTCAAGAGCATGACGGGTCTCCTCGGCGCCGCCGATTATGTGGAGGGTCTGATGAAGCAGGCGTCCGAAGGCCTCTTCATGCTGCTGCCCGCTATCATCTTCGTGGTCGCCTGCCTGCTGGCCTTCGCCACCGGCACCAGCTGGGGCACCTTCGGCATTCTCATTCCCATCGTGCTGCCCATCTTTAACGCGGCTCCCGACCTGCAGATCATGGGCATTTCCGCCTGCCTCGCCGGTGCGGTCTGCGGCGACCACTGCTCCCCCATCTCCGACACCACCATCATGGCGTCCGCCGGTGCGAACTGCAACCACATTGACCATGTCTCCACGCAGATCCCCTACGCCGTCACCGTGGCTGCCATCTGCTTTGTGAACTACATCCTTGCGGCGTTCATCCGCAACGTGGTCATCAGCCTCGCCATCGGCGTGGTCATGGTCATCGGCACGCTGCTGGTCATCCGCTCCGTGCAGAGCAGGAAGACCGCTTGAGCGCAAGGCTCCGCGCACTGCTTCCGCCGATAAAAACGCTCCGACCGATTTTCGGTCGGAGCGTTTTCTTATAGGCTTTGGTATTCGGTCCTCATTTTGTCCGAAGCTGCCAGAACGCCACGGCGCTCGCCGCCGCCACGTTGAGCGAATCCACGCCGTGCGCCATGGGGACCTTCACCGTGTAGTCGCACGCGGCAATGGTGCGCGGCGAAAGGCCGTCGCCCTCCGTGCCGAGCACGATGGCCAGCCGCGGCTCGGCAGCAAGCCGCGCGTCGTCAATGCGCACGGAGTCATCCGTCAACGCCATCGCCGCGGTCCGAAAGCCGAGCGCGCGCAGACGCTCAACGCCCTTTTGCGGCCAGTCGGCGGCGTCCTCGCCGATGCGTGCCCACGGCACCTGAAAGACCGTGCCCATGCTCACGCGCACCGCGCGGCGGTAAAAGGGGTCGCAGCAGGTCGGCGTCACCAGCACCGCGTCGATGCCGAGCGCCGCCGCCGAGCGGAAGATCGCGCCCACGTTCGTGTGGTCCACGATGCCCTCGAGCACCGCCACGCGCCGCGCCCTCGCGCAGACCTCCTCCACGCTCGGGAGCCTTGGTCGGCGCATGGCGCACAGCACCCCGCGCGTGAGCTCAAAGCCCGTCAGCCGTGCGAGCGTTTCGCGCTCTGCGGTGTAGACGGGAATGCCGCCGCAGCGCGCAAGGATGGGCTGCGCGTCGCCCTCGATGTGCCGCCGCTCCATCAAAAGCGAGAGCGGCTCATAGCCTGCGTCGAGCGCGGTGGCGATGACCTTGGGGCTCTCGGCGATGAAAACGCCCTTGTCCGGCTCCAGACGGTTTCGCAGCTGCGCCTCGGTCAAGCGGGCATAGACGTCCAGCTCCGGCGCGGCCAGGTCGGTCACTTCGATGATGTGCAGCATAGTCTCGGCTCCTCTCCCCTCGCCGGAACAAGCCGGCAAGAGCGGAAATTCTGCTCTCAGTATAGCAAACGCACCGGGGCTTGTCCATCGAAACTTCTCCCCTCGCCGCCGTTCGACGGAACATTCGCTATATTTTGCTCACTTGCAAAAGCAAATGCAAGTTTGTAAGAGTAAATGCAACAGCAAAGTTCAAAAACTTCGATTCACTCTTACAAATATGGGGAAAATCTCTTTACAATGGCGTAGAATGTGTTAAAATCAATAGCATAAGGCAAGAAATCGGGAAAAAGGCAAAAAACTCCCAGAGGTCCGATTGCCGTTTACTTTTTTGTAAAGGTAAATCGCACCCCTGAAAGTTCTCTGTTCGACATCTGAAACGCAGGGTAATATGTGGGTTATTTCTTCAGCAGCTTCGGAGACAGAACAATGTCATTTGGCTCGATTTCGTGGATATTGAGTTTCGGCAAGATATCATTCCCGTAGATGAAGCTGAACAGTTGGTATGCGGACCGACTGTTCAGCTTTCCTCTTTTATACGAGTTGATATGAGAAAGCATCAGGTCAATATCCTCCTGCTGAAGGTCATCAAAAGATTTGCCTTTCGGCAAAACACGCCGAACCAGTTCGTGGGCTACTTCGACGCCGCCTTTTTGATAAGGGGCACTGGGATTGCAATAGAAAACAAGACTGCGAAGCTCACCGTTTTCATCCTGTTCGATGGGAACCGGATTGCTGAACTCACTGCCACGGTCAGTCAAAATGACAGGAAAGAGTCTACAATAGGTTTCCCGTCCAAACATAGCATAGAGGTCGTTGAACACATCCAAAACAGAACGGGCGGTATTGTGGTCACGCAGGAAAGCAAGAAGCAGATTGCTGTTCTGGAAGAACATAGTCAAAAGGACTTTTCCGCTCTTGTTTCCGATAACAGAGTCCATCTGAACGACAGGAACATCCGGGTTATCCGCAATGAAGCGCATAAAATCTTCGTAAGTGCGGCCTTCATAGCAGTGTCTGTCGATTTTCAGCTTTGGAGTGCTCCGCCTCGGACGCATCCTGATGATGCGGGGACAGTCCATCTTATCAGCGTCAAAAAGGCCAGCGTTCAGATAGTTATAGGCAGTCTTTTCGCTGACCATCAATTCATCTGCATTGCTCATAAAGGCATGGTGGATAGATTGTCCATTCTTGATAAGCGGTGAGACAACTTTATCGATGCGCTCCAGTTCCAGCGGGTCGATTGCCAGCCCTTTCCGGCTTTCGGAGAGCGTCTCCCGATAGGACTGGTCTGCAAGATTCGGCTGATACTCATACTTTCGTAGAGTACACCGCTGCTTGTTCTTGCATCCGCTACAAACGTACGGAGGCTTTTCCAGCTTTGAGCATTTCTGTTCAACAAAATCGGAACAGTTCGCATTGCATTCCTTGCAAAAGCAGCACCGTTTCCCGCCGTTGTAGCAAGTAGAACAGACATGGGTCTTCTTGCAGGTCATACGGTTTTTACAGGCGTTGAAGCCACGACCATAAGAGCCAGTTTCCAAGGAAACCCGATGAAGTCTTACCTCTCGGGATATGGTACTGGGGGCCTTTTCAAGTTCTTCGGCGATTTGGGCAAATGGAATACCCTGATTGATTCTGGCACAGATAGTGCCACGGTCTTGCAATGTGAGGTGCGAGCGTTTGGGCATAGGCGGATTCTCCATTCTATGAGATTCCCCTTACTTCAGACGTCGTCGCACCATTGACCTCACCCCTTTCATGGAAAGGAACACATCCTGCCTGCCACATTGCAAACAGACATTCAGCAGCCCTTCAGAATAGGGTTATTATAACATGCATTTGTTCGATAGAAAAGAACTTTTGGAAGCACACTGTGTGACTGGACATGTGTAGTCATTTTATAAATCAATGCTATATCGGCATAGAAATGAACTGAAAACTTGAAAGTTTAAGTAAAAAGCGATATAATCAAAACAATCGGAAAACGCCGAAAAAGGCGCCTTTTTCCATGGTCTGCGTGTAGCAGACCATGATACCCCTCTGCATAGAGGTGGGAAAGTGCTGCGTCGGCTGGCTGGGTGGTAATTGCCTGCCTCCGAAATGACGCAGCGAAGGCGGGAGACCCGTTTGAAAAGACTTATCGACCTTGAATCATATCCGGTCCAGCTTGTGCTCGACCGACTGCTCCAAGACAAAACCACAAAGCAAAACATTATCTTCGCTACCGATGCCTATTCGGAGAACGGCGAGGATTTCGCGGAAACCTCCTCAATTACGGTGGAGAAGCTGCTGGGTTTCAAGAAAATCAGAATTCAGCCCCGCGTGGAAAAAGCGGCGGACGAACAGCTTGCCCGTACCCGGAAGAAGGCGGAAGTTTTTACGCCGTCTTGGATTATCAACAAAATGAACAATCATTGCGACGAGGAATGGTTCGGCAGACCCAATGTGTTTAACACCGAGGATGGCACCGGCTGGGTCACAAATACCGCCCCTATCGCCTTTGAAGGCAAGACCTCATGGAAAGCCTATGTGGATTCCAAACGCCTTGAAATCACCTGCGGCGAGGCGCCTTATGTGGTCTCCCGCTATGATGCCACCACGGGCGAAATCATCCCCATCGAGGACCGCATCGGCATTCTGGACCGCAAGCTGCGGGTAGTGAATGAGAACGCCGCCGATGACGGAGAATGGCTCAAATGGGTGCTGCGGGCGCTCCAAAGCTCCTATGGCTATGAGTTTCAGGGAGACAACCTGCTGATTGCGAGGGTGAATGTACTGGATACGATGGTCGAGCACTATGAGGCTCGGTTCCAAGCACAGCCGGACATTCGGCTCCTGCGGAAAATGGTCAACATCATCTGCTGGAATTTCTGGCAGATGGACGGGCTGACCGGGACGATACCGTTCAGCCTCCCAAAGCAGCAGGATGAGGAACAAATAACATTCGGCAGCTTCTTCGATGAAGTGGTGGATGAGGTGCAGCTTCCCATCATGCCGATTTGCCGCATTATGGATTGGCGGAAAGAATGCTCCGTATCTTATGACGAAATCAGAGGAGGGAAAGAAAAATGAAGTGGTCATACTGCCTGGGGAATCCACCATACCAGTCGGAGACCGTGGGGCGGCTTTCGGAAACAAATGGGCAGGCCCCTCGGAAAAATGTCTTTCATTATTTCCAGATGGAAGCTGACAAAATCTCAGAGGATGGGTCTATTCTTATATATCCCGGCGGTCGCTGGATTCATCAGTCTGGGAAGGGATTGCAGCAATTCGGTAGGGAACAAATCAACGACCCAACATTATCAGCGATTGAGTTTTACCCTGATGCTCATGAAGTGTTCGGACAAGCAGCAGACCTTCCTGACGGGGTTACGATTGTATTGAAAGAAAGGGACAAAAAGTCAAAAGGGTTTCAATAAAGGACGCTTTCGAGAATGCATCCACAAAAACACCCGAGGAGACCCGGACAGCCTTTGACGAGTTCAAGGAGAAATTTAAGGAGGAAACGGTCAAGGGCATCATCGACATCGCCAAGGAAAAGTATCAGGGGAACATAAAAGCGTCTGATGCGAAAAGCCTTGAAAAAGGATTAAGCGGTCAATTTGAGCGCACGGCGGAAAAGGTATATAACAACTATCAAATCGAGCAGAAAATTGCAGAGAAAGACCGTTTGGAGGCGATGCGCTCCCGTCATGAGACAGGAAAGACCGAGGCGGAAATCGAAGAAGAATTTGAACAGAAAAAGCAGGACTTGCAAGCCAATTTACAGGACCAGCTTTCCAATACCGTAAAGACTTTCATTGAAACATCTACGCAGGATGTTGTTGAGACGGTTGAGAAGAAAATCAAGGAACGGGAAAAGACGGGTATAGAAGATTCCGTCAGGGACCACCTGAGGGGCTTCTCCCGCACGATACCGTCATTCCTGATGGCCTATGGCAATGATACCGTTACGCTGGCAACCTTCGATGCCGTTATCCCGAATCCTGTGTTCCTTGAGGTGACAAGCATCACCCTTGACCAGTTCCGGTTCCTCCGTGACGGCGGTAAATACAAGGACGCTGAGACAGGGGAGGAAAAGGAGTTTGCGGGCAATCTCTTTGACCCGGTCGTATTCGATGACTCTGTGAAGGAATTCCTTCGGCTCAAGAAAAAGTTGGCGGATTACTTTGATGAAAAGAGTATCGAGGACATCTTCGACTATATCCCCCCGCAGAAGACCAACCAAATCTTCACCCCGAAGACAATGGTCAAGAAGATGGTGGATATGCTGGAAAAGGAGAATCCCGGATGCTTCGATGACCCGGACAAGACCTTTATCGACCTCTATATGAAGTCGGGTCTGTACATCACGGAAATCGTCAAGCGCCTGTATCAGAGTGAGCGAATGAAGGAACAGTTCCCTGACCAGAAAGAACGCCTTCGCCATATCTTTGAGAAACAAGTCTATGGATTGGCTCCAACTGAAATCATCTACCACATTGCACTGTCTTACATCCTCGGCTTCAACGAGGACACGAAAGACATCAAACACAACTTCCGACAGCTCGATGCTCTGCCCTATGCAAAGGAAGGGACGCTCCAAGAAAAACTGGACGAGCTGTTCGGATAAAAACGAGAACTCCAGAATCAAATTTAGATTCTGGAGTTCTTCAGTCTGTCGAGGAACCCGGTCTGTACTCAGGAGCAGACTGGGTCTCGAACAT
>ERZ824600.2208-NODE-2208-length-21368-cov-7.759067_pt1 | contig 21368 bp, 9 predicted proteins | sample MGYA00519933_ERZ824600 | MGnify/ENA primary metagenome ERZ824600 (study PRJEB31778, sample SAMEA3449178) | human gut metagenome | biome: human gut; feature: human-associated habitat; material: faeces | place: United Kingdom | collected 2010/2012 ... | reverse complement strand
AACAGTTGGCGCAGCGACAGTTTGCCGTCGATCGTTGACCACATGAAAATCTTCATATGGGTCTCCGAGATGGCCCGGACCTCGTACTGCGTATTCCAGCCGCAGAAATAGAAGAGGTAGCCGCCGTGACCGGCATTGGTCGAGGGGAAAGAGATGTAATAGCGCCCTCCCGTCTGCGAAAGGCTCCAACCCATGTTCGAAGGCGGCGTACACGATGTAGTCGTTCGTCGAGGCCAGGTTATAGGCCGTCGCGCTCCATGCCCCGTCGTTGTAAAGCTCCATAGCGGGGGTCATGTTGTTCAGCGTCGAACTCTTGCCGTTGTTCACATAGCCGAAAGCCTGGCCGCGTTCGCTGTTGAGGATGAAGGTCGCCTCGTCGTCATAGAGCTCGCAGCCGGCCTTTCCGTTCGGGCTGACGCCCCACCAGCGGTCGCTCACGTTGTTGGGATTGAACAGGCCGATATGGTCCTGGCGCTCGGCATCGAGCATCCAGGTCTTGCCCTCGCCGCCGATCTCTCCGGCGATGTAGGTGTACATCGGATCGTTCAGCAGGAAGAGGTTTTCCGTCGTCACGGAGAGTTTCACCGAAACGTCGTTCGTGCGCCCGTTGTCGCCGTAGGCTTTCAACGAGATCGTATAATCGCCCGGAAAGGGATATTCGGCCGTTACCGAATTGACGCCCGAAGCGGTGTTGCCGTTGCCGAGGTCCCAGAATCCGATCACGTCGGTGCGGTTCGTGCGCAGCAGATAGGTGTTCTGCACTTCGCCGGGCGTCACGACGATTTTCAGGTCGGAGACACGTCCGTCGGGCAGTTCGGGGCGCTCGTCGATCGTGCACCCCACGGCCGCGAACGCGATGGTCAGTATGCTGATTATCTTTTTCATGGAAAGTTCGTTTTGAAAGTTAGTAGCCGGGGTTCTGCACCAGCGAATTGCGCGACTGGGTGATCTCATACTACGGGATCGGCAGCAGGCCGCGGCGCGTCCTGTCCCACGTGACGGCGAATTCGCCCTCCTCGCCGTTGGTCAGGACACTGGCTGCGTAGGTATCGCCCTGACGCAGGACATCCCAATAACGATGGCCTTCGAGGGCCAGTTCGAGCAGGCGTTCATCGAGAATCTTGTTCAGCGTCAATTCTCCGGCATTGCCGGCCGACCCGGCGCCCAGCGCACGTTCGCGCACCTTGGCGTAATATCCGAACGCCTTGCTCTGCGAGCCGTAGCGGAACTCCATTTCGGCAGCCATCAGCAGCACGTCCGGATAGCGGATGAGGCGGATGTTTACCCAGAAACCCATACGGCTGTACTTGCGGCGCAGTGTCGGGTCCGTGTAGGCCTTCTTGTTGAAGTAGGTACCCATGGCGGTGGATACGGGTGACTCGCCATAAGGCTGGTTGGTATTCTCCGGTGTGATGGGCTCGTCCGTGCTGCGGCGAAAGTAGAGCAATGTGGCGTTCCGGCGCGGGTCGCCCGGCTCAAAGGCTTCTCCCATCAGTTTGGTGGCCATGTGCCAGCCCCATCCCAGGTCCCACTCGCCGGCTCCGCGCACCCCTTGCACCTGGCAGAACTGGCTGCCGATGCTGGCATCCTCTTTCATGGCATCGGTGGCTTCGCATTGCAGTTCGAAGATGCTCTCGCCGCAGTTTTCCCCTTCTACGGTGAAGACTTTGTCGACCGGTGTATTCAGGTTGTAGATGCCCGACTTTATCACTTCGGTGGAGGCTGTGTACATATTGTCCCAATCGTTCCGCATCATATAGGTGCGTGCGTGCAGGGAGCGTGCGGCGCCCCAGGTCAGCCGTCCCGTATAGTCGCTGTCCCACCGCAGGGGCAGGCATTCTTCGGCTTCGGTCAGGTCTTTGTCAATCTGTTCGTATATCTTTTCCGCCGTGGTCTTGGGCACGTTGGCATCGGAGGCTTCCACTACCTTGATGGTGACCAGCGGCACTTCGCCAAAGGCGCGTACCAGGTTGAAGTAGCACCAGGCACGGAAGAAGAGCGCTTCGCCGCGGTTGCGGATGGCTTCGGTGTCGTCCTTGTGTCCGCTCTTCTCAATGTCGTCCAGGATTTCGTTGCACTGGTAGATGATTTTGTAGTTCTGTCCCCAATAGGCGCTGAGCGGCCCGTTGGAGGCAGTGTATTCGAAGTCGTCCCACATGGCGGCCTCGTTGCTGCCGTCGCCGGCGTCACTGCCTTTCTCGGAGTCCTCGCTGCGCACCATGTGCACCATAAAAGCAGGAATACCGGCAGTGATGTCGTACGAGCGCATCAGGTAGTAGACGTTGAATATCTTCCCGCCTACAAGGGCGTTGGGAGAGTCATCTTCCGTGAACTGCCCCAGCGGATCGCGGTCCAGGAAGTCGTTGCAGGATGTCAGTGAGAGGGCTGTTGCACCCACCAGCAATGTAAATATGTATTTTATCAGTTTCATAAATTTATATTTTTCATTCCCCGTTCCCTTTGAAGGAGTCGGGGGAGGTTTGAAGTTACTCTTTTTTAGGGGAGAGGCTTTTAGAACGTCAGATTAAATCCGAACGTATAAATCGCCGGCATCGGATAACTGCCGTCGTCCACCCCGAAGGCGATGGCGCTTCCGCCCAGTTCCGGGGTATATCCGGTGTTGTGCTTCCACGTCTTCAGGTTCTGTATGTTCACGTAGAGCTTCAGCGCCTGCATGCCTATCTTCGAAATCAGCGCCTTGTCGAAGTTGTATGCCAGCGACACGTTACGGATGCGGAAGAACGAGCCGTCCTCTATGTAATACTCGGAGTTCAGATTGTTGATGGTATGCTTGGTGTTCAGCAGCGGCTGGGTGTTGCTGGTCCCTTCACCGTGCCAGCGGTCCATGCGTTGCTCCATAAAGTTGAACTGGCTCCAGTTGTAGTTGTCCCAGGTACGGTAAATCTGATTGCCGCCTTGTCCCATCATGTCAACGGCAAGCTCCCAGTTCTTGTAGCCCAGGCCGAGCGTGAAGCCGTAGGTGACATCGGGTGTAGGATTACCAATCATCGTACGGTCTGCCGTGGTGATTTCACCGTCACCGTTCACGTCGCGGAATTTCAGGTCGCCCGGGGTGACGGTTGCCAGTGTGTTCTTGGGAGAGTGCTCAATCTCCTCCTGGGTCTGGTAGACGCCTTCCACCTTGTAGCCGTAGAAGTAGCCGATGGGGTATCCTGCCATTGTGTAGCTCTGCTGCTTGTCTCCGGCTATGATGGAGTAGCCTTCCTGCACGAGGCTCAGTACCTTGTTCTTGATGGTGGCAAGGTTCATTCCGATGTTGTAGTTCCAGTCGCCTATCCGGTCGCGCCAGCTCAAGGCAAGCTCTACGCCCGAATTCTCGATGGAGCCAAGGTTTCCGATACCCGGTACGGTGCCCGAGATGCCCGGCACTTCGGCCAGCAGGTCTTTGGTTTTCTTCTTGTAGTACACCCCTTCAAAGTGCAGGCGGTTGCGGAGGAAGTTGGCTTCTGCACCGGCTTCCCAGGCTTCCACCTTCTCCCAGCGCAGTTTGGGGTTGGGCAGGTAGGCAAGCTGGTAGCCCGGATAGATGGCAGACGGGGTGCCGAACACGGCGGAGTAGGCATTCGTCAGCAACGGTTCGGCGGGATAGGCGCGGTCCAGGTTCTGGTTGCCCAGTGTGCCCCATGAGCCTTTCAGTTTCAGCATATCCAGCCAGGTGATGTCCTTCATCCATGCTTCCTCGCTCATCAGCCAGCCCAGGCCGACGGAGTAGAAGTTCTGCCACTGGTTGCCGGTGTAGGAGAAGGCGGAAGAACCGTCGCGGCGGTAGGAGCCGTTGAACAGGTACTTGCCCTTGTAGTTGTAGAGCACGCGTGCCAGCACGGACACGGTGGAGCGCTCCCACTGCGTACTGCCGTTGGTGGCGGTGGCTGCGTCGCCGATACTTACGTACCATTTGTCGGGATTGTCCGGAATGACCAGGCCTACCCCTTGGGTACGGGCGCCGTTCAGATTCTCGAGCTTGTTGTAGTAGGTGGTGAAACCGGCTGTGGCCGTCACGCTGTGGTCTCCCCAGGAGTTGGTGTAGGTCAGCAGATAGTCGCTCTGTACCTTCATTTCCGTTTCTTTGGCTTGGGACACTCCGGTCTTGCCGTTGCCCAGCGTGGCTATGTCTCCCTCGACGCTTGCGTCATATACCTGGATAACCGGGGTGTATGTCCGTGTGCTGTTCGAGGCATAGTCCAGGGAGAACATGGCCTTGAACTGGAAGTGTTTCAGGAAATCCCATTGGCCGTACACATTGCCCGAGCCACGGTAGTTCTCGGCTTTCGTGGTATTCGCCTTCAGGTCCACGTCCACCATCGGGTTGTTCATCTGTGCCTTCTGGAATCCGGGCAGTGAAGTGTAGAGGCCGTACTCGGAATTGAATACATGCGCCACCGGAGCTGCGCGCAGGGCCGTAGCCACACTCTTCGTGTCGGCGGGCAGCATGCGTGCCCCGTTGAATTGGAAACCTACCTTGAGGTTGTCCGTCACTTTATAGTCGTTGCTGATGTTCAGCGTGATTTTGCTGTACTTCTCGTGCTTGATATTGCCTTGTTCGTAAGCATAGCCCGCACCGAGATAGAAGCTGTTCTTGTCCGAGGCACCCGTGATGCTGATGTTGTTGTTGGTGATGAACCCGGTCTGGAAGATTTCATCCTGCCAGTTGGTGTTTCCCGTCCAGTCCGAGAAGTTGTATTCCGGGTTGCCTTCATTCCTCAACTGTTCGTTGTACAGCAGTTTGAATCCTTCGGCATCCGTCAGTGCAATTTTGTCGGTGACGGACTTGAAACCGAACGAGCCGTTGATATTGACGCGTGTCTGTCCCTCTTTCGCCTTCTTGGTGGTGATGATAATCACACCGTTGGCACCGCGCACACCGAAGATGGCGAGCGACGACGGGTCTTTCAGTATCTCCATGGATTCGATGTCCTGCGGATTCAGGAAGTTGATGTTGTCGTTGAACAGTCCGTCCACGACATAGAGTGGCTTGTAGCCGTTGATGGAGTTTGTTCCGCGTACACGGATTTCCGGGTCGGAGCCTGCCTTGCCGGAGTTTATCACCTGCACGCCGGCAATCTTGCCTTGTAGTGCGGATACGGGGTTGACCACCGGCTTGTTGGCGATTTCGTCGCCTTTAATGTTGGTGATGGAGCCCGTAAGGTCTCGCTTCTTGGCGCTGCCATAACCGATGACCACGGTTTCGGCCAGCATCTGCGAGTCGTCTTTCATCTGGACGTTGATTACCGACTGGCTGCCTACCTTGACAGCTTGCTTCACCATGCCTACATAGGAAAAATCCAATGTGTTCTCCGGGGTGGCCTGGATGGAGTACCGGCCGTCTATGTCGGTAATCACGCCGTTGGAGGTTCCTTGTACCAATACGGTGGCGCCGATTAGCGGATCACCCAGTGCATCGGTCACAGTACCGGTTACTGTTTTTTCCTGTGCCGATGCGGCGACACTTGCCAGCAGGCACACCGTCAGAAATAGGTTTCTTAGTCTTCCGGTTTTCTTCTTGGGAAGGTTTAGGTTCTTCTTCATTACATTCATCTTTTAGTGGATAACTAATTCAGTTTTCTCCTCTGAACAATCAAAATGCAAAAAAGATTTGGTGACGGTGTTAAAAAAGGGCAGCCCGGTTCTTGCGGACTGCCCTCTTACCTAAAAGCAAAACTATACCTATTTCAACTCAAAACTCGTAGTCTTTACATCGCGGCTGTTGGGTCCAATCATTACGTGGAACTCGCCGGGTTCGTATACATACTGTATGTCGTAGTTGTAGAACTTCAGCAATTCGGGGGTAATGGTGAAGGTCACCTGCTTGCTTTCGCCTTTCTTCAGGTGGATGCGCTCGAAGCCTTTCAGCTCTTTCACGGGGCGGGTAATGCTGCCCACCAGGTCGCGGATATAGAGCTGCACGATTTCATCCGCATCGTAGTTGCCCGTATTGGTCACGGTTACGGAAGCAGTCAGTTTGCCGTCTGCATTCAGTTGCTTGGAACTGAGCGTGATGTCACTGTACCGGAAGGTGGTGTAGCTCAAGCCATAGCCGAAGGGATATAGTGGGTCGTTGCTCACATCCAGGTAGTTGCTGCGGAACTTCTCGAACCATTTGCCTTCTTTCAAAGGACGTCCGGTATTCTTGTGGTTGTATGCCATAGGCAACTGGCCTACATTCTGCGGGAAGGTGGTGGTCAGCTTACCGCTGGGGCAAACGTCTCCGAACACTACATCGGCAATGGCATCGGCAGCTTCGCTACCTCCGAACCATACATTCAGGATGGCGGGGACATGCTTATCCTCCCAAGTCAGCACTACGGGACGTCCGGAGAACAATACCAATACTACGGGCTTGCCCGTTTTCAGCAATGCTTCCAGCAGGTGTCGCTGTGCGTCCGGCATTTCCAGTTCGGAACGGCTGCTGCTCTCACCACTCATCTCGGAAGACTCGCCGAGAGCGGCTACGATGACATCGGCTTGTGCGGCTACTTTCAGGGCCTCGTCCAGCAGTTCTTGGTCATTGCCGCGGGGCAGTTCACGGCCGAACATCGTGGCGCGTGTCTGGTAGTCGGCATCGTACATCAAGTTGCTGCCTTGTGCATAGAGAATGTTGGCCTTGGAGCCGACAGCATTCTTGAAACCTTCCAATAGGGTGCTGTATCTGTCTGCCGTGGCTGCCACACTCCAAGTACCCGGCATGTTGGCGCGGGTGTTGGCAAGCGGGCCAATCAAGGCGATGTTGCCTTTGCGCTGCAAGGGCAGCAGGTTGTCCTGGTTCTTCAGCAGCACGAATGTCTCTGTGGCAATCTGGCGGGCAATGGAGCGGTGCTCGGGAGTGAACACTTCTTTTTCGGCACGCTTCACGTCACAGTATTTGTACGGATTGGCAAACAATCCCAGCTTGTATTTGGCCTCCAGGATGCGTCGGCAGGCTTTGTCAATGTCGGCTTCGGTCACTTTGCCTTCTTTCAGAGACTTTTCCAGTGTGCCGATAAATCCGTCGGCTACCATGTCCATGTCTGTTCCGGCGGTCAGGGCACGTGCGGATACTTCCTGCAGGTCGCCGATTCCGTGGTCTATCATTTCGGAGATGGCTGTATAGTCTGTCACCACGAAGCCGTCGAAGCCCCATTGGTTGCGTAGTACGTCGGTCAGCAGCCAGTGGTTGGCAGTGGCGGGTACTCCGTCAATTTCATTGAAGGAGGTCATTGCGCTACCCACACCGGCTTCTACGGCAGCCTTGTAGGGAGGGAAGTATTCGTTGAACATACGGTTGCGGCTCATATCCACCGTGTTGTAGTCGCGGCCGGCTTCTCCGGCGCCATACAGTGCGAAGTGCTTTACGCAAGCCATTATCTCGTTGTTGGCACTCATATCCTTGCCCTGATAACCGCGAATCATGGCTTGTGCAATGGCTGAACCCAGGAAGGGGTCTTCACCGTTGCCTTCTGATACACGTCCCCAACGGGCATCGCGGCAGATGTCCACCATCGGGCTGAACGTCCAGCAGATACCGTCTGCACTCGACTCAATGGCGGCGATACGGGCCGATTTCTCTATAGCCTCCATGTCCCAACTGCACGAGAGTGCCAAGGGGATGGGGAATACCGTTTCGTAACCGTGAATCACGTCCATACCGAACAGCAAGGGGATGCCCAGGCGGCTGTTCTCTACGGCAAGTTTCTGCACTTCGCGGATGTTCTTCACGCCTTTCAGGTTGAACAGACCTCCGACTTCACCGTTGCGGATTTTACCGGCAACGTCGCTGCTCTTGGCTTGTCCGGTGACGATGTTTCCCGTTACCGGCAGGTTGAGCTGACCGATTTTCTCGTGCAGCGTCATTTTGCCCATCAGCTCCGTAATGAATTTATCCATCTCCTGCGGATTGCCTTGGGATGTGTTTTCTTTGGGCGTTGCCGTCACGGTGAGGGCAGAGAAAGCCAAGGCTGCTAATAATGTGTATTTCTTCATATGATATAATTTTGATTATCCCCTCCGGCCCCCTGAAGGGGGAGGGGAATAGTGATATGGAAATTCAACTTAAGCTTAGCTGCTCCATCATGTCGCATACTAACTTCAATCGTAAATCCCTAAGCCTTAAATCCCAGCTTCTGCAATCCTTCCTGAACCTCGGGACAGCTCATGAAGAGTTTCCACAACAAGCCGGAACGATAGTTCTCAATCATCGGGGCAATGGTGCATTGGTCGATGGCAAGATAGCGGGGCACCGTCCAGTCACTTCCCTCGGAGAAGGCATCGTAGAATCCGTACTTGCCCCAAATCCAGTCGCCTTTGGAATAGAAATACTTCAGTGCACGCATGGATTCCTCCGGTGTGTAGGGAAAACTGGACAAGGCTGCTGTCGGTGTGATGACACCATGGTCGTTGTCGCCCGGGCAGTGGGCTGCATAGCCTTTGGTAGAGTAGCTGGCGGTCAGTCCCCAGCAGTCCTCGCCGTAACCTTTGTATTGTTTGGGATTCTCCACGCAGTAGCGGTAGTTGGAGAGGGCATGGTTGCGCACCACGTTCCAGTAGTTGGCATAGCGGTCGCTCTGGTTGCGCGGGTCCAGACCGATGTGCGAGTATTGTGCCCAGAACAAGGGACCGCCCAGTTTCTCGGCTCCGTTGTGTTTCAATTCCAAAGGCAGGCCGTAGGGGGCAGAGTCGGACTTGATGCCGCCGCCGCGTGCCCAGCCGTTGTGGTAGGCTGAAGCCGGAACGGGATAAGTGGGGGAGGAGGCTGCGAGCACATACACAATCAATGCTTCGTTGTAGCCTTCCAGCGGGAAGTTCATTTCCCAGTTGTATTCGGGAGACCAGTGCCAGTAGATGACATCCTTGCCATTCTGATACCAGCTGAACTCCATCTCTTTCCACAATTGGTCAATCTTCTCTACCAGCGCCTTTTCCTGCTCGTTGCCGTCGCGGAAGTATTGGCGTACGCAAAGCAAGCTTTGCATCAGGAAGCAGCTTTCCACCAAGTCTCCGCCGTTATCTTTTTGTCCGAAAGGTTTCACCTTGCCGGTAGGGCCGTACAACCAATGGGGCCATACGCCGTGGAAGCGGTCGGCGCGTTTCAGGTAATCGGCAATCTTGGTCAGGCGCTTCACGCCTTCTTCCCTGGGGATGAAGCCGCGTTCGATGCCTACCAGCAGTCCGGCTATACCAAATCCGCTGCCGCCGGTGGTGACAACATTCTGGTCCTTTTCGGGATAATCCCCATCCAGGTGGATGCGTTCGCGTGCCAGTCCGGAGGTCGGTTCCGCACCGTCCCACATGTAGTTCAAATGTACCTTCTGGATGTAATCAAGCATTTCGTCATCCGAAGCGAATGATTCGGGACGTACTTCCTCTGTGTCGGGCTTTTCCTCTTTTCCGTTCTCTTTCCCGTTTTCCTTCAAGTCGGAAGAGCAGGATGCACAGCCCGCCAATGTGGAAATCAGGAACAAAGCCAGCACATGTATCATTATTGGTTTTTTCATATCTTTATTTCTTGTGTTTAATTTTTTGTCATCTTGCACAATGGCGAGCGGCCGTTTTCGTTCAGCGCCTCGATAGTGAAGTAATAGTCCGTGTCCGCATCCAGTCCGCGGAAGTCATATTCCGTCTGTCCCAGTACCGTGATGGCATTGTACATCTTGCCTTCGGCGGTGCCGTAGTAGATGTTGTAGCCATAGGCGCTTGCTTCGGGTTGCCAGGAGATAAGGGCATTCCGGCGGTCTTTCCTGTCACGTTTCACAGTCAGTCCTTTCACGGCTTGCGGGACATCGCCGTCACCGTTCCCGAAGACGCGGAAGCCGGACAAGGCGACATTTCCCGTAGGCATGTGCACATTCTCGTATTTCAGATAACGGGCACGCAACGGCTCGTTGAGCTCGATGTAGTCGTGCGGACAATCCTTGTCACTGTCGCTCTTGTCTATGACCAATGTCCATTCTTTTCCGTCTTCGGAAGCAAAAATACGGTATTGGTGATAAATATCCATGGCACGGTTGTATTGAACCGCTTTATGGTCGTAGAAGTTCAACTGCACGGCACGTACATTCTTTGTACTGCCCAGGTCTATCCCGGCCCATTCGCCGGGGTTGCCGGAACGGGCTGCCCAGTAGGTGCGCATACTTTCGTCCGTCAGGTTGGAAGCTGCATGGATGCTATCCGTAGATGATACCTCCACCGGTTTGCCGTAGGACAGAAGCATCCATCCCGTGAAACGCTCTGCAGGGTTCTTTACGTCCATCGGTTCTGCCCAGTTGGGATAATCGCCGAAGGCAGTGGACGAATACATGACACCATCCTTGTCGAAAGCCACCGGATAAAGACCGATGCGGCGTTCGAACTTGTACTTCAGGGAGAGCATGCAGGTGGCCACGTGCCAGTAATTGCCTTTCACGTCGCAGAACGTGCCTCCATGACCGGCACCTTGCACATAACCGCCCGGCTTGTAGCACATCGGGTTATGCTTCTGGTAGACAAACGGGCCCAGCGGGGAATCCGAAACATATACGCCATCGGCATAGACTTTGAATTCAGTGCCCGGAGCACCATATTGGAAATAATATTTGCCATTGTGTTTGGTCATGTAAGCGCCCTCTGTGAATGGGCGGAGTGTCACTTCATCGTCATTGTTCATGCCGAAACGTTCCCAGCCGTGTTCTTCGGGGCGGAGCATCATGACATCGTGAATCTTGCTGATGGGGTAGAAATCATTCCGGTCCAGTTCTACCGCTTTCAAGGGATATTCATTGCTGGAGCCATAGTACAGATACAATCTGCCGTCGTCGTCCAGAAACAGACAAGGATCCCATGAAGGAAGTACGTTCTTTTCGATGGCACGTTTGAAACGTCCCGTTTTGGGATGCGTGCTGTACCACACGGCCAGACCTTCGTAGGTGGAGCCGGTATAGAACAGCGTGTCGCCGCTTACATAGGCGGCCGGCGCACACTGGTCATCGTCCGTAGGCTTGCGCTGGAAGCCGGCAGGAACGAAATCCCAATCCACCAGGTTCTTGGAATAGTGAAAACCGCCCTGGTTGGTGGAGAACAGAAAGTATTCTCCCTTGTATTCCACCGCCATCGGGTCGGCAGAGGAACGGAACGAACCGTTGGGACGCACATTGTTGTTGAAAGGCTCGAAGTTGTAACTGATGTTCATCGGATTGCAGAAGGTGCGCGACAGAGGCGCCTGTGGGTCATACCACCGGGTCGCCTGGGCGGGGCGGCAGATTGCGGTTGCCTTGTGTACCTCTTTTTCCATCACTACCTCAATATCGGTTTCATCCAGTGCCAGGATTCTGTTCACTATCTTTTTCCCGGGATAGTAGACATACAGGTGCACGTCGTTCTTCGCTCCTTTGATGGCAAAGCTGCCGTCGTGGGCAGTGGTATTGTGCATGGGACTTGCGAAGAACATGACTGTGGCGCCTGCGAGTGGCTGGCGGTTGGTGTCCAGTACGTGTCCTTTTACGATACGGTCTTGGGTTACAGTGATGTAATAGTCACTGACTTGCCCCTTCACCACTTTGATGGAATCGTCAGGGGTTGCCTTTGCCGCCAGAGCGGCAAAGGCTATTCCACAACTGATTAGGAATCTTTTTACCATATTGGAACGGATTTATTCGGCAATTCCGTCAATGGGTTCCAGCTTCAAATCAGGAAGGTCGTCCAACTGGTTGGCCGGTATGGGCCAATAAGTCTTTTCTGCTGTCCATCCTTTGGGACCGAGTACGGTGGCGGCATCGCCGGTACGCACCAAGTCCACATAACGGGCACACCATTCGCCGCAAAGTTCCATCCGGCGTTCGTCCATCACGTCTTTCAGGGTAACACCGGTTTTGGTGCTCATGCCTGCACGCTGGCGCACTTCGTTGTAGCCTGCGTCTCCATCCTTGCCCAGTCTGACTTTGGCTTCGGAGTTCATCAGCAGCACTTCGGCATAGCGGATGATACGCACATTGTTGTTGGCTCCGTAGGTCGTACGTGGAAGAGTCATCTGATTGTAGGGAAGGTAACCTTTGCCGTTCCAACAGTCGGTCTTGGTGGCCGATGTGGGACCTACCTGCCAACCCTCGCGCGTCTTGCTCAGGGCTTTCAGGAAAGAAGTTTCGGCACGCACACCTTCGCCACGGGCTTCGGCCCATGCCACGAACTCGGGTTCATAGCCTATGAAATTCCAGCCGCCTATGGACTTGGTGCCTTCGGCTTGCTTGTAGCTGATGGTACCGTCTGCGTTCACTACTTCATCATACCTCTCTGCCATGTTCGGACCCTGGAAATTGAACCATTGGTCTACGCCCAGGTAATCGCCAGAACCATTGCCGTAGTCTGTTACCTGGCATTCGAACAAAGATTCGTCACACAACTTTCCGGGAATTTTGAACAGCTGGTAGAAGTCGTCGTAGAGACGGAATCCACCGTTCTTGATGATGTCATCGGTCAGTGTCTCCACTTGTGCATAGTCTCCTTTCAGCAGATAGATGCGGGCGGCCAATGCTTGGGCGGTGAAGGCTGTCACGGCTCCCTTGTGTTCCATCTGGTTGGGACGCATGCGGGGCAGTTTGTCGATGGCGTAGTTCAAATCTTCCAGCATATAATTATATACGGCCTCTACGGTAGAACGGCGAAAATCGGTCTGCAGGTTGTCACGGTAGATGACGGTGGAACCGAAATTGGTCACCAGACAATAGTAAGCCCATGCACGGATGGTACGTACTTCGCCGCAATAGGATTCGTAGGTTTTGTAATCTTCGCTTCCTGCAGCAAGATATTCGGCATAACCGTCGAGGCTTTGCAGGGCGGCATTGGTGATGCGGATGATGTCGTAGAAGTTCATCCATACCTGGTTCAGTGCCCAGAATGAGTTGTTGTAGTTGAACTTGCGTCCGAAGGCCACGGCATCGCCCTGGTCATCGGTACGGCCCGACCACACGTCACCGTCGCGGGTGAACATCAATAGTGCGTTGCACCAGTGCATGCCCTGTGTGCGTACTTTGGAGTAGGCACCCACTACGGGTTGGTACATATTGTTCTTGTTGGTAAAGTCCACGCCTTGTTCGGGAACTTTGTTCTCCGGATCGATTTCTATGAAATCGGTGCAAGCGGTAGCTCCTCCCAGTACCATCATGGCCGGAAGTATATATGCGAATGTTTTCTTTAAGAATTTCATTGTTTTACGTTTTAGGGTTTAGAAATCTATTTGCACTCCGAAAGTATAGGTTGAAGTCAGAGGGTATACTTCGGTATCCCAACCTTCGGCATCCGACACTTCAGGTGTGAAGCTGTTGGCCTTGAAGGTAGTGAAGGGGCGGTCGGCCGTCAATGAGAGGCGGAGTCCCGGCATCACGTAGCTGCCTATCTTCAAGTTCTTGAACGAGTAGCCCAGCGTGATGTTCTGGATGCGGAAGTAATCGGAGCTTTCTACGAAATAGGAAGCGTTGTTACTGTCTGATTTGTTCCAGGTTTTGAGAAGAGCCTTGGCCGACGGATGTTCGTTGGTAGAGCCTGCACCCGTCCAGCGGTTCTCATACTGTGCACGGTCAAAGTTATAGTAGTCGGCTGCATAGCGCAGGGCACGCTTACGGTTCCACAGTTCGCCGCCTGCTTGTCCGTAGGTAGTGAGGCTGAAGTCGAAGTTCTTATAAGAGAATCCGGCATTGAAGCCATAAGTAAAGCTGGGCACGTATGAGCCCAACACCTGCTTGTCGTTTCCGTCTATCACATGGTCGCCGTTCACGTCCTCGTAGATGAAGTCGCCGGGTTCCAGTCCGTTGGCCACGGCGATGGGGTCGGCAGCACATTGTTCAGGAGTCTGGTAGATGCCGATGACCTTGTAGCCATAGAATGAGTTCATCGTCTCGCCCACCATATTCACGGTCTTTCCGCCTTTGATGATTTTCATGTTTCCTTTTAGGCTTTTCACTTCGTTATGCAGATAAGAGAGATTGACGCCGATGTTGTAATTGAAGTCCTGGCCAATCTTGTCGTTCCAGTTCAAGGAGAGGTCGATACCGGTATTCAGAATCTGTCCGTTGTTGCCGGCCAGCAGCTCGCCACTCATCGGGAGCTTGGGTGAAATCACGGCGTTGTCAGTCAGACGGTAGTACCAGTCGATGTCGGCGTTCAAGCGGTTCTTCAGTGTACTGAAGTTGACGCCCACGTTGGTTTCGTTCACTACTTCCCAACCCAGCCAGCTGAAGTTGGTGGTGTTGATGAATCCGTCGATGGCGGTATTGGGACCGAATACGGACTGTACGTTCTGTATGCTTGCGAAGCCTGCACTGGCAGCAATCTTGTCGTTACCCAGCTTACCCCAGCTGGCACGCAGCTTCATGTAGTCGAAGATATTCTGGTTCTTCATAAACGGTTCTTGGGAGATGACCCATGCGGCACCGATGGAGGGGAAGTAGCCCCATTTGTCGTTGTACTTGGACGAGCCGTCGGCACGGAAGGTGAACATCAACATGTACTTGTCGTTGTAGTTGTAATTCAGTCGGGTGAAATAGGAGAGACCGCGGTATTTCCAGCCGTCGTCTTTCACCGTAGCGCCTTCCTTGTTGCCCAGTGCGATGTATTTCCACACGTCCTCACCTTCGGGCACGTTGGTGGCGGTACCTTCGAGCAGGCGGTATTGCTCTTGACGCATGGATGCACCCAGCATACCGGTAAAGGAGTGTTTGCCCCACTTGTCAGTATAAGTGGCCACGTTGTCCCATATATATTTGTAGTAGTTAGTGTTCTTTTTAGTGAGTTCGGTAACCTCTTTCTTCTGGTTGGTGCCTACATAGTAGGTAGGAGTGAACTCAGAACCGCGAATCATTGAGTAGTCGTAGCTGTAGCTACTGCGTATATTCAGCTTGTCGGGGATGAGGTTGAGCTGTGCATAGAAGTTGGTCAGCACTTGGTAGGTCTCGTTCCGGTTGTCGTAATAGTTGGCAGTGGCTACCGGATTGTTGAAGTTGTTGGTCAGGCCCACCTGCTCGGGCGATGTGTACTTCTTAGGGAACACGGCATCGTCGCGGCGGTCATCATACACCGGGATGATAGACGGTGTGTTGTATGCCTGTTGCCATGCGGCATTCTTGGGAAGCTGCTGCTGCGAGTTGCTGAATACGCCGTTGAAGCCTACTTTCAGCCATTTGCGGGCTTCGTAGTCAAGGGCGGCACGGAAGTTCAAGCGGCGGTAGTAGTTTTCCACGTCCATGATACCGTCTTGTGCCAGATAGCTCATGCCGGCAGAGTAGGTCGCTTTTTCCGTACCACCGGAGATATTCAAGCTGTGATTGGTCATCATGGCTGTGCGCAACAGTTCGTCATACCAGTTGGTATCGGCATTGAATTGCAGGTTTTCCATATTGCCTCCGAATTCGGCTACTGACTTTTCGAAAATCGACCGGTAAGCTTCCGGGTTGGCTTCCAACATCATGGTGGCATACTCGTGAGAGTTACACATCTCCAGCAGGTTGGTGGCTTTCTGAATACCTACATAACCGTTATAGGTAATCTTGGCATCCTGGTTGCGGCTTCCTTTCTTGGTGGTGATGATTACAACACCGTTGGCGGCGCGTACACCGTAGATGGCAGATGCGGATGCGTCTTTCAAGATGGTCATGTCCTGAATGTCGGAATTGTTCAGGAAGTTGATGTTGTCGTAGAACATTCCGTCCACTACATAGAGAGGAGAAGTGTCACCGAAGGAACCCATACCACGGATGGTCACTTTAGGACCTTCGCCCGGCGTTCCCGAATTGATGATGTTAACACCCGGTACCTTTCCCTGCAATGCTGCCATCGGGGAGGAGGTAGGAACATTGATAAGTTCTTTCTCTTTGACAACGTCAATCGGGGCCGTCAGGTCTTTCGCCTTGGCCGAACCGTAACCGATAACAACAACTTCTTCCAGTAGTTGTGCATCTTCACGTAGCTTTACATTAATGACGGATTGTCCCGCAGCGCTTATTTCCTGCGGCAACATGCCCAAATAGTTGAATACGAGAGTTGCGTCTTCGGGGACGCCGTTCAGTACATAGTTACCGTCGAGGTCGGTAGCTGCTCCAATAGTAGAGCCTTTTACTACAACCGTGGCTCCAATAATCGGTTCGTTGTTCTGATCAACAACAGTTCCTTTAACTGTCTTTGTTCCTTGTGCCAAAACTGTCAGTGGCAATGAGAACAAAATCATGAATAGAAGAAATAAAGTTTGCCTTCTCATAAACTAAATTTAAGAGTTAATAATTCTGCCGGCAAAGGAAGTAATTACGGTAAGTAAGGCAAAAAAAAACACTACCACGATAATACGTTTAGGGTAAAAATGGGTACCGTTTTACTACGTTTTCGTGTTACTTGTTTCTAATAATCAGTTTGTTGTGATTGAATGATTTGTAGCCGCTTTATTTCAAGTCGATGAGAAAATCCACTAATCCCGTTCCGTCGGGGATATCCAGTTTCTTGCGCAAACGGTAGCGTGCTGCCTCTACTCCCCGGATAGTGAGGTTGGTCATTTGCGCAATGTCTTTCGTAGAAAGATTCAGGCGCAGCAGCGCACAAAAACGGAGGTCGGTAGCGGTAAGACTGGGATAACGTTCGCGCAAATTACGGAAGAATTTCTCATGAATCAGGTCGAAATTGTTCTGGAATACATCCCAAAATTCCTGTGTCTCGATGTTTTCGTTGATGAGCTTCAGCAGAGATTCGAGGTTCTTGCGTCCATATTGCCCTTTCACCAGGGACTCTTGTACGACAGTACGAAGTTTCTCCAGGACCTCGTTCTTGGCAAATACACCCAGTGCCATGCTGGCAAGGTCTTTACTCTTTGCCGACAACTCGGCTTCCAGCAATTGCTGTTGCTGCAGAGTTATCAGATGCTCCTGCTCGCGCATCTTGATGTTCTGCTGCACCTGCTCTGCCTCATACTCCTTCCGTTTCTTTTCCATGGCACGGTTGGCGCGCCACTTGGAGAAAAAGTAGACAAGCGCTGTGAGAACTATGAGATAGAGCGCAAAGGCATAATAGGAGAGGTAGAAAGGGCGGGCTATGGCAAAATGATATTCCACCTCACCGATTTTCTGTCCCAAATCATTATAGGCTTCTGCCTGGAATGTGTATTCTCCGTAATCCAGGCTACCGTAGCGGATTTCGGGCTCTTTCAGGTCCGATGTCAGCGCCATGCCTTGTCCTCCTTGCAGGACATAATGGAAATGTACGGACAATTTATTGTAATGCGGCAGGCTTACTGAGAACAGCAAATCCCGGTAATTGCTTTCCAGTTCGACATTTCCAGACAGAGGCAGGCGTTTCTCCTTTTTATCGGAAGAGGAAGCAGTGACCGAGCTCAGTGAGAGGGCGGACTCCAGAGTAGGACTGAGGCTGTCTGTGTTTTTGCTGTAACTGGCGATTCCGTTGTTCAGATTAAAATAGACAACGTCATTGTCGACGAACACATTGTTGTAGTTCTCTATGCATGGAGAATCAAACAGTTCGATGAGGATGCGCTGCTTCACGATGTACTCTCCTTCTGCGTACTCTACCAGTACGTACTCATGTGAACCGGACAGCCAGAAGCGGTCGTTCGTGACGGATACCACAGAATGAGCATTCCTGATATAGGGCAGAATGGCATTCAGCTTTTGGAAGGGGATAATCTGCCGGGTGATGTCGTCATAGGTATAGAAGCCGTTGGGACTGGAAAAGACGATACGTCCTCGCATTTTCATTACTTGGATAGGGCCGATGATATATTCCGAGCCTAAATGGGAGATGTGCCGTACGCTTTTTACAGCCGACAAGTCATCGCTCAAGACTATTTTATAGACTCCCTGATACATGTGTGAAGCCCAGATGACACCGCTTTGGTCCACCTCCAAGTGCATGACCGGTGCAATGAAGCCGTCTATGACATGCGAAAAGGTCCATTGCCCGTTCTTCTTTTTATAGATACGCAAGTCGGCGTAGGATGATTCCAACAGTATCTCTTCGCCATAGAGGGTGCACTTTATCAGACACGTACTGCTGTTGGTATTGCTTATGACGGAAACGTTCCCTTTTTCACCTATTAATAAGGTATGGGCATTGTTGCCTGCAAAGAGTTGCCCGTCAATGTCCTTCACATACCAGTTCTGTCCTTCAGTATGGGGAAGCAGGCGCAGATTCTCGGTAACCTGGTGGTATTCGTACAAGCCCTGGTTGGTGGCCAGATAGAAACAGTCATCCCGATGGGCTATGTCGTACACCATACCCAATTTGGTTTCATGGTTGGCAGGGGTTAGCAGCATAACGGGGGAGTTGTGGTGGATGTATGCAATGCCGTCGTCCAATGCTGCCCATACGTTGTTGTCTTTGTCACAGAACAGCCCCAGGACGGTGTTGTTGTCCAGGCGGTTGTCCAGGTTGAAGTGCCAAAGGCAATGTCCTTTGCGGTCGATGGCGTATATACCGTTCAAGACCGTGCCTATCATGAATATAGAGTCATTGGTCATTACAGCACGGTTCACCCGCTGTTTCTTTAGTTCCGTATCAATGTCCGTTTTCCAGGGAGTGATGTCACCGTTGTAGCGGAACAATCCGTTATTCTCTGTGACCATCAAGAAGCTGTCGTCCCCGTCGGGTAACAATGACACTACATTGTCATCGTTCACTTGGCTGCGGGGGAAGAGATGATGGAAATCCTTGCCGTCGAATTCATAGAAGTCCTCATCAATCATCTGTGTGTAGATATGTCCGTTTTGGGTGTAGAAGTAGAGCGGCTGTTGCTGTCTGTTGCGGAAAGCGCGTACCATCTTCCCGTCGTAGGAGAACCAGGCGCTGAACGACTGGAAGTAGATGCGACCGTCCAGCTCTACAATGTTCCATATCTCGTTGTTCTCCATGGGGAAATTTTTCAGGAATTTGCTCAAAGAATGGTACCGGAGAGTGCCTGCCTCCGAATACTTGAAATAGCCGAATTCCTCGAATGCCCCCACATAGATACGGTCTTCTTTCACATACACCGAACGGACAATATGGTTCCCCGGCACTTTGTGGAGAGTCCAGCGATAACCGTCATATACCAGGAGCCCCTGGCTGTTGCCGAAATACATTTCGCCGTTGCTGCCTTGCGCACATGCCCAGTTCTGATAACCGGCTTCATAGTCTTTGGCAAGATAGTTGGTGACGGCGGGCATGAAGGAAGAAGCCCTGGCCTGGATGAAGAGGATGAACAATAGAAGGCACACTACCCAATACTTGAAAAGCATCGGTCTTATCGTATTTTGTTTCATTTTTTCAGGTTAATCGAAGTGTTTCTTGGAAGCAAAGATACAATAAGTATTCTAAATATTGTGTTTTGATGAGATAAAAAAGGTACTTGAAGCGGTTAGGGAGGATGCTTCTTAATGAATATCCTCCCCTCTTAGTTGTTTGTCTTTTGAAATTTATTATAGGGATTGTGCGGATGATAGGACTCGAACCTACACGCCTCACGGCACCAGATCCTAAGTCTGGCGCGGCTGCCAATTACGCCACATCCGCGGAATAATTCCGATTAGCGGGAGCAAAGATAGAAAGAATTTTCGTTTTGGCAAATTGTTTTGTAGATAAAGTCGTTTTAGAAAGTCACTTTCAGTATTTTTCTTGCTTCCTCAATGATGGTGTCCAAGTCATTGTTCTCATCTTCTTTGCTCATATCCACTTTCTTGTCCGGGTCGATGCCGAACTCGATATGCTGTTTTTGGGCATCGAGGTGCGGGCTGGCAGAAAAGCGTACCCCCCATCCGTTGGGCAGTTCCGAAGAGAATGGCAGGCCCGACCCGCCGCCGGTTTTGTCACCAACCAGGGTGACATTGGGAAAACAGCGCATGGAGTTGACAAAATCATTGGTTGCACTATAGGAATGACGGTTGGTCAGGACAATTACCTTTTTTTGCCAGCGGATACTGTTGGAAGGTTCCACATAAATGGGAGTCGGATCTGAAAAATCGCTATGGCCTTTGCCGGTCTTGTGCTGAATATATCCCGTCAGTACTTTTTCATTCGTGAAGCGTTGTGCCATTCGGGTGGCGTTTGTCAGGTTGCCGCCACCATTGTTGCGCACGTCGATAATTAGGCCGTTACAAGCGGAAAGGTATAACAGAATCTCATCCAGGTTGCCGTTTCCGATGCCGCTGGAGAAATCACCGTAATAGATATATCCTATGTTGTCCTCCAATATGGTATATTTGGCGCCTCCAGCAATGCGGTAGTCTCTTCCCAGGTACTTTTCAATGATACTTTCGTTGAAGTTACGAGGATAATCCAGATACCAGTCCCAGTAGCGCGCCATGTTGGAAGAAGAGTACAAGTTGACATGTCCGTCTTTTAACTCGGCAAGCATGTTACCTAATATTTCAAATAGACCGTCGTAACTCATTCCCGGGGTAATGAGTGGCTGGTACTTGTCATGGATGGCATCCCAGTCTATTTGCTTGTAGTCCAGGAAGCAGTACTGTTCGTCTATTATTTTCCACAAGGCTTCGAAATTGCCTTGTGGGGTATTGTCGAACTCTTCCTCACGAATACATCCGTTCAATAGGGGCAATAACGTGAGTAGGATACTCCAAATTATTAAAATATATCTTCTTTTCATGCACATTATCCTTATCATCTTATCGTTTATCACCTTGTCACTTTTTACTTTCTCTTGTTAGGAAACAGATAGAGTTCCTTTACGAACCCCACCATGAATACGTGCGAGTAAGTATGTGTCTTTATTTCATTTACTTTGGACTGTTGTGCGTCCCATATGTAAGCGAAACGCATCCGGGCACGTCCCACCGGAAAGTCTGCGGTCAGCATTTGTCTCAGAGAGGGCTGGTTGTGCAGGGAGGTGAAGTTCACTACTCCGTCCCAATGTCCTAACGTAAATATCTCGTAGTAGGACTGTCCATAGTTGGGCATGAACATGATACCTGCCAAGGGAAGATTTACCTGATAGCGTAGTGTGATGGGACGGTTCTTGATGCGCAAGTCCCAAATAGCCATTCCCGATGCGGCAAGGTTGATATAGGCACGTGCTTGGGCGGGGTTGTTTCCGTTGCGCAGATTATAGACAAAGCCACCGTTGAAGTCGCCGACTCCTCCGGCAAGCAGTTTGAAATTGCCCGTGATTGGAAAATTATAATGCAGGCCGTAGTTCCAGTTGGCCAGTCCGGAGAATGTATTGTTATTGTCTACTTTGTTGTGTGTATATCCTAAGTCTGCCTGGAAGAAAGTTTGCAGAGACACGTTGCCGTCCATCAACCGTGTCATCCGCATGCTTTCGCGGGAGATACGGAAATCGATTCCCTTATACTCCTGAGGTGAAAGATAAGTGTCGAACACGTTGGTGAAGCCGACACCATACATGGTGGCACGGGTGA
>ERZ824600.2200-NODE-2200-length-21435-cov-9.386810_pt1 | contig 21435 bp, 24 predicted proteins | sample MGYA00519933_ERZ824600 | MGnify/ENA primary metagenome ERZ824600 (study PRJEB31778, sample SAMEA3449178) | human gut metagenome | biome: human gut; feature: human-associated habitat; material: faeces | place: United Kingdom | collected 2010/2012 ... | reverse complement strand
AAAAACGAAAAGTCAAAACGGCTGATAAAATCAGCTATTTTGGGCAACGCAGACACTAAAACCCTTGAAAACACTATGTTTTCGAGGGTTTTCTGTTATATCGCAAGGTCTGAAAGAGCTTCAAAAAATCCATTTTTTAAGGTTTCGGGACTTACACACCCGAATGACTGTTAATCAGGCGAAATACCGCCGAAAAGACCGTTTGGCACTGACCACTACCTGTTTACAGTCATCCGCCTTTCGGTGCAATTTTCTTTGATTCGGAGGTGATTTCATTGAGCAAATATGAGCCGCTTTGGAGGTTTCTTGAATGCGACGGAAGCGGATGTATTCAATTTTCCTTTGAACGGATAGAAGAGATTCTTGGTTTTCCATTGGATCATTCTTTCCTGAATTACAAACAGGAAGCAGAACAGTATGGATACCGTGTCGAGAAAATTTCGCTCAAAGAAAAATGGGTGCGTTTTGTCCGCATAGCCGCACAGTGACATCATACCTTTGCAAATCCTCTTGCTTTCCTATATAATATAGGTGAAGAAAGGCAGGGGACACACATGAAAAAGAATTATGAATCTGTTTACCGCATGAAACTTACCGGCTACCAGGTCAGAACCGCCATCGGGATTCTGAATGAACGCCGTCTTGCATTGAAGTCACAGGGATGCACCCTTGAGAACAGTGAGGAATATGTGGGTGTATTTAACCTGCTCAGCCGTTTTCTTGATCTGCTTCCCGCCTGACACAACTGAATATCCGAAATCAAGCCATCTTTATACCGCAATTTCGCGGTCAATGAAGGTGGCTTTTTTATTGCCAAAAGAAAATTCAAGGAGGAATCAAATGTACATTGAAATGAACCCAACCGGGCTGACGCTGACAGACCTGATCTGCGTTGCCCACCGAAAACGAAGCGAGGACACCGGCTTTCCGTATGCCGTGCAGTCCTGCCGATGCTCCAACTGCCGTTATGTCAGCGAAGGCAAGTGTTCTCTTAAAGAGTGCTGCTGTATGGCAGAGAGAGTACGGGCGCACACCTGTACCTTTGCCGAGATTCTGCACACCTGTTTTGCCAATGTAAAGGACAATGTGTTTCATTACCGACTCCGCCTTGCTGCGGAACGGGCAACCATGGCAAGAACCTGTTTTCTGGACAGGGAACACAGAGCAAGATTTCAGAAAGCACTCCACCGAGTGCGTGGGAACGATAAAAGTTTCATCGCGCAGCTTTTTGTCCTTACTGCAACCGAAAGTCTGTGGAACGCATCTGAAGCGGCAATCGGGAAAAGTAGTATCTCCTATCTTGACATTGACTTCCGTGCATTTTCAGAGAACGACTATCTTTTCTACTGCATTGCTTATGACCTCGGGAACGGAACATCGCATACGGACATAGAGGATCTGTCCAACGATGAAGTCGTGGATTTCGACCTATTCCGTGTTGTGTGTTCCGCGATTGCCATCTCTGTTTACGGCTATGACGCCATCCGTGTGTCTGAGCGATTCCGGAAGCATAAGCGCAGAAAGAGCAGAAAGGGCGGGTGGAAGCATGGCGAATGAACCGAACTATTCTTCCAATCCCTCAAAGGACGAGCCGAAGAAAGAAAAAGTCCGTGTGATTCCTTTGGAATACATTGACGAGTTTCCGGGGCATCCGTTCAAGGTGTTGGATGACGAGAGTATGCAGAAGCTGATGAACAGCATCGAGGAGATCGGGGTGCAGTCGCCCATTGTCGCACGAATCAAGGAAGATCAGAGGTACGAGATCATTTCCGGTCACAGGCGCGTTCATGCCTGCCGCAGGCTGGGGCTGAAGCTCATTCCGGCGATTGTGCGTGACCTTTCCCGCGATGAAGCCATCATTGCTATGGTGGACGCGAATCTGCAACGGGAGCATATTCTGCCGAGCGAGAAAGCGGCAGCATATAAAATGAAGATGGATGCAATGAAAAGAAGGGCAGGCAGACCAAGTAAAGAAAATGTGTCCCCATTGGGGACGAATTTAAGAACTGATGAGATTATTGCACAGGAGGCGGGAGAAAGTCGAAACCAAGTACAACGGTATATCCGCCTTAACGAACTTGTCCCCGAACTGCTTGAAATGGTTGACCGGGAAAGCATTGCCTTCCGTCCTGCCGTGGAACTTTCGTATCTGTCGGAGGACGAACAGCGCAATCTCGTCGAAACCATCGACAGCGAAGAAGCAACGCCGTCACTATCGCAGGCGATTCGTATGAAAAAGCTCAGTCAGGAGGGAAAGCTGGATATGGACAAGATATTCTCCATTATGACCGAAGAAAAGCCCAACCAGGCAGAGACGGTGAAATTCAAATCGGACGAACTCTCGCGTTTCTTTCCGGAGCGTACCCCACCCGAACTGATCCGGCAGACCATCCTCAAACTGCTTGACGCATGGCAGAAGTCCAAAGCGCCGGAAAGAGCGGTTATACGCCGAAGCCGTGACGATGCCCGTTAAGACCTTACCCGAAAACAAACGGTAAGGTCTTTTTCTTTTCCCCTTCCTCACACTCTAACCCCTTATACTAACAGTTTACTGACAGGAGAGAGAGTATAACTTGGCAAGTATGTCCCCCGCCTCTATGCGGCGGGTTCCATTTGCCCAATCAGATCGGATGTAATCCTCACTGATTGACTGGCAGCTTTGCTGCCTCCTTGCCATGTTGAATGACGGGGCAAGCCCCTTATTGAAGAGATTAAGTTATATATATATATATTCCAAAAAGGAGTTGGTGACAGATATGACTGTGTAAAGGACGCTCAAAATTCACTTCAAGGGAGGAACCATGTTCAGAAAAATCAAGGCGTGGATACGCCGAAAACAGACCGGGATAAAGGCGGTCACAGAAAACCAATGCGGCGAATTCTATGTGGACAAGGTGATCGGCATGATTATTGCCGTAGTGATCGGCGGCTTGCTGCTTGCCGGACTGTACGCCTTGTTCAATAATACGGTTCTGCCGGGACTGACGGATAAGATTCAGTCCATGTTCAGCTAAGACGGATTCGATCAGCGGAGGCGAGTCCGTTTTTCTTTTTCCGCACAAACCAAAAATTCAAAAACAAATTTCAAAAACGAAAGGGTAAAAAACCATGTTCAACAAAATCAAGAATTTCTTCAACCGCTCTAAGAAAGCCATCGACAACAAGTGCAACGAGATCTACTGCAAGGCGCAGACCGCCATTGCCAATGCCAAAGCCGAGTTCTATATCGACAAGACCGTCGGTATCATCATCTGCGTTGTGGTCGGTGTTCTTCTCATGGGCATTGTGTATGCCTTCATCAAGAACAACATTCAGACCCGTCTCGATACCGAGATCGGCAACCTCTGGGACTATGCCGGCTGATGCGGTAAGTCCTGTTTCCTGTAAGTAATCCAAAAAAACAAAATCATTTTTTCAAAAACGAAAGGGTAAAAAACCATGTTCAACAAAATCAAAAACTTCTTCAAGCGTTCGGGGAAAGCCATCGACAACAAGTGCAACGAGATCTACTGCAAGGCGCAGACTGCCGTTGCCAATGCCAAAGCCGAGTTCTATATCGATAAGACAGTCGGGATCATCATTGCCGTTGTGGTCGGCGTTCTTCTCATGGGCATTGTGTATGCCTTCATCAAGGGCAACATTCAGACCCGTCTCGACACCGAGATCGGCAACCTCTGGGATTACACCGCATAAGCGCGTAAGAACCACTTTTCGGGGCAGGTGAAGGAGAAGCACTTGCCCCGGCTAACGGAAGGAGGATATGATGCCGGAAATGATTCGGATACTGTGCGAGGGGCTTGCAACCGTCCTGTTCACACTCATCTGTACGCGCTTTCTCTGTAAAAACATGAAGAAACGGGACTTTCGCTTTGTCCCGTGGCTTCCGTATGTGCTGACCGGGTGCGGCTCAGCGATGCTGTTCCTGCTTGGCGGACTGTCCCCGTGGACTTTCTGCGGGATCGCATTTCTGTTTGTGCTGCTGTATGCGTCCGTACAGGACCACTCTACTCATGAAGCGGACGATATACTGTCCGTTATGATGCTGATGCTGGCGGTGACAAACATCTCGGAAGCGACCGTTCTTTCACAGCTTCTCGGTGCCGCCATTGTAGGCGGTGCGCAGATGCTCATCGCCCTGTGCGGAAAGAAACGCATGGGAATCGGCGGTGCGGACATCAAGCTGTCCACGGCTGCCGCGCTCCTGCTCGGATTCTATAAGGGCATGATCGGCTTTATGCTCGGACTCCTGATTGCCGTGGTCGCACAACTCATCATTACCCGCAGGAAGAAAGAGCAGAGAACACAGCCCTTTGCACTCCTTCCATATTTGTCGGTCGGTCTTTGGATCGGCTTTATGGTCTGAAAAATTCTTTTTCAGACCGGCGTTTTGTGGCTTTCGCCGCCATAACGCGGGCGGCGATTTTGCCGGGGGCAAAACCAGCCCCAATTCCGCAAGAAAGGAAATGAATATGAAAAGCAAAATGAGAATCACCGGCAACCGAACGGTGATAGGAGTTATCTGTATTGTCCTCGCTCTCGGTATCACATTCGGGATTGCACCTCTTGTCAACCGCTTCACCGACCGAAAAGTGGAAGTGGTACAGGTAAAACAGAATGTGGAGCGAGGACATCTGATTACCGAGGATGATGTGGAGCTTGTCAAGGTGGGAGCCTTGAACCTGTCGGACAGAACGGTAAAAAATAAGAAATATGTGGTGGGTAAGTATGCTGCGACCAACCTTTACGCCGGTCAGATCATGATTGCCGACCTTGTTGCGGAGAAAAGCAACAGCGCGGATGATGTGCTGTCCGCCCTCGACGGAACCAAGGTCGCCATCTCGGTCAATATCGCGTCCTTTGCGCAGGGGCTGTCCAATAAGCTCCGGAACGGAGATATAGTCAGCGTCATTGTCTATGACAAGGAGACGAATCAGTCCCATGTGCCGCCCGAACTCCGGTATGTAAAGGTCATTACGACCACGACCGGCGATTCGGTGGACAGCGACCGGAAAACTGACGCAACACAGGCGATCACGGTCACACTGCTTGCCTCTCCCGATCAGGCAAAGCTGCTTGCCTACCTGAATACCACAACGACCTTGCATTTCTCTCTGGTGTGCCGAGGGGATAAGACAGTCGCGGAGCAGTACCTGAAGGTACAGGAAGATTATCTTGCGTCCCACTCGTCGGAAACCACTTCGCAGGAGGACACCAATGGGTAAGATCATCGCAGTATGGGGGACACCGAATAGCGGAAAGACGGCTTTCACCATGAAGCTCGCCGGGCATTTGTATGAGATGGGGAGACGGAGACAGACCAAGGTCGTTGCCGTCCTCACCGATGTCATTGCCCCCTCCATGCCTGTTGTCTTTCCCTTATACCGCAGTGAGGACATTTACTCGCTCGGTGAACTGCTTGCCAAGACCACGATCACGGCGGACGATATTTTTTCCTATACCACGCTTCTGCGCGGCAGGGAAAACTTCGGGGTTCTCGGCTATCGTGACAAAGAGAATGCCCACAGCCACCCGGCATATACCGGGGAAAAGGCGCTGTCCTTTCTCAATATCCTTGCCGCCAATACGGATTATGTGTTGGTCGATTGCATGAGTGAGCCGGACGACAGTATTCTGACGCAGACCGCACTTGCAACCGCCGACAGCAGCGTCAGATTGGTAACGCCCGATCTCAAATGCCTTTCCTATGTGCTGTCGCAGTCGGGACACTTCATGACACGCGGATATATGCCTCCGACGCAGATCACCGTCATGAACACCCCGAATCAGACCTTTGCCATGCCGGTTGCGGACGCAAGGAGCCACCTCGGAAAGATTACGGTCACTCTCCCGTTCTCTGCGGCGCTTGCCGAACAGAGTCTGGAGGGCAGTATGAGCGAGGTGTTGAAGGATCGGCATTTTATGCAGGCGGTCGGGATGATTGCCGAGAAATTGAGGTGAGCGTATGCCGAAAATCGATTTAGCCTCCCTTGCGGGCATGGTGCAGCAGTATATTTCAAGAAAGTATGCGGCGGCACTCATTGACCGCACCAAGGTGGCGGAACTCAAAGCGTATATTGCGCAGTACCTCTATGACACCGGATTTACGGTGGACGGATATACCGAAAAGACGCTTGCCGAAAGACTGTATTCGGAAATGGCGGAGTATTCGGTATTGACGCACTATCTCGACGATCCCGATGTAGAGGAGATCAACATCAATGGCTGGGACGACATCGCCATTACACACCTCGACGGTCGGATTGAAAAGACCAAAGAGCATTTCTTTTCCCCGCAGCACGCACAGGATGTGGTCAAAAAGCTGCTTCAGCATTCGGGTATGATTATCGACAATGCGTCACCCCTGGCACAGGGACATCTGCCGAACAATACCCGTATTACGGCGGTGAAAAAGCCTGTGGTCGATGAAGAACGCGCGATTGCCGTCAGCATCCGTAAACTGTACCCGCAGAGAGTGGACAGGGACAACCTCATCCGCTCAAACACACTGACGGAGGAAATGCTCGGTTTCCTTGAAACCTGCATCCGATACGGCGTGTCCTTTGTCGTTGCGGGTAGAACCTCCTCCGGTAAAACCACACTGCTCAATGCTTTGCTTGCCGGGATTCCGGACAATAAGCGTATCTATACCATCGAATCGGGTGCAAGGGAACTGTCGCTTGTCAAGCGGAACGGAGCAGGGGAGGTTATCAACAATGTGGTGCATACCATCTCCCGCCCGTCGGATAACGAGGCATATAACATTACGCAGGCACAACTGCTTATGGCAGCACTCCGTTTCGACCCGGACATTATCTGTGTCGGAGAAATGCGTGACCGGGAAGCGTACAGTGCCATTGAAGCCAGCTCCACCGACCATACGGTGGTATCCACCGTGCACGGCGGGGGCGGGCGTTTTGCGCATCGCCGAATCGCTTCACTTGCCTATCAGAACTTTGAGAAGCAGTCGCTGCAACAGGCGGCGCTTGCCTTTCCGGTCGTTGTCTTTGCGCACAAGCTGGAGGATAACTCCCGTAAGGTGATGGACATTACCGAGTGCGTGGTCGGTGACGACGGGGAACTCATCTACCGCAAGCTGTGGCAGTACAGAATTTACTGCAACGAGTATGAGAACGGGCGATTCCGCGTGGAGGGAAAATTTGAGCGTGTCAACCCGATCTCCGACTCTCTCCGCTTAAAGCTCCTGCGCGGCGGTGTACCGCAGGAACTGCTGGGACAGTACACCGGAAAGGAGCAAACAGAATGACAGTTGTCTATATAATCAGTTTCCTGCTGATTGCCTTTGGCATTGTCCGCATCCTCGGACTGACACCGGAGAGCATCGGCGCAGATGTTTCCGCTATCCTGGACAGGAAAAAGAGTCTCCGCGACAATGCAATGCGCGCGAGAGGCAAGAAAAGAACCAACAAGCTGGTGCTGTGGCTGGATAAGATTCGCCGCGCACTATCTGACACGGGAAAGGAAAAATCCTTCGGCGTGGCGTGTGCCGTGGCATTGCTTCTGATGATTCTCGGCTGCGTCGGTGCCATCGTTATCGGGAATCCGTTTCTGGCTCCCGTTCTGGCAATCGCACTTGCCATGATCCCGTTTCTCTATCTGCTTCGCACCGTGGAGCAGTATGAGGAGCAGGTGAAGTTAGAGCTGGAAACCGGACTTTCCGCAATCACTTCTTCCTATGAGCGCACTATGAACCTCAAAAGCGCGGTGGAGGAGAACATCGACAACCTCAAACCGCCCGTCAAGGGACTGTTTCAGAGCTTTCTTGTGGAAATCTCGGTTATCAATCCCGATGTCAAAGCGGCAATCTGTCACCTGCGGGAACGGGTAAAGGACTGTGTGTGGGAGGAATGGTGCGACACCCTGATCTCGTGTCAGGACGATAGCCAACTGATCGGAACGCTCTATCCCGTAGTCGAAAAACTGACGGATATGCGTATCGTCAACGCCGAACTGAAGGTTATGATCTCGGAGAACAAAAGAGAATATTATATCATGGCACTGATGGTTGTTGCAAACATCCCGCTTCTGTATTTTCTCAACAAAGAGTGGTACGGAGCGCTCATGTATACGACCTTCGGCAAGGTCACGCTGGCAATCTGCGGCGCGGTCATGCTCTTTACCTTTTTGAGGATGCAGAAATACTGCAAGCCGGTCGAGTACCGGAGATAAGGAGGGCGTATGATTGTTTTACAGATTATCATCGGTGTGATTGCCGCAGTCGGCGTCGGGTTCCTCTTGGCGGACCTTATGAAGATTCCCTCGCTGAAAGCCTCCAAAGCAGCAAACAGCGTCGGACGGAAGGGCAAGAAAAAGACGGGCGTCATCGAACTCTACCGACGGGATTTTGCCACCAAGATGGCAGGAAAGCTGCATCTGAACGAGTTCAAACGCGCAAATCTTGTGATTGACCTGCGCACGGCGAATATGGAGATCACACCGGAGCAGTATATGGCGGACGCCATTGTCAAAGCGCTCATGGTTGGGATTCTTGCAATTCCGGCATTTTTTATTTCCGTTTTCTTCGGCTTTCTCATTCTCGGTATCGCGCTTTTCGTGTATTTCTCGGAATCCAAAAAGGTGACGCGGAAGATCAGGCAGAAACGAGCCAATATCGAGTACGAACTGCCGAGGCTGGTCGGTCACATTGAAAAACTGCTCACGCACAGCCGTGACATCATCTATATTTTAGAGTCCTATATCCCGATAGCCCGTCCGGAACTCAAAGAGGAGCTGTTCATCACGGTTGCCGAAATGCGAAGCAGCGGCAATATCCGCAACGCCTTGGATTCCCTTGACAAGCGCATCGGCTCGGCGTGGCTGAGCGAGGTCGTAAGAGCGTTGGAAACCGTGGAGAACTCTGCGGATACAACGGCACTCTGGACATCACTTTCCATGAAGTTCAAAGAGCTTCAGCGGCTGAATCTCAAAGCACAGGCGAACACCGTGCCGCGCAAGGTCAAGAAGCTGTCGATGGCGCTGATGATGTGCTTTTTGCTCATCTACATTGCGGTCATCGGGCAGGTGCTCATGAACTCCCTTAGCGGAATTATGTAAGGCGGTGATCGGATGAAAATGAAAAGGATTATGAAAAGCACCCGTGGCGAGGGCTATATTGACCTTGCCGTTGCGGTGCTTGTTCTTGTTTTTGTATTGGTCATCGCAATCTCTCTGTGGTCGGCGATCACCCTGAAGCAGGATATGCGGTATATGTGCGAGGAACTGATTGCCACAGCAACCTCTACGGGAAAGGTCGGAGAGGAAGTGGAACAGCGATTTGCAGAACTCTGCGAGGAAACGGGCATCACGCCAACGGTCACTTGGAATACGACCTATTACAATGCGACGGGGAAACAGGTGCAGCTCGGCGAGATCATCACCTGTACGCTGACGCATGAGATTACCTTGCATGGCTTCGGAACCTTTACGCTCCCGTTTTCGGTTACGGTTACGCAGTCGGGACTGTCGCGTGTGTATTGGAAGTGAGGCGGAATATGAAGATGCTCAGAAACAAAAAGGGCTTTTCGTATATCCTGACCTGTGTCCTGGTGCTTGCGGTGGTGATGATAATCGCCGTGTCTGTGCAATATTCGCTCGTGTTCAGTCTTGTGAGAAGCGAGAAGGAAGCAAGCCGATTGGCGCTGGACAGCCTTGTGACCAAATATGCGGTGGAACAGTATGACGCACTCAAGCAGGGAGAAGCGTATGCAAGTCATATCGACCGCGCACAGCTTGTCCGCCGCGCTTACGGAACGCTTGGCTTTGCGGATGCCGGAATCACCGAAAAGACCGTTTCCAAAGGCGATGCGTCCTATATCGTCAGCCGCCCGGATATTACGGCGGCGGACAGCGGGAGCATCGGTGTGACTGTCCGGTACACCATGACCGTACCGTTCCGCGCATTCGGCAGAGTTGTGGCGGAGATTCCGATTCCGGTGGAGATCAATGCAATGCTCAATGAAAAGTATTAAAGGAGAACCAACATGAAAAAGAAAAACAATGTTATGATGATCGCTGTCATTGCGATCACCCTACTGATGATCGGTTGCGTCATCGTGATGGGGATTATCCGAAACAGCAACCGAAACAATCCGGATGTAAAGCCCCCGGAGCAGACGACGGACACAACAGATACAACACCTCCGGATCAGACAACACCGGAGATTCCGCCCATTACCGATGACGGAAAGGGAACGGATCCTGCCCCAAAGCCGGGAGATGTGAGTATTGATGTGGAACAGCCCGTTGACGGGAGTCGGGATGACAAGCCCGGCATTGACGGCGATGTCGCGGTTATTCCGGGCGTTAAGGAGGATACCGAATGAAGAAAAACGCAATCAGAATTCTGTCGCTGTTCCTTGTGGTCATGACGCTTGTCGGGGTGATTTCGCTCCCGGTTTCGGCGTACAGTTATCCGATGAACTACACCATCACTTACAAAACCAAAAGCGGGAAAGTGCTTGGCACAAACAGCGGAACAGTTGATGGTGCAGCAGAAACAAGAAATGCGCTCAGAATCACCTCTCCGTCTTATGCCGGATATGCACTTTCCAACTATAAGGATTCTACAGTGACCGGCTCTATGATCTCGTGGAATTTCCCAGCATCCAACTATGTCCGTCACGGCACGGGAAGTTATACCGTTTACTACGAACCCGCCTATACCGCGACGGTTCGATTTTTGTATGGGGATAGCGGACGCTCGGCGGCAGGGAACAAAACCGCAACGGGTAAAAAGGGAGATCAGTATTATATCTCCTCTCCGAGAATCACCGGTTATACACCTAATAAGTATTCCGTAACCGGCTACTTCCCAAGTGGGGATGTTTCCGATACCGTCTATTATTACGAAAACACCTATGCTATTGCGTATAATGCAAACGGCGGCAGCGGCGCTCCCGCAAATCAGGTCAAATCACATTTCACACCGTTGAAACTTTCCACGCAAAAACCGAGAAGAACAGGTTACACCTTTCTCGGATGGAGTACGAGTTCAACCGCAACGACCGCCACATATTCACCTGGAGATACCTACACCAATAATGGTCGTGTTACTCTTTATGCAGTCTGGGCTTCCAAAACTTATACCATTTCATACGACGCAAACGGTGGCGGCGGTGCGCCCGGATCGCAGAGAAAAACTCATGATATAAAAATACTGATTCCTACGGTAGAACCGGTAAGAAACGGATATACCTTTCTCGGATGGGGAGTGAGTAAAACCAGCACCAGCCCGACGTATCAGCCCGGCGAGTGGTATTACTCCAATATCAGTCGTACTCTCTATGCTGTTTGGCAGAAAAACGCGCCGACCTCCTATACAGTAAGTTATGACGCAAACGGCGGTAGCGGTGCGCCGGGCAGTCAGACCAAGACACAGGATATTACCCTGACGCTTTCAGGCACAAAGCCCACGAGAAGCGGGTATACCTTTCTCGGTTGGGCGACTTCATCTTCTGCGACAAGTGCATCCTATCAGCCGGGTGGTAGCTATACCGCAAACGCAAGTGTGACGCTGTATGCAGTGTGGTCGTGCAACCATGCATCCACAAAAACCGTTTGGGACACGGGCTGCAAATGGAGAAAAGTCTGCAACAATTGCGGCGTGACGGTTTCGTCTGGAACAACGCACGGCCCGTACACTTATGGCGATTGGGTATTTTACAGTGGCAGTCAGCATAGTAGGTACAAAACCTGTATTCACGGCGACTATACCACCACAGAATACGCAAGTCATAATACTTCCAACCGTTACGAGCAGTATTCCGCAAGTCAGCATAAGCGTTATTCTTATTGTGCTGACTGTAATTCGACCGTTGGCTCTGTGAGCTATGAGGGTCACACTTTTACAAGCACAACATCGAATGGTCAGACTGTATCCACCTGTTCGCAGTGCGGATATACCAAGACTACGGCGCAGACTTATACCGTAAGCTACAACGCCAATGGCGGATATAATGCTCCGGCATCGCAAACCAAGGTTCACGGCGTTACTCTCGCACTTTCATCGAGCATTCCGTACAGGTTTAACTACGAATTTCTTGGATGGTCCACAAGTAGCACTGCAACTAAGGCAACTTACGCTGCGGGAGGAAGCTATACGGGCAACTCGTCTGTAATTCTCTATGCAGTCTGGAAGTACAAGCCCGCAACCTATACGGTCAGCTATGATGCTAACGGCGGAACGGGTGCGCCGGGAAGACAGACCAAGACTTACGGTGTAACACTTACCCTGACAACCATACAGCCGACCCGCAGAAACTATCTGTTTTTGGGTTGGTCGAAAGACAGAAACGCCACCTCCGCAAGTTACGCAGCCGGTGGTAGTTACACGGATAACACTGATGTAACGCTGTATGCGGTTTGGCAGTACAACCCCGAAACCTACACCATTCGGTATGATACGAACGATGGCACTGGCGCTCCTGCAAACCAAACCAAAACCTACGGAGTACCGCTGACACTTTCTGCGGTCAAACCGACAAGGGCTGGCTATGAATTTCTCGGGTGGGCGACATCAAGAAATGCGACGACATCGGAATATGCACCGGGTGAACGATACACGGACGAAGCAGGCGTAACACTTTATGCCGTCTGGCGTTATATCCCAAAGACCTATGAAGTCAAGTACGACGCCAATGGTGGTGGTAACACTCCTGCACGTCAGACCAAGACCGAGAATGTCACATTGATTCTGACTTCCACAATCCCCACGAGGTACGGTTACACTTTCAGGGGTTGGGCAACCACTTCGACGGCAACAACGGCAACCTATCAGGCGGGAGGCAGCTATACTGCCAATGAGAGCGTGACACTTTATGCGGTATGGGAAATCGAAACCTATACCGTATCTTTCGACGCAAATGGCGGTTCGGGTGCTCCGACAAGCCAAACCAAGAAGCACGGACAGAATCTCATCCTGACGGTTGCGATTCCCACAAGACCGAATCATGTATTTCTCGGTTGGGCGACCGACAGTTCTGCAAAGTCTGTTGTTTACGCTCCCGGTGCAACTTATACTGCTGAGGAAGATGTAATGCTTTACGCAGTTTGGCAGGAGAGAAACTATGACTTTTCCGTCAGTGATCTCACGGTGACACCGGATGAGATTGAGCAATACGGTAAGGTTACAGTCAAGTTCCGCGTGGACAATTGGGACAGAAATCTGCCTTACGCGAATATCCCTGTTGAAGTTCTATTGAACGGCACGGTGATCTATTCGACTACGGTCAATTTCAGCGCATACGGTGTGCAAAATATCGTGTTTACGCTGAATGTCGGCGCGAGTCTCGGCACACAGACACTTGTCGCCAGAATCAATTGGGCAGATCACAATAGCGAAACCCGCACAGGCAACAACTCCACTTCGGCAACCTTCACGGTCAAGAAAGTGGTTGAAACTTCAACTTCCACGGTATCCGTGAACGGCGAATACACAGAGGGATCGCAGGTCATTTCGAGCTTTTACGTGAATAATGAAGGCTCATCGGATGTTCTGCCCGAAGATAATGTGTCGTTCGATTTCCTTGTTTACTATCTTGATGGCGGCAAGGTGAAAACAGTCTCTCAGCAGACTTGGGATAAGGTCGTAATCCCCGCGAACGGCAGAAACCTTGTCTACTTCAAGTGGACTGTCCCGGCAGACAGTGCCGGAACGACTTATTTCTGCAAAGGAACGATCACACACGAAAATGCCGGCAAGGAACAGAACAGCGACAACAACACGACCGAATATGCGGTTGTGGCAACGGACTATGTATTCTCTCAAACTCCGAATACCCGTTTTGAAAAAAATGTTCCTGCCGGATACTCGCCCAATGCGACGGCACCTACAGCAAAAGCAGGCTCGGCGACCTGGAATATGTGGGTATACGAGGGTGGCAAGCTCGTTCTGAAATCCTACGGTATAACGGTTGGTAACACAACACCTACGGTGACACCCGGTTCGGGTTGCTTGACTGCGGAAAAGGTCGGAGCGACATGGAAGATGAAATCCGGGTACGGCATCACGCTGAATTGGAATCCCGCCCTTGTTGCGAAGTCCGGCTATATCATGCCCGGCACAGATGCCTATACGGAAGCACAAGAAGTGTATGCGACTTTCCCGGAATTCGGCTTCTCAACAGCAAACGAAAAGTACCGCACCCTTGAAAAAGTCGGCGGTATCTATCAGTTTATTGCGAATCCCAACGCAGACAAAAATGAGCGTGTGCATTTTATTCCCGTGTATGTAGCCAACGGCAGTTATACCGTGTCTGTCACCGCAACGCAGATCTGGACTCCTGCCGGAATGCTCACGGCAATCCGCAACGCTAACACGCTGTCCATTGACGGTACGGTGTATGACGATTACTATCAGGGGAACAAGTGATGTATGGGATAGAGAAAGAAATGATCGAGGACTACGGCGTTGAGTCCTCGGTCTGGATCGGAGGAAAGCGTATTGTCCTCGGAATCAATGAAGAAAATACGGAAAAGCCGCGGTATATGTCCTGCATCGTCACGGATAACGGTCTGTTCGGACGGTATGAGGGCATCACCACCGACGATTATTTTGAAGCATTGAAGCACTTCGGTGAGAATATCGGTGCTGAAAGCATCATTTTGAGGAATGACCAAAAAATCGACGGCTTGAAAAACACCGCGTGCCTTACCTCAAAAGACATGATTCCGATTGATTGGCATTACAGTATCAAAGATTGTACAGTCGCAGTCAAGCCAGAGGTGCTGAGCGAGGGGTGCCGGAATATCGGCAATCAGCTCTACTATATCGTCGGCGGATTCGGTGCGGAAGCAAACAGTCGCGGAAGTGCCTGCTACGGATGGAATCTCTGCCGCAGAAAGTATGAGCGCATCGAGCGCTCCGAGGTAATGGGGATTGTGCCGGAATCGCTTCTGCCGTATGTTGCAAAGCAAACGCTGGAGGACATTCATCACGGATTTCTGACAACGGATTTTGAAAAGAAAAGAGGGGAGGAGAGATAATGGCAACGATACACGCAAAACATTTATCCATCCTGCGAAGCCTTGTAGAGGCGGGATGTAAAGATGAAAAGCAGATCGCGTCGCTGACCATTCGGGACGCGGTAAAGCTCCCCCGCAGTTGTCGGATTGAGCTTGCAAGTGTATTGGAATGTATGCAGGCGGTCAAAGAAAACAAACTGCTTTCCTATCTCGTGGACAACACCGATGAAACGGCGGAGGGCGACCATGAAGCTTGAGAAGATCGCAATCTGGCGGGAAACAGGGCTGTTTACCGAACAGCCGGACGGAAGTCGCGGGTATCTCGGTTTTGTGCGAGGTGCCTTTGTCGGAGATGAGATCAGCATTGACGCAGGACAACTGCATATTCCGGCGGAAGCACGGTATGAGTATGAAACTCTGCTGTGCTTTTTGCGTTCTGCGGATGCGTCTTTCCTCTTGAAAAGCGCAGCGGCAATGACAGCGGTTTGCTCGGAGCGACTGCAATGCCATATTCCGTATGCCTTCGGTCGGGAATGCTATGGCTTTCGTGTGCTTTCGGAGCGCTGTGCATGGTATATTGCCTGTACTCCCTGGAACGCAATGAAACCGTTTGCAATCTATGCCTATGACCGCACGAAGCTGATGACAGCGCTTGCAAAGGAAGTCGGACTGCCCGAAACCTGCTACGGGGTAACGCCATACAGTGGAGAGCGGATGCGCATCCGTTACGGAGATAACAGCTTTGAGAGCTTTCCGCAATACGGACAAAACCGCGAGGAAAACAGACAGTATGCCGCCGAACAAAACAAGACGCTCAAAGTAACGAAAGCGCAACAGGCGGCAATGGAGGGAGGTGTGATCTACGGCTGGGATACCCCGGCCGCAGATCCGCGCAATTACGATGAAAGCGGATACTTCCGCACAGACGCGGAGGGCGCAAAGGAGAGACGAAAATGAAGAATAAACCGGAAGCAGTAGAAACGGAAGCGGAGGAGCTTCTGTTTTACTCTGACAAAGAACGGGATGAAGCGCTCGGAACCATCGGACATCTTCGCATAGATTTCGGCAGAAGCGGCGAGGAATTCAACTGTACATGGTTCGACCATGCAAACAGCGAGAAAAATGACAGCCACTTCAAAGAGAGTTTCGATATGTTTATCGACGACCTCCGCACGGGAGTGTTGAAAAGCAGAACCGAAATGCGTAAATTCTGCTACGGAAAAGACGAATGCCGGAACAGTCATTCCTATACGGAGGATTGTTGGGGCTTCCGGGTCCTGTCGGACAGGTACGCATATTATATCCGCTGTACGCCGAGGGCAGGTGACTATGAGTGCTATATTTACGCTTACGATAAAATCCATCTGATGGAGTTTCTTGCTGAGGAAAAGAAACTGCCGGAGCACTGCTATTCCAGACTTGCAAGTACGGGTGAAGCGATCCTGATCCGCTATGCGGAAAAAGGGTATTATCCGATTACCTTGCCGGAAGGAAGCACAGTGGAAGGGATGAATGAATCAATCGGCGTCACCGAAGCACAGAGGATGGCAATGGAAGCGGGCAGTATGTTCGGCTGGCGTGTGCCGGGGGCTGATCCGAGAAATTATGAAGCAAAGGAACAAAGTAAAATGAAAGTAGCAATATACCAGATAAATTCCGACAGAGACAGTGAGCGTATTGCCTTTGTAGGACTTCACAGTCTGGAAAGACGTCGGGGCAGTAAAGATATTTGCCCCGAAATCTATGACAAAGTGTACGAGGCGGAGGTTGACGGCACATCGCTTGAAGATGTGTATAAAAAGTTCAATATCGACAAATCTGACGATTATAAAGCGAGATCGCTTTCAGTATCGGATGTGGTGGAGGTTATTGAGTCGGATTCGGTAGAACCCGGCTTTTATTTTTGCGACAGCATCGGGTTTGAAAAGATTGATTTTGATCCCAATAAAACAGACGCCGTAAAAAGTGAAACCATCCGGGTATTGATTGTCGAGCCGGAAAAGAAGCCGTATGTCAAGGAAATTGATTCCGGAGTGGAGTCGTTTCAGCGGGAGGTGGATGGGGATATAAAAGCCATATATCCGAGTGAAACCGATCCGGTTGCGTATATTTGCAACGAAGAAAGTAAGCTGGAGGGGCTGCCGCTGAACCGTGCGATTCGTAACGATGACGGTGAAATCATTGACATTGTTGCCGGCACCTTTCTTGTTGTCGGATTGGGAGAATCAAATTTTTGCAGTCTGAATGACGCCATGCTGAAAAAGTATATGGAAAAACTTAAGAACCCTGAAATGATACTTCGTGTCAACGGGAAAATTCATGTGCTTCCCATTCCGGAAGCCCCGAAGCCGATAGAAAAACACGGGGAGGAACGCTGATGATAGAACCTTCGTATTCACCATGGGGATCGGTAGACCATTGTAGAATGCTGTGCTATGGGGCATTTGAGGTGCAGACAGCACGGCATGGCGGTGTCATGATTCTCTGTCAACTTGCAGATGAATACTTGTCGAAAGAGGCACAGGAAGTTGGATTTGTTGAAGGACAATATCTGTGCTTTGAGGAAGATTGCGATTCTGCGGTTGCGATCCGTGAACTCTTGGACAAGGGGCTGACACAAGCCCCTGTTAATCAGTATTATAAAGACGGCGAATATAGCGCCATCATCGACCGTGTGGTAGCAACCTGGCATCAGGATTATTTACAGGCAGTAAATAATCGGATGGCTGCTGAGCAAAGAAAAATTGCTCAGAAAAAACGCAGAAGCCGGGAGGAACGCTGATGGGATATATTTTCGGAAATCAGTGCGGCGTTATGACCGTAAATGACGAGAGAACCATCGGTCAGCCGAAAGAGATCCGCTTCATCAAATCAAACTACGACCTCCTTTTCAAAATTCCGGACGGTGCGTATGTAGAGATCAAGTTTGGGGATGGCAGAATCAAAGCGTATCAGTGCCGGTTTCTTGATCCTTACCATTTCTGCACGGCGGACGGTCGCTCGTGGCATATCTGCGAGTTTGCCGAGACGATGGAGCGCATCGGAGCCAAGTATTATGAAAGTCCCGAAAAACACGAGGTCTGGTCGGATATGGATCTGGATTTGGACGATTGGCGGGACGATTTACGGGAGGAGTACCCGGAACTTGACGAAGATGGACTGTATGCAAAGATGCTGGAACTCAATTCGGATTATCTTGATGACGAGCGCAGCAATCTCAAACGGTCCATCGGCGGCAGTTTGCTTATTATTGCCGACCTCGGTCTTTGGAACGGGCGACATCAAGGGTACAGGGAAAAAGCCGATGCCGACCTTTCGGACTGTCTTGACTACCGATATGACAGCGCGGAGTGGTATGTTGACCGGAACGGTGAATTCTGCGGAAGTCAGGCGCACCATGACGGAACAAATCACTATGTTTACCGCAAAATCAAGGACAGCGCGACAAATGACGATATTGACGATCTGGAAGCAAAGCTCTATAACGGTACTGCCAAGCAGAAGGACATCGACCGTGTGACCGAAAAGCTCGGAGACAGAGTGGCAAAGGTCTACGGTTGGGAACTGCCCGAAAAGGTATACCGCTTTGAAGAACGGAAACGCGAAAGGGAGGCAAGATAATGAGCAACAGAGTAGATGCACGGGATGAATGGTATGATCTTGTGGAGGTGAAGGAACAGCCGATGCTGTTCACCTGCCTGCGGGTTGACCGTACCACCGTGCCAAAGGGATATTTTCTTTATGAAGTCCGTGAGGATGACGATGGGAACGGAGAACCGTGTCAGATTGCAAAGGGAATCCTTGTCAATCACTTGGGAACGCTGATCTCAAACAAGCCCATCTCGCTTCCTGCGGATGGATACTTGGATATTGACCCGGAGGACGATTGGAACTATACAGGAGATTCCATGCGGCTGGATAAATATATGAAGGAATGTCCGGCAAAGAAAGACCGAACACAGGAAAGATAAACGAAAAAGAAAGGACGATACAAAATGCCGAGAAAAATTGATCTTTTGCAGGAAGTCTATCAGACGCAGCTTGCCACGCTGACCTATTCGAGGGAGGTGTGGTGCAGTTTCCTGCGGACAGCGGCATTTCAGTACAAGTATTCGTTCCCCGATCAGGTGCTCATCTGGTCACAGCGCCCTCATGCGCGGGCGTGTGCAGAACTTGAACTTTGGAACAAGGTGTTTGACCGTTGGGTCAACCGCCATGCCAAAGGAATTGCCCTGATCAAGGATAAGGGCAGTTATACCGGTATCCGCTATGTCTTTGATGTGGCGGATACCCACGGGCGTCACGGGGAGGAACTGAAGCTGTGGCAGGTGCGGAATGGGTATCACGACGATGTGACCGAAGCGCTGGAGAATCGGTTCGGAGAATTGGAGGATGACAGCAGTTTTGTCGCGTCGGTGATTTCCGCGTGTCAAAATGCGGTTGAGGATAACATGACCGACTACCTCTCCGACCTTTCCCGCCTGACAGGAAACAGTGCCTTGGAGGGGATGGAGGAGGACAATCTGAAAGTCAGACTCCGATCCATTCTCATATCCAGCGTGGCATACACGGTGTTGACGCGCATCGGTGAGAAAAGCGATATGTTTTTGGATTTCGATGCGTTTGATGACCTCCGCTTCTATAACACTGCCGAAACCATCAATCTGCTCGGCAATGCCACGCGGGATATTGCCGAGGTATGCCTGCGGGAGATCGAGCGCACGGTCAAAAACTGTGAGAAAGAAAATCGCACCTTTGACGAAAAGAGAGAAAACGAGTACAATAAGACTGAAACCGAAAAACAAAACCACAGACAGGAGGAAAAAGAATATGGACGGATTGAATCTGACCTACCACGAGGCACAGAACGGGATGCTGTATCCCGACCTGAAACTGCCGGAGCAGACGCATTACCCAATCGGCAAGTACGGCAACCTGCGGCTCCGATACCTGAAGGAGCACAGGAAGGGAACATACACGACGCTGCTGACGCAGTGCCGGCTGAACAGCCATCTGCACGAGATCGAGCAGACAGCGAAGACGATGCTTTCGCGCCTTATGCAGCAGATGGCGGAGAGCCGTGGGGTGAACGAGCAGATGAAAGCGGAGAATCCGATGCTTTGGGTGCAGGAGATGAACAGCATCAAAGCGTCGGCGGAGGAGACGGTTCTGAGCGACCTGATATACACTTAAACGAAAAACAGCCCCGCAATTATCTTGACGGCGACGATCTCATAAAAATATTGAAGCACGGTGACGAGCTTGCCCACAGCAAGCAGGACATCGTGCTTTTTCTGTCTCAGGAAAAGAATGAGGAGCGTAAAAATCAGTATATCCGCGAGTGCTATAAGCCGATGACCGTATCCATTTACAAGGATGAAGCTCATACCGAATATATCGGGTACAGCAGCCTGTTTGATGATGGCTTGCATCTGTTTGAGGGGACATTTCTGAACCCGAAAGCGGAAATGTCATTCTCGTGGCAGACGACGAGAGAGTTGATCGAAGCGCTCATCAAGGACAATAACTATCTGGATGAACCGATGCCGGAAACACTTGCGAAAACAACGGTGATAGAGAAACCTGAGCCGGTCAAACAGAATTTCGCCGTATCGCAGGAAGTCATTGATGGCTTTCTCCGTCTCGGCGGGGGTACAAGAGAAAGTAACTATCGTATTTACGGCTTCTATCGCCGTGCAAACAATTCAGAGGAAACAATAAAATTTCTTCGCGCCGAGTACGAAAATGATGCTGTCGGACTGATTGTAAATGGTCAGAAAGCTGCCGCTATATGGGATGAAAACGGTGTGACTTTTGCACAGGGTGAGAATGTAAATGAAGCATGGCACAAATCAACTCTGACATGGACTGATATTGAAAAGCGACTTCGCGAGTTGATTGAGCTTGGACAGTATATACCGCAAAGCGAGACAGAAAAAGCCATTGTCGCGTATAATCATTATGTTGCAGACCGTGCGGCAGGAAGATGGTGGGACGGTATGCAGAACGCAAATATTCCGTATATTTCCGAAAAATTATCCGGTTATCCGAGTGTTGTGCAGGCTTTTGCGGATGTGTTGAACGACAGCGAAAAAGTGGTTGCAGTAGCCGATTCTTATACCGAAGCGGCAAAAGAAATACCGGAAAGATATCGTTATCGGTATGGCTACGGTTCGGAATTTGTTTCTATGCTGCTTCAGACTTTCAAGCGTGATCCGGTGGAATACCCGCAGGAGGAATATGTTCTTCCGCCTGAACACTACCTGTCACAGGATCAGATAGACAATCACCTGATCCGTTCCGGCAGCCATGTTTCGGAGGGGAAATTCCGTATCTATTCATTCTTCCTGCGAAATAAGAACAAGCAGGAAAGAGCAAAGTTTCTTTCGGATGAATACGGTATCGGTGGTTCTTATGGCGGCAGACAGGACGAGAGCCATGATAGCAGAGGATTGG